>Ga0105047_10009598_pt1 | contig 15911 bp, 11 predicted proteins | sample MAT04_FD_78384 | JGI IMG/M metagenome (GOLD analysis project Ga0105047, IMG submission 78384) | Freshwater microbial communities from Lake Fryxell liftoff mats and glacier meltwater in Antarctica - MAT-04 (megahit assembly) | ecosystem: Environmental > Aquatic > Freshwater > Ice > Liftoff... | reverse complement strand
GAGAGTTACTGGCGGACATTGCAGCGCCCCAAACTACTGCAGGTGATGTTCAATTCCGCGGCAGTCAGTTTAAGTACGCTGGCCGCGTTCGGGGTTTTCCAGTTAGCCCATCGGCAATTGGGAGAGGTGACGGCTCCACTAAGCCTGGGCGCACTTACTTTATTCCTCGCCAATTCCTGGTTTGTCTCCGCGGTGCTCGCGATGCTGCAACAGAAGAACATTTTTGCGCTGTGGAAGCAGTGTCATTTCTGGAGCGCACCTTACTATTTAGCCGGAGGTCTAATGGCGGCGTTGATTCTTCGTGCGGGCGAATCGCCGCTACTGCTGGCCACGCTGCTGGCGTTGCCGGCGATGTACTTCATGCACCGCTACTGGGATCGCGTGTTACGCAGTATCGTGGTGCCGGAATCCGAACCGTTGACGGTGCAGGAATAAGAAAGATTGAGAGATATGTTCAAGGGACTTCTGTGGGTCACGTTCGGATTTTTGCTCCTCGCCCCGGCGCAGGCGGGTAAGAAGGACGATAGCGTTTCGGCCGACGTCAAAGCGAGAAAGGGTACGGTTTCCGTCATTGTGCAGGTGAACGGAGAACTGACCGACGCCAAGGTGGCCAAAGTGCACGCCAAGTCGACGGCGAAGAAGGGAATCTTGAAATGGATTCGGGCCGTCGCGGTGGAGATGGATGCCGCCGCGGCGATGTCCTTGGCGGAGGACTCCGATATTGGTTACATTTCGATCGACCGCGAGGTCCGGGCGGCGCAGACAGCGGCGTCGCCAGATTCGGGCGGCGGTCTGTTTCCGGTGAACTTTGGCTTTGACGGCACCGGCATTGGCGTGGCGGTGATCGATAGCGGGTTACGCACGGAAGTAAGAGATGTGAAGGACCGCATCGTGTATTCCGAGTCTTTTGTAACTGGCGCCAAGGATGCCAAAGATACTTACGGCCATGGCTCGTTTATCGGCAGCCTAATCGGCGGCAACGGCACCGATTCGAAGGGGCTGTTTCAAGGAATTGCCCGCGGCGTGCGCCTGATCAATCTGCGCGTCCTGGACGAAGACGGCGCCGGCAGCGACAGCGCGGTAATCGCCGCGATCCAGCGAGCGATCGAGTTAAGAAAGACTTACAACATTCGCGTGATCAACTTATCGCTGGGCCGGCCGGTGATGGAAAGCTATACGACGGATCCGTTGTGCAGGGCCGTGGAAGCGGCGTGGAAGGCGGGGATCGTAGTGGTGGTGGCGGCGGGCAACTTCGGCCGCAACGAACCGACGCAGGGTTATGGCACGATCACGTCGCCGGGGAACAGCCCCTTTGTGATTACGGTAGGCGCGATGCGGACCAATGGCACGGTGAGTCGTGCCGACGACGTGATGGCGACTTATAGTTCGAAGGGGCCCACGCAGTTTGACCGGATCGTAAAACCGGATTTGGTGGCGCCGGGGAACCGGATAGTCTCTTCCGATACGCCCGGCGACAGCGTTCTTTATCAGCGCGACAAAGCGAATCGGGTGGATAAGCACTACCTGCGATTGAATGGCACCAGCGTCGCGGCGCCGATGGTGAGTGCCGCGGCGGCGCTGCTGTTGCAGAAGACTCCGGGACTGACACCCGATCAAGTAAAGGCCCGTTTGATGAAAACGGCATCGAAAGACTTCCCGCGGCTGACAATGGTGACCGACCGCACGGTGAATAAGATTTTCTACATCAACAATGACATCTTTACGGTAGGCGCGGGTTACCTGGATATTGAAGCCGCGCTCAGAAGTAACGATTTGGCGCCGGGTAACGCGCTCTCTCCGTCCGCGGTTCTCGACCCCGGCCGAAATACACTTTCCCTCAATTTCGGAAGCAACATCATCTGGGGTAGCAATATTATCTGGGGTAGCAATATTATCTGGGGTAGTAACATCATCTGGGGTAGTAACATCATCTGGGGCTCGACCAGTGTAAGTGGATACAACATTATCTGGGGCTCGAACGGAACAAGTGCACTGAATACCAAGCTTTGGGGTGAGGCAACGGGCCTGGGTCCGCTTTCGGTGATGATCGGCGGCGATCCGCAGTAGCGGAGATTAGCGCCAGGCGAGGTTGGTGACCGAGCCTTGCTTCGCGAAGTTACCCGAGTTGATGCGAAGCGTCAGTTGCGCACCGGACGAAGCGAGAGCCATCTGCACCCAGCCGATGGGTTGGGCCGGATCGAAGTTGTAGGCGGCCGAACGCAGTTGCACTAGGTGGAGCCCGTTGGTGGATGACACCTGGTAGAGGTGCCGATGCCCGAAGAAGAGCGCTTTGACGTGGGTTGCCTGATTGAACGATGCTGAGGAACTGCGCGGCATCGGCCATCGAGATATGTTTCACCGGGGTCGTGGTGGACGAAGATCAAAGTGCGCTTGCGCCTCCCGGGCGAGGAACTTCTGGAGCCAGGAGCGCTGGGTGGAGCCGACCCAGCCTTCAGGCTCGTTGATGGCGAGCAGCGAGTCCAGCACGATGACGCGCCAGTCGAACCGCACCCCGATCCTGATGGCAGTGGGCAACCACGACAGCCGCACCAACCTTCAGCGGGCCTTTTCCACCAGCCCCGCGGTGAATCAGAGGATCTCCGGCCGCTATGTCCTTGTGCCCGGCTACACTGTGGGGATCCGACAATAGGGCGCAGTTGGCGGGCGCGCTGGCCGCGAAAACGGATCGGGTGGCCGCGGAAAAGACGCCGAGAAAGTGGCGGCGGTCAAGAACGATGGGCATGGCTGAAGGTCGCCGATAGCTGCGGCTTTCACAAGTCCTGGGAGTCCTGAAGGTCTACTAGCCTTTCCAGGCGGCCCAGGAAACGGCGGGCTAGCGGCGAGCGGGCTTGGCCGCGTCCGTGGGGCCGGCACCGGCGGCAGCAGCGGCGGCGATCGGCTTGCGGGCGGGCTTGCGGTTCAAAAGGCGCTTCACCGCGCGCACCAGGTGAGTGATCTCGTTGGCGCTCTTCTGAATGACGATGTCGGCACCGGTGTTCGACTCGTGAAGACCCAACGCATCGGCAAAGCCAGAGATCAGCACCACGGGAAGGGCCGAGTTTCGGGTACGTACTTCGCGGATAAAGTCCCCGCCGCTCATGCCCGGAAGTTGATAATCCGTAATAACGACTTGAAAGGGGAAGCGATTGAACAGCTCCAAAGCGTCTTCGGCGGAGGTACTGGTTTTCACCGTGTACCCAGCTTCCTGGAGCACGGATTTGCGGGCGGCTAGGCCGGATTTGTTGCCATCCACCAGCATCAGCAAGGCGGACGCGGGGGACGGAGAAGATTGCAGGCGACTCATGTAGACCATCGCACGGTAACATCGCTGAAATGTGCGTGTCAATCGATTTCGTATCGGCATCAAAAGACGCCAGATGTTTCGCTTGACTTGGCTGGGCGAAGTTTCGCGCGGCCTATTCCACTTCCCGAGGCGCGGTGTATCCGATCTTCGATACGATCTGATACTTGACGGCCTTCCCCTTTTCGTCGGTCACCTTAAGCGGTTCGTTGGTGGCCGGATTGACCAATTCCACTTTGATTTTGCGGAATTTTCCATCACGGGACTGATTGGTGGGGGTGTAAGAGATGGAGTACTGATTGCGGAGGGCATTGTGGACCGAACCAAAGATGCCGCCGTACTCGCCAATGAAACGCGGGAAGTAGGCCATGCCACCGGTCTCCTTGGCAAAGGTGCGGACCTGGTTGTCGGCCTGCAGGAAGTCGAGCCGCGCGAGGGGCCCCATGGCGCCACGAGCGTCCATGATCTCGCGCATCGCTTGAAGGATGCTCATGCCATAGACGGGCACGCCAGCGGCTTGCAGGCGCTTCCGGCATTCATCAAAGGTCATTCTGGAGAAGGTGTCGATGCCGGAACCGATGTAGAAGATAGCCTTGCGGCCCTCAATCTCCTGCATGCGCTCGGCGGTATCGACCAGGGCGTCGTACATGTTCGATTCCGAGAAGGCGGCGATGCGGAGGCGTTGAAGGGCTTCCTGGGTCTTGCGGCGATCGGTGGAGAAGTCGGAGAGGATCTCCGGGCGGAGGTCGAAGGCGACCACGGCAACAAAGTCTTCGGGCTTCAAAGTGGAAACGAAGCCATAGACGGCGGTGAGGGTCTCAAACCAGCCTTGGCCCCAATATTGCTGGAACAGATTCGAGAACTCAATGACGAGGGAGATGGTCATGGGCGCCTCGCCCATCGCGAACTGCGACACCTGTTGCGGCGCGCCGTCTTCCAAGATGCGGAAGTTGCCCTTGGGAATGCCGGGGATGAAGCGGCCGCGGTTGTCGAGCACGGCCACGTCGACCGAGACAGTGGTGGAGTCGCTTTTGAAGGTGGGCACGCCTTCGGGCAGTGCATCGCCGCCCTTCTTCTTGAGCTTACTTTCGATGGGCGCGCGCTCGGGTTCGGGTGCGTCGCCCTTCTTGCGGGGGCGCGCAACGGTGTCGGAGCCCTCCTTCTTGGGGCCGGGTTGGCTCCAGGCAGGCGCGAGGAGGGATAGGGCGGCAATCAACGGCAGAAAATGGCGGATGCGCATCTGCGGAAACTCCTTGGCAACACTCTCAATACTACTGTAGACGGCGTCGGGCCCGCTTTAGGTTGCTTTCCGATGCGGCAATGAGTTCCTTGCCGACGGGGGGGCCGAAGTCGATCTCTGCGTGCCGGTTGGCAGGCGTGATGAGTTCGATGAGTTTGGCCAGATCGTAGGCTTGGGGCGGAATTGTCTCTTTCTTTGTCACTGGTCGATCTCCTAAGGCTGATCCGAAGCCGGGGGACGGGCCGTGGGCTCTTTTTCAAGGAACGGCCGGCCGCGCTCCATCCAGTCTGGCTTGGCGGCACCCTTCAGGTTGAAGTCGAAGAACTCCTGCAGGCGACGGGCGTAGTCCTTCTGGTTCACGCGGCGGCGCAGTCCGTGGGGTTCACCGTTGTAGCTGAACAGGTAGACCTCTTTTTCGAGCCGCCGGAGGGCCAGGTAATACTCGATGCCCTGATACCACGGCACGGCGTCGTCGGCGTCGTTGTGGACCATCAGCAAAGGCGTGGTGACCTTGTCGGCCTGAAAAATCGGCGAATTCTCTAGGAAACGGAGCGGATACTGCCACGGTGTACCGCCGATGCGGCTTTGCGTGCGCTCGTATTGGAACTGGCGGGGAATGCCAGGGCCCCAACGGATGCCGTTATAGGCGCTGAACATGTTGGCCACGGGCGCGCCGGCGGCGGCGGCCTTGAAGCGCTTGGTTTGGCCCAGCATATAGGCGATCTGATAGCCGCCCCAGCTATGGCCCTGAATGCCGATGTTGTTCTCGTCGACGCCGCCTTTGGCCACCACGGCGTCGATGGCCGGCAGGACGCATTGCAGCGCACTGGGGCCCGGGTAGCCGACGCGGTAGGCAATGTCGGGCTGCAGGACCAGATAGCCATTCGAGACATAGAAGCTAGGGTTGATATTTTGGCCAGGGGCGGGCGCGACAAAATTGTGCAGACCCTGGGTGAGCCGCTCGTAGATGTAGACGATGAGCGGGTACTTCTTATTGGGGTCGAAGTTGTCGGGCTTGAATAGCGTGCCTTTGAGCGGCGTACCATCCAGGCTGCGGAAGCCGATCAACTCGGATTTGCCCCAAGTGAAAGGCTCGAACTGTTTGCCGCCTTCGGTGATGCGCTGGATGTTGCGCAGGTCGGCGTCGGCGACGTAGAGGTCAGGAAATTCGTCGAAGCGCGAGGAGGTGAGTAGAAGCTTGTCGGCTTTCTCGGCCTTGACGGGCACGCCATAGGAGCGGGCGTCAAGCGTCAGCCGCTCGGGCTTCACCGGTCTCCCGAGGTAGTCGCGATAGAAGCCGGTCTCGCGCGTGGCAAGGCGTTCGGCGCGCAGCAGGAGGGGCTTCGCAGGGTCGATCCCGCGCTCACGCGGATCATCGGTGAGGCGTACCAGGCGGAACTGGAGGCCTTCGGCGCGGCCGAGTCCATCGGTGACATTCGAAGAGCGCCGGCCGTCCAAATCAACTTGCCAGAGGTCGTAGCGGTCGTAGAGCAGGACGCTTTGGCCGTCACGCGCCCAGCCGGCAAAGCCGTAGGAGGGGGGCAGATCGGGGTGGTCATCCTCTTCGTTAAAGAACTTCACGGGGATGCTGGCAGTGAGGTTGACGCGGGCGCCGGAAGGCACTTCGATGCCAAACCAATGCTTGCCATCGAAGTAGATGGCGGCGTTGCCGCGGTGGGACCAGATCAGATTGCCGGTCTGCTTCTTGGCCAAGGGCAGGCGCTCTCCGGTAAGCGTATTGACGATAGCGAGGTCGGCGTAGCGGCGGTCATACTCGACGGCGCGGCGGTAAGGCCGGTCGTCGGAGCCGATGGCGAAGCGGCCGTCTTCGCTCAAGGAGAGGTCGGCCAGCCCGGGGTCAGCCAAGGGCAGGCTCTTCTGCGCGGCGAAATGGTAGACAGCGCGGTAGGTGCGGTTGCGCTCGGCGGCGGCGCGCGACTTTTGCATGGGCTGGATGTGGTCGTCGAGATAATGCCACAGGTCGTAGCCGGCCTTCTCTGGGGCTGGATCCTCGGCTTTGGGCGCGGGAGCGGGAGGCACGGCGGCGCCGAAGAAGAGCCGGTCGCCATCGCGGGAGAACGTGAGCGCGCCTTTGCTCGACACGGCATAGCCGGCTGGCAGCGCGGTAATTTCGAGCGGCGAGGCGGTAGCGGCTTGGCGATCCCAATGGTAGAGCTTGACGCGCGCGGCCGGATCGGCCACCTCTTCGCGCTCGCTCATCAGGGCGAGATTGCGTTGGCCTTCGTCCCAGGTGAGACGGGTGAACTTGCCTTTGCCGGTGACCAGGGGCGCGGGGTCGCTGGACGCGACCACGGGCAGGCTATAGACGCCGTTGGTGAGGTCGGTTTTCTTGGTGGTGACCGCGTAGACGAGCGTGCGGCCATCGTGAGTGAAAGAGTAGTCGCTGGCATCGGCGAAGGTGCGCTCCACCCCGTCGGAGAGGCGGCGGAGCACCAAGGGGGAGCCGGTGGCACTCAACCCGCGCGCGCCAACGGCCCCGCGGCGCGGCTGATCTTGGTCTTCGTCAGCAGGCTTATCGGCCGGCGTGGCGGCAACTGGGGCGGCGGCTTCGGTATGGTAGGCGACAAAGTCGCTCGTATCGCGCGCCAGTTGGAAGCTCTTGACGGAGGGAACACGCTGGACAGCCTTGGAGCCTAGCTTAATCAGCACCAAGCCAGACTTGGGCATCTCTTCGGGTTTCTTCTTGGCTTGGCGGGCGACAGCGACCTCGGCCCGGCCGGGAAACGTCGTAAAGACCACCCATTGGCTATCGGCGGTGAACTGAATCACCGCTGTGCGCTGCGGAGCGGGACCGCCCTCGGCAGCTTCGGGATCGGGCGGCGTGGGTTGGGGCCGCTCACCGGCCGGAGTGCGAATTTCGACCCCGGAGGCGACCTCGCGCAGCACCACTTCGCCATCGCCTTCCTGCGGGAACCAGCCGTAAGCGACGTATTTCCCATCGGCGGAAATCTTTTGACCGGAGATGCTGCGAAAGCCATCGAAATCGGCAGGCGTCAAAGGACGTTTCGATTGACCAAAAGCCAAGAGAGGGAACAAAAGCAGACCCGGAAAGAGGCGAAGCATGCCCCTATTCTAAGCCCAGCCATCTGGCTGGCGCGAGGATTTACTGATCGGTTCTTTTGATGGCCAGGGTGATAATGTTCGAAACCTGGAAACTCTGGGCGATGGTGAGCTGAGTTTGGGCGTCGGTGGGCATGTCGGAGTTGAGCTCCAACTGCACTTCATAAACGCCGATTTGCCCCCGCAAAAGTCGCGCAAAGATCACGTTGGCGGTGCGGCCGCCGGCGAGTGAAGAGACGGACTCCAGGGGCTCGTTCAAGTCAGGCCCGCTGTAAGGCTGGCCCGCGACGAGGGGATTGTTTTCGATGGGCGACACCAAGCCTAAGCCCGTGGCATAGACGATGATCGTCTCGCCCGGGATGGCTGGGTTGTCTTCGGTGACGCGGGCACCGCCAATATTGGCGCAGCAGAGGCCAACGTTGGTGGCGGAGAGAATTACTTGGGCGGCGTCGGCGTCGGCGGAATCCTTAGCTTCGGCGCGGATGGGAATGCCATTACCCGCCGGACCTTCCACGCGCGCCCGCAGCCGGACGCGGGTGAAGACGCCAGCGCTGAAGGCGACCACCTGCGGGTCGCCCGGCGTATTGATGACGTTTACCAAACCGTTGCGAATTTCGGCCAAGCCGTCACCGGTTTTGACGATGTATTCGTACTGGCGATCGTTGATGAAGATACGCGCCTTGTCCCCTAATCTGGCCGACCCGTCCACCGAGACGGTGGCTTGGGCGAAGCTGGAGCCGTGGAAAACCAAACCCGGCCGCGGATCGGTGGTCCCTTCGGCGAAGATGCCGGGGTTCTGCGGGATCACCGGCACGCCGACGGCCGTTGAGGCGGTCACGGTGCCGTTGTTGCGCTTGGTGCGGATCCAGGCGGTGACACTGGTGGCGTCCTGCACTTCCCAGGGCATCTGGGCGCGGACTTCGGTGGGCGACACAAAGGTAAGGGGCGCGCGAATGCCGTCAAAGTAAACCTGCACGCCGCCGAGTTCCTTGGGCAAGTCACGGCCGAGGGTAAGGTCAACGCCAATGGTGTTATCGGAAAGGTTTTCGCCAAAGAGCGAGACGATGGTGCCGGGAGCGATCTTGGCTGCGTCCTGGCCGCCGGTGAGGGTGGCGCCGGAAGTGGTAAGCGCAATGGTGGCCCCGCTGGAACTCTCCGTGGTCAGGTTGAGGGCGTTGCCCGCTTCGCCTGAGATGCGGGCGGTGAGCACCAGCGCGCCGGCACTGGGGTTCAAGGTAGCCAGCACGTTCGGATCGCCGGCGCCGGCGTTGATCTGGTCGAAGAGAGCCCTGGCGATAATGGCGAAGGTGTCATCCTTCTTGATCTTGTACTTGAAAGAGACCTCTTCACCCGTCTTGCCGACCTTGATGGTGACTTCGTCATCGGCCTTGATGGTGCCGCCGAACCTCACTGCGCCCACGGCAAAAATTTCGCGGCTGGCGGCGTTACGCACGCCAGTATTGGGAATCAGTTGTTCACCCGGCGAGTAAACGGCCACCCGGCGATTAAAAGGGTCGGCGACGTAGAGGTTGTTGCCATCGAAGGCCAAGGAAGTGGGGGTACGCAGCGTGTCGGAGGCCGAGATAAGGTCAACGAAGAAGTCGGACGTATTATTCACGTCGTTACGCACTTGGCCCAGTACGACGTCGGAGGTTTGGCCGTTAGCGGTGGGGATGGTGTTGTAGATCATCACCCGGTCGTTGCCACCGTCGGCGATAAAGAGCCGCTTGCCGTCGGAGAGGGCATAGCGCGGGAAGTCGAGCGTCGCGCCGCAGCGGACCGGGTAGATGGCGTTGGCGCCCGAGGTCCCGATCGACGCGCAGAGCTTGTCTGAATTGTTGGCGATGGCGGTAGTGAGGTCCGGCTGGCCCACCACGACGTCGGCGGCCTGCGCCGTGCGCGTGGGGATCGAATTCCAGATCAGCACCCGGTTGTGGCCCAGGTCAGTAACGAAGAGCTTGGAGCCATCGCTGGTAACCGAAACCGGATTGAGCATGCTGGAAGCGGTGGCGTTGATGGTGGCCCTCGTCAGGTCCACCTCGGGAGCCGTGGTGAAGTTGGCCTGGCCCAAAACATAGTCGGCAACGGCACCGTTTTGGGTCGGAATCGAATTCCAGACCATCACGCGATGATTCTGAGTATCGGCGACAAAGAGACGGCCATTCTGGATCCAAACGCCTTGGGGGCCACGGAAAGACTTATTGTCCGTGACAATCCGCTTCAGCGAAGTGAAGTTGTCCTGGCCCAGCACGACATCGGCCGGCTGGCCGTTGGTCGCTGGAAGCGTGCGCCAGATCAACACCCGATTATTGTCGGTATCGGCGACAACGACGGCGGTGCCATCGGTCGCCACCGCCGTGGGGCTGCGCATGCCCTGCGACGTCAGGGCGACGTTCGAGGTAGTGAATTCTTTTTGGCCGATCACCACGTCGGCCACGCCGGTGCAGATGGGGCAACGACCGATATTTGGGGCGATTTCGGCGTTCTGGGCCGGAATGGACTTATCGATATTGCGATAGATCAGAACGCGGTTGTTGTCCGGGCTGGCACCGAAGCGGCTTGCATCGGCCACCACCAGCACCCCATTGGCAAAGGCCAAGCCACCGGAAGCACCGAGGATCGACGCCGAAGGCGGATCTCCCGGACTCTGGGCCGTGAATGTTGGCTGCCCCACCACGGCTCGCGCGGCTTGGCCGGTGCGAAACTGCAGCGTACTCTGGGCAAGCAAGGCAGCGCCCAGCGAAAAGATAACGAAGACTGTTCTCATTTCAGATGTCACCAGTAGTATAGCAACCCCAGGAATTCCAGATCGAGGCAACCTGTAAACTACTGACTGGCTTTACTAAAAGCAATTTAAGGGCCATGCTCCCAAAACGCGGCCAGGCCTGGCAGGTGGACGTCACCCCGGTGTGCCGATCCCGCTGCGGCTGTGGCGGACGGTGCACAGCTCCGGTAATAGAGTGCGAGCGCGGTGAAGGTTACCCGGCTTGTCTGACGAGCTTCGACAGCGGCTCGTCTGCTGGCACCCACTCTTGGATCACCCGGCGAAGTTCGGAGATTTGGATGGGCTTGGTGAGGTAATCGTCCATGCCGGCGGCCAGGCACTTTTCGCGGTCGCCTTGCATGGCATGGGCGGTCATGGCGATGACCGGGGTCCGGCGACGGCCCTGTTCCGCGCGGCGGATCTCGGCGGTGGCCCCGTAGCCATCGAGCACCGGCATCTGGCAGTCCATAAAGACCATAGTGTATTCCTGACTGGCCAGCATATCGACGGCCTCGCGGCCGTTTGACGCTAGATCGGCCGCGTAGCCCAACTTCCGGATCAGCTTCAAAGCCACTTTCTGATTGACGACATTGTCCTCGGTAATCAGAATGCGTACGCCGGGAATCAGGGGCACCTGAGGTGCCGGAGCGATGGGGCGAGCGACAACCGGTGCCAGGGCCAACTGCTCTCCCAGGTCCGTCAATTGCTGGCCGACGTTCCGCGCAGGGTCAACCGCGTCGGGTTGAGCTGGAGCGACTACCGCGGTAGGATCCCCCATCGTCAAGCGTTCGAGTACCTGCCGCCACTCGGCCTGGCGCAGCGGCCGCGGCAGCATCGCCGCGAAACCGGGCCTGGTCTCCAAACCGACTTCGCTCATCATGCGCCGGTTGAAGGGCGCTTGCAGAATCAGCTTCGGTTGTTTCGCCACCGGCAAGGACTGAACGACGGCCACTATTTCCAGCAGATCGCAATCGGCCAATTCGGCGTCGATGAGTACCGCACCGTAGGAACGCGTGCGCAGCTTCTCGCTCAGTTGCGCGCCATCGGCGGCTACTTCGGCGCGCCAGCCCCAGTTCTCCGCCTGCTGCGCATGTAGCTTCCGGGAACTGGGACGAGCCACCGCCACCAACAGGGGCTCTGAGCGTACCGGCGCCGGCGGGGCCGTAACCGGATTGAGACAGGTGAGCAGCACCGTAAACCAGAACGTCGACCCGACGTCCACGGTGCTCTCAAGGCCCACTTCGCCGCCCATCGCTTCCGCCAGTTGTTTCGAGATGGCCAGGCCCAATCCGGTGCCGCCATAGCGGCGCGTGGTGGACCCATCGGCTTGCGTGAAGGGTTCAAACAAACGCTGCCGGTTGATGCCCTCAATGCCGATGCCAGTGTCTTCGACATCGAAGCGCAAGCGCGCCACGTCGCCCGTGCGCCCGAGCATGCGGCAGGTGATCACAATTTGCCCTTGCTCGGTAAACTTGATGGCATTGCCCACCAGATTGGTGAGCACTTGCTGGAACCGGATGGGGTCGCCTTTGAGCGCGTCGGGGATCGGACCATCGCTCAGGAAAGCGAAGTCGAGCCCCTTGGCTTCCGCGCGGTCAGCAAACATCTCCATGACGGTATTGACCGAGTTCCGCAACGAGAACTGAATGTGCTCGAAGGAGAGGCGGCCGGCTTCGATCTTCGAGAAGTCCAGGATGTCGTTGATCAGGCCCAGCAGGAAGTCGGCTTGACCGCGCACGGTTTCGGCGTTCTCGCGCTGCTCCTCCGACAGACGGCTGTCGAGCAGGAGCTGCGTCATGCCGATGACGGCGTTCATGGGCGTCCGGATCTCGTGGCTGACATTGGCGAGAAACTCGCTCTTCAGGCGCGAGGCTTCAAGCGCTTCGTCGCGCGTGCGCTCGAGTTGCTTGGCCTGCTCTTCCAGCCGGCCGCGGGTCTCTTCGAGTTCACGCGTATACTCGCGCAGACGCTCCTCGGTCACCTTCATCGCCGTAACGTCCGTCACGGTGCCTTCGATATACAGCACCTTGCCGCTTTCGTCTTTCGCCGCCCGGGAGTGGTTCAGCACCACCAGCAAACCGCCATCCCGCCGGCGGAGCGAGATCTCCTGATTCGTCACTTCGCCCTCGCGATGCACGCGCTCGAGCAAGGTGCGCCGCTGCTCAGCGTCCGCAAACGGATCCGCCACGCCGCTGCGCATTTCGGCCAACGATTCGTAGCCCAGCATCTTGACGAGCGAGGGGTTGGCTTCCAGAATCTGCCCTTCCGCCGTGGCGCGGTAAACGCCTTCGAGGACGCTGTCGAAGAGCGTCCGGAAACGGGCCTCGGTCTTGCGCACCGTATCCGCCGAACGCTTGCGCTCCGAGATATCGCGAATCACCACCAGCACGGCCGGTTTATCGTCGAGCCGGAACGAGGTGGCGACGAAGTCGACATCGAAGGTCTGGCCGTCAGCCCGCATCATGCGCTGTTCCATCAGCGGCGTGTGCTGCTGATTCTCCTGGAACTGCTCCCAGTTGCGCCAGGCTACCCAATGGTCATCCGGATGCATCAGGTCCAGAATGCTTTTGCCCACCAGTTGCTCGGGCGTTTCTTCGCGCAACAGGCGCGCGAAAGCCCCATTGCCGAAGATGATCTTCCCGCCGCGATGCACCACCACCGCGTCGGGCAGCAATTCCACCAGCTTGCGGTAACGGTCCTCACTCTCTTCGAGCGCCCCTTCCACGCGTTTCTTGTCGGCCACGCGCAGATGGTGAATGCGCAGCAGCAGGGCCGGAAATCCAGCAAAAAGGCAAGACAGAATTAACTGATTCTTCACGCTTAGCCAGGTTTCGGCCACTTGGCGGGCAATTTGCGATTGCCGGCCCCAGATCTGGTCCACCGCCGCATGAATCTCGCTGCGAGCCGTGCCGCCCACGGTCTGCAGTTGTTCGGCGGCCTCCACCCGGGCCGCTTCGGAGTCGGCCATCTCCAAATGAATGCCCCAGATGGTGTTCACTTGCCGCTCGACACTGGTGAGGAGCGGAGATAATTCTTTGTCGCCTTGCGCCCGCTTGCTGAGCGTTTCCACTTGGCCCCGGTAAGTAGACTCGGCCTGAATCCAGCTGACTTTCTCGGCTTTTGGCCGCAAAGCCGCCATCTGCAGGTCCCAAATCGAGCGCTCCAGGTCCTTCAAATTGGCAATCCAGCCACCATGATGGTCAAACTCCGTTTGCAGGGCCGTGACCCGCCCGATCAGGTTGCCGACCGAGAGAATCCCAAACAAAGCCACGCCAAGGGTGATCCAGTTCCAGGCCGAAGAGGTAAGTAGCTTACGCATAGCAGTGTCCTAAGTGAAATTCCTTAGTACGGACTATCGTCAGGTAGGGTGGAAAAGTGAAGCCCCGGCGATGTGGAGAGTTTCTACACTCTAGCGGCGAATGTCGACCCGGCGTAGGGCGGTAGCGCGGCCGGAGGCCTCGTCGATGTCGATCAGCAGGCCGTGCAACTCCACCATCTCTTTGGCGGGTTCAAAACGAACGGGCAGCGAGGTTTGGAACTTACGCAGGACGGCCTCTTTTTCGACGCCAATCACAGAATCATAAGGGCCGGTCATGCCGCAGTCGGTCTGATAGGCGGTGCCTTTGGGCAAAATGCGGGTATCGGCGGTGGGGATGTGGGTATGGGTGCCCACCACGGCGGAGACACGCCCATCCAAATGCCAGCCCATGGCCACCTTTTCGCTGGTCGCCTCGGCGTGGAAATCGACGAAACGAACCCGGACGCTCTCATCAATGCCCGCTAGTAACTCGTCGGCTTTGCGGAAGGGACAATCGGTGGGGGCCATGTTGACGCGGCCCTGTAGATTCATCACCACGCAGGCGATGCCGCTGCGGCTGCGGATATGGTGAATGCCCTTCCCCGGCAGATCCGGCGCGTAGTTGGCTGGCCGCAGCAGGCGGGGCTCGCGATTCAGGTAGTCGTAGATTTCGCGCTTATCCCAAATGTGGTTGCCAGTGGTGATGACGTCGATGCCCTGGCCAAAGAGCTCTTCGGCGATATTCGGATTGATGCCGAAGCCGCCGGCGGAATTCTCGCCGTTGGCGATCACCAGGTCCACTTTCTCTTCGGTAATGATTCGTTGGCAATGCTCCCCGACGATGGAACGGCCCGCGGACGCAAAAATGTCACCGATGAAAAAGATACGCATTTACGAGGAACACAAGCGAAAAAGGGAGTGTATCCACACGAGCCGATTCCCACCTCCGTCATTGACCCCTAACAGCTGAGGGGGGGACCCCCCGCGCGCCTTCAGGCTTCTCCGTCGTCAACCGAGGTTAACGGGAGCATGCACACCAGCACTATGCTCGAGTCGGATCCCATGACATTGACTATAGGATCAATTTATTAGAGGCTTCTGCGAACTCAGCAGACCCACTCCCAAGCCCATTCTAGCCTGAGTTGTGCATTTTCCGATCCGCTTTTTTTATTCGCCGTTCCGGCTGCTATCCTGATGTCTTATGGTCGCCACCTATCACGGACTCGAACACACCGCCATTGCCTCGCCCAACCCGAAGGCCCTCGCCGATTGGTACGTCGCGCACCTCGGCTTCCACATCAATTTCAGCTACGATGTCTTCTTCTTCGTCAAAGCGCCCAACGGCTCCATGCTGGAGATCATTCCGAGCGAAGGCGACGCGGTCGAAAACAAGATGAAGACCCGCGGCATCCGCCACCTGGCGATCGCGCTCGACGACTTCGACGCCGGCTACGCTGACCTGCAGAGCAAGGGCGTCAAGTTTCTCGCTGAGCCTTACGAGACCCAAGGCAACCGGCTGGTCTTCTTTGAAGACCTGGACGGCAACATCCTGCACTTGATCGCTCGTGAGAAACCGCTGCCCTAAAGGCCTCGACCCCATTGTTCAGCCGCGTCTTTGCCGCGTTTAAATATCGCGAATTCCGACTCATGTGGTTGGGTGCCTGCACGTCCACCATTGGCACCTGGATGCAGAAGGCCGCGCAAAGCTGGCTGGTGCTCGAGCTATCGCAGTCGAAGTTCCTGCTGGGGCTCGATAGCTTCCTGGGCGAGATCCCCATCCTGCTGCTGTCACTATTAGGCGGCGTCGCTAGTGACCGGTTTGACCGGCGCAAACTGCTGATCGCCTCGCAAATAGGCCAGATGACGACGGCCCTCATCCTGGCCATCCTGTTCGCCACCGAAAAGGTGGAGGTCTGGCACATCCTGGCGCTCTCCTTCTTCACTGGATGCGTGCAAGCCTTCGGTGGCCCCGCTTATCAAGCGATTCTGCCGATGATGGTGCCCAAAACCGAAGTGCAGAACGCGATCGCCATGAACTCGATTCAGTTCAACATCGCCCGCGTGCTGGGGCCGATGCTGGGCGGCTGGGCGCTGATTTCTTTAGGCCCCGCGTGGTGCTTCTCCATCAACGGACTCTCCTTTCTGGCCGTGATCTTTGCCCTGCTCGCCATGACACCCAAACGCGGCGGCGGCAACCGCGGCGAAAGCGTCCTCACCAGCATCCGCG
>Ga0105047_10009597_pt1 | contig 15911 bp, 9 predicted proteins | sample MAT04_FD_78384 | JGI IMG/M metagenome (GOLD analysis project Ga0105047, IMG submission 78384) | Freshwater microbial communities from Lake Fryxell liftoff mats and glacier meltwater in Antarctica - MAT-04 (megahit assembly) | ecosystem: Environmental > Aquatic > Freshwater > Ice > Liftoff... | reverse complement strand
GTTTCTTTCCATCTGGCCGTCCGTGCGATTTGTCTGCCTCCATCGCGACAGCGATGGCGCGGCCGACGCGTTCCTCCTCGTAACGGCGCCCGTCAATTGGCAGATCGACTATGTCGTCGTCCGACCCGATTCGCGCGGTCAAGGGATCGCCGGGAAAATCGTGAAAGCGGCACTCGGTCAGGCCTATCTGCATAACGCGCCCTATGTGATGCTGACGTGCAAAGACTCGCTGCGGGGCCTGTACGAAAGCTGCGGGTTCGCGCCAATCTCCCCGGCAACGATCGGCGTCTCTTAATCGCTGCAAGACTGCTCGCAAGGCCCGTCACGCCGAGCGTGACCTACGACTTCGGAACCTCATCTATGTGCGGCATCATCGGATTCACCGGCCAACGCGAAGCGGCCCCAATCCTCGTGGACGGCCTCAAACGGTTGGAATACCGCGGCTACGACAGCGCGGGGCTGATCACCGGTACCGGCGGTAGCCATCTGCACCTCCGCAAGAAGGCTGGCCGCATTGCTGAACTCGCCAAGGCACTGACCGCGCACCCGGCGCCGGGCACCTACGGCATCAGCCACACGCGCTGGGCGACCCACGGCGGCGCCACCGACACCAATGCCCACCCGCACCTCAGCACGTGCGCAAAGTTCGCCGTCGTCCACAACGGCGTCATCGAGAACTACCAGACCCTGAAGCACCAATTGCAGATCGACGGTGTGAAATTCGTCTCCGACACCGATACCGAAGTCCTCGCCCACTTGGTTCAGCATTTTTACCAAGGCGATTTGCTGCAAGCGGTGCGAGCGACGGTCGAACTCGTGAAGGGCACCTACGGCCTCGCAGTACTGTGCCAGCAAGAACCGGGCGTCCTCGTCGGCGCCCGCCTCGGCAGTCCGCTCGTCATCGGCTTGGGCGCCGACGGGAATTATCTGGCATCCGATGCCAATGCGTTGTCCGGGTATGCGGATAAGGTCGTCTACCTCAACGACCGGCAGATCTGCCAGCTCGACGGCGAAAGCTGGGTCATCCGGAACATGGACTTCGACACCGTCGATGTCCCCGTCGAAGACATCCGCCACTACCTCGGCGACTTCGAAGCCGAGAAGGGCGACTTCGCCCACTTCATGTTGAAGGAGATCTACGAGCAGCCGGAGGCCATCGCCAACGCGATGCGCGGCCGTTTGGACGACGACAGCGCCACCGCCCACTTCGGCGGGTTGAACCTGACCCCGCAGCAACTCCGCAGCACCGAGCGGATCATCATGACCGCCTGCGGCACCAGCTACCACGCGGGCCTCGTCGGCGAATATCTCTTCGAAGAACTGGCGCGGATGCCGGTGGAAGTGGAGTACGCCAGCGAGCTGCGTTACCGCAACCCGCCGATGGATCAGAAGACCATCGTGCTCTGCTTGACGCAGTCCGGGGAGACCGCCGACACGCTGGCCGCGCTCAAGGAAGCGAAGCGGATGGGCCACCCGACGTTGGCGATCTGCAATGTCGTCGGCAGCAGCATCGCCCGCGAAGCGGACGGCGGCGTCTACCTCCACGCCGGCCCGGAGATCGGCGTCGCCAGCACGAAAGCCTTCACCAGCCAGGCGACAGTGCTCGCGATGCTTGCGCTGTTCTACGGTCGCATGCGCCACCTCTCGGCGCCGCAGGGCCGCAAGATCATCGAGGAACTTCGTTCCTTGCCCGACATCATCCGCAAGACGTTGGAATGCCACGACCAAGTGAAGCGGTTGGCCAACCGCTACGGCGACATGCACAACTGCCTGTATTTGGGCCGGCAGTACCTCTACCCGACGGCGCTCGAGGGGGCGTTGAAGCTCAAGGAGATCAGCTACATCCACGCGGAGGGCTACCCGGCGGCGGAGATGAAGCATGGCCCCATCGCGCTGGTGGACGCCGACACGCCGAGCGTGTTCTTGGTGCCGCGGGGGAACGTGTTCGACAAGGTGATGTCGAACATGCAGGAGATCAAGGCCCGGGGCGGCCCGGTGATCGCGGTCTGCAGCGAAGGGGACCGCGACGTCGCCGCCATTGCCGACGACGTGATCACGGTACCGGACGTACCGGATTATTTGCAGCCCATCGTCTGTAGCATTCCACTGCAACTCTTCGCTTACGAGGTAGCCGTGCTACGCGGCTGCGATGTGGACAAACCGCGGAACCTAGCGAAGAGCGTCACGGTGGAGTGAACTTCGTGGGATTTTAATTTTTCCCGGGAGATTGTCCATGTCGGGCCAGCGTAGGGTGCACTTCCAAACAGTCTCTCCTTGATGGAGTTCCGAGTCAGAAATGCGAGGAATAGCAGCACACCAACACTCGCCATGATGGATAACTTTCGTCGCGGCCACCAATCCCCGGCGTCACTCCATCACCTTGGACCCGGGGGAAGATGCTCGATTAAGTATCGCGTCATCAGCATTCGAAGGTGGACTGCGGTGCCCTTGCCCTCGCGCAAGCCGTGGTCGCGGTTGGGGTAGGCCATGTAGTCGAATCGCTTGCCGAGTTCAATGAGTCGATCCACGAGGCTCTCGGTGATTTGAAGATGGGTGTTGGTCTCGCCAGTGCCGTGCACGATCAAGAGATCCCCACGCAGACCTTCTGCGAAGTTGATGGCCGCAGCCTTGCGGTAGCCTTCCGGGTTCACGTCGGGTGTCCGCATGTAGATTTCCTGAAACCAAGCGTTGTACAATTCCGGGCGAGGTTTGGGTGCCACCGCAATGCCGACGTGATAAACATCCGGCTTGCGGAACATCGCGTTCAAGGTGTTCGAGCCGCCGCCGCTCCAACCCCAGATGCCCACTCGCGACAAATCGACATACGATCGCATGCGGCCCAACTCCTTGACGCCCACCGCTTGTTCCTCGGTCGAAAGCGGTCCGAGGCTTCCATAAACGGCACGACGCCAAGCGGCACCCTTCGGCGCTGGCGTCCCACGTCCGTCGATCGAGACGACGAGGTACCCGAGGTCCGCGATCATGCGGTGGAACATCGTGTGATTCTGGCCACCGGCCCAATCGTCGAGGACCGTCTGGCCGTGCGGTTCACCGTAAATGAAGACGAAGAGCGGGTACTTCTTTTTCTCATTGAAGTCGCGCGGCTTGATCATCCATGCGTCCATCACCACACCCTTCCCGATGTCCAGTTGCAAGAACTCGGTCGGCTGGGTGATCAGCGGGCGGGCGCGTTTGCGAAGCTCCTCATTTGCCTCCAAGATCCGTTCCGAGTGATGGTCGGAGAGTCGGACTAAGTCGATGACCGGCGGCTTGTCGAACGTGGAATAGGTGTGGAACGCCCACTTCCGATCCGGCGAGAATTCGTAGCTGTGCGTTCCGGGCTGGTCCGTCGGTGTCACCCGCTCGGGATCGCCCTTACCATCCAGGCGGATGCGATACAGGTAGCGTTGGGTCGCGTTTTTCGGCGACGCGAGATAGTAAAACCACCCGCCTTGTTCGTCGACCGGACCGCGGGCCATGATGTCGGACTTGTCTTTCGTCAGAAGCGTCCGTTGTTTGCCATCTCGCGAAATCACGAAGGCTTGCCGCCAACCGTCTCGCTCGCTGAGGAGGACGAATTCCTTGCCGTCGCGAATCCATTCGAGCCCCGCGTTGGCGGAATAGCTCGCGTCGACCCACGCGGGATCGGTTTCCTCGTACGCGATTGCGACTTCTCCGGACTCGACGTTGGCAATCAGGAATTTGCGGCTGTCGCGAGATCGGCTGAGCAACTCGATCAGGAGTTCCTTCGAATTTCCGGCCCAACTAACCCCGTTGATGTAACACGTGCCCGGATCGGCCGGGAGTTTCACCCAGCGTGTCGCCCCACCCTCTTGATCGACGACTCCCACGCGCAGTGTCGGAATCGGAGTGCCGACGCGGGCGAAGTGTTGGAATGTGACCTCGGGATAGCTCGGGTCGGTCGGGTGGACAACGGGCCGTAGGCGAACCTTCGAGGAATCGGATTGGAGATAGGCAATTCGACGGCCATCGGGGCTCCAGCTCATCTCGCCGCCGTTGTCCAGTTGACTACGATCATTGTCGGTGGTCAACGGTGTGATGCGCCCACTGACAATATCGAGCACGGATAGATTCCGGCCGCGATGAAAGAGGATGCGATCCGCTTGAGGGGAAAAAGCGTTTGGAGCCGACTGCTGGGGTAACTCGTCAGGAAGTTTGTTGAGTTTGCCCGCTTTCGTGTCGAAGAGCCAGTGTCCGGCTCGTGTTTGCAGATAGAACTTGTTGGCGACGGGCGTCTGGAAGAACCGTTGAACGACCAATCGATCAGGTATGCCGGGCACGGCGAGTTGATCCCCGCCGATGAATATGGATCGTTTCCCGTTCTTCGCGTCGTACTTGACGACTTCCGGGTCAGCGCCCGGTTTGGAAGGTTCCAGCATCAAATAGCCGGAACTGTCCGCGAGCCACTTGCCAAGAAACGGTGCCGGTGCGAAGTCCCGTTTATCATAGATGGATTTCAACCGCGACTCGGCGTCGGCTAACACTTTCTCATGGCCTATTCGGTCGTCGGCAGCTGAAGCCGTGCCGGAGACCGCAAGCCAGAAAACCATGAACGTGGAGTATCGCCTCATTGTCCGTCCCTTTCCTCTTCGGCGGCAGCTACGCCAGCCGATAACGAAGCCAAAGATACCCTTCGCCGGACCGTAGTCAACGTTGTGCCTGCCAGGTCTTTGAACTTGTCATATTTGTCGGTCATCTCGATCAGGTTCCCGCCGATGTGGTGATCCTCGACACGCGTGCCGACCTCTGGCCCGCGAAAGACGAAAACTCGGCTGGCGGCTTAGGCGTGGTACATAACTCGCAGTTTTACCGTCCCGTTTCCCCCGCAACTTCCCCTGTTGCACCCCCCCGCCCCGGCCCCTATAATATTCTTTCCCCGCAAATGCGTTGGTGGCCGGTTCGGTCGCCCATTTCGCGAGGTTCACCTTAAACCGTGTGGGTTCGGCGTGGCGCCGGGCCGGATCACGAGCAGGAACCCCTTCTTTTCTATGGTCAATCGCAACCTCCTCCGCCAATTCGACCGCGAAGACGACGCCGAATTCAACTCGATCTTCGGTACCGAACCCGACGCCCTGACCTCGTGGCTCCCCGCCGACGAACAGAACTACCAAAGCAACAAGATCGTCCAGGGCAAAGTCCTCGAAATCCGCGGCGACATGGTCGTCATCGACATCGGCTATAAGTCCGAAGGACTCATCGCCCTCGACGAATGGCGCGACGAAGCCGGCAACGCGACTCCGCCGGTCGTGGGCGAGAGCGTCGAAGTGCTGCTCGAAACCCTCGAGGGCGAAGACGGCAGCATCAGCCTCAGCTACCGCAAAGCGAAGCGGCAGAAGGAATGGGAAGCCATCCTCGCTAAGCACAAGGAAGGCGACGTCGTCTCCGGCCCGGTCACCAAGAAGATCAAGGGCGGCTTGCTGGTTCAAATCGGCGTCAACGTCTTCCTGCCCGCGTCGCAAGTCGACATCCGCCGGCCGCAGAACATCGACGAGTACATCGGCCAGACCATCGAGTGCCTGATCCTCAAGATCGACGAGCAGCGCCGCAACATCGTCGTCAGCCGCCGCAAGCTGATCGAAATCCGCCGCGACGGCCAGCGCGAACGCCTGATGAAGGAACTGGAAGTCGGCCAGATCCGCAAGGGGATCGTCAAGAACATCGCCGACTTCGGCGCGTTCGTCGACCTCGGCGGCATCGACGGCCTGCTGCACATCACCGACATGGGCTGGCACCGCGTCTCCGACCCGCGCACGGTCGTGAACATCAACCAAGAACTCGAAGTCTACATCCTCAACATCGACCGCGAGAAGAACAAGATCGCGTTGAGCTTGAAGCACAAGACGCCGAGCCCGTGGCAGGACATCGAGAAGAAGTACCCGGTCGCCTCGCGGCACACCGGCGAAGTCGTCAACATCATGCCGTACGGGGCGTTCGTGAAGCTCGAGCCCGGCATCGAGGGCCTCGTGCACATCTCCGAAATGAGCTGGACGAAGCGCATCAGCAACCCGCAGGAAGTCGTCAACATCGGCGACCAAGTCGAAGTGCAAGTGCTGAACATCAACCACGAGAAGAAAGAAATCTCGCTGGGGATGAAGCAGTGCCAGATGAACCCGTGGGACGAAGTCGCCAAGAAGTTCCCGCCCAACACGCCGGTCACGGGCGTCGTCCGGAACCTCACGAGCTACGGGGCCTTCATCGAAATCGAAGAAGGCATCGACGGCTTGCTTCACGTCTCGGATATGTCGTGGACGCGCAAGGTGTCCAACCCGTCCGAAGTCGTGCAGAAGGGGCAGAAGATCACCTGCGTGGTCCTCAGCGTCGACCAAGAGCGCAAGCGCGTGGCGCTGGGCCTCAAACAAATGGCCAACGATCCGTGGGAAGGCGACATCCCCGGCCGCTACATGCCGGGCCAGAAGGTCATGGGCAAGGTCACGAAGCTCACGAACTTCGGAGTATTTGTGGAACTCGAACCGGGCCTCGAAGGTTTGCTGCACATCAGCGAACTGAGCGACGACAAGATCGAGTCGCCGGAAGAAGTCGTCAAGGTCGGCGACGACGTCGCGGTGAAGGTGCTCCGCGTGGACGCCAAGGACCGCAAGGTCGGCCTCAGCATGCGGGATGTCGATAACCCGACGGTGCCGGACATCATCCCGGACATGCCGGACGACGATTTGATCCAAGAGATCCGCCCCGGCGAGAAGATGACCGGCGGCGAACCGAAAGCCGCCAAAGAGAAACGCACCGATCTCCGCGGCGGTACCGGCGCCGCCGGCCCGCTCATCCAAATGCCCGGCGCCGCCGCCCCGGTCGAAGAAGAAGTCGGAGCGTAAGGTTTGTTTGAGTGAAGGAAATGAAGCAGGGGCGAGCCGGGTGGCTCGCCCCTGTTGTTTTGTCCGAATAATACCCTGGAATTGAATGGCGGTAGGAGGTCCGCTTGAAGAATTTGACCGGAGTGCAGGTATACCTGTAATCCAGTGCCCACTATGTACCGCGACTGTCGGGCCGCAACAGATGGTCTGTCTCAATTGCGGCTATTTCCCGCGAGTCTTGACCATGACCGCTGGGAATCCCGTGGTTGCGCCGAATGGTTCCTTGCTCGCCTCGCATCGATGACGAAAACCGGATCGTACATTCGGTAGACTCGCGAAGCTCGGCACTTTGCGGCGAATAGTGTCACCCGAATCGATCCGCGCAACCGATAGGGACTTCATGGTCATTCCGTCGTCGGGAGGTACAAAGATGCGAATTCAGATATCGCTAAGCGTGGTAATCGTCCTGCTTGCTGTGAGATGCGAATCGGTCGCCCAAAATAGGCCAACAGGCCCTAAGGAAGCCTCCGTACAGTATTTCCCCACCGTCTGGAAATCCTCCGCCCCGGCGTTGCCGGCTCGCCCGAGTTTGCTGGCGACCGCGCAGAAGTCCGCGCCGACTGCCCCCGCCCTGACCTCCGCGAACCCCAATCTACCGGCTCCGCTGCCGCTGGCCTACGATCTCAAGCCCGAAGAGCGCCCTGTCGCCACGGCGTCGATGGTCCCGCCACCGGCGAATGCGCCCTCGGAAAAGCGTACAGCCTTAGCGCCGTACGTGAAATCTGCAGAGCAAGCCGATCCGAAAGTGATTTTGGTCCCGCCGCCTCCCGCGACCCCCGTATTGGCTGTGATACCGGTACCGAAGACGGAGCCCCAACCCGAGCCAAAGGTTCTCTACGTAGAACCTGATGCGCCGGCTCCCATGCCAATCCTTACGCCGAAAATGGAGCCGCAGCCCGAACCGAAGGTTCTCCTGATCCCGCCCCAGGCGAACGGGCCCTTGGATAGTGCAGGATTCGTGCCGTATGTCGAACCTGTAGAACAACCCGACCCGAAAGTGATTTTGGTCCCGCCACCTTCAGCGACCCCCGTATTGACGGAAATGCCGATTCCGAAGAGAGAGATCCAACCCGAGCCGAAGGTTCTCTTCGTAAGACCTGACGCGCCGGCTCCCCTGCCAATCCCTGTGGCGAAGATGGAACCGCAGCCCGAACCGAAGGTTCTCCTGATCCCGCCCCCGGCACAATGTCCGAATTGAAAATTCGCATCGCCGATGCTCCGCGCGTCGGCCGGTCGAGCCGTTTCATGGACGACCCAGACGCGACATGCCACGAGTTCACCATCCGGCGATTCACGGGAGTGGATCGGAATCGAACCGACCGAATCCGTTGTTCACGGGTTCCACCGGTTTTGAAGACCGGGGCCGGCACCAGCCGTGCGAACACCCCCATAAAGATTATCACGCCACAGCTGCTGTTTTTAGGCCATTTACATCTCCTGACCCAAGCTCCGAAGGAAGAAGTTCAAAAGCCATCAATACAGGTACGCCGCCAACGCCAGTGGGGCATCTTTCGGCAAGGTGGGCGAGATGGCCCATGTAACACCTAATTCATTTTGCAGATCATACCCAGAAAGGACAAGTCAAAATTGAGGACGTCCCCACCTTAGAAGTGATCGGCGACAGGCTGAAGTCGTGGCGGGCGAATTTATAGGTCGAAGCGGTTGAGGGCGAAGCCGGTGGGAACGGCTAGGGGAAGCGGTAATCGCCGGGGAGAAGCTCTCAAAGCCGTGGGTGGCGTAGGCTCCGGCTTGGGGGGCGTCGATGGCGAACCCGGACAGGCCGGAGGCGATGGGGTACAGAATTCCCGCTCCCGCCGCGGATCCGCTCGTGTCGTGCGGTGTCCGCGATCATAACCGGCTCGTCTTCGTGCTGTATTGACAAGCGGCGACTACCACAAAGAATTGGCGCCCCCACCCTGTCCCGAGAATGCTTGAAATAATGCCCCGAACCGGGGGGGGATAGCTGGAATATTTCCAGCAAGCGTGCGGCGGTCGGTGTTTCTTCCCCGTCGATTCTTGATTCGGACAGCGGACAACACCCTGCGAAAGCCCTGACGCCACTTCCTGAGGGCGGCGGGCGTGGAATACGATGAATTTCGTGGCCCAATCGACGTTGGCGTCTTCCGTCCGCTTGCTGAAGTGCAACAAGCGAGTCTTGCCCCGCAGTTGATCGAGCCACTTCGGTTGTTGTGAAGTTTGGGAATTCGTCGGATTTGCGGACATTTTTCGATTGACAGCCGCCGGAGAGTTGATGACACTGTCGGCAAGAAGCTGGGCGACTGTGTCTCCCCGCCGCTGAGTGCAAGCGGCATTTACCCTATCATGTTTCATCAAGGATACTGAACGATGAGAATCCAGCGACTACCATTTAGCGGTGCCGTGGCCGTTCTGGCCATGTTGCTCATGACCCCGATCTCCCGCGCGGGGTCCTTCACCTACGCGTTCACCGGCCAAGTGACCGCCGTGGACAACCCGAACGGATTTTTCAACGCTCCGGCGGCCGTCGGTGCCCCGGTCAGCGGCTTCTTCACCTACACCGACACCCCAAACGCCGGGTCTTTACCCGTCAACCCGTTCTTCACCGGATACCTCCACTTCCGTCAGTTGGGTTCTCCACCTCCCGTCACCGAACTATACCTTACTATCGGCGGGGCAGGGGTCCGTTCGTCATCCTCCTCGCTGACGAACATGATCGTCGGCGACAACAACACGGTTGACCGCTTCCCTCCGTTCTTTCCCGTGGGCGATTCCTTCCGATATGCCGATCAGCTAGACGAAATCTCACCATTGTTTGACTTCAGCACGGCTGACCTCGTCCAGTTCCCGTACGGTAACATCTTCCTGGTCGATTCGACGGGAACCGCTTTCAGTTCGCAGGTTCTACCGTCGGGCCTGCCGCTGGCCGCGTTCGACCAGCGGTATGGGGTTATCGACATCTTCGACGACAACTTTGAGGAAACCGGTCGGTTGGGGTTCCGGATTGATTCGATCCAGCAGGTTCAACCTGTACCTGAGCCGAACACCTTGACCCTTCTGTTCACGGGCTTGGCGGCCGCGTTGAGTATGGCAGCGCTCCGGAGGATAATGTTGACGCGCCCGCTCGGGGTTAGAGGCGCCGCCCTCTGGAACGTTAGACTAGCCTAAGTGATTGCGCCCGTGCCATTTGCGGGCGGGCAGTTCAATTCCTTCGCTCGCCGATACAGCCTCTCCATCCGTTGTTGATGATCGACGACGAACTTCTCTTCGCTCCGCTTCTGACACGCCGTGGAGAAGATCGATCTTCCCGCAGTTGATCGAACAACTTCGGCGGTTGTGAAGTTTGGGAATTCGTCGGATTTGTGGACATTTTTGATTGACATCCGATGGGAAGCTGCAGACACTGTCGGAAAGAAGTGGGGCGATTGTTTCTCCCCACCGTTGCACTACGCAAAAGGAATACCATGATTCGTTCAACCCTGATTACGACTACGCTCATGTCGGTCATCGCCTGCACGGGGGATGCGCGGGCGGGGATCATCATGACGGCGACCGAGGTCGGGAGTGACGTGGTCATCTCCGGAAGCGGGACAGTTAATCTCGCCGACCTGACGCGTTTCTCCTCCAACGACCGGTCAACCTCCTTGGTTTGGCCGAATATTCCAGTTTTCCAGGTGGGAGCGAACGCTTCCGTCGATGTCTATCAGTCACTCAGCGGACCCCGCAGCTTCGGACCCGGCATGACGGCGAATTCCCCTTCTGTTAACGCGACGGGCGACCTGTTCGGCCTCAACACGAATTTCACAGCTCTCTTGCTGACGGTTCCCGCGAACTACGTCTCCGGGACCACGCTCAGCGGGGCCGGCACGTTTCGGGACGCATCCATCGCCAGTCTCGGGATGACGCCCGGCACATACGTGTGGACCTGGGGCGCTGGGGCAAACGCTGATTCGATGACCCTGAGGATCGGTCCCAGCGCCGTCGTGCCCGAGCCCAGCGCCGTCGTGCCCGAGCCCACGACGCTGGCCCTAACCGGCGTCGCCCTCGTCTGCGGCCTCGGGGTCCGATGGAAACAGCGGCGGGCGGAGAAAAGGGGCCTGAAGCGGGCCAGAAGCGGGCCTGAAGCCGATTTTGCTCCCGTGATCGTGTCGTCCTAAAAGTGCCGCCTAACCTAACGCTGCAGCGGACCTCGGCCGCATGGGCGTTTCGGGCGCGAGACCGCGTCATCGATATGACCGGATCCGCTGAGCTTGATAGTTAGGCAGAATGCCGACAGGTGGCTGGGAAATAAAGGTGGCGTGGGGTTGACGGCGAGGTTATGTTCGCGGGAGCAATCGAGTGCTTCACTCGGGTTTGCGGGACGAGCATAACCGAGACGGCGAAGCCAGGCGGGTTCGTTTCTCCCGGTTCGGTCGTCATTCTGCCTAACCCCCTCGCGCTGCACCAACTTCGCCCAAAGCCGCGAAGATTGGTGAACGCTACGTTCGGCGGCGGAGGGCGACCGGCTTGTCAACGTTGCCCCCAGGAGAATTGCGCTGGAATTGGTGCTTGGCAACTCGCTTCTCACCGCGACCCCGAAGAGGGGCGTGCGCTTGCGTTGATGCTCGCGCGGCACTTGATCCACGCCATGCAGCCGGACGAGGCCGTCCTGAAAGCCGGTCGGCACAAGTACAGCACCGATCCGGCTGAGTTGATTGCGGCGGCTCATGTCGTCGCCGTCGAATTTGCCACGATCGCGATGGCCAACAACTACTGGCGTGCTACCGCCACCCACTAACCGATCCTAGTGCCGCCTTCGGCGCCCGAAACGGCGCGCACCTCGGGCGAACCGATCCAAGGGACGGAACTCCAAGTCGGCGCGCCGGTGGTCCCGGAAAGCTTGCGGCCTCAGATCGGCTTGGCCCCAGCCGGGTACGAACTGGTAGAAGAACTCGGTCGCGGCGGCATGGGCGTCGTCCACCTCGCCCGGGAACGGGTTGAGTCGCCTTCCCGCGTCGGCTCGGCAGCTGTTGTGTCTTCGATCGCATGCGGTGGGGTCATCGTTGGGTCTCCTCAATGCGGGAATTCTACCCCGATGGAGGGGCATGGGCCAAGTTGCGTTCCGAAAGCCCCCAAATCCGGGGAATTCCCTACTTACCAACACCTCGATTGCCGATGCCAGATACGTCGCGCTTCCGCACTGGTATTCCATCATGCCCGTCAAATTCTGCGCCACTTGGGCCGCAACCCTGCTACTGGCGGGTACCGCTTGGGCTCAATCGGAATCCCGGTTCGTCGAACGGGCCCCGTTGCCACGAGTTCCCATCGAACACACCATGGCCCGCGCCGGCAACGCCGACCGCGTCGCGCGCTTCGCCCGCCCATCCGTCGATACGAACATCGCCGGCGGGTACATCGGGGGTAACCGGCTGCTCGGCAATCGGATCTTGGCCCGCGGATATTCGGCTTCGGTGGGCGCGACGACAAACGGAACCTACGGTACCGATTACACGGGCGTCTTCGGTTTGGCCGGGCGGGTCTTTCTGCGCGAATCGGAGGATCCGAGTCGCGGGGCGGATGTCGCGAAGAACTATCGCACCGGAGGGCCGGAAGTCCCCGACGTGGTCGCCGCCCAGCCGATCCGCAAAGCGCGGCTGGAAAAGGATGCCGACCACGAAAAGAAGTGATCGGGGAAGAAACTCACCCCGCGTTCACCCGCTCGCCCATTCGTTTCAGCAATTCGGGGCCATCGAGCCGGAAGGCGGCATCGTGGGGGCAGGCCTGAACGCAGTAGGGCGTGCCGCCGTTGCAGAGGTCGCAGTTCACGGCGTGCACCGGCCCGGCCGCAATGAGGGTGGGGTTGCCTTCCAAGAAGTTCGCGGCGTCGAGATTCGGCCGGTCGCGGCCGACCATGTGAATCGACCCGTAGGGACAATTCCGTTCACACAGCCCGCAGCCGATGCAGTGATCTTCGATCATCACTTCGAGGTGGTTGCCCCGGCGGTGGATGGCATCGACCGGGCAACCCTCCATGCAGTAGGGTGTGTGGCATGAGCGGCACGACGTGGCGATGAGGAAGTCGCCGAAGCGCAGGCCCTCGCGGAGGAGGCGGGCGTTGCCGTCGTGCGAATCGGCGCAGGCCTTCGTGCATTCGTCGCAGCGGGTGCAGCTCTTCAAGTCGAGCGCGAGCATCTTCTGGCCTTGGTAGAGCCCTTGAGTGAGGTATTCGTCCAGTAGGGGCACCGGGGAGAGGTATTTGTGTTCTCGGATCGCCCGTTCCAATTGGGGATACAAGTGGCACAATTCGACGAAGACCGCTGCCGGAATTAACACAACTTCGGCAGGGTCGAGGGCCGCGACGCTCGCGGTGCGTAGGCTCCGGGTGAGGATCGCGAGTTCGCCGAAGTAGTCCCGTTCGCCGAGTCTGCGGATGGAGCGCTCGCCGCCATCGACGGTTTGGAATACGCGCAAGTTACCGAAGCGGACGATGAAGAAGTTGCTCGCGGCATCCCCCTCCGCCACGATGATCTGGTTCGCTTCGAGGCGCCGGAGTTCGAGTTTGCCGCTCCGCAGGAGGAATTGGATGGCGGCTTTCCGCTCGGTCGGATTCAGCACTTGGAAAATGCTGCCGAACGCGACGGACACTTCGATGGCCCGGAGGGTGTACATTTCTTCGACGTAGGTGCGCATTGAGGCGGCGCGTCGCATCATGTCCAACAGGTTCCGGGTCACTTCGTACACGACAACCGGACCGGTTCGCGTGGCGTCGAAATTCGGTACGTCTTCGCCATCGCCGTCCGGTGCCAGTGAAAGGGTCGGGTTGTCTTTCGGGGCCACGGCCTTCACGCTCGCGCTCCGGCGGCCGAAAGTCAGGCAGGCCATTTCGCCGAGCACGAGTTCGTCGCCGGGCACCGTGCGGATGATCTGCTCCCCTTCCGGCGACGCACCGACCCGCCGGACGAAGAGCCGCGTGAGCAAGCCCGGGGACGCTTGAGCCGGCTCAATCTCTTTGCGGGAGATCACGAACTGGCCGGTTCCTTGGGTGATGAAGGCGGTCGATCCGTATTCCCCCTCGCGACAGAGGACTTTCGATTCACCGGGCTGGAGAACCCACCGTCGGATGGAACCTTCGTTCCATTTCAGGTAGGCGAATGGGACGGAACGGAACGGATAGAGCACGCGTTGGCCGTACGTAGGGCTGTTGTAGACGATCCAGATATCGCGGATTTCGTCGGCGGTGAGGAAACCCGACGCTCGTGGGAAGGGGGTATTTGGGTTCTGCGGGATGAGCTTCGGCGAATCCTCCCATGCCCGAGGCTTGACGCGCCGGCGCAGCGACAACGCCCCGGTCGGACACGAGGTCATGCACTCGCCGCACTGCACGCAGGAACTCTCCCCCATGATTTGGTCGAGGTCGAAGCTGATCCGGGTGTTATACCCTTTGCCGGTGTGGCCGATGACTTTGAATGGCTTAACATCGCTGCACGCCCGGACGCAGCGGTCGCAGAGGATACAGCGGTCGTGGTCCACAACGACCGTGCGCGAGGAATACGGCAATTCTTCGTCGACGGTTTGGTTCCACGTTGCCCAAGCGTTCGTCGCCTCGCGGCCGAGGCCCTCTTCGGGTTCGATGTCGGTTTCGACCACCGGTAGGGCGAACTTGCGTGAACGACGATCGGTCGGCGCGTTCCGCGACCCGTTCGCCTGAGCGAATCCGGGGCGATCCGCCCGCCCGCCGACGAGTGCGCCCACTTCCGCCAGTTCATCGACGTAGCGTCTGGCCGAGCCGAAGGGCTCTTTCGTGTGGTCGGCCATCAACAGGTCGGCGAGGGTTTTCACGCTGTCGCGGATGTTCGCCGCAAACTTGCCGACGTCGCTTTCCAATCGGGCCACCCGGCTCGCCTCTTCGGGGCCGGTCGCGTTGGGCACTTTGGCGTCCGGGTTGTAGCCGGCCCAGCCAGCGCGCGTCGTCACCACCATGTTCTCGGCGACGGAATGGTGGCACGCCGGCAGCAACTTCCGTTCGGTGCGGGCGGTGCCGCGTTTGATCTGTTGGATCTGGACGACGCACATCCGGCAGACGCCGACGGGCGGGAGGTGCGTTTGATGGCAGAGCAGGGGGATCCGCTCCTTCAGCCACGATTCCGGCCAGTCGCCTTTCGCCACGAGTTGGAGGGCGGCGTCGTAGATCGTGGAATTGCGCGGGACGAGTTGGCCATCGGCGCCACGGACTCGATTCCCTTGCGCATCGGTGACCGGCACGGCCTGGGGCACTTGGACCACAAAGCCGTCGATGACAACGGTGACCGTCACTCCGAATTGCTCGCGCGTGGCCTTCTCGCGCCGGACGAGGGCGTCGTTTTCATCCCGGGCGAAGAGGGCTTCCTCGTCGCGGCCCCGCACGTTGAAATCGTCGTCTCGCTCAGCCATGGAGTCCTACCTGGGGTCGGGAGTCGCTCGTGCGGCGAGGTCTTCGGGGAAATAGGCCAACGAGGAGGCGAGAGGCGTCGGCGCGGAAGTCCCTAACGAGCAAATCGAGGTTTGCGTCAGGGCGTTCTGCAGTGCGGTCACATCGGCCCTGATGACGGGGAGTTCCGCGCGGAGGGTACCGTCGCTCCGCTTCGAGACGAGGTCCGCGCCGATGTTGACGAGCTTTTGCGAACCGAGCCGGCACGGGACGCACTTGCCGCACGACTCGTTGCGGAAGAACTCGGTGAAGTTCAATGCCGTCGTCAGAGTATCCGTCCCCTCGGCGTAAACGACGATGCCGGCTCCCAAGAGGGGCGGAATTGGCAGTCCGAACAGTTCGGCCATGATCCCGAAGAAGCCGAGATCCAAGGGGGCATTCAGCAAATCGAATGCGGTGGGATTCAATGGCAAGTAACTGGCCACGAACCACTCGGCGAGGGAGGTATCCGCAGGCGGTGTCCCCCGTTTCTTGCGTTCGAGGTACTTGGCGAATTTGGCCGGAAAATCTCCGAGGGGAAACCTCGCGGGGAGGAAGCCACCCGAGGGGCCGGACGTAGCGATGGCTTTGAGGTTTCCCCGGAGACCGCCGCAGAAAGC
>Ga0105047_10009595_pt1 | contig 15912 bp, 17 predicted proteins | sample MAT04_FD_78384 | JGI IMG/M metagenome (GOLD analysis project Ga0105047, IMG submission 78384) | Freshwater microbial communities from Lake Fryxell liftoff mats and glacier meltwater in Antarctica - MAT-04 (megahit assembly) | ecosystem: Environmental > Aquatic > Freshwater > Ice > Liftoff... | reverse complement strand
CGAGTGTCCTCGGCCTCCCACTGCTCGAAGAGGCCGTAGAGAAACGCATGACGACCAGCGGCGACGAGGCGCGCCACCTCGGCCCCGCGCGCGGTGGCGGTCACGCGCGCCGCGCGGGCATCGTCGGGGTCGACGGTGCGCTCGACGAACCCGCGCTCCTCCAATTGGCGGATCTTGCGGCTCACCACCGACAGGTCCAGCCAGAGCTGCGCGGCGAGATCCGTGAGGCGAATTGGCCCGAGTTCGGCGACGCGTACGAGCGCAACGAAGGTGGTTCCCTCGAGGTCCACGCCCGCGAGGCGGTGCATGCGTCGCTGCACGCGCCGGGCGTCGGCGATGCGCTTGAACGCTCGCATGGCGCGTTCGATGCGCTCGACGTCGGGGTGGCTGGCTGCGGAGGTCATGGGCCACAACGTAGCGCGATTGCTTGCCGCATGTAAGTAATAGTCCGAGTGAACGCGCGGACACTCGCAGTGCGGTAGGATTGCGGGGATGGCACTGGGGAATTAGCCCCTCGGTGCCATCACCTTCTTCCGGACCCGTACCCTTTGGGGCGGTTCCGCGCGTTTCCCCTTCCAGAACCACCAAGACGCGTGCCGTCGCGGTGTCCCACCCTGGACAGGAGCAGTGCACCATCATGCCCACGACCACCCCATCCGCCGTTCCCCAACGTGACGTGGGAGGATGCCGACAGGCGGGGCTCTCGATGCCCCGGCCAGGAACCACACCATGGCGCCCGTAGACGACATCCTCGACGAGACTGAGCTCGATCCCGCTGTGGCCGAGCTCATTGCGGCGACCCGTGCGGCGCGGCCGGCGGTCGATCCTGCGCGCCTGGATGCGACCGTGGCATTGCTGCTCGGGCAGCTCGGCGCGGGAGATGCCACCGAGGTCACCCCACCGCATCTGATGCCGCCCGTCGCGCGACGTCGCCGCATTCCGATCTGGTGGTGGCTGGGTGCGCTGGCCGTCAGCCTCATGATCGTGATCATGATCGTCCTCGCAGTGGGGAGCGACGAGGACTCGGGCTCAAACGGCGGCGACAGGGCCGCGTCGACGACCGAGCAGTTGGGAAGCGACGATTCCGAGCGAACGGGCGACGACGCTGCGCCGTCAACCACTCCGGACGACGACGCGGACGGTACCGCCGGGGGCGACGACACTCCCAAGGGGGGCGGCAACACCGGCGGCGGCTCATCCGGGGGCGGGTCACCACAAAACGGCACCAGTCCGGCCGGGGGACGCGGCTCGACTGGCGGCACCACGACGACGCCGCGCCCTCCAGGCTCAGGGGGCGGAAGCGGTTCAGGGACAGGGACCACTCCCAGCCCGACACCTAACCCGGATGGTGGCACGACGCCTCCCCCCACGACGCCCACTCCGACTCCGACACCAGATCCCACGCCGACCCCGACGCCGGATCCCACGCCCACTCCACCTGTCGCTTGCAATCCTGCAACAGGTGCGGGATGCGCGCCGACCACACCGGCGCCGTGCGTGCCCGTGGTAGGCGGCCCGACGTGCCCGCGAGCGGCGGGCAGGGGCGATCTCGTGCGCGGCACGTCGATCGAGGCGCGCCGCGGGTGAGCGCAGAGCCCACCGACGCACACATCGCGCTGCTCCAGCAGGGCGACCAGACCGCGTGGCGGGCTGTGGTGACGTGGCTCCAGCCGCGCTTGGACGGCTTCTTCATCGCGGGCCGCGCGGCCGACCATGAGGCGCTCACGCAGGAGACGCTCCTGCGCATGAGCCGCTACATCGCGCGGTTCACCGATGGCGGTGCACCGGAATTCGCGGCGTGGGCATTCGCTATTGCGCGCACGGTTCGGATTGACGATTCGCGGCGCGTGAAGGCGCGCCCCACGACCATTGCGGAATCGCAGATGGCTGGCGCAGGCGAGGACCGCGATGCGGTCACCGAGGCAATGCCCGACGCGGCAGTGCCACACGATGAGCAGATCGCGGCCATGGATCGGGTCGAGGGGCTCTTCGCGCAGCTCACGGATCAACAGGCTGAGCTCCTTCGTCTGCGTATCCATGGCGATGTCACGCTCGAGCTCGCGGCGCGCACCCTCGGGATCGAGCTCGGCGCCGCCAAGCAGCTCCAGCGGCGGGCGCTGCGACGCCTCGCCACGCTCATGGCTCAGGAGGTCGACGACGAGGACGCGACCGATTCCGGGCGCGACGACGACGAGCCCGCGCAGCTACTGCCAGGCCGCGCTCCGAGCGGCACGCCGCCCTGACGGCGGACGGATTCGAAGCTGCCGGGTGCGCTGCTCGCGTGATTTTCCCGCGGTCAGGAGCGCCACACGACACCTCGTTTCCCACAAGCGATTTTCCCGCGGTCGGGTGTAGAACCGTGTCGCTTGCTCCACCGAATGCGGTGAATGGTTCCTTGTGCGCGCTCAGCGAACACCCGGGGCCACTCACCGCGCGGTTGCTCCCGATCGCGGGAAAATCACGTGCGGGGATGCGGCACTGTGTACGCGCTCCCGATCGCGGGAAAATTACAGGCGGGAGCAGGAGGATGACCTGGACCGATACCGCCCTCCCCCACACCGACCACCGCACACCCGAACCGCGTCCGGACACTCCCCTCACCCTCGTGCTACGCGTCGGACGCGCCGACCGTCGAGCGTTCGAGTGGGTTGCCGGCCGCCAGTCGCGTACCCTCGACTGGCTCATGCCGCGCCGCGCGCGCTGGGCTCTTGAACCTGGCCCTCGCCTCAACCCTCGTGAACGGTCCGATGAAGTGGATGGTCCGCCGCCCGCGCCCCTCGCTCGACATCGTTCCCGAAGGCCGCCGCATCCGCTCCACGCCGCGCACCACGTCGCTCCCGTCCGGCCACTCCGCGTCCGCGTGGTGCTTTTCCGTGGCGGCGTCGCTCGAGGCGCCTATCCTCGCCCTCGTTCTCATTCCGATCGCTGCCGCCGTGGCGTACTCGCGCGTGTACACCGGCGCCCACTATTCGGGCGACGCCGTCGCTGGCTCGATCGTGGGCGCCGCCCTCGGCGCCTGGCTCGGCCCAGACATGTCAGCGCTCGCCGCACGCATGGACAACGTCGGCGAGCGCCTCATGGATACCTGGGGCCACGCACACTTCTGAGTGCGCACACGCGATCCTGTGGCGCAGGGCCCAGCGCGCCGTGGGCGGCGCGGCCACTTACCGGTCCAGCCGATGTGACGCGCGCCTTTCACGAGCGCGAGCGACTGGGCGCCCTTCATCCCGACGAACTTCCCGACCTTGCGTGCGAGCGTCACCTTGGCCGTAGACCGCTCCGACACCGTCACACGCAGCGCACGCATGTCGGTTGCCTTCGCGAACGCGAATCCGGTACGCGTGGTGCGCACGAATGGCACCAGGCCGATGGGGCCGGCGACGGTGAGCTGCGGCTTGCTGGTATCGGCCGGAGGGTTGGACGGCGTGGTATCGGTCGGCGCGGTATCAGGTGGCGTTGTCGGCATGCCACCCGTGCAGCCAGCGGTGCCGCACCCGTTCTCGATCGGTGGTGTGGTCACCGGCGGAAACACCATTGGCGACTCGAACGCACCCATGTCCACCACGGATGTACCGTTGCCGTCGCCGTCTTGCACACATGCGTTACTTGCCACGTCCGGACTTGCTGCCATCGCTGGCGCTCGGCACAGCCACGAAGATCGTGGCGATCGACGCTTCGGTGATGAGGAGCGATCGGTTGATGCGGTTCATGGTGTGTCTCCTGGAAACGTTCGGGTGGGGGCCGAGGCCCGGGTCAGGCGACCCGGGCCCAATCGATGGAGGTAGTCGTCGCGGGCTGGGCGGGGTCGAGTGACACCGTCACCTGGCGACCGGGCTGGAGTGCGGCGAGCTGGATGGGCTGTACCGGCGCAGCAATGGTCACCGGCACCGGCACACCGCTCGGCAACATGACGAGAAGATCCACCTCCACCACCGGGGCGAAGTTGATCATCGCGCCCGATTGACGAGCTGCCGTGACCGTGGCCATGGCGCTCACCGCGTTGGGCGAGGCGCTGGCTGCGGCCGCTGCGGTGGACGCTGCCATCATCTGGCTCGCCTGATTCATCTTGCTCTGCATCTCGGCCATGCGATCCCCCATGCTCGTCGTGGTGGCATGCGCCTTCGTGGCCTGCTTGATGCGCCTGAGATCTCCGAAGATGCCCATGTCAGTTGGCCGTGTAGAGCTGGTTGAAGCGGGAGCCGAGCGCACGGTCGGCCTGGATGCGAGCACCCCAGCCGCTCTGCGCGGCCTGCCAGTTGTGCGGAGCGATTCCGTGTGCGGCAGCGACCACGGGCAGCTGCGCCTGGTCGTGTCCGTATGCGGCGATTCCCTTGACGACCTTCGCGTAGGTGGCGAGATCCACGCCGGCGATGGGTGTCATGGCGGCGGCGCTCGGCTCGCCGAACATGCTCGCGTTCGTGGCGTTGACGAAGCCCTGCGCATTGCCCGAGGTCATCGCCGCAGCGGCGGACTGCTGCGCACGCGCTTGGTCGGCCATGCCGTGGGCGGAGTTGATGAGGTCGGGGGCCGCGCTGGCCATCGCCGCCATGTCCTTGAAGCTCTTGAACAGACCCATGATGCGCACATCCTTCGATTCGTATCTGTGGTCCGCCGGGGTGGCGGGACCTTCTGTACGAATCGTAGAAGCGCGCGTAGATCGCCGGTACCGTGGCGACTACGGCATTACGGGTGCGAACGGCTACGGTAGCGCGCGAGCCTGTCTAGGCGAGCAGCTCGGTGAGCCCTGCGCGGCCGGCAACTCCGAGCTTGCCATATGCCGACTGCAGGTAGCTCTCCACCGTGCGCACGGACAGGAACAGCTCGTCGGCGATGTCCTTGTTGGCATCTCCGCGTGAGGCTCGTTCGACCACGTCACGCTCACGCTTGGTGAGCATGTCCAGGACGTTGGAGATGGACGTCGGCTCGATCCCCATGCGCTCCTGCGCGGCACCCACCAGCGCCGTTGCGCGACGCGATTCGGGGTCCAGCGCCACGGCATGCTCGGCGGCGTCAAGCGCGAACAGCACATCGTCCTGGGCGAGCAGCGACTCGGCGCACGCTGTGAGCGCGGCAGGGTCTGCGGCGATCCTGGCCGTCGCCCAATCATTGATGCGAGTGGCCGCAACGCCGGGCTGGGTCATGGCCCGCTCCGGGATGCGCGCCAGCGCCTTCGTAGATCCATAGCGTGCAGCGGCAGCGAGCAGGACGAGCTCCTCCATCGCGAGCCCTTCCGCGGCACGCGCATCTGCGCCCTCGACCATCGCGGCGATCGCGGCTTCGCGATCGCCGACGAGTGCCTGTGCGCCAAGCGCGAGATACGTAGCTGACGCCATCGTGTGCCAGTGCGTGTGGATGCCCTCGCCGTAGTCGGCCAGGTACGCCTGGGATGCGCTCTGGTCGCCGAGCAGCGCCGAGGCGTAGGCGAGTCCTGCGAACACCTGGCCTGCGGTGGAACGCACGTCGCGCACGCGGAGCTGCGCCAGCGCACTGTGCAACAGCGGCAGCGCCTCGCGCGCACGGCCCGCGAACAACAGGACGGTTGCTGCGGAGCTGTCCGCCGCGCTGCCGTAGAAGAGCATCTGGTGCGCGCGCTCGTCACGCTCGCGCGCGAGCGTCGCGAGGCATTCGTCGAAGCTGCCGCAGCGCAGAAGCACGTCGAATCGAGCGGCATACTCCAGATCGAGCACTGCGTTGGGAAGCTCGCCGCCGCCCGCGCCGCCCGCGCCGCCCGCGCCGCCCGCGACCTGCGCTGCGCGCGGATCGAGCGCGAGCAGTTCGAGCGCATCCGTCTGACGCCCCACGAGCGCGTACGCCGCCGCCAGCACACTGCGCGCAGCCACGCGTCGGCCATCTGCGTCCGCGCCTGCTCCGCCACTCGCCTGGTCGGCTGTCACGCCCTCGAGCTCTGTCACCAGGTCCACGTATCGACCGGAGCCCGCGAAGAGGTCCCAGCGCGCGATGTCGAGGCGGTCACTCAGATCATCTGAGACACCCGGCTGCGCGTCGACCGCATCGCGCGCCACGCCGAGCATGCGCCCGGCGGCGTCGCCCTGACCCGCCACCTGGTGCGCGCTCGCAACCCACTCCGCCGCGAGATCCACGAGCTCCTCCGCGCCGATCGGCGCGTTCTCACCGGTCGACGCCGCCGTGAGGATGTTCACTGCGGTGCTCGGCAAGCCGAGCAAGCGCCACGCCCGCGACTTCTCCACGGCTGCGGCTGATGCGAGCGGTCCACCCTGGACGGATGCCGCAAGGCGCAGCGCGAACTCGGGATCGAAGAAGGTGTTGGCGGCCTCCGCCGCGCGCACGGCAATCGCCGGATCGAGCGGCGCCCCGCATGCGAGCGTCCACGATGCGAACGCGAGCACACCCTCGGTGGTCGCTGTAAGCGTGCCGGCGGAATCAGCCGCAACGACCTGCTCTCGGAGCTGGCGACGGCGCGGGAACGACACGCCAAAACGCACGAGCTCCGCGATGTGTCGATGACGCACGCGCACCGTCGGAATGGTCTCGCGACCCATGACGATGACAGTATCGTCGAGCAGCGACGCGATGTCTTCGCCCTCCACGAGTTGCTCGAGCAATGTGAACGGGATGCTGTCGGTCAGCGCGACGATCTCGAGCACGAGGCGTTGCCCCTCGCTCCATCGATCCAGCCGCACACGCAGCACATCTACGAGTCGCTGATCCTGCAACGCTGCTGCGCGCTCGAGCACCCACACGCCGTCGTGCTGGACGAGCGTGAGCGCGTCGATCTGCTCGGTGACGAGATGGTGAAGGAAGAGCGGATTGCCGCCGGACGCGTGATGCAAGGCGTCGGCGGCGGAGAGCGCGATGGGACTGCCGAGATGGCGCGTGAGCAGCTCGGCAACCTCAGTCGAGCTGAGCGCTTCGATCTCGCGCATGCCGAGGATGCCATCACGCCACAGCTCGAGCAGTGGATCGGGCACATCGCCCAGTGATCCCGCCACCACGATGAGGTGAATGCGGTCGATCAACTGGCCGAGCAAGAACGCCGTCGCCTCATCGAGGAGCCCCGCGTTGTCGAGGATCACCGTGGGAGCTCCGCCCGTCGAGCGCGACTCAACGACCTCGGCGAGCGCCGCAGCGACCTGCCCCGGCTGGTCGAGCGAGCGTGCGTCTGCAGCCCCCAACGATGCCTCCGTGAGCATGCCGTAGAGCGCGCCGTACGGCACCTCGCTCATCACGTCACCACCACGGATAGTGATCACCTCACGCCCACGACCACGTGCGAGCTGGTGAGCGACGGTCGTCTTGCCCACTCCGGCATCGCCACACAAGATGACGCCCCGGCGCGCGTTCTTGGCAGCGTCCACGCGCAGCGCAGCGAGGACGTCCCCACGTTCGAGCTCGGGCCAGACGCGCGGTGTTTCATCGCTCATGTGAACATCTCCTCAACGACGCCTGCTCGCAGCGTCTCGACGCGCGCGATGATCTCAACCACGGGGTCTGGTGCCACGCCCATCTCGAGCAGCGACGCGGACAGATGCATCTTGAGGAGGTCGAACGCCTCGTGGGTGATGCCCATCCCGGCGTGCGCCTCGGTGAGGGGTCGCCCACCGAATTCGTCAGCGCCGCCGAGCGCAGCGGTCAGGAACAGCTGCTGGTGCACCTTGAGCCGTCGAAGGTCGGTGTCCTGGAACCACATCGACAGCACGGGGTCCGCGAGGATCCGGTCGTAGAGCACCGCCACTGCAGTGCGCAGTGCCGGCGTACCGCCGATCTGATCAAAAACGCTCTCCATGGTGCTCTCCCACTCTCGCTAGAATTGTGGAGAATAGCAGCGTACGGCACGCGAGCTTAGACTTGGTGGCGTCCGAGCAGTGAGCTGAGCGCGGACGCGAGGCCGCGCGGGTATCTTCTCAACGGTGCACCAGCCCATCGAACGAAATGTGCTCCACGCCCGCGACCTCGCCGCCCATCGGCGGTCGACTACGGGCTGTGGGGCCGTCCGCGAGCCGATGGGTCGGCACTCGATCCAGATGCGTCGGCTCGAACTCGACGTACCTGGATCGAGTGCGGGCGATCCACCGGGCTCGGTGCTCGGATGATCGCGGCGCAGGGCAGCCCAGCGATCGTTCCGGACGAGCGCATCGTCGTATAGCCTCGGCGCATGCTCATCGCCGTCGCACACAATCTGCACAGCCTCCAGAACGTCGGTGCGATCCTGCGCACGGCCGATGGGGCCGGATTCTCGCACGCGATCCTGTCCGGACACACGGGGAACCTCCCCGACCCGCGCATCGCGAAGGTGGCGCTTGGTGCCGAGGAATTCCTCACCCACGAGCACGTGGATGACATCGAGGCGCTCCTCGTCCGGCTCGAAGGCGTGCACGTCGTGCTCGTGGAGCAGGCAGCGAATTCTGTTCCTCCGACCGAGCTGCCGGAGATGCCCGCTGATCGCGATATCGCGCTCGTGGTGTGCGACGAGATCTCCGGCGCAGCGGGCGAGCTCACGGCCCGCGCCGACGTGGTCATCGAGCTCCCCATGCGCGGTCAAAAGCACAGCCTCAACGTCGCGTCGGCGTTCGCCATCGCGGGCTACGCGCTCGCGGACGCCGTGAAGCCGTTCTCGGTCGACGAGTTGCGCACGCGCGTGTCGCCCCCTGTGCGCGAGGGAGTGCTTACGCGCGGGCGTACCGCAGGCGAGACACCCGGTGTGGATCCGCGCTGAGCGCGCCTACACCGTGACGCGCATGGCGCGGGCGAGGCGAGGCGCGGCGCGGCGCGGCGCGGCGCGGTGCGAACGAGTGTGTCGTCGATGCGACCCGCACCGTGAGCGAGCCACCGAAGCGGTCACAGACCGTGACCGTGACGATGTCACCGAGCGCGATGCCGGATTCGCTCAAGTGCCGGGGGATCTCGGGGTCATCGTCGGCAACTCGCACGAGCGTACCCGTCTGGCCCGGCTCGAGCGTGCCGACCGATCGCGTGTCGGGGCGCAGCATGGTGAGGTCCGATGCCGGAATGGGGTCGCCATGTAGATCTGCCTTCGGAAAACCCAGCTTGCGATCGATCGCATCGAGCAGGTAGTTGGAGATGGCGTGCTCGAGCACCTCAGCCTCCGCGTGCACGCGTTCCCACGGGAGATCCAGCACCTCAGCGAGCAGTAGCTCTCCCAGCCGGGCGCATGCGGGGGCGCGGCGTCAGCCGAAGATCACGTCGGCGACGAGGTAGACGTTGAGCGCGATGATGACGGCTGCGATCGCGCTGGCAGCAACGGTCGTGATGGCGCGGTTGGTGAGGTCCCCCATGAACCGCCGCTGGCGCGTGACCATGATGAGCGGCACGAGCGCAAACGGGATACCGAAGGACAGCACCACCTGCGAGATGACGAGCGTGTCGGTGGTCGGTAGACCGAGACCGAGCACCACGAGCGCAGGCGTCATCGTGACCGCCCGCCGTACGAACAGCGGGATCGAACGGCGGATAAAGCCCTGCATGACCACCTGCCCCGCATAGGTGCCGACGCTGGACGACGAGAGTCCTGAGGCAAGGAGCGCGACGCCGAAGGCCAGCCCCGCACCGCCGCCGACGAACTTGATGAGACCCGAGTGCGCGGCCTCGATCGAGTCGACATCCGTGGCGCCGATGCGGTTGAACAGCGCGGCTGCGATGCACAGCATCGAAAGGTTGATGACGCCGGCCATGCCCAGGCCAATGCCGCAATCGAGGCGCACGTACTTGAGCAGGTAGCGGCGCTCCTCGGCGTTCGCGGGCACGATACGCTGCTGCGTGAGCGCGGAGTGCAGGTACACCACGTGCGGCATCACGGTGGCCCCGATAATGCCGATGGCCAGCAGCAGAGATGCTGAACCATCCAGGCGCGGGACGAGCCCGTTGGCGAATCCGCTCGCCGACTGGTTGCCGACGGTGAAGAAGTCGTAGGCGAACCCCAGAAACACCAGCCCCAGCAGGGCGATGATCGCGAGCTCGAAGCGCCGATAGCCGCGCTCTTCGAGGCTGAGGATGCCGAACGCGATGACCGCAGTGAGCAGTCCTGCGGGAAAGAGCGGGATGCCGAAGAGCAGATTCAACCCGACGGCGGCGCCGACAAACTCTGCGAGATCGGTGGCGATGGCGATGGCCTCGGCCTGAATCCAGAGCCCGATGTTCACCGGTCGGGAGAAGTTCTCGCGGGCGAGCTCGGGAAGATTGCGACCAGATGCGAGCCCCGCCTTCGCTGACAGGTACTGCACGAGCATCGCCATGAGGCTCGCCATCACGATCACCCACACCAGCAGGTAACCGAACTCGGCTCCGCTCGCGATATTCGTCGCAAAGTTGCCCGGATCGATGTAGGCGACCGCAGCCACAAACGCCGGGCCCAGGAGCGCCACGCGCCCCTTGATGGGTCCGCGAGCGCGCACGCGCTGCAACGCTGTCCACTCAAGCGGCGCGGCGTCCGGGTCGGGCGCTCGTGGTGCACTCGGCGTGTTGGTGGTGGAGATGACGGTTGATCCTCTGCGCGCACTGCTGCCGATATGACTCAATCTACCATCACGTTAGGTATGCCAAATTGTAGAATCAGGTCGGGCACGACCTCAGCGGTATGGTTCCAAAATCGTGCCGCCTGCCGAGGTGGCGGCAGATCCACGCGCGCCGGTCATGCCCCTGCATGCATCTCGCCTCTCGCGTTGCTTGCAGAGGGCACCTCTCGCTCCCGCTTCTCATCGTCGGGACCACCTCCGCCTCAGCCGCCGTGCGCGATCTCGGTCCGAGCGGCACCACGGCTGGTGACTTCAATCCGGCGGCGATCAACTCGAGCGGCGATGTGGCGGGCACGCGGATCGTGCCAACCGCGAGCTCTCGACCACGACACTCGGGCATGCCACTTTCTGGCGAAGCGCAACGTCGACCGTCACTCTGTTCGGCGACATCGGCGGGCCGGCGCAACTCGACCGCTCGAGCGCATCGTTCGACATCAACGACCCGGGAGTGATCGTCGGAGCATCCGATGTCGGCGCCGATTGCACCGAGCGCAATGCATGCTCGCGATCCCCCGAGGCGAGGTCACGAACCTCGATCAGCCCGGCGGAACCAGCCACGTCGACTGCTCCGAAGCGCCTGGAGTGAACGCTGCCGGCGCTGCGGCAGGCTTCTCGATGATCACCTACGACGCGGCCGACCGTAACCCACTCACGGCAGCGGTCGAGTGCCCCGCAGACGGCGGCCACTCGTGGTTCACGCCTGGCACGACCTCCACGTCCAAGCTCGTCATCGCGAAGGCGCCACCCGTTGACTCGCGCAACACCCGCATTCGCTTCGTGGTGAGCGACGGTATGCGCGAGAACATCGCGATGAGCGGGAAGTTCAAGGTCGTCGGGGCTCCCCCAAGATCATGCGTACCGCACCGCTCGCGGCACTGATCCGCACGCCGCGCAACACCTACGTCACGATCGGCGCCGATGCCGCACGCTCGATGCGCTGGCACGAGGGCCGCACGCAGCTCGCACATGGAGAGACGCTGCGTGTGAAGTTCGCCAAGCGCGGCAAGCACGTGGTGCGGCTGGTCGCGACCGACCCTGCGGGTTACGTACCGGCAACGGGCTCGAAGCGTTTGGTCACGAGCAGCCGCTCGATCTGCACGTCGGGCGGGCGGGTCATCACGAACACCACGACCTCGGCGACGTCCTGCGTGCGCAGCATCCACGGTGCGTCATGCTGCTCCTCGGACCTCCCAGCGGACTCGCACATGTCACTCTCGAAGCCTCCGGGAAAGACGCCGGACACCTTGATGCCCTCCGGCGCGAGCTGCGCAGTGAGCGTCGTGTTGAAACCGGCGAGCGCCGACTTCGTCGCACCGTAGGTGCTCCAGCGGCGATTGTCGGACGCTTGCGTGTCGCTCAATCCGCTGGCCGAGATGACGTTCACCACATGTGCCACGCCGGCGCTTTGACGAAGGAGCGGCAGGGCGGCGTGCGTGATCTGGATCGGCCCGAGCGCAGTCGTGAGAAATGCCTCGCGACGGCGACTCGCATCGTGCGCCTCGGTGACGTCGTCCGTGAAGATGCCAGCGTTATTGACGAGCACATCGAGATGACCGTAGCTCGCAGCGAGGCGTTCGAACGTGGCGACGACGGCCGCGTTGTCACTGATGTCACACTGGTACGTCTCGACCTCCGCGCCGCCGAGCGACAGCTCCCGTTCGAGTTCCGCGAGCCCATCCGCATCGATATCGAGGAGCACGAGACGCGCGCCGAGCGGCGCGAGTTGACGTGCGAGCTCGGCGCCCAGCCCTGCGGCGGCGCCGGTGAGGAGGGTGACCTGGTGATGCAGTCGTGACGCCATGGTTGCATGCTCGTAGGTGGTACACACGAGGATGGACATGTCATCCCTCTATCCACTCATCTCGTGTCGCGTCTCGTTATGTCGCGGCTGTCCGAGCCGGCGAAAACCGAGCAGGGCAAGGAGGGCGGATGAGGCGTGGCCGTAGCCACGTCGATTCCGACCGACGCGGAAATGCGAAGGTGTGCCGCCGGCGCAGGGCCGCGAAATAACGAGACGCGACACGAGCTACTAGCTACTTCGCTGCTGGAGCAAGGCGCAGGACGAGCGACCTCGGGGCGCTGATGTTGCCCGCAGCGTCTTGGGCGACGACGGTGATGCGGTAGGTGCCGATCGGAAGGACCGCGCCCTGCCACTTGCCGGCCCACCCGATGCGGCGGGTGCCGGCCTTGAGCTGCATCGCCTGACGCCCCTTGACGATGACGTACTTCCGGCCGAACTTGCGAGCCACGGTGATGGTGACTGCACTGTCCTCGGAGACGGTCAGCCGAATCGCGCGCCGCTCACGCGCCTTCGCGAACGCGAACGCCAGCTTGCCCGTGCGAAGGAATGGCAGCGCGTTGGTCGGGCCGGCAACGCTGAGCGTCGGCCGGATCGTGTCCTGTGGGGTCTCGGGCGTGACGGGGTTCACAGGAATGACGGGTGTGACGGGACCCGTGCCTGTGACGGGCTCAGGGGCGGTGACGACGGCGAATTCGTATGCGCCAAGATCGAGGCGCGCGACGCCGTCGTCATCTCCATCCACCACGCGAGCCGCGCCGAGCACGTCGCCTGTCGTCGCAACGAACGTCGCATCACCCGCGTCAATGAGCACACCTCCGGGAAGCGGGCGATAGTCGTGCAGGACCGGATCGACGAAACGCGTAGTCGGCGCCGTTGCGCCCAGGTCGATATTGTCAGTGGTGGTGAAGACGCACGGCTGAAACCAGCTCGTGAACGTACCTGCGATGGCGACCCGCGTCATCGCAAGCGTTGGCGTCGAGCCTCCCATCGGCCAGCGACATTCCACGGCATATGCTGAGGCGCCCACGTCGATAACGCTGTCGCTGATCTGCATCGTGGTCATCTGCGCCGGCCCAGCAGTTCCAACCCGGATGGCGCGCTGATTGGAGCCGGTACCGACCACCGTGGTGCGAAGCACGTCACCAGCGATGGCGGTCGCAGATCCCGCATTGGAGTTGTAGGCACTCACGCCGGTCGCCCCAACACTGGCCCCCAAGTCGATCAGCGAATCTTCCACGAGGATGTGGCCACCGTCGGTTCCGATGCCGAGCCCGAACGCATTCGCGCCCGTCGGATCACCAATACGCGTGCGACGTACGGTCGCGGTGTTCGACACCGAGCTCAGGTAGACGCCTACAGAGGACGGAGCCAGCGGAATGATCGTGGAATCCTCAACGAGCACGTCGCCATTGCTGGCGTAGACCCCGTGGCTTGCGGTTCCGGCGGTCTCGATGATCGAATGGCTCATGATTGCATTCGCGGCTTGCACGCCTCTTCCTTGCTCCATGCCAGCATTCACGCGTACGCGAACATGGTCGAGAATCGCGTATGTTGCGTCCACCGTAAAATGCGTGCTCGTGGCGCCCGTGCGCTCGACCGACAGCTCCGACGCGACGACCTCCTGACCCGCAGCGCCGAGGAGGGTCAGGGCTGTGGACCCGCCCGGGGTTGCGTTTCGCAACAGCGTCTGATCGATTCCTGAGCCAACGATGCGGTCCGATGCGTTACCCACGGCCGAGAACGAACCGTCGTAGGTACCTGGCGCGATGCGCACGATATCGGCATCAGCATCCTTGGCCGCGAGCAGCGCGGCCTGCAGCGCAGAGGCGTCGTGCAACGTCGTGCAGTCGGCCGGAGCGGCACCAGGCGCGAAACCCACGCACTCAACGGTGCTGGCAGCACTGGCACCGGGGGCGGCGACGGCTAGCACTGCAAGTGCTGCAATCGACATTGCGATCGTTCGGTTGGTGCGCTTCGAGTGGGCCATGGTGCTTCCTTCGTCGCTCAGGTGGTCCGGCGGTGAGGTGAGACCTTCTGTACGAAGCGTAGAAAGCTGAGCGATCTGGTGGTACCGTGGCGACTACGGTATTGGCGGCGCGAACGACTACGGTAGCGGTGGAGGTGTCGTCGCTGTTGTGCCCTACCGTGCGCTACGCGCCATCCAGGAGCGCGAAGCTCTGCTCCACCGCTGAGCCCAGCCCTTCGACCATGCCCATTGCCATGAGCTGCTCGAGCGCCTCGTGCGACGGTGATGTCCCCACGAGCACCATCTGCGTCGTCCCGGCGCCGTCCTGAGTGATCGTCACGCGCGTACTCGTGGCGGGCAGGTCTGATTCGCTCTCTGGCTCCCCGAAGCAATCCACGAAGGCGAGCATGTGCGGCGCGTCGACCTCAGTGATACGCCACCAACCCGAGAACGCCTCCCCGTCGGGTGCAGTCATGTAATACGCCACGACTCCGCCTGGGGCAAGCTCGTGTCGCGTGACGGTGGCGGGATACCTCGGCGGACCCCACCAGCGCTCGAGCAGTCGCGGACCGTCCCACAGCTTCCATACCTGATCGACGCTCGCCGCATAGTCGACGGTGAGGGCGAGCGTGTGAGCGTGTGAGCGCTGAGGTCGGTATCGATGCGAATGTCAGTCATGTGTGGCTCTCCGAATCGGAGATGTCAGCGCGGGTTGAAGCGGGGTGTACGGCGTGGTCGGCAAGCACATCACCGAAGCGCTCCAGTCGGCCGCGCCACACGTCCTCGAGCGCTTGAAGTTGGCGCCTCGTGTGCGCCACTGCGGCGAGGTCTGCGTTCCCGGCAGCATGATGCCGGCGCTGGAGATCGGCCCAGGCGGTGTACGCCCACGAGCCGTAGAGCTCTGCGGGGAAGCCGGCAATGGCGTTATCAGTCCAGGAAACGTAAAACGAGCCGCGAAGCCGTGATGGTATATCAGCCCACTCTCTCCCCACGATTGCATCGACATTAGTCGAACTATCGAGGTACATGCACACGCGACCGGCAGGCGCCGTTGGCGCGGGGCCAGTGCCTGTGCACAGCGGGTCGTCAGTGCTGAAGTTTACGTCGTTCAGTGCGCCGGTTGGCAGGCCGTGAAGCTGGAGATTGACCACGTGCGGGTCGTTATCTGCGCGGATCAAGCAGTAATCGTAGAAGTTGCCGGTGACCGTTGTGCCGACCGGGATCTTCACCCAAGCACTGACACCGCGTGCGCCGGCCGGGCCCGTCGTGCCAGCCGGGCCAGCCGGGCCGGTTGCGCCGACCTTGGCGAGCTGTGTCTTCACGGCGCGGGCTAGGCCAGCTTCTGCGATCGACGCATTCTTGACGTCGGGTCCGGTGAGCGACGAGTTCTTGACGTCGACACCCGTCAACGACGAGCTTTTGATGTCCGCGCCCGTGAGCAGCCTCGTAGCAGCCACCGCTGTGCCACCCGACACAATCGCCACGAGGCAGATCGTTGCAACGACGTTGGCATAGGTGAGGCGAGAGCGAAGTGCGCGAAGCTGATTCATGAGGTGAAGCGCAGGTGCTGCAGGGGGCGGCCGTCAAGCGTGCCTGAACCGCCCTGCACCCGCGACCGGCGTGCCGCGGTCCGG
>Ga0105047_10009590_pt1 | contig 15916 bp, 16 predicted proteins | sample MAT04_FD_78384 | JGI IMG/M metagenome (GOLD analysis project Ga0105047, IMG submission 78384) | Freshwater microbial communities from Lake Fryxell liftoff mats and glacier meltwater in Antarctica - MAT-04 (megahit assembly) | ecosystem: Environmental > Aquatic > Freshwater > Ice > Liftoff... | reverse complement strand
CGCCGTCGCCGCCGCTGAGGTCGTCGAGGCCCGCGCCGCCGACGATCACGTTGGCCAGGCTCGATCCGACCACCAAGTCGTCGCCGCTGCCGCAGGTGACGTTCTCGACGTCGGCGCCCACGTTGTCGCCTTCGCCCATGCCGCCGTCATCGGCGACGCCATCGAGCGTCACCGTGACCGACGCGGTGCGCGCCGCGTAGCTGATCGCGTCGATGCCGATTCCGCCGCTCATGGCGTCACTGCCGCTCTGGAGGGCGCCTTCGTCGAAGAGGTCGTCGCCCGCCTCGCCGAACATCTGGTCGTCCCCGTCGCCGCCGCGCAGCGTGTCGTTGCCGCCGCTGCCGCGGAGGGTGTCGTTGCCGCCCCGACCCTCGAGGAGGTTGGGCGACGAGCTGCCGCTGATCTGATCGCCCACGCTGCCGCCGTAGACCGTCTCGACGTCGCTCTTGACGTTGTCGTTCTCATCCGTCGCGCCGTCGTTGGCGATGTTGTTGATGGTGATCGCCAGCGAAGAGGTCCGGGTGCTGTAGTCGACCACGTCGACGCCCGTTCCGCCGTTGAGCACATCGGCGCCGTCGTCGCTGACCCCGGTCAGGAAGACGTCGGCGCCTTCGTTGCCGTTGAGCACGTCGTCGCCGCCGCTGCCGTCGAGGGTGTCGTTGCCGAGCCCGCCGCTGAGGACGTTCACCAAGCTGCTGCCGGTGATGGCGTCGTCGCCGCTACCGCCGGTGACGTTCTCCACGTCGACCATCACGTTGTCGTTCTCGCCGATCGCGCCGTCGTCGGCGACGTCGTCGATGGTCACTGTGACCGAGGCGGTGCGCGCCGCGTAGCTGGCGGTGTCGATGCCATCTCCGCCGCGGAGCGTGTCCGATCCGTCGGCGAGGTCGCCGGCGTTGAAGACGTCGTTGCCGTCACCGCCGTTGAGCGCGTCGTCGCCCGCGCCTCCGCGCAGGGTGTCGTTGCCGGCGCCGCCGTACACCGTCACCGACGAGGTCAGGGCGGCGCCCGTAGCGACGTTGCCCGCTCCTGAGAAGGCGTCGTTGCCCGGCCCGAGGCTGACCAGCACGCTGAGGGCACCGATGTACGTGATGTCCACGAAGCCATCGGCGTTGATCGCGATGCCGTTGACGCCGGCGACCATGTTGTCGTTGCCGGAGAGGCCGCGGATGCGGAGCGAGTCACCAGCGTCTCCGCCGAGATCCACCGCGACGCCCGGCGCCGCCGAGCGGCCGCTGGCGAACGGTCCGCCCAGGTAATCGAGCACCAGCACCTGCGTGCCCGAGCTCTGCTCGTCGACGCTGATCGTGCGGATGTTGCTGGCGGTCGCCGCGCCGCAGGCGAAGCCGTTGACGACGATGGCGCCCGCCGAGGACTTCGAGATGACCGCGATGTCGTCGGCTGCCAGGTGCAGCGCCATCGCGCCGGTGGCGAAGGTGCATTGCGCGCTCAGGTCGGTGAGCGCGCTGCTGTTCAGTCCGACATCACCGTAGTCGACGTCCGTTCCAGGACCATCTCCGAAGTCGGGGGGCGCCTGAACGCCGCACGCTGCGGCGGTCAGGCTCGGGATCAGCACGGCGCAGAGCCGTACCTTTTTCGAGGTCATCATGTTGTCTCTCCAGTTTCTGGCGCGGCGAACATCGCAGCGCGTTCAAGGGTCGTCACAGGCATCGACTCGACCCTCTCCGGGATGACTTGAGGGCGAGGCTCACGATTGTGATCAGGCGCTCGCGAGGAAGCAGTCCGGCGCATCCACGCCCACAGCGTCAGGCTGCGCGCCGAGGATCGCGGCGCCGATGGCCACCGTCGTCTGCGGATCGTCGTGCTGGCGGATGGGGCGCTGGAAGACGCGCGCGACCTCGCGCTTCACCATCGGGATGTGTGTCGTCCCGCCGATCAGCACGACGTCGCTGAGGTCGGTGGGGCGCATCTGTGCATCGACCAGGGTGCGCGCGCTCAGCACGATCGACCGCTCGACGAGATCGCTCCACAACAGCTCGACCTCGTCGCGGTGGAAACGTCGGTCGATGCCGATCGCCTCGTCCTCATGGCTGTAGGCGTCCTCGAGCTTGAGCCGCGCTACCATCGAGACCGACAGCGCGCGCTTCACCTGCTCGCACTTCCTCTGGATCCGCTCGAGGCGGATGACGTCGTGGTGGAGCTCGATCCGATGCCTTGCCCAGACGTCTCGGGCGACCTGTCGGACGAGCTGCTCGTCGAAGTCGTCGCCCCCGAGGCAGGCGTCGCCGCCCATCGCGCGCATGAAGAAGCGGTGCTCCCGCTGCTCGACCACACACACGTCGAACGTGCCGCCCCCGAAGTCGTAGACCATGAAGCGCCGATCGCCCGCCTCGACGCCGACGTTGGACGCGATCGCACCGGCGAGCGGCTCGTAGGCGGAGCTCACGAAGGTGAATCCGGCCATCCGCGCCGCCGCCTCAGTGGCGTTGCGCGCGCGCAAGGAGGCGCTCACGGGGACGGTGATCAGCGCGCGCTGGATCGGACGTCCCGCGGTCTGCTCCGCGCGATCCTTGAGGTAGGCGATGAGATCGGCGGCCACCGCGATCGCCGAGCGGACGCGACCGCGGAACATCAGCGCGGCGCCGCCTTGCTTGTCGGGGACCATGCGGCACGCGCACATCGCCTCGAAGAGCCGCGCCGACGGAGAGTCGACACTCTGCCCGAGCAGGCGCTTCACCCCGCTGACGGTGTGGGCAGCGTCCATGACCCGCGCGCGACAGGCGGCCGTGCCGACCAGCGGGAGCCCCTCGGCGGGGTAGTGGACCACGCTGGGGAAGCAGACCTCGCCGCGCTCATCGGCGACGAGCCGGACCTCGCCGTTGGCGATGAACGCCGCTGACGAATAGGTCGTGCCGAGATCGATCCCAAGCGTGAGTCCCACGAGCGTCGGTTCGACCGTAGAGTCTTGAACTTGATGCGAGGCGATGAGGCGTCAGCGACCCAGTGAAAGCGTGGGTATACTCCTAAACGCCGGGTCAAATTGCACCCATGATCATCTTGATATCGTTCGCATCAATCGGGATCGGTCCTTGCTCTTGGTCATCCTGTGTCTTCGTCGACGTTGCTGTCCGTCCTCATTCTCGAAGACTACGAGGCGCTGGCGGCGTCGATGCTCCGCAACGTTAGGCGCCTCGGCGCCGAAGGGCGCGTCGCGCACACGCTCGCAGAGGCGCGCGCGGCGCTCATGAGCCGCCGAGCGGACATCGCGCTGATCGACTTCAATCTGCCCGACGGTACGGGCGCCGAGTTCGCGGCCTGGGCGCTCGCCGAGGGCAAGGTCGGCGTCGCGTACTGTGTCACGGCGGCCTCCGATATGCCGACGATCGTCGAGGCGATGCGCTGCGGCTTCACGGACGTGCTCGCCAAGCCGGTCGACGTCGACAAGCTGAGCGAGCTGCTTCAGCGCCCTGAGATCGCGCGCAGCGAGGCCAACGACTGGAAGGATCGCTACCAGCCCGAGCTGGTCGGCCACGACGAGCGCTTGCTCGCGCAGATGCAGCTGCTCCAGGCCGCGGCCGACACCGACTGCACCGTGCTCGTCACCGGCGAGACCGGGACCGGCAAGGAGCTGGTCGCGTCGCTGGTGCATCGATCGTCCTCGCGCAAGGACGGCCCCTTCATCACGCTGAACTGCGCCGCGCTCCCCGAGGCCCTGGTCGAGTCGGAGCTCTTCGGGCACACCAAAGGCGCTTTCACCGGCGCGCTGCAGTCCCGCGAGGGGCGCATCCTGGCGGCGAGCGGAGGGACGCTCTTCCTCGACGAGATCGGCGACCTTCCGCTGGCGGCGCAGGCCAAGCTGCTGCGCTTTCTCCAGTGCCACACGGTGATGAGCGTCGGCGCAGACCGCGAGACCGTCGTCGATGTGCGCGTGGTGGCGGCGACGCACCGGAACCTCCAGGAGATGGTCGCGAAGAACGAATTCCGGGCCGATCTGCTCTATCGCCTGAGCGTGATCACGGTGGAGCTGCCCCCGCTGCGCGAGCGGCAGGGAGACATCCTCGAGCTTGCCCGCCACTTCATCCAGCTCAGCAACAAGAAGCGCGGGCGCGCCGTCACCGGCTGGGATCCGAGCGCGGAGGCGTTCTTTCTGAACAACGCGTGGATCGGCAACGTGCGCGAGCTCTCGAACATCATCGACCGCGCCGTCATCCTCAAGCGCGAGGGCGTCCTCAGCGCCGCGGATCTGTTGCCGCGCGGGCTCGCGCCGAGGACGCCGTCGCAGCCCTCCGCGGTCGTCGTCCCGTCGAGGGGCCATGCGCTGCCCAGCTCTCCGTCGAGCTCGCCTCAGGTTCCGGCCGCGCCGCCGCCGAGCGTCGAAACGGTCGTCGCGCCCGCGGTGATCGAAGGGCTGAACCTCCGCACCGCGCTCGAGGACGTGGAGCGCAAGCTGATCGGCCGCGCGCTCGCGAAGAGCAACGGCAACCGCACCGAGGCCGCAGCGCTGCTCGGCCTCAACCGCACCACGCTGGTCGAGAAGATGCGCAAGCTTCCCTGACGGGCCCGTCAAGACCGCCGACACTCCCCCCGGACCCCACGCTGATCACAGCGATCGAAGATGGCATGAGCCCTGCTCTCCAGTGACTCCGAGATGTCGGTCATGTTCGAAGGCCTCGCCGCGCTGGAGTCGAACCTCGACTATCACCGCGACCGCCATGCGGTGCTGGCCGGCAACCTCGCCAACGCCGACACGCCGGGGTATCAGCCGCTCGATCTGACGCGCCCCGAGGCGCCCGCCGCGCTCGGGCCTCTGGTCGCGACGGACCCTCGCCACATCGGCGCGTCGGGCGCCCTCGCGGGGGGTGGCGAGATCGTCGAGACCCCCGGTCCCGACGGGCACGCCGGAAACGCGGTGAGCATGGAGCGCGAGCTGGCCAAGCTCGACGCCAACCGGGTGCGCTACATGGCCGCCTCCAGCCTGGTCTCTCGCCGCCTGGCGCTGCTGAAGTACACGGCCGGCGACGGCACCTGAGGAGAATGACGATGGACTTCTTCAACGCCATGGATGTGTCGGCCTCGGGCCTGGCGGTCGAGCGCGCGCGGATGAACGCCGCCTCCTCGAACCTCGCCAACGCGTCGACGACGCGCACCCCGGAAGGCGGCCCCTACAAGCGCCTCGACGTGGTGCTCGAGGCCACGCCGGTCGACGGCAGCGCGACCAGCTTCGAGGCCGCGGTGCAGGGCGTCCTGCAGGACAGCGCCGCGCCGCGCCTCGAGCACGACCCCTCGCACCCCGACGCCGACCTGGCGGGGAACGTCGCGTATCCGAACGTCAGCGTGGTGGAGGAGATGGTCGACATGATCACCGCCTCGCGCGCCTACGAGGCTGGAATCAACGCCCTGCGCACCGCCGTGTCGATGGCGGAGAGCGCGCTCGGGATCGGGAGATAGTGATGATCGAACGGTTGCAAGGCTCGCTTCCTCTGGCCCAGGCGCCGGATCTGGCGTCGCGCCGCCCGGGTGACGCAGGCTCGCCCTCCTTCAGCGATGTGCTCGGCTCCGCGGTCGAGGAGGCGCGCGCCAGCGAGCAGCAGGCGGTCCAGGCGGGCAATCAGTTCGCCGCCGGCGATCCGGGGATCGGCCTCCACGAGGTGATGATCGCGCAGGAGAAGGCGGGCATCTCGGTGCGCTACGCCGTGACGCTCAAGAACCGCGTCCTCGAGTCGTACCGCGAGCTCATGAACACCCAGGTCTGAAGTGATGCCGAGCATGGATCTTCAAAAGGTGATCGACCAGCTGCGAGGCCTGTGGGCCCGCCTGCGCGCCACGCAGCGCGCGGCGGCGATCGCGATCCTCATCGCGCTCGCCGCCGTCGTCGGCTTCGCGACCCTGCGCACGCCGGAGATCAAGGAGGCGGTGCTGTTCTCGAACCTCCCGCCCGAAGACGCCGGCGCCGTGCTGGAGAAGATCATCGCAGCCAAGATCCCCTATCGGCTCTCCGACGGCGGAACGACCATCTTCGTCCCGGAAGAACGAGCCCCGGAGCTGCGCATCCAGATCGCCTCGGCCGGCCTGCCGCGCGGTGGATCGACTGGCTTCGAGCTGTTCGACAAGCAGACCTTCGGCACCAGCAGCTTCGTCGAGCAGATGAACTACAACCGCGCGCTCTCCGGTGAGCTGGCGCGATCGATCGGCTCGCTGGACGCGGTCGAGCGGGCGCGGATCCACCTCGCGATGCCGGAGCGATCGCTCTACTCGAAGGAAGACGAGCCACCCAGCGCCTCAGTGATCCTGCGGCTGCGCGCCGGCCGCGCCCTCTCTCCGCAGCAAGTGCGGGGCATCGTGCACCTGGTCGCCTCCAGCGTGCCGCGCCTCGTCGCCGATCGCGTGACGGTGGTCGCCGAGGGCGGCGAGGTCCTCTGGTCGGGGGACCGCGACGGCGCCGGCACCGATTCGCAGCGCGATCTGGAGCGCACGCTGGCCCGCCGCATCACCGAGATCACCGACCGCATCGTCGGCCCGGGGCACTCCTCGGTGGTCGTCACCGCCGAGCTCGATCAGGCGCAGACCGAGCGCACGGAGGAGTCCTACGACAAGGAGCGGGCCGCCATTCGCAGCGAGTCGCGCACCGAGGATCGCACCGGCGCGGACGGGGCAGGCACCGCTGGCGTAGCCGGATCGCGAGCGACTTCCGGGACGCCGACCAGCTCGACCGCCGCCGGACGATCGAAGGTCAGCGAGACGAAGAACTTCGAGATCAGCCGGGTGATCAGCAAGACGGTCGGTCCGCGCTCGCAGCTCAAGCGGCTGCACGTGGCGATCATCGTCGACGGGGTCGCCACCACGACCGCCGCGGGCAGCCGCGCGCAGCGACCGCGGACCAGCGCAGAGATCGGGCAGATCGCGCTCCTGGCGCGCGAGGCGGCCGGCCTCGACGCTTCGCGGGGTGATCGGATCGAGGTCCACAGCGTCCCGTTCTTTGGCAGCGCCGAGCCCGAGCCGACCACCGTCGCGCCGCCGCCGCCGTCCTTCCAGCCGACCACCGTCGAGTGGGTGGGTATCGCCGCCGCCTCGCTGGTCTTGCTGGTGATCGTCGCGGCGCTGGCCCGGCGCGCCCTGAAGCGACGTCCGATCGACGCCGACACCGTCCAAATGCCGGCCTTGCCGCTGAGCGTGAGCGCGGTCGAGTCCGCGCTGATCCCGCCGGCGCCGGTGCTGGCCCTTCCGCCGGCCTCGCCCCGTGAGATGGCGATGCGCGCCGCCCGCGACAACGCCGCCCGCGCCGCCGAGGTGCTCGCGGCGTGGCTCGACGAGCCGATGCCCATCGAACCCCGCACCGAGCTGGCCCCGGCCAAGGAGCTCTCCCGATGACGACCGCACCCGCCCTGGCCGGCGCCGACAAGGCCGCCTTGCTGCTCCTCGCCCTCGACGAGGACGTGGCCGCCGCGCTGCTCAAGCACCTCGACGAGGGGCAGCTCAAGAAGCTGGCGGCGCGCGCCGATCGCCTCGATGCATCGATGGCCGACCACCTCGACGCCACCTTCATCGAGTTCGAACGGATGATCCGCGCGCACGGTCCGGTCGGACCGGCCGCCGCCGGGTCGTATTTCCGCGGGCTGGCCGCGCGGGCGATCGGCGCGGAGAAGGCTCACAAGCTCCTCGCTCCTCCCGCGCCGCCGCCAGGCCCGCTCGACGCGCTGAAGAGCGCGCCGGTCGCCACGCTCGTCGAGCTGCTGCTCGAGGAGCACCCGCAGATCGCGGCGGTGATCCTGGCGCAGCTCCCCCACACGCGCGGCGCCGAGGTCCTCAGGGCGATGCCGGAGAAGAACCAGGGCGAGATCTTCTCGCGCCTCGCCAAGCTCAAGGAGATCCCGGCGCAGACGCTGCACCTGGCTTCCGAGGTGCTGGCGCGGAGCTTGGCCTCCGATGGCGTGCTCGGAGAGGAGCAGCGCACCTTCGATGGCGTGGCGTTCGCCGCCGGGATGCTCAACGCGATGCCGGCCGAGACCACCACCCGCCTGCTCGACGACGTCTCGCAGCGCTCCGAGCCGGCAGCCAAAAAGATCCGCGAAGCGATGTTCACCTTCGAGGATCTCGGTCGACTCACCTCTCGAGCGATCGCGCCGCTGATGCGCGAGGTGCAACCCGACCAGCTGGTCATCGCGCTCAAGACGGCCAGCGAAGATCTGCGGCTCGTGTTCTTCGGCGCGATCTCCAGCCGGGCGGCGGCTTCGATGATGGACGACCTGTCGATGATGCCGCCGATGCGTCTGTCCGACGTCGAGATCGCGCAGCGCGCGGTGGTCGCGGTGGCGATGCGCCTTGCGGCCGAGGGCAAGCTGGTCCTTCCGACCAATGGAAAAGAGGAGCTCGTATGACGCGACGTTTGTTCACGGGCGAGAGCCCCACGCCAAGATCCTTGTTCACCAGCGGCGAGCCCGCGCGTCGCGCCAGCTGGATGGCGACGCCCCCCGAGCCACCGCGCGCTCTCTTCGAGCGCGCCTCGCTCGATCCTCCGCGCCGCCTCTCGGTGCGGCCCGAGCCTCGCGGCGCCAATCTCGAGATCGCATCGGAGGAGGCGCGCCCGTACGGCGCCGAGGCGGGCCTGCAGGACGCTCACGCCAAGGTCGAGTCGCTCATCGAGCGATATGTCCGCGCCCTCTCCGATGTGGCCGCCCTCCGCGCGCAGTCGGTGAGCGAGCACGCGGCCTCGGCGATCTCGCTCGGCATGCTGGTGGCGCGTGAGATCGTCGGCCGCGAGCTGGCCACCGATCCGCGGCTCCTCACCTCCGCGCTCGAGGGCGCGCTGCGCGAGCTCGGCACCGAGACGCCGCTCGGGCTGCGGATGAACCCGGACGATCATCGCTGGCTCGTCGCCCATCGTCCGGAGCTGCTCGCGCCTCACGTCACCGTCTCCGCGGATCCGGGGCTCGCCGCCGGCGGCTTCGTGATCGAGGCCAGCGACCGCAGCATCGACGCGTCGATCGAGACCCGCCTCGATGGGATCGCGGCGCACATGACCGCCGCCATGGTGCCCAAGCGCCGCGTCTCGATCGTGGTGGCGGCATGAGCCTCACCGAGCTGATGCGCTCCGCGGCGATGGAGGCCACCCGCGCCCAGCCCTCGATGGAGCGGCAGGGCAAGGTGCTCCGGCTGACCGGCATGATGATCGAGGCTCACGTGCCCGACGCCCTGGTCGGGGCGGTGGTCGAGATCGATCGCGCCGGTGAGCCCCTGCTCGGCGAAGTGGTCGGTTTTCGCGATCAGGTCTCGCTGATCATTCCGCTCTCCGACCTGCGCGGCGTCGCGCCCGGTGCTCGCGTGACCAGCTCACCGGTGCGCGCCGAGGTCCCCGCGCCCGACGCGCTGCTCGGGCGGGTCATCGACGCCTTCGGTCATCCGCTCGACGGCGGTCCGCCGATCGCGCGCACGCCCAGCGCGCCGCTCGATCGGACCCCGCCTTCGATCGCGCAGCGCGCGCGGATCTCGGTCCCGATCGAGACGTCGGTGCGCGCCATCGACGTCCTGCTCACCTGCGGCCGCGGGCAACGGATCGGCCTGTTCGCGGGCGCGGGCGTCGGCAAGACCATGCTCATCCGGCAGATCGCTGCGCAGTCGACGGCGGATGTGGTCGTGGTCGGGCTGGTCGGCGAGCGCGGCGGTGAGGTCCGTGATCTCCTGGACAGCGACCTCGGGCCGCGCTCGATCGTGGTGGTCGCGACCTCCGATCGCTCGGCGCTCGAACGCGCCCGCGGTGCGCTGGCGGCCACGGCGATCGCCGAGCGCTTCCGCGACGAAGGCAAGCACGTGCTGCTGGTGATCGACTCGCTCACCCGCTACGCCATGGCCCTGCGCGAGATCGGCCTCGCTGCGGGCGAGCCGCCGGCGACGAAGGGCTATCCGCCGAGCGTCTTCGCACAGCTGCCCCGGCTCCTCGAGCGCGCCGCGCCGATGAAGCGCGGCGGCTCGATCACCGGCTTCTATACCGTCCTGGTGGAGGGCGACGATCTCGCTGATCCGGTCGCCGACTCGGCGCGCTCGCTGCTCGACGGGCACATCGTGCTGTCCCGCGATCTGGCGGCGCGTGGCCACTTTCCGGCCATCGATCTGTTGCAGAGCGCGTCACGTTCGGCGCGCCAGGTGGCGACGAGCGACACCCTCTCGCTCGCCGATCAGGCGCGTTCGATCCTGGCGAGAAAGCGCGAGGCCGACGATCTGCGCAGCCTCGGAGCGTACACCCCGGGCAGCAACCCGGTCCTCGACGAGGCCATGGACCTCGGCACGAAGATCCTCGAGTGGGCGCGCCAGCAGCCAGAGGAGCGGAGCGCCGCGGCCGCCGCCGCGCAGTCGCTCGCCCAGATCTTGCGCGCCAAGCCGGCGGGAGGCGCGCGATGAGATCAGCCCGCATCCACACCCTCCAGACCGTCCAGCGGGTGCGCCAGCGGCTGCGCGACAGCGCCGCATCGGAGGCCGGGATCGCGGCCGCGCGCGCGCGTGACGCCGACGCCAACGGCGCTCGGGCTGCCCGCGACGAGGACGCTTTGCTCAGCGACGCCTCCTCGCGCTTCGCGGTGACCGATCGGCCGACCGACCTGCTCGGCTTCGAGCACGCCCGCAGGATCGCCGGCAACAACACCAAGGCCGCGATCGAAGCGGCCGCCCAGGCACGCGCGAAAGAGGCGCAGACGCTCGACCTGCTCCAGCAGCGGGCGCGCACCCTGGCGACCGTCGACGCGGCGATCGATCGCCTCCAACACGCGCGCACCGAGCGCCACAACAAGGACGAGCAGGCCGCTCAGGATGATCTCGCCGCCGGGCGAGCCGCGCGGAAAATATGAGGATCCAACCGATCGCCACCGGCGTCACGCCGTCTCCGAAGGCCCTTTCGAAGGCCGCCGCCACGTTCAACGAGCTGCTCGGCGGAGCGGAAGGTCCCGCCGCGACCTTGCGCAGCGTCCCGCTGCCGCACGACACCGACCCCTGGACCGCGGTCGAGCCCGACCCCTCGATCGCGGTCGAGCCCGATACCGATCCCGATGACGTGAAGACCGAGGTCGGTGTGCGCGGGCTGTCGCTCGATCGCTGGCTGGCGCTGGCGCTCACCCCCTCGCCCGAGCCGGTGCGCGTCGAGGTTCGTCCGGAAGCTTCGCTGGGTGGAGACGCCGCGCTCGCACAGAGGGATCGCGCGACCCTGCTGGTCGAAGGACGGAGCACGCCCAGCCGGCGCGGGCGGCCTCCTCTGGTCGAGCACCTCCGCGCGGCGCGAGCCGACACGCAGGTCGACGTCCCTCCGCAAGCGAAGCGCGGTGGCGCCGAAACGCCCGCGCACCGCGAGCCATCGACGCGAGCCGGGGTCGAGCCCCCCAAGGGGGGTGCCGAAGCGAGCATCAAGGGCAGGCCCGAAGTGACCTCTGGCGGCGCTTCGGTGCGGGTGGCGGCGCCCGAGACCTCGCTCGAGGTCGCCCTGGAGACCGCGCTTGCGGCGGAGCCCTCGCGCGCCGCTGCCACCACCGTCCGCGCGCGCGCGCTCGCGCCGGTCGCGCCGAGCACGGAGGCTGAGGCGGCGAAGGCGGCGGCGACGCTGGTGCCGCTGCCGATCCCGATGGAGGGCAACCGGGTCACCGTGCCGGAGATCGCGCCGATCCGCGCGACGCGCGCCGACCTCGACCCCGCGACCGAGGTGGTGCGGGGTCGGATCGAGAACGGCCGCGCAGACCTGATCATCGGCGAAGGCCGCGACAAGATCGAGCTGTCGATCGTCGCGCTCGGCTCGCGGATCGAGATGTCCGCTCGCGCCGCTTCGCCGGAGGCCACCCGCGCGCTCATCACCTCGCTGTCCGAGCTGCGGGCCGCGCTCGGCGGGCACGGCCTCGCGCTCGGCGCCTTCAACGCCAGCTCCGGGGAGCGGGAGCAGCCACGCGAGCCCGCCCGCGAGCCGCTCCCTTCGCGGGAGAGCCCGTCGCAAGGCGCCAAGAGCCCGCGCCCCACCCGCCGTAACGGCATCGTGATCTGAGGAGGACCCATGAAGATCGACGCGCTCACTCTCCCCGCCGCCGCCGCCGCCGCCGACGCCGGGCCAAAAACCACCAAGGATGAGTTCCTGCGCCTGCTGGTCGCGCAGCTGCAGCACCAGGATCCGCTCAAGCCGCAAGACGGGACGGAGTTCGTCTCGCAGCTCGCCCAGCTCGCCGCGGTCGAGCAGAGCGCGGAGACCAACAACCTGCTGTCTTCGCTGCAAGCGACGCAGGCCGCCTCCGTTCAGAGCGGCTACAGCACGATGGTCGGCCGCACGATCACCGCGCGGATCACTTCCTTCGAAGCTCCGATCGTGTCCGGCGAGCCCGAGCTCCTGGCGCGCGTCGGCGCGGCGGCCTCGTCGGTCGACGTGCGGATCATCGACGCGAGCGGCCACGAGGTCAAAAAGATCAGCCTCGGGCCGCGCGCCGCCGGCGACGTCACGATCCCGTGGGACGGCCTCGATTCGTCGGGGAAAGCCGTCTCGCCGGGCACCTACCGGATCGAGATCGTGGCCAAAGATCCGGCCGGTATCGCCATCGACGCGAGCGCGCTCGCCCGCGGCACCGTCCGTGAGGTCGCCTTCGGGCCCGGCGGCGTCGAGTTCTCCATCGGCAATCTCAAGATCGTACCCGGCGACGTCGTCGCCATCACCGACCCGCCGGCGCAGAGCGTCGCGGCAACGTCCGCCGCTGGCGGAAAGGAACTGAACAATGTCCATCTGGAGCTCACTGATGACCGGCTCGAGCGCGCTCGGGGCCTTTGGGCAAGCAATCGGTACGGTCGGTGACAACATCGCCAACGTCTCGACCGTCGGCTTCAAGTCGTCGCGCGCTGGATTCTCCGACATCCTCGGCGGGATGGGGCCCAACGGGCAGCGGGCTGGCGGAGGCGTCTCGATGGCGGGCGCGCAGACGATGCTCGGGCAAGGGTCGCTCCAGGGCACGGGCCGCTCGCTCGATCTCGCGGTGCGCGGCCGTGGGTTCTTCGCCGTGAAGGGCAACCATGACGGCGCCGAGGGCACCTATTTCACGCGCGACGGCCGTTTTGGCACCGACAACAAAGGCTATCTGGTCAACAACCAGGGGCTGCGCTTGCAGGGCTACGGCCTCGACGCGACGGGCGTGCGCTCGGCTGCGTCGGGCGACCTGCGGCTCGACGCGCAGTCGGTGCCGCGCGCCACCACCACGGCGGGGATCTCGGTCCAGCTCGACTCGAGCGCCGCGGTCGGGACGTTCGATCCGGCCAATCCGGCCGCGTCTTCGCAGTACTCGACCACCACCACGGTCTACGACTCGCTCGGCGCCGAGCACCGCGTCGACGTCTATTACGTCTCGCAGGGCGCGGGACAGTGGGAGTGGCACGCGATGGTCGACGGCGGCGACGTCGGCGGGACCGCCGGGACGCCGACCGAGATCGGCGCGGGCACGCTCGCGTTCAACTCCGACGGCGCGCTCCAGACCGACACCAGCTCGCCGCTGTCCGCGGACTTCGTCAACGCGACGCCGGGACAGAGCATCGCGCTCGACTTCGGTGACGCGCTCGACGACGGCGGCACGGGCCTCGCCGGCAGCAAGCAGTTCGCCCAGAGCTCGGACATCATCGCGAGCACGCAGGACGGCTGGGCCTCCGGGAGCGTCGCCGACGTGTCGGTGTCCGACGAGGGCGTGGTGACGGCGCGGTTCAGCAACGGGCAGTCGCGCGAGATCGCCCAGGTCGGGCTGGCCAGCTTCGCCAACGAGGACGGCCTCGAGCGGATGGGGGATGGCCTGTTCGCCAGCTCGAGGGCCAGCGGGGAGGCGCTCCTCGGCGCGGCGGGCGAGGGTTCGCGCGGGTCGTTGTCGGCGGCTTCGCTCGAGGCGTCCAACGTCGATCTCGGCAACGAGCTGGTCACGCTGATCGCTTACCAGCGCGCGTTCCAGGCGAACTCGCGGACCGTGACCACGGCCGACGAGATGCTCTCCGAGATCGCGAACCTCAAGCGTTGACGGGCAGCCGTCAAAGCCGCCGACGATCGCGGCATCCGAGCACCTGGAGCGACGTTTTTGGCTTGGTCCGGCGCTTGCTTTGTTACTTGGCGTGAGCTCTCCCAATCTCGACCCCGAGGAGGTCGCCGCGCTCCGCAGCGCCATGCTCGACCAGGTCGCGAGGCGAAGCGCACCCGCCATCCAGGCCCAGGAGCTGGCGCGACCGGTCGCGCTGATCGCCGAGGACAAGAGCATCGACCGCGCGCGCCCCGAGGCCCTGCGCATCGCCGAGCGCTGGGCCGCGGACGTGCGGCTGCGGCTCCCGCGCCGGCTCGGCCTCCGCGTCGAGGTCAGCGTCGAGGGAGTGGAGGTGATCGCGGGCGCCCCGCTCCGCGACACGCTCATGCACCACTGGACGCGTCTGGTGGAGATCGAGGGTCGAGCGGGCCTCCTCCTGCTCGCCGCGGGCGGCCCGATGATCGAGGACACCGCGTCGGTCCAGCTGGGCGGTGATCCGAAGGAAGAGCAGGGCGGAGGTGATCCGTCGCCCGCCGCGCTCCAGATCTTCGATCGCGGCGCCGGCGAGCTGCTCGCGGGAGCGCTGATCACCGCGATCGAGCGCGAGCAGAACGCCTTGGGTCGATCGATCGCGCCGCCGGGCTCGCCTTCGTTCTGGTCCTCACTCTATCGGGCAGACGCGCTTCTCTCGCTGACGCTGCAGGTCAGCGGGCCCACCCGCGGCATGGTCCGGATGATCGTGCCGATCGATTCGATGGTCGCGCCGGTCTCCACGACGCAGGTCTCGCCGACCCACCGGACCACGGCGATCGAAGGTCTGGGCGACGTTCCCGTCGTGGTGCGCGTCGAGCTGGGACGGACCACCCTCTCGATGCGAGCGCTGGCGCAGCTCCAGCTCGGTCAGGTCCTCACGCTCGACCGCGCCATCGGCGACCTGCTCGATCTGGAGATCGCAGGCGTAGTGAAGGGTCGAGTACGGCCGGTCATTCGACACGGCTTCATCGCGGTGGAGCTCGTCGGAGCCCCTGCACAGGAGAAGGTATGAGCGACGAAATCAAGATCCCGGCGGACGGCGCCGTGGCCCCCGAGGCCGCGCTCCGAGCGGCGGACCTGGAGGCGTTCCTCGGCGACATTCCAGTGGAGGTGTCGGTCGATCTCGGCCGCACCAAGCTCAGCCTGCGCGAGGTGATCGCGCGCCTCGGCCCCGGCTCGGTGATCCCGCTGAGCAAGCTGACGGGGGAGCGCCTCGACATCCGCGTCAACGATCGGCTGGTCGCGCGCGGTGAAGCGGTGGCGGTCGGTGAGCGCTACGCGGTGCGCATCACCGAAGTGATCGGCCAGAAGGTGTCGCCGTGATCGGCGCGCTCGCGCTCGCGCTCCTCTTGCCGAGCGACGCCTTCGAGCCGCCGCCCCAGAACGCGCTGGCGACGCCGTCGCCGATCGCTGCGCCCGTCGCTGCGCCGATCGGTATCGGTGTCGCCGAGGAGCCGGCCGGCCCGATGCGCTCCTGGGCGCTGGCGATCCTCGCGCTCGGCGGCGCTGCCGCGCTGGTTTTGGTGGCGCGGAGGAAGCGTGGCGCGGCCATCGACGGCGATCGAATCCGCGTCCTCTCGAGCCAAAGCGTCGGGGCCAAGGCCCGCCTGGTGCTGGTCTCGGTCCAGGATCGCACCCTGCTCCTCTCGGTCGGCGACCAGGGCGCGCAGCTCATCGTGGAGATGGATGGCGAGGGACCCACGGCGGAAGCCGAAGCTGCGGTCGCCAAGGTCGAGCCCACCCACCAGAGCCCTGCGATCAGCGGGATCCTCGCCCTCAAGCACAAAAACAGCCTGTTCTCCCGCAAATATGGCCTGGAGCTGGGAGGGGAGCAGTGACCCCGCCGACCGCTGGCGGAGCGCTCCAGCTGGCGATGATGCTGACTCTGGTCAGCCTCGCGCCGGCGCTCGTCCTCTCCTGCACCT
>Ga0105047_10009588_pt1 | contig 15918 bp, 13 predicted proteins | sample MAT04_FD_78384 | JGI IMG/M metagenome (GOLD analysis project Ga0105047, IMG submission 78384) | Freshwater microbial communities from Lake Fryxell liftoff mats and glacier meltwater in Antarctica - MAT-04 (megahit assembly) | ecosystem: Environmental > Aquatic > Freshwater > Ice > Liftoff... | reverse complement strand
GCTTGGACGGCCGCGCGGCGCCGATGCCGATCGCCAACGTCGACACCGACCAGATCATCCCCAAGCAGTTCCTCAAGACCGTCGAGCGCGAGGGCCTGGGCAAGGGGCTGTTCTATGACTACCGCTTCGATCCCGACGGCCGCGAGAAGCCGGACTTCATCCTCAACCAGCCGGCCTACAAGGACACCCGCATCCTGATCGCCGGTGACAATTTCGGCTGCGGCTCGTCGCGCGAGCATGCGCCCTGGGCCCTGATCGATTTCGGCATCCGCTGCGTGGTCTCGACCGCGTTTGCGGACATCTTCTACAACAACTGTTTCGAGAACGGCCTGCTGCCGGCCATCGTCGCCCCCGACCAGTTGCACGCGCTGATGGACGAGGCCAAGGGCGGCAATCACCTGTTTTCCGTGGACCTGGAGAGCCAGACCATCGCCGCTCCGTCCGGCAGGCAAGTCCGGTTCGAGATCGACCCGAGCCGTAAGGAAAAGCTGCTCAAGGGGCTGGACGCCATTGGCGAGACCTTGCAGCAGGCCGGCGAGATCGACGCGTTCGAGACCCGCCGCCGCCACGACCAGCCCTGGACCGCCGCATGACCAAGACTCTGCTCCTGCTGCCCGGCGACGGCATCGGTCCCGAGGTGATCGCCGAGGCGCGCAAGGTGATCGCGCGTCTCAACGAGATTGCGGCTCTGGACCTGGCCGTGGAGGAACGGCCGTTCGGCGGGACCAGCTATAACCTTTACGGGACGCCCCTGACCGACGAGACCCGCGACTTGGCCCTGGCCTCGGACGCCGTGCTGATGGGGGCGGTCGGCGGGCCGCAATGGGCCGGCAATCCGCGCGACAAGCGGCCGGAGTCCGGCCTGCTTTCCCTGCGCAAAGCCATGGACGCCTTCGCCAATCTGCGCCCGGCCATCTGTTTCGAGGCCCTCGCCGACGCCTCCAGCCTCAAGCGCGAGGTGGTGGCCGGGCTCGACATCATGATCGTGCGCGAACTGACGTCGGGGGTCTATTTCGGCGACAAGAAGATAACCACCCATGCCGACGGCAGCCGCAGCGCCTATGATGTTCAGGCCTATACCCAGGCGGAGATCGAGCGGGTGGCGCGGGTGGCTTTTGAGCTGGCGCGCGGACGCTCCAACCGGGTCGTCTCGGCCGAGAAGTCCAATGTCATGGACACCGGGCTGCTGTGGCGCGAAGTGGTCACGGCCCTGCACAAGGCCGAATACACCGATGTCCAGCTGGAGCACGAGCTGGCCGACAGCCTGGCCATGCAGCTGGTCCGAAACCCAAAACGCTACGACGTCATCGTCACCGACAACCTGTTTGGCGACATCCTTTCGGACGAGGCCTCGATGCTGACAGGCTCGATCGGCCTCTTGCCGTCGGCGGCTTTGTCCACCGCGGGGCGGCCTGGCCTCTATGAGCCCGTGCACGGATCGGCCCCGGACATCGCCGGCAAGGGCTGGGCCAACCCCCTGGCTGCGATCCTGTCGCTCGGCATGGCCCTGCGCTGGTCTCTGGAGCGCCCCGATCTGGACGACCGGCTGAACGCAGCGGTCAAGGCGGCCCTGGCGGGCGGCGCCCGCACCCGAGATCTCGGCGGCGCCCTCTCGACGGCCGAGATGGGCGACGCGGTGATCGCGGCGCTGTAGGTGCTGCGCCGCACCCTTGCCCTTGCGTCCTTGGGGCTGAAGGCGTAACTGCCCGTTCCCTTTCTGCTGAGGAGAATTGCGATGGGTTACCGGGTGGCCGTCGTCGGCGCCACGGGCAACGTGGGCCGTGAGATGATGACGATCCTGGAGGAAGTGAACTTCCCCGTGGACGACATCCATGCCGTGGCCTCGCGCAAATCCATCGGCCAGGAGGTGTCCTACGGCGACCGGATCATCCGCTGCCAGGACCTCGAGCAGTTCGACTTCTCCAAGGTCGACATCGTCATGATGTCGGCCGGCGGGGCGGTGTCGAAGGTCTGGTCGGAAAAGATCGGCGCCGCCGGGGCGGTGGTGATCGACAATTCGTCGACCTGGCGCATGCACCCCGAGGTGCCCCTCATCGTGCCCGAGGTGAATCCCGACGACATCGACGGCTTTCGCAAGAAGAACATCATCGCCAATCCCAACTGCTCCACCGCTCAGCTGGTGGTGGCGCTGGCGCCCCTGCACGCCGCGGCGCGCATCCGGCGGGTGGTGGTCTCGACCTACCAATCGGTGTCCGGCGCCGGCAAGGCGGGGATGGACGAGCTGTGGAACCAGACCAAGGCCGTTTACGGCCTCGGCGACACCGCGCCCAAGAAGTTCCCCAAACAGATCGCCTTCAACCTGATCCCGCATATCGACGTCTTCCTCGACGACGGCCAGACCAAGGAAGAGTGGAAGATGGTCGAGGAGACCAAAAAAATCCTCGATCCCTCGATCGCCCTGACCGCCACCTGCGTACGGGTGCCGGTGTTCGTCGGCCACTCCGAGGCGGTGAACATCGAGTTCGAAGACCATCTGGACGAGGACGACGCCCGCGAAATCCTGCGCGCCGCCAAGGGCGTGGTGGTGGTCGATAAGCGCGAGGACGGCGGCTACACCACCCCGGTGGAGTGCGTCGGCGAGTTCGGCGTCTATGTCAGCCGCATCCGCAACGATCCGACCGTCGAGCACGGGCTGAACCTGTGGTGCGTCTCCGACAACCTGCGCAAGGGCGCGGCGCTGAATGCGGTCCAGATCGCGCAGCTGCTCGACGAGCGCGGCCTGATCGAACGCGTCCGGGCCTAGCATCACTTCTCCTCTCCCCGCTCGCCGGGAGAGGTTGGGTGAGGGGGCGGATTGCGCAGCAAGCCGCGTCCGCGCCAGCGGACCCCCTGCAGCCCGCCCGCTCGCCGATACGCCCCCTCACCCAACCTCTCCCCCGAAAACGGGGGCGAGGAGAGCGGCCCTACAAACACCCGTAGAGGGCGTCGATCAGCCGCCGGGCGCGCGGGTCGCCGATAAGGTGAGGCGATTGCCTGTTCATGACGTAGGCGGCCGACAGGCGGCGCTCCGGGTCCGCGAGACCGCAGGAGCCGCCCCAGCCGGAATGGCCGAAGGTCTCCTGCCCGGGGCCATAGACGTTCAGCCCGGCGTTGCGCAGCACCCCTGCGCCCCAACTGAGGTCGAAGGGCAGGATCAGATCCGCGCCGCTGATCCGCGCGCGCGCTGCCTGGGCGGCGACCCCGGGGGCCAGAACCTCGCGCCCGTCGAGGCGTCCGTCGCAGGCGAACACGGCGTGCAGGCGGGCCAGCGCCTGGGCCGTCCCGTGGCCAGTGGCCGAAGGCAGTTGCGCCCGCCGCCAGCGGGCGTCGTCGCGCCCTGGAGGCGAGGACCACGGCTTGAAGAACGCCAGCTGCCGCGCCTCCGTAAGCGGGCCGAGGGCCGGCAGGGAGGTCGGACGTTGCATTTGCGCCAGGCTACTGTCCTGAGCCTCGGGCAAGCCGATCCAGAACGCCAGCCCGAGAGGATCGCAGATGTCCTCCCTCAGGGCGCCGGCGAGACTGCGCCCGTCGACTAGGCGGAATATCTCGCCGGCCAGATAGCCAAAGGTGATGGGGTGGTAGCCCGAGGCCGACCCCGGCGCCCAGAGGGGGTCGGCGGCGGCGATGCGCGCGCAGGTCGCCGTCCAGTCGAACCATTCGTCGGGATCGAAAGGACCGCGCAGCCCGGCTAGCCCGGCCTGGTGCGACAGGGCCTGCTCGACGGTGATCGATGCCTTGCCGGCCTGGGCGAAGTCCGGCCAAACGCTGGCGACCGACTGGCCGTAATCGAGCCGGCCCTGGCCGACCAGACGGGCGATCATAAGGGCGGCGACCGCCTTGGTGCTGGAGAAGACCGGAGCGACGGTGCTCTGGTCGAACGGCGTCGATCCGCCCCGATCGGCGGAGCCGCCCCACAGATCGACGACGACTTCGCCCTCGATGGTGACGCAGAACCGGGCCCCGATCTCTTCGCCCGCGGCGAAATTGGCCTCGAACGCGCGGCGCACGGGGTCGAAGCGGGGCGGGCAGAGGCCGGCGGCGGTGATGGGAACAGCCATGCTCTCGCCTACGCCGCCGCGGGGCCCCCGATCAAGGGTCAGGCGAGCCGTTCCATGCGCACGGAGGCGGAAATGATCTTCAGCCGCTGGCCGACTTCGATCACCGGTAGTTCGCTGACGCCGCTTGCGGTGGCGACAGCCAGGGTCTCGACCAGACCGCCCGCGGCGCGCGCCAGGGCGTAAGAGATCGGCTGGCCGTCGAGCAGGTGCGCGGCGAACAGGGCGGCCAGAAGGTCGCCCGTGCCGCCCGGGGCGCTGGGCGCGCGGTTGTGCGCCGCCAGCCAGGCCTCGCGGCGGTCGGCGTAGACGATGCCGATCTCGTGAGCGCGCATGACGGAGGAGACCAGGGTGGCCTTGCCGAGGATGCGCGCAGCGGCCACGGCCGAGGCCGGGTCGCGCACCGGCGTGTGGGTCAGGCGCTCCAGCTCCCAGGCGTTGGGAGTGACGATGTCGGCGCGGGGGATGAGGTCCGAGGCGATGGCTTCGGCGACCTCGGCGACCACGTAGAGACCCTTGCCCGCGTCGCCCATCACGGGGTCCACCAGGATCAGGGGCTTGCGCCGCACCTCCAGGTCGCGCGGGGCCGCGCGCACGGCGTCGATTACGCGGGCGGCGGCGCGCACCTGGGCCGCCGAGGCGAAATAGCCGGTGATGACAAGGTCCGCCTGGGCCATCACTCCATTGGCCTCCATGCCGTCGAGCATGCCCTCAAAGGCCTCGACCGGCACGGCGGCGCCCCCCGGCGCGCCCCATCCGGGGTGGCGACCGTAAAGCACCGTCGGCGCCAGCATCGGGTCGATCCGGAACGCCGCCAGGGCTAGGACCTGAACGGCCCCGCCGACGCGGCTGGAGGCGACATGACTTGAGAGGATGAGGGCGGTGGGCATGACCCCGTATCTATAGCGCCGCGGCGTTTAACGAAGCCACCCACGCTGGAACTTGGCCAAGCGAAAGGCCCCCGAACGCCGAGGGCCTTCCTTTAGGCTGAGCGTGCCTAGTACCGATAGTGGTTGGGCTTGAACGGGCCTTTTTCCGGCACGCCGATGTAGTCGGCCTGTTCCTTGGACAGGGCGGTCAGCTTGGCGCCGAGCTTTTCCAGGTGCAGCAGGGCGACCTTCTCGTCCAGATGCTTGGGCAGGGTATAGACCTTGTTCTCGTAGGCCTTGCCGTTGGTCCACAGCTCCAGCTGGGCCAGGGTCTGATTGGTGAAGCTGGCCGACATCACGAAGGACGGGTGGCCGGTGGCGTTGCCCAGGTTGACCAGGCGGCCTTCCGACAAGAGCAGGATCTTCTTCCCGTCGGGGAATTCGACGTGGTGGACTTGCGGCTTGATCTCGTCCCACTTGAAGTTCTTCAGGCCGGCGACCTGAATCTCTGAGTCGAAGTGGCCGATGTTGCAGACGATGGCGTTGTGCTTCATCGCGCGCATGTGGTCGACGGTGAGGATGTCCTTGTTGCCGGTGGCGGTGACGTAGATGTCGCCGTAGGCCAGGGTGTCCTCGACGGTGAGGACCTCATAGCCCTCCATCGCCGCCTGCAGGGCGCAGATCGGGTCGATCTCGGTGACGATCACCCGGGCGCCGCCCTGGCGAAGGCTGGCGGCCGAACCCTTGCCGACGTCGCCGTAGCCGCAGACGATGGCGACCTTGCCTGACAGCATGACGTCGGTGCCGCGGCGGATGGCGTCGACCAGGCTCTCACGGCAGCCGTAGAGGTTGTCGAACTTGGACTTGGTGACGCTGTCGTTGACGTTGATGGCGGGGAAGGGAAGCTCGCCCCGCTCGGCCATTTGATACAGGCGGTGAACGCCGGTGGTGGTCTCTTCCGAGACGCCCTTGATGGAGTCGCGGATGGCCGAATAGAAGCCCGGCTTGTCCTTCAGATAGCGTTTCATCACCGCATAGAGGGCCTCTTCCTCTTCGTTCTGCGGGTTGTTCAGCACCGAGGCGTCCTGCTCGGCCTTGGGGCCGAGGACGCAGAGCAAGGTGGCGTCGCCGCCATCGTCGAGGATCATGTTCGGATAGCCGCCGTCGGACCATTCGAAGATGCGGTGAGCGTATTCCCAGTATTCGATCAGGTTCTCGCCCTTGACCGCGAACACCGGGGTGCCCTCGGCGGCGATCGCGGCGGCGGCGTGGTCCTGGGTCGAGAAGATGTTGCACGAGGCCCAGCGCACTTCGGCGCCCAGGTCCTGCAGGGTCTCGATGAGGACCGCGGTCTGGATGGTCATGTGCAGCGACCCGGCGATCCGGGCGCCCTTAAGGGGCTTGGCGGCGCCGAACTCGGCGCGCGTCGCCATGAGGCCCGGCATCTCGATCTGGGCGATCTCGATTTCCTTGCGACCCCAGTCGGCGAGGCTGATGTCTCTGATTACGTAGTCGGCCATGGCGGGCTCCTGGAGTCTCTCTGTGCTGACGGCTCTATAGCCGGACGAGCCCCGAGCGGCAATGAGGATATAAAGATGTCTTTATGTCTTGGCCCTTACCAGGGGCGTTTGACGACCTTCAAAGCCCTATACTGGGTCGCCGCGCGATCGAGCGCCCCGGCTTCCCCGGCGGCCCTGAGGCCCGCGACAAGGCCGGCGGCGAAACCGACCTGCGGGGCCGGCGCCGCGATGGCGAGCCCGGCGGCAGTGCGCCGGGCTACGGCGATGTCGTTCAGCTCGCCCAGGGTGTCCTGAAAAGCGCGGAGGCTGTCGACGAAACGGCGCGCCCGCTTTGCAGAATACAGTCCCTCGAAGAACTCTAGCCCGTAGCGCAGCTTCTTGACCGTGATGCGCACCCGGTGGCGATCCTCGGCGGCCATGCGCGCCAGCTTTGCGCCGCCCTTGGTCATCTTACCGTCCAGGCGATTGAGGATTTCCTCGGCGAAACCGCCGACGGCTTGGGCGGCCTCGGCCCGCGCTCGCCACTCGCCGGTCTCGATCCATTCGGCCGCCAGCAATGCGACGTCCGAGCCGCGCCGCGACTTCAAGGCCTTGAGCGCGTGATCATAGCCTCGGGTCTGTGCCTGTTTCAGCCGCTTGCCGAGAGCGGCGACCCCGTCCGCAGCGCCCAGGGCCTCCAGACCGGGACGATAGGTCTCGGCGGTGAACACATCGGTGTCGCGCACCTCGTCGAGCTGCCCGGCCAGCCACTTGAGCTCGGCCTTGACCGCCTCTGAACGCGCGTCCGTGACAACGGACTTGAAGAGCGTCATGGCGGTGCGCAGACGGCGCAGGCCGACCCGCAACTGGTGCAGGGCCTCGGGCGAGCGGCGCGTACGCACGATATGGGCGTTGGCGACGATCTGGCGCAGGGCGGCGCGCGCTACGGTCTGGAAGGCCTGGCCGGCGGTCATACCCGCGCGGACTTGGGGACGCTCGCCCTTAACCGACGCGGGCGGCGGCGACAGGAGGGCGTAGCCGAGGCCGGCCTTGGTCTCGAAGGACAGGTGCAGGGGGACCTGGACCATAAGGGTGCGCGCCAGACGGAACAGCAGGTCCGGATCGCCGTGCTTGAGCTCCAGCTCCAGTTGGCAGACAGGGGCACGGCGCCCACCGTCCGCCTCGACCTCCCCCTTGTCCAGGGCGATCTCGATCTCTCCCCCGCCGTAGGCGATGGTCCGCTCCAGCCGCTCGATCCCACTGGCGAAGGCGGGGCGCAGCGGTCCGGCCTTGTCCAGCACCTTGGCCAGCGGCGTATGGCGGGCGGCCGCGATGTCCGGCGCGCGGTCCGGCGTAGCGGTTTCCCATTCGCCCCTGGAAAACAGCGCGCCCTCGGCGGCGCACTTGATGGTCTGGACAAAGCCGCCGCCGACCTCGCGCACCCGCAGGGTGAAGGCGGCGCGCCGCAGACTCTCGTCGGCGTCGTCATAGTAGGCGGAGATCAGAGTCTTGGCCTGGCTGGCGCCCCCAAGCACCGCCAGGGCGGCCTCCAGGGCGCCGGCGGCCCCGGGCTCGAACTGGAACTTCAGCTCGATCTCCAGCGGGGGCTGGGGCGGGCGGCCTTTGAACGGAATGATCGCGGCGTCGCTCATCGGCTAGGTCCCTTACTGTTCTTCGTCGAAGCGCCCTTCGACAAGAAGGGCCAGGGCCTCGAGAGCCGCCTCGGCCTGAGCCCCTTCAGCGACGATCTCGATGGACGATCCCTGTCCGGCGGCCAGCATCATCAGGCCCATGATAGACCGGGCGTCGACCGATTGCCCGTCGCGGCTGACGGTGATCTCGGCGTCGAAGCTCGACGCCAGCTTGACGAACTTGGCAGAGGCTCGGGCGTGCAGACCCCGGGCGTTGCAGATTTCGACCGACCGCCGGACCGTCATTTCTCGCCGGTCAGGACATAAGACGCCACGGAAATGTATTTGCGGCCCGCCTCCTGGGCGTAGGCGACGCAAGTCTGCAGCGGCTCGCGGCCCCGCACGCTGGCCAGCTTGATCAGCATCGGGAGATTCAGTCCCGCGATGACCTCGGCGTGGGTCTGTTCCATCACCGAGATGGCCAGGTTGGAGGGGGTGCCGCCGAACATGTCCGTGAGCAGGATCACCCCTTGGCCCTCGTCCACGGCGCTGCAGGCGCGCAGGATATCCTGTCGCCGGCGCTCCATGTCGTCCTCCGGACCGATGCAAACCGCGACGACCCCGCGCTGGGGGCCGACCACATGCTCCATCGCCAGAACGAACTCTTCCGCCAGGCGCCCGTGCGTCACAATCACGAGCCCGATCATACGCGACCCTTCACCGGGACCCCCCCGTGCGGATTTTCCGCCGCCGCTAGATACGCTCCTTGTGGCCCGGCTCCAAGCGACTGGATGGCGCGGCGCAGTTTTGCCGGCGCGGAAGCCTCCAGGGCCGCCAGCCGCAGCAGGGGGACCGGGCCCCCGGCCACCTCGGTGATCTCGGCGTCGGGCAGGCGCTGGGTTTCTGGCACGCAGCGGACGGCGAGGACCACGGGGGTCAGGCGCAGCGAGGCCTCGGCCAGCACGCCGACTCCGCGGGCCTCGACCAAGCCTTCGATAGCCGCTGGGCACGCCGCGAACAGTCGCCCGCCGGATCGCCAAACCACGGTGCGGTCGTCGGACACCAGGCGCAAACCGAGGTCGAGCATCCGAAGGGCCAGGTCGCTCTTGCCAGAGGCGGAGTCCCCCAGGACCAGAACGCCGCGCCAGCCTAGCCGGCGAGTCCACAAACTGAGGCACCCGGCGTGGATAATCATGGCCGGCCCTCGGGAAGGGCCAGGGTGAAGCGGGACCCGATCACCCGTCCCTCGGCGTCGGTGCGGTTCTGGGCCCACAGGCGTCCGCTGTGGGCCTCGGCGATCTGGCGGGCGATGGACAGGCCCAGGCCTGAATTGCCGCCGAACGCCTTGCCCTTGGGCCGCGAGGTGTAGAACCGCTCAAACACCGTCTCCAGGTTATCGGCGGGAATCCCCGGTCCGTCGTCATCGACCTCCACCAGCACCTCGCGCGCGCCGCGCCGCAAGCCGAGGCGAACGTCTGCGCCGACGTTGCTGAACGAGCGGGCGTTGTCGATCAGGTTGCGGATCACCTGGCTGATCGGGCCTTCGCGTCCCGGAACAAACACCGGCTCGCCCCCTTCCGGCGGGGTGAAGCGGACCGGTGGCTCGCCCGGCTTGGCGCTGGCGTTGTATAGCCCGGCGATGTCGCCGAGCAGTTTTGCCAAGTCTAGCGGCCGCGGGGGGTCGCGCGACAGTTCAGCGTCGAGCCGCGAGGCGTTGGAGATATCGGTCACCAACCGGTCCAGCCGGGCGATGTCGTGGTTGAGAATGGCCATCAACCGATCCCGCGCCGCCGGATCGGACACAAGCGGCAGGGTGTCGATCGCCGACCGGATCGAGGTCAGGGGGTTGCGGATCTCGTGGGCGACGTCGGCAGCGAAGTGCTCAATGGCGTCCATGCGCTGAGACAGGGTGCTGGTCATGCTCTCGAGCGAGCGCGCCAGGTCACCCAGCTCGTCCTCCCGCCGCGCCACATTGGGCAGGGAAATGGCCCGGGCCCGAGAGAGCCGCACCCGGTCGGCGGCCCGCGCCAGGCGCAGCACCGGCTGGGCGATCAGGCGCGACAGCAGCAGCGACGAGATCAAGGTGGCCGCCACAGCCACCAGGATGAATGGGAGAAGCGCCCGCCGCTGGGCCGCGATGATGGCGTCGACATCGCCGGCCTCGAGGGTGAGTACCCCAAGCACGGCTTGAACCCGCTGAATCGGAACAGAGACTGACACCAGCCGCTCTCCGTCCGGTCCGCGCCGCACCCCCGTCACCGGCTGGCCGGCAAGGGCCATACGCACCTCGTTGTCGAGGGCCACCCGGGCCGCCTCGACCCGTTCTGGATCGCGCTTGGGGCCGCCCTCGGCGAAGGGTGCGGCCCGCTCGCCGCGCTTGCGGGCCGGCGGCAAGACCCCGGTCTCGACGCGGTCGGCGATCAGGTAGCTGTCGGCGATCAGCCGGCCGTCCGCGTCGAATAGCCGGGCCCGCTGGGACCGGGGAATGAACAGCAGCTGCAGGATATCCGCCGCGCGATCCGCTTCCAGCATCGGCTCGGGCGAGCCCCGGGTCGCGCCGCCGCCGATGACATTGGCGATGAGCTGCCCCTGGGTGGTCAGGCTGTCGATGCGCGCTTCCACCAGGCCGCTGCGGCGCTCGTTGAGGATCAACGCCCCGGCGACGAGGAACGCCAGGCCGAGCAGGTTGAGGGCGATGATGAGCCGGCCGATCCGCGAGCCGGGCATGACCCGGATGCGGCGGCGCGGCTCAGGACTCGCGATACCGGTATCCGACGCCATAAAGGGTTTCGATCGCGTCGAACTCCGGAGCGACGATCCGGAACTTCTTGCGCATGCGTTTGATGTGGCTGTCGATGGTGCGGTCGTCGACGTAAACCTGATCCTCGTAGGCAGCGTCCATCAGGTTGTCGCGGCTCTTCACGAAGCCTGGCCGCTGGGCCAGGGCCTGCAGCAGCAGGAACTCGGTGACGGTCAGCCGTACCGGGCGGCCCTCCCAAAGGCAGTCGTGGCGATCGGGGTCCAGGGTCAGCTTGCCGCGCTTGATCGCCTTGGCGCCGGCGTTGGCGGCCGAAGGGGGCCCGGCGTTCTCCGCGTCCACGCCCGCGCGGCGGAGGACGGCCTTGACCCGTTCCAGCAGCAACCTCTGGCTGAAGGGTTTGTGGATATAGTCGTCGGCGCCAAGGTTGAAGCCCAGCACCTCGTCGATTTCCTCGTCCTTGGACGTCAGGATGATCACCGGCAGGGCCGAGGTCTGGCGAAGGCGGCGCAGAACTTCCATCCCGTCCATGCGCGGCATTTTCACATCAAGAATGGCTAGGTCGGGGGGATCGCTCTCCAGCCCCTCCAGGCCGGCGGCGCCGTCATAGTAGGCGGTGACGGTGTGGCCGTGACTTTCGAGGGCCAGAGACACGGAGGCGACGATGTTCTCGTCGTCGTCCACCAAGGTGATCTTCGCCATCGGGTCCTTCGCGCTTTGGATCGTGAAGCTAGTCCTGGCCTGCCGCCGTCGCAATGACGGCGGCAGGCCAGGTCGCGGATTCAACGCACAGGCGAATGAACCCTGGCTGATCAAAGCGCCGCCTTGCGGCGGAAAGGGGGCGCTGCGTCGGGGCCTAGAAGCGGTAGCTGGCGGTGACGCGCACGCTGTGGACGTTGAGGTCCTCTTCGCTGCGGCGGAAGTCGGTACCGGCTGGATTGACCAACAGGAACGGATTGGTCGCCGGGGCCGGGCCCATCGAGCGCACCACCGTGCTGTCGTCTTCCAGCGAGGTGTAGAGATACTCCAGCCCCATGGTGACGTCGGACGTCAGCTGGCGCTCAAAGCCGCCGCCGACCTGATAGCCGTTGGCGTCATCACTGTCGGACTGCCGGAAGGTGTTGGCGGTGTTGTTGGTGAAGAAGCTGTGCTCGACCTCGCCCCGCGCGGCGCCGCCGGTGGCGTAGACCAGATTATCGCCGAAGGCGTATCCGCCGCGCAGGCGCAAGGCGATCACGGAATCGAGTTTGCGGGTGAAGGTGTAGAACGCTGGGGTGGTGCTGAAGGCGGTGACGCTATCCTTCACGCGGGTCCGGCTGGCCTCGCCGACCACGCCGACCACGAAGGCGCCGAACTGCCAGTCATAGCCGAGACGGGCGCCGAACTCGAAGCCGCCGTCGTCCTCTGAGCAGGAGCCCGGGACGGCCGAGAAGCTGACGCCTTTGCAGAAGCCGGGCGAGAAGGCGTTGGCCCCGGTCGTCGTGCGCACTGTGTCATTTGAGGTCCCGTCGAGATTGGTGTCGAAGCGGACGGTCTCGCCGTCGGCGTCCTCCTGCATGCTGTATCCGGCGTGGGCGCCCAGATAGAGCCCGGACCAATCGGTCGTTTGGGCGTGGGCGGCGCCGAAGCCGCCGAGCAGGGCCAGCGCCGTCGCGGCGCAGAGGATTCGTTTCATGGGGGTACACCTTCAAGCCGCCGGGACGCCCCGACCTGCGACCCTACGCCGCAGAGGCCCTATCGGATCCGCGCCGCGGGAAAAATAGCCTGCCGCCCCATCGCTTTGCTTCGGCGCGTGGCCCGTTTGTCGCACCTTGGGGCCGCCTCCCCTTCAGCGATAAGGAAAAATCAACCTAACCTTAAGCGCAGCCTGGGATGATCCGCGTTCGGGGCGGGGGGTGCATGGACGGCGCGAAGGTCCATTTCGAGGTCTATGCTCGCAAGAACGGCAAGGCCGGCTTCCTTTTGGAGTTGGCTACGGAGGACCGCGCCAAGGCGCTGGAAGCCGCCGAAGAGATGCTGACCCTCAAGCGGGCGGTCGCGGTCAAGGTCACCAAAGAGACGATGGACGTCGCCACCGGCGAGTTCCAGAGCGTCAGCATCCTGAACAAGGGCGAGGCGGCCAAGCCGCAGTCCAAGACCGCGGTCGAGGACGCCGGGCCCCTGTGCGTCTCGCCTTCGGACCTGTATTCCGCCCACGCCCGGGAGCGGATCGGGCGCTTGCTGGAAGCCTGGCTGCTGCGCCACCGGGCCACTCCGTTCGACCTGTTGCACCGGCCCGACCTGGTGGAAAAACTCGAAGCCTCGGGCGTCGAAATCCAGCACGCGGTCCAGAAGATCGCCATTCCCGAGGCTCAGGCCAAGGGCGTGTCGGTTCACGAGATCATCCGCGGCTTCCAGAAGCTGATCGAACAAACAATCGAGCGCATCCTCAAGCATCACCGCCAGGGGGCGTTTCCGGACTTCGGCCGCGAACGTTTCGGAGACGCCGCCGCGCGCCTGATCGACGACGGCGACAGCGTCTACAAGCTCGGCGTGGGCGTTGCGTGCGACCTGCAGTCCGCCGACAGCTGGAACGACAAGGTCGATCGCCTGCTGGACCTGGCCGACAAGGCTCCAAGCGAACCCAAGGCCCGCGCCCTGGCCTTCCAGGTGCTCGAGCAGCCCTTGGGCGAGATCCTCGGCGCGCGGGCCGGACTGACCGAACTGCTCGGGGCCGATCTGGACCTGGGGGGCAGTCTTCTGGCGCTTGCCCGCATGGCCGCCTGCGACGCGGTCGACGCCCTGGTGGCAGCCGATCCGCGCATCGCCCGGCTGACGCCGCCCCTCAATGGTTCGGCCGCCCGTCTGGCGACCTGGCTCGACAGCCCGCACTTCCAGACGGTGCGGAGCGCAATCGCCAAGCGGGTCCTGCAGGAACTGACCAGTCCGCGCCGTCTGCGGCCCGGCGATCCGGTCGGCGAGATCGAGGTCATGCGCGCCCTGGCGATGGTGCTGACCGCCGCCGTCGGCCGCGTGCTTCAGCCCGAAGACATCCGCGAAGCCTTCTCGCAACGCTCCGAATCCCTGGTCACCAGCGATTTCGTCGGCGGCTATCTGGACCAGGGCGGCTCGGCCCTGGAAGACGTCCAGGCCCTGGTGCGTCTGGCCGAAAACGTCACCGGCGGGACCAACAAGCGCAAGGCCGCCCAGTGGCTGCTGTCGACCATCACCGGGCTGCGCTTCGAGCGTGAGTTGCGCGATGGCGGCGAACCCCCTGCGGCCAAACTCCTGGCCCTGGCCGAACTGCAACGCTCCATCTGCCGTGTCGGTCTTCAGGACGGCGACGACCGCGAGCTGTGCGACAGGGTCGGCGAGGTGGGATCGGAGATAGAGGCAGACGCTAAGCTGATCGCCTCCATCGGCCGCGCCAACACCACGGCCGGACAGAAACTGGCCGTGCTGCTGAAGATGGCCAGCGGCGAGGCCGGCCCGTCCGGGCCGGTGGCGATCCGCGCAAAGCTGGAAGTGCTGCGGCTGTTCAAGGCGCCGGAAACCCGCACCGAACTGGCCGCCTCGCCTGAGGCCATGACCAAGCTAAAGCCGCTCATGCAGGCGGTGGGACTGGCTGCCTAAAGACGGGCGTCAGTGCGCCTCATCCCAGTTCCTGGCTGCGCGCGCTTCGACCACCAGGGGGAGCGACAGGGCGACGGCGGGCTCTGCCGCCCGCTCCATGATCCGCCTGGCCAGGGCGCAGACAGCCTGCGCCTCCGCCTCGGGGGCCTCGAACACCAGTTCGTCGTGGACCTGGAGCAGCATCCGCGCTTTCAGCCCCTCAGCCGCCAGCGCCGGCGGGATGCGGACCATCGCGCGGCGGACGATATCGGCGGCGGCGCCCTGGATCGGCGCGTTGATGGCGGCCCGGTCGGCGAAGGCGCGCAGGGACGGGTTCTTGGCCCCCGCTTCGGCGATATTGATCTTTCGGCCGAACAGGGTGGTGACATAGCCCTGCCGGCGGGCCAGGGCCTTGGTCTCGTCCATATAGGCGCGGATGCCGGGGAAGCGTTCGAAATAGGTCTTGATGTAGCGGCCAGCCTCGCCCTGATCGATGCCCAGCTGGTTGCCGAGGCCGAAGCCGGAAATGCCGTAGATGATGCCGAAGTTGATCGCCTTGGCGCGCCGGCGCACCTCGGCGGGCATGCCCTCGATGGGGACCCCGAACATCTCCGACGCGGTCATGGCGTGGATGTCCAGCCCTTCGGCGAAGGCCGCCTTGAGCTGAGGAATGTCGCCGATGTGGGCCAGGAGCCGCAGCTCGATCTGGCTGTAGTCCGCGCTGATCAGCACATGGCCCGGTTCGGCGATGAAGGCCTGGCGGATCTTGCGGCCTTCCTCGGTGCGGATCGGGATGTTCTGCAAGTTCGGGTCGTTGGACGACAGCCGCCCGGTGGTGGTCGAGGCCAGAGCGTAGGAGGTGTGAACCCGGCCGGTGTTGGAGCTGATCGCCGCCACCAGGGCGTCGGTATAGGTGCCCTTGAGCTTTGACAGCTGGCGCCAGTCGAGCAGCACCCGCGGCAGCTCGTGCCCCTGGGCGGCCAGCTCCTCCAGAGCCGAGGCGTCGGTGCCCCAGGCGCCGGTGGCGGTCTTTTTGCCGCCGGCCAGGTTCATCTCGCCGAAAAGAACCTCGCCGATCTGTTTGGGGCTGCCGAGGTTGAAGGGCCGCCCGACCAGGGCCTGCGCGGTCTCCTCGAGCTGGGCCATGCGCATGCCGAACTCCCCCGACAGCCGCTGCAGGCGCGCAACGTCGATCTTTATCCCGGCGCATTCCATCTGGGCCAGGACGGCGGGCAAGGGCCGCTCCAGGGTCTCGTAGGCGGTGAGCAGTCCCTCCTCCGCCAGGCGCGGGCGCAGGTGCTGATAGAGCCGCAAGGTGACGTCGGCGTCCTCGGCGGCGTAGCAGGTGGCCGGCTCCAGGGGCACATGCTTGAAGCTCTTCTGGGCCTTGCCGGTCCCGGCCACCTGTTTGAAGGCGATGGGCTCGTGGCCGAGCCACAGCCGGGCCAGCTCGTCCATGCCGTGCCCGTGCAGCCCCGCCTCCAGCACATAGGAGATCAGCATGGTGTCGTCGAT
>Ga0105047_10009586_pt1 | contig 15919 bp, 15 predicted proteins | sample MAT04_FD_78384 | JGI IMG/M metagenome (GOLD analysis project Ga0105047, IMG submission 78384) | Freshwater microbial communities from Lake Fryxell liftoff mats and glacier meltwater in Antarctica - MAT-04 (megahit assembly) | ecosystem: Environmental > Aquatic > Freshwater > Ice > Liftoff... | reverse complement strand
GGCGTAGGCTTGCGCGCACGCAGCGTCGAGGCAGCTCTCGAGCGTCACAGTCGCGCCGATCGGCGCGCCGGTGACCTCGTCGGCGAGCGACCCGAAGATCGAGCCGATGGTCTCGAGCCGAACGATCGACAGCGAGTAGTCGCCCACGCCGCCGCCCGTGAACTCATAGTCGGGCACCTGGCTGGCGGCGACGATGACCACGCCGTCGGAGGGAACGTTCAGCATCAGACGCGTGTCGTAACGCGCCGAGCTCACCAGAGCGCAGCTCGAGTCGAACCAGCCCAGGAGCTGGCCGGCGGCGGTGCCGGTGACGATCCCGCTCATGGTCACCAGGATCTGCGAGCCCGGCGTCGCGCTGATCCGATAATAGTCGACGTCCCCCTGCGCCGGCGTCGAGTCCAGGCTAGCAAGCCTGCGGCGAGCGTCATCGTTGTTTTCATGTTGGGTCCCCTCATGCGGGGCCCTGTGCAGGGGGGGCCATGTCGTACGGCGACGGATGCGAGGCGCGCCGCCTGAACCGCGCGTGTCGATGACACGCGATGAAACGAGGCCTGTGTCATCTGTCGAAGGGCGTGACCAGAACGGAGCGCTGCGCCTGGCTCACGAGCCGCGATGCGACGCTCGAGCCGGCGACCATGCGCGCGAACCGCGAGCGACGGTGCGTCCCCACCACCACGATGTCCGCGTCGCGGGCCTCCACCTCGCGGAGGATCGCGGCGATGGGATCATCTTCGCTCGTCACCACCGCCTCGGCGTCCACGCGCAGCTCGGCCCAGACGCGCGCGATGGTCTCCCGGCGCGACTCCAGGCGCGGCACGGGATTCGAGGGGCGCACGTTGTGGACGCCGACGACCGCGGCGTCGAGATGCACGCCGAGCTTGGCCGCGCGCCGGAGCACTGGATATTGCGGCGCGATCAGATCGGAGGCGGCGATGATCGTCTCGCGGCGCCCCGCCTCGCGCGCCACGAGGACGGGCACGCCGGTGGCGCGCGCGAGGATCGTGACCAGGACGCCGAGATGTCCTTCCTGCGGTGACATCACGATGAGCTCCGGCTTCAGCTCGGCGGCGCTCGCCACGACGTGCTCGATGAAGTCGCCGACGCGAACGAGGATGCGCTCCGCAAGCACGTGGTCGCCGAGCACCGCCGCGACGAGCGCTGGCGTCTCCCGTCCGGCCGCGATCGCCTGATCGACCGCGGCGAGCGCGTCGAGGGCGCCTTGCTGCGGAAAGAGCGGGCTGATCTGCTGCGTCGCCGGCAGGACGCGCAGGACGTGGACATCGCCCTCCAGCACGCGCGAGAGCGCAAAAGCGCGGAGCAGTCCGGCCGTCGGACGCTCGCCGTCGAGCATCGCGTAGAGGACCCGTGGGCGCTGGATGCTCGGCGCAGGGAGAGCGTCGCGGGGGGAGTGCGTGGTGGTGCCGATCATCGGCGCCAATGTAGAGCGCCAATTGGTTGGAGGTCAAACCAATGGTGGCAAAGATCCGCTCGCGGCGGCGATCGGGGCGAGGAAGCGTGGGTCGCGGCTAGCCCGGCCGACGCTGCGGAGCACGCCGAGGACCGTGTTGATCCCGTGCACCATCGCGCCGTCGCTGCGGCGCGCCACGAGCTCGCGGTGCAGCTGCAGGTAGGCCTCCGCCATCTGCGCGATCCCATGCCGCGCTCGCGCCTGCTCCGACGCACGTTTGCCGAGGCGCTGGCGCAGGACGTCGTCGGCGACCAGGCGCGCCATCGCCTGACCGAGGAGCTCGGGCGCGCCCGCGGGCACGAGGAGCCCGTGCTCACCGTCGGTGATCAGCTCCGGGGTGCCGCCCACGCGCGTCGCGACGATCGCCAAGCTGGAGGCCATCGCCTCGATGATCGCGTTCGAGAGACCTTCGAACGCCGAGCAATTCACGAACACGTCGAACGCCGCGAGGTGCTGCGCCGTGCTCTCCAGGCGACCCAGCAAGTGCGTGCGATCCGCGAGACCCGCGCGCGCGACCGCGTCGCGCAACGAAGGAGAGATCGTCCCGTCCTCTGCGCTCCCGATGATGAGCAGGTGGACGCGAGGGTCGGCGCGCATCAGCGGTATCGCTGCCGCCACCAGGTCATCCAGGCGCTTGATCGGCCGGGACATGGCCACCGTGCCGACGACGATCGCGTCCTGCGGAAGGCCCAGCGCGCGCCGCGCATCGCGCCGGTCACCGCGCTCGAATCGGTCGAGGTCGATGCCCGTGGGCATGGTCCGCGTCGATCCGGCGGGCACGCCCCACTCGCCATCCATCTCGCGCGAGAGGAGATCGCAGACGCTGCACAGCTGATCGACGTGGGGCGCGAGCGCGCTCATCAGCAAGCGCTGGCGGCGGGTCGCGCCCTCGGGCTGCTCGCGTCCTCCCGACTCGAAGATCACGCGACGCACGCCGGCCAGGCGCGCGCCGAGGATGCCGTAGATGCTGGTGGACCAGTTGTGGACGTGGACGATGTCCGGTCTCAGACGTCGCAAGCTCTCCGCCACGCGCAAGAGCAGGCGCGCGTCGACGCCCCGTCGCGTCCGGTGTCGCGGCAGGATCTCCACCTCGACTGCGCTCCCCGCGAGCTCGAGCAGGTGCGGGTTCCCTCGATGAAAGGACAGCCAGGACAGCTCGAAGTCCGAACGCGGCAGCGCCGACAGCAGCCGCGCCATCCGCGTCTCGATCCCGCCACTCGCGAGATCCTGGGTGATCACGCATAGCCGGATCTTCGCTTCCGCGGGCACGTCTGCATTTCATTGGAACTCAAACCGTCTGTCAACGCGGCTTGTCCGGGAAGATGACGGGCGGTAGCTTGGCCGCTTGGCCCAGCAGATCGTGTCCAAGGACGACGGCGAGCCGCAGAGCTTGGGTGTCGTGCTCGACTTCATGCGCTTGCTCTGGGCGGCCGATCACCGGCTCCAGGCCCGATCGAAGCGCATGTTGCGGGAGCTGGGGGTCACCAGCCTCCAGCGGATGACCGTGCGGCTCGTGGGGCGATTCGACGCGATCTCGGCCCAGGAGCTGGCGGCGCTGCTGCACGTCGACCCCAGCACCCTGACGGGTGTGCTCGACAAGCTGGTGCGCGCGGGCGCCGTGCGGCGCACCAAGGACCCGGCGGACGCCCGGCGCGCGCAGATCTCTTTGACCCCCAAGGGTCACACGATCGACGGCCTGAAGAAGGGCACGGTCGAGGACGCGGTGCGCCGAGTGCTGGCGCGATCGACCCCGCGCGAGATCGAGGCCGCTTCGGCGATCCTGCGGAGGATCAGCGAAGAGCTGATCCTCGACGACGACAAGAAGCGCTGATCAGTCCTCCCGATCCTCCACCATCCGCCGCAGCCGCTCGATCGCTCGATCCCAGCCCTCCGACACGCCATCGAGGAACTCGCGCGCTTCGAGGATGCGCCGCGTCTCGAGGACGTAGAGCACCTCGCGCCCGCGCTTTTCGTGCGTCACCAGCCCCGCACCCTCGAGCACCCGCAGGTGCTTCGCGATCGCCTGGCGAGACACCTTCGCCCCGTCGGAGAGCGCGGTCGCCGAGAGCGAGCCGCCGGCGCCGAGCTTCCGCACCACCGAGAGTCGCGTCCCATCGCCGAGCGCGAAGAACACGTCCGCGACCTCACGCGCTCTGGACATACTTCCGCAGGTTCTCGGCCTGGCTCGTCCAGCCGCCCTCGTTCATGCGGAACGCACGGTCGCGCCGGTGCGCCGGCACGCGATCGAAGCCGGACTCCACGATGGTGAGCAGCGTGCCTTGCGGCGCCGGCTCGAGCCGGAGCTCGACCAGCGTGGTCGGCTCGTTCTCCGGATCTGCCTCCGCGTCGATGCCGTACGGGACCCATCGGAAGCTGAAGTAGCGCTCCGGGTCGACGCGCTCCACCGTGCAGAACACGGCGTTCTTGGGCGGCAGCTTCACCTTCGACGGCTTCACGCCGAGGCGCTTCTGGTGCTCGATGAGCGCGTCTTCGTCGAGCTCTCCGGTGAACGTCCCGCGGATCTTCGCGCCCGGCTCGAACGGCCCCTCCAGCTGGAACCCGAACGGCGCCTTCAACGTGGCTCGTTTCTCGATCCTGTCTGTCGTCGTCATGTGCAACCTCTTGGTTGCATATAGCGACACCTCCTCCTGATACGCAACCGTTTGGTTGCATTTCTGTAAACGTCCTCGAGGGCTACGCGGTCTACGTGCGCGCGGCACGAACGTGTACGCGCTCGGGTTCGGTCACGGGAGCTAGGACCGCGAACCTGGACGGTGTAAGCAGCGGCTGACAGGTGTTGCGCCTCGATTTCGCTCAGGCTCAACCTTCGCGCGATCCGGCCGTTTCCCTGCATGAACCCGATGAAAGGCGCCGCTCCATACGCATCGGACGTGTTCGAGGAGCTGATCCGACTTCTGTACCGGCAAGCGAACACCGGGACCAAAGGCAACCTCGCCGTCGCCGTCATGACGGCCGTCGTGTTCTACACCGGCGGCCTCCCGCTCGTCGCGCTCGTCCCGCTCGTCGGCGTGGTGCTGGTCTACCTCCAGCGCGTCTATCTCATCCGCGAGTTCCAGCACCGGACGCCCCCGGGCGCAGAGCTGCGGCGGTGGCACCGCTACTTCTTCTTCTCGTCGCTCGCCGGCGGCATCGCTTGGGCCATCGCGTGTCTCGTCGCCTATCCGCTCGCGACGGAGGGGACCCGCGTCTACCTGATCGTGATCGCGTGCGGCCTCACTGCCGCGGGCATCGGTACGCTCGCTGCGAGCCTCGCGGTGTACAACGCGTATCTCATCTCGATGTACGCTGGCGTGCTCACGTCGATCTTCGTGTACGGCCTGGGCGGCAACACGTTCATCGCCATTCCGTTCATCCTCTACGTCTTCGTGATGAGGCGGTCCGCGCGCGAGTCGCAGCGGACGATCGCCGAGTCGGTGCAGCTCTCGCTCGAAAAGCGGGCACTGGTCGCCGATCTCATCGTCGCGCGCGATCGCGCCGAGGAGGCGCAGCGCCTCGCCGAGGCCTCGAACAGCGCGAAGAGCGACTTCCTCGCCAAGATGAGCCACGAGATCCGCACCCCGATGAACGGGATCCTCGGCATGACCGAGCTCCTCCTCACCGGCGCGCTCACCGGCGAGGAGCGGGTGTTCGCCGAGACCGCGCACCAGTCCGGCGAGGCGCTGATGACGATCATCAACGACATCCTCGATCACTCCAAGCTCGAGGCCGGCAAGATGAGCCTCGAGCAAGTGCCCTTCGAGCTCGAGGGCGTGGTCGAGGACGTGGTCGCGCTCTTCGGCGTCAGCGCCGCCAAGAAGGGCCTCATCCTCGCGCACCGCCTGGACCGCGACGTGCCGGCGCGCGTGACCGGTGACGCCACCCGCTTGCGCCAGGTCCTCGCCAACCTGGTGGGCAACGCGCTCAAGTTCACCGATCACGGCGAGATCGAGATCCGCGCGTCAGTCGCCGGCGAGATGCTCTCGTTCTCGGTGCGCGACACCGGAATGGGCATGGACGCTTCGACGCGCGATCGCCTCTTCACCGCCTTCGAGCAGGCCGACAACTCCATCAGCCGGCGCTTCGGCGGCACCGGCCTGGGCCTCGCGATCGTGAAGCAGCTCGTCGAGCTGATGCAGGGGCAGCTGCACGTCGAGAGCGAGCTCGGTCAGGGCAGTGAGTTCCACTTCACCACGCGACTCCCGGCCGCCCCAGCGCTGTCGCCAGTCCCCGAGCGCTTCACCGGACGCGTCATCGTGTTCGCGACCAGCGAGCTCCACGCGGCGCAGATCGTCACGTGGGTGGAGATCATGGGCGGCACCGCCGACCGCGTCGACGGTATGACCGCGCTGATCGGCGCCCTCGACGCCGGCGCCACGTCGCTCGTCGTGGAGGCGCCGCTGGTCACGGATCTCGAGGGCCTCGCGCGTCGCTATGCCAAGCTCCAGGTCATCGCCTTCGAGGCTCCGCTGCGTCTGAGCGCGGCGACCCGCACGAGCGCGATCGTGCGCCTCACCACCCCGCTCCGCCGCAGCGTGCTCGAAGCTGCGCTCGAGAATCGCGCTTCGTATCATCCGGCGACGACGCGCGAACGGGCCAGCTTCCGCGGCGCACGAATCCTCGTCGCCGACGACAACGCGGTGAACCGGATGGTCATCTCCGGGATGCTCGGTCACCTCGACTGCGCTCCGCAGCTCGTCGCCGACGGAGAGGCCGCGCTCGAGGCTCTCAGCCGCGAAGAGTTCGATCTGGTGCTGATGGACTGCGAGATGCCGCGCCTCGACGGCCTCGCCGTGACGCGCGAGATCCGCCGCACGTCCAAGCGCCAGATCGTCGTCGCGCTGACCGCGCACGCGCTCGAAGCGCACCGCGAGCGCTGCCTGGAGGCGGGCATGAACGACGTGCTGACCAAGCCGGTCTCGCTGCGCACGCTGGAGCAGTGCCTCACGCAGTGGGTCGGCCACTGATTCTTCGGGCTCGTTTCGACGGGCCGAAGTGGTCGACCAGCAGATCGAACACCGTCCGCACGCGACGGCTGGTGTGCACCTCGCGATGCGCCACCAGCCACAGCGGCACCGGGATCGGCGCGAGCGACGGCAACGCGCGCTCCACCAGCGGCTCGGCGTCGCCGACTTCGTCGATGATCGCCCCGATGCCGAGGCCGTTTTTCACCAGCTCCCACAGCACCATGTGATTCTCGGTGAGTATCGGGAAGTTCTTGCGCGTGAGCGCGAAGCCCACCGCGTTGAGGCCGACCCGGAAGCGCTCGCCGTCGCCGAAGCCGATGAAGTCCGCCTCGTTCAGATCGGCGATGCTGCGCGGATGGCCGAGCTTCGCGAGATAGCCGGGCGCCGCGTAGAGCCGCGCGGGCGTGTCGCGCAGGCGGGTCGTGATGAGATCGGGATCCGTGGGCTGCCCGCTGCGGATCGCGATGTCGGCCTCGCGGCGGCGAAGATCGCGGATCGCGTTGGTCGCCGAGATCTTGACGTCGATGCCCGGGTGCAGTCGCCGGATCTTCAGGAGAACCGGCGGTAACAGGAACGCCGAGATGACCTCGCTCGCGGTGATGCAGATCGATCCCTCGATGGTCTGCGACTGCCCCGAGGCGGACCGCGAGAGCCGGGTGGCGGCCTCGCCCATCGGCCGCACGTGCTCGAGGAGCTCGAGGCCGCTGGTGGTCAGCGCGAGACCGCGGCCCACGCGCTCGAACAGCGCGACACCGAGCTCCTCCTCGAGCGCCGCCACCTGCCGGCTGAGCGTCGGCTGCGCCATGTCGAGCGCGCGCGCGGCCGCCGACAGCGAGCCCTCCTCGGCGGTGACGAGGAACGCGCGGGCGCGGTTCCAGTCGAAACGAACGGAGGACCAATCCATGCGTATACGTATAGATGATCTGCCGAAATGGGCAATTCCCACCATGGCTCGGCCGCGATACTCATTCACCTATGCAAGCATGTATCTACGAGCAATACGGACCGCCGGACGTCGTGACGATCCGCGAGGTCGCGAAGCCGACCCCACGCGCGGGCGAGGTGCTCGTTCGGGTGCGTGCGAGCTCGGTCACCACCGCGGACTGGCGCTTCCGCACGTCGACGTTCCCCGGGATCTTCTGGCTGCCCGGGCGGCTGATGCTCGGGCTGCTGCGCCCGCGAAACGGCATTCTCGGCATGGACTTCTCCGGTGTCGTCGAGTCGGTCGGCGAAGGCGTGACCCGATTTCGCGCGGGCGACGCGATCTTCGGCGCGACCAGCTTTCCGCGCCTCGGCGCGCACGCCGAGTACCTGGTGGTCCCGGCGAACGGCGCCGTGATCCCCAAGCCTGCGTTCCTCACCGACGCGCAGGCCGCTGCGATCCCCTTCGGCGGCAACTCCGCGCTCGCCTTCCTCCGGGACTTCGGCGCGCTCACGCGAGGCCAGCGCGTGCTGGTCATCGGCGCATCGGGCGGTGTCGGGGTCTGGGCGGTGCAGATCGCCCGTCACCTCGGCGCGGAGGTCACGGCCGTCTGCAGCGCGCGCAACCACGAGCTGGTGCGATCGCTCGGCGCGCATCACGTAGCGGACTATGCCGATGCGGCGGTGCCGCCGGGTGAGTACGATCTGATCTTCGATCCCATCGGCGCGACCACCTTCGATGGATGCAAGTCGTCCCTATCGGCCAAAGGAACGTACCTCCCGCTGAACAACGGCCTGCGGGGCATCGTGCGTTCCCTCTTCACCCGCCGGATCAAGATCGCGATCAGCGCGAACACCCAGGCGGGCCTCGAGGAGATCGTCGCGCTGATCGAGAAGGGCGCTCTGAAGCCAGTGGTCGACCGGGTCTATCCGATGGCCGAGATCGCCGCGGCCCACCGCCACGTCGAAGGGCGCCACAAGCGAGGGAGCGTGATCGTAGCGATGGTATGATGAGCGCCCGTGCAGAAGCGGACAGACCCCGCGGATCGCGTGCACTGGTACGGCGGTCCACGCCCCGAGCCGCGCCGCTGCGAGGGCGATCGCACCGTCGAGACCGTGATCGTCGGCGGGGGCATGGCCGGCTTGATGTGCGCCGAGCGGCTGCGCGCGGCGGGCCGCGAGGCGGTGGTGGTCGAGGCGAAGTTCTGCGGGTCGGGCGCGAGCGGCAAGACCTCGGGCTTCATCACGCCGGACTCCGAGCTCGAGCTGTCCGATCTGGTGCGCAATCATGGCCCCGAATCCGCGCGACGCCTGTGGGACTTCGCAAAGGGTGGCGTCGCGGCGATCCGCGCGCAGATCCTCGAGCACGGGTTCGACTGTGACTTCCAGGTCCAGGACTCCCTCTTCGTCGCGACCTCCGACGATGGCGCGAAGGTCGTGCGAGAAGAGCACGCGGCGCAGGAACAGCTCGGCTACACCAGCACGGTCTACGAAAAGAAGGATCTCGCGGCGATCGTCGGCACCGATACTTACTTCGCCGCGATCCGCTATCCGGAGACCTTCGGCATCGACTCGTATCGTTACTGCCGGGCGCTACAGGCCCGCCTCGATGTCTACGAGGACACGCCAGTCACCGCGATCCTCGACGACGGCGTCGCCACGCCGCGGGCCAAGATCACCGCGAAAAACGTGGTGGTCTGCACCGATCGCCTGCTGCCCGAGCTCCACGTCGCCGAGGACGACATCTATCACGTGCAGACCTTCCTCGCGGTGTCGGAGCCGATCAGCGACGCCGCGGCGCTGCGCTTGTTTCCCGGCGACAAGATGATGGTCTGGGACACCGACACCATCTACACGTACTTCCGGATCACCGGCGATCAGCGGCTGCTCATCGGAAGTGGGAACTTCGTGTCCACCTACGCCGCGCGCGAGATCCACGACCCGCGGCGCTTCGCCAAGAAGATGTATCGCTATCTCGAGCGCCGATTTCCCGGGCTCGACGTGCGGCTCGACGCGCTGTGGCCGGGGCTGATCGGCATCTCGAAGGACTTCGCGCCGATCGTCGGTCGCGAGACCCACCGCCCGCACGTCCTCTATGCCGGGAGCGCCGCTGGGCTCCCCTGGGCCGCGGCGCTGGGCGGATACCTGGCGGAAAAGATCATCGACGGGCGCTCCGATCTCGACACGTTTTTCTCGCGCCAGCGCCGGTTCCCCGTGAGCCGGCGCGTCCAGGCGGTGGTCGGGAAGCGGGCAGCGTTCGCGATGAGCCACGGCATGGCCAAGTATCTGCGAAAGTGACGCTGAGCTGCGACGGGCTGCTCAGTACCAGCGCGGCAGCCACGCCCCCTTCGCGTCCCGCGTGATGCGGGTTCGGGCGCTGCCGTCGGCGCGCATGATCCAGATGTCGGGGTGGCCGCGCTTTTCTTGCGAGGCGAACGCGAGGTGCGCGCCGTCGGGGGACCACGCGGCGTCGCAGTCGTCGTGCTCGGGCCCGGAGAGCGCGCGATCGGCGCCGGCGATCGTGACGAGATGGAGCTTCTTTTTCCCGCTCGAATCGGTCGCGCTGTACGCGAGCGCGCCGCCGTCGGGGCGCCAGGCGAAGCGTTCCTCGACGCGCGTGCTACCGCTGAGCTTGGTGAGATCGCTGCCGTCGGGCCGGATCACGTAGAGGCCATCCTGGCCGTCGCGGCCCGAGACGAAGGCGATCCAGGCGCCGTCGCGCGACCAGGCGGGCTTGATCGAGTCGCCCGGATGCGACGTGAGCCGGCGCTGATCGGTGCCGTCGGCGTTCATCACGAACAGATCGAGCCGGCCGTGGCGGCTCGAGGCGAACGCGATGCGCTTCGAGTCCGGCGACCAGGCGCCGTCGAAGTTGCCCTCGCGATCGTTCGTGAGTCGCTCGGCCGCACCGCCGCCGCCGAACGGCAGGCGGTAGAGCTCGCGGAACGCGTCGCGCGCCGACTCGAAGAGGATCCACTGGCCATCGGGTGAGAACGAAGGCGATCCGTCGATGCCCGCGTCGCCAGCGATCACGCGCGGCGCAGATCCATCAGGCGTCACGAGCATGATGTCGTTCTCGCCGTCCTCGCCGCGCACGATCGCGATCGCCCTGCGATCGACGCTCGCGCCGTAGGGATAGTCGGGCCGCGGATCATCGGCGAACAGCGCGCGCAGCCCGCTGCCGTCGGCGCCCACCACGTACGTCTTCGGGTGCCCGCTCGCCTCAGACACGAAGTAGATCGTGCCCGCGACGGGCTCGGATCGACACCCTGTCGCGAGGACGGCGATGAGCGCGGCGATGCGCACTCCGATGTGCACGCAGACCCGCACTCAGCGCGGCTCGAGCCGAATCGCGTCGGCGATGATGATGCCGTTTCCGCTCACCCAGCAGGAGATCTGCACGCTCCAGTCATCGCCCGCGGCGAAGTCGTACGTCCCGAGGCTCAGCCACTGCGCACCGGCGCGCGAGATGTCCTTCTGCACGACCGTCCGACCGCCGCGGTGATGGATGACGTACGGCACGTTCGTCGCGTAGCCGTTGCCGGGGATGCGGGCCATGACCTCGTAGCGGCCCGCGCCGGGGATCGCGATCTTGTATTCGGCGAGATCGGTCTTCAGCGCGGCGCGGCGGAAGCGATAGTCGCTCCCGATCTTGCCGGCGGCCCAGTCGCTCGACTCCCAGCCGGACGAGGCGCGGAAGCGGCCCGGCGTGGCGTTGTCCACGGTGATGATCGCACCGGTCGGCGGCGGGTTCGCGGGCGGCGGGTTCGCAGGCGGCGGGTTCGCGGGCGGCGGCGCGCCACCGGCTATCGACTGGATGTAGCTGGTCCACGGCCAGTTGGGGCCCGGATCATTGCGCGACTCGGGCTGGAGCCGACCGTGCGCGACGATGTGGTAGCGGTCGCGCGGGATGTTGTTCCGCGCCGTGATGCCCTGGACGAGCTCGACGCTGCGCTGGATCTGTCCGGCCGGGAAGCTGCGCTGCGAGGCGGATCCGCCGTGCTCGATGCCGATCGAGAAGTCGTTGATCGACTGACCTTCGCGCCCCGGGATCTGACTGCCGTTGAGCGACCTCCGGTAGCGCGCGGAGACGTGCCACGCGCGACCGCTCTCGGCGACGAGCTGCGAGACCTCGCTGCCGCTCTCGTTGACGACATAGTGAGCCGAGACCTGCGACGCCGAGTTGCGCAGCCAGCTCACGCAGCCCGAATAGGCGCCTTCGCAGGTGTGGATGATGACCAGCTCCGGGCGGGTGCCGCGCGTGCCGAAGTTGGGCGACGGGCGCCACAGCGCGCCAGCGGCGTCGAGGCCCGAAGCGGTGGTGGCGACCGGGCCCGAGAAGGGCACGCTGTAGCGGCGGACGATCAACGTGCTGCCGTCTTCCATCGGGACGGCAGCGCCGAGGCGGAGCACCTCGAGCACCGAGCGCGTGAACACGCCGCGCATCTCCTCGTCGTGCTCGCCCCACGCCTCGAGCGCCGCGGCCCACGCCGCCGGGTTGGCCCGATCGACGAGGCCCAGCGCGTCGGCCCGATCCGCGAGCAGCGCCGCGCCGGCCTCGATGCCGAGCGCCTCGTCGCCGATGATCTCGTCGACGCTCTTCCCGATGAGCACCGCCGCGCGATCGAGCGCCGCGCCGCGCAGGCCGAAGTATCCGAACGGCGCCGGCTGACCGTCGAACTCCACCACGCCCTTCGCCGGCTCGAGGCCCGTCTCGACATACGCAATCGCCTTCAGGAGATCGCTCGGAACGCCGTGCTTCTCTGCGGCTTCGTCGAAGCTCAGCCCGAGGGTCGAGGTCTCGCCGACCTCACCCGCGCGCTGGACGGCGAGATCGCCGTTGCTGAAACCGCCGGCGGGTACGCACCCAAACATGAACAGCCCCGTGATCGCTACGCTTCGCATTGGCTCGTCCTCCTCGTGGCCAGCAAATAGGAGCGCGCGATCGAGAGGCATCACAACATGTCGGATTGGGACCCCTGGCGGAGTGTGAACGGGAGTCGACATCGGCCATCCCGCCGATGGGAGACTTGCATGTGCCCGCGCGCGCACGCGTTTCCGCGTCGATCCTGCGTGCACGGTCCCTCGCACCTTTGCCGGCCCTGCCGTGTACGAGGCGCGTGTTATCTTGCCCCGTGCGCTGCTTGCTCGCGCTCGCGCTGGTCTCGGCGGCGTGCAGCGGCCCGAGCGATCCCTTCGACGCGCGCGTCTCGAGCCCCACCGGAGCGCCGATGCGCGACATGACGGCGGTCCCCGGCGCGATCATCCTGATCGACGAGACCAACGCCAAGCTCTGGCGGTTCGAGGAAGCGGCCACCGGACCATGGACCACCGCGAAGAACGTGCCGGTGGGCTCCGGTCCGCGCTCCGTCGTCGCTCTCGGATCCGAGCTCCTCGCGGCGAGCACCAACTCGCGGAGCCTCACGGTGCTCGACGCCACGACGCTGGCGCAGACGTCGAGCGTCGCGCTCGGAGATGTGCCCATCCACCTCACGGCGCGCGGCGAAAAGTTGTGGGTGACCACCGGCCTCGAGCCGGCCGATCGCGCGATCCAGCCCTGGATCCGCGCTGCATCCGGATGGACGCGCGCGGGCCCGCCGGTGCCCGCTGCCGGCGCGGTGAGCACCGCGGTGGGGACGATGGACCAGGTGATGGTGCTGTTTCCGACGGTCGCCGAGATCGGATGGCTCGAGGACGGCGCGATCGTGCGCCGCGAGGCGGTCTGCCCGGACGCGCACAGCGGTCGCGTGGTCCCGCTCGCCGTGGCGTGCCGCTCGGGCGGGATCGACGCCTGGATCGACGGCACGCGCACGCACCTCGAAGGCGGCGAGGTGGTCTACGACGTCGTCGGGGCGGACTTCGATCGCGACGGCAACGTCGATCTCGCGGGGATCGATCTCGCGGGAAAACAAGCGCTGATCTGGATGGGCCGCGGCGATGGCCAGTTCCTCGAGCCGCGCACGCATCCGGTCAGCGCCGGTCCGATCGCGCTCGATCTGCTCGATCTCGGTCGCGACGGAGACCTCGATCTCGTCGTGCTCGCGTTCGAGGCCCGCGGCTTTGACCTGCTGAGGAACGGCGAGTAGGAGTATTCCATGAACTCTCTTGGACGAGCGTCAGTGGCGCTCATGCTCACGATGGGCTGCGACGACGGTCGAACCGTCCCACCGCCCGCGGGTGGGATCGATGCCGCGGGTCGAGCGGACGCGGCCGGCGACCCCATGGACGCGATGGTCTTCGCGGACGCCACCATGGCCGGGGGGCTCGACGCCACGGCGATGGACGCGATGGCGATGGCGCCGCTGGTGCCCGTGCCGCCGATGACCGGCGCCTTCGACTGGCCCGACATCGAGCCGAACGACACGGCCGCGCAGGCGGTCCCGGTCGGCATTCTCGAGGGCGCGATGTGGATGGGCTTCGGCGCGACACCGAGCCGCATCGCCACCAACACCGACACCGATTTCTACGTTTTTCGTACGGGAAACGCAGCTTCGCTGGTGGGCCAGCAGCCGATGTCCGTGTGCGGTAGCCAGGGCGTCGATCTCGTCGATCTGTACCTCTACGCCGTCGTGAACGGCCGGCTGGGCGCGCTCCTCAAGTCCGCCGCGACGACGACGCCGAGCTGCGAGACGATCCTCAGCACGGCCGAGATCCCGATGGTCCTCATGCCGGAGAGCATCTACGTGCTGGAGGTCCGCGCCGCCGCGGGCTTGATGCTGGGTGCGAACACCGGCGGCTACAATGCTTGATAGCGTCTGACTCGTCCCGTGCGGACGAGAAACGTCTTCAGCGAGCTCCTAGCCTGAACAGCGACTGTCCGATGACGATCTTGTCTCCGACCTTCAGCTGCACCTGACCGACGACCCGCTCCCCGTTCACGAACGTGCCGTTCGTGGCCCCGAGACACTTCAGCACGACAGTGCCCCCACGCGTCGAGACCTGCGCGTGCGCGCGCGAGACACCGGTCTCCATGATCACCATCTCGACGTCCGGCTCGCGGCCGATCGTCATCACCTTCTCCTGCTCGAGCGGGAACTCGCCGCCTTGATAGGTCCCGGAGAGGAAGGAAAAATAATAGTCAGGAACGGGGGCCGGCACGCCGTCCAGAATCGATCGAGCGGCCCACGAATTCAAGTCAGTGCGGTAGTCCCTCGATCCAGTGCTGAATCGCCTGCAAAGCCGCGTCGTCGGCGCGTTCCGTCGCGAGGGGCGGCATCTGCGCATCGGACACCCTGCTCCGCATACGCACGAAGAGCTGGCTGCTGGCCGGCGCGCCCGGGACGACCGCCACGGTGGTCCCCTCGAATTCGTGGCGGGTGGGCGTGCCGATCGTGGTCCGGTACAGCGGCGTATCCTCGACGCGCGTCGCCGTGGCGGTGAGAAAGAGGCGCAGCGACTCGTTGCGCCCGGCGGGGTGGCGGTCGTTGTGGCAGTGGCCGCAGTTGGCGTGTAGGTAGCCCAGGACCTCCTGGGTGGTGCCCGCGCCGGGCGGGGCGTAGGCGAGCGCGGCGAGCGGAGCCAGCGCGCCCCGGGCGACGAGATCGGCGATGCCGGTGGGCCCGAGCTGGATCGCGGCCACCCCGAGCAGGCCGTCGGCGGCGCCGCGGTGACACTTCTTGCAGTCGGCGGCGGGCGGGACATCGTGCTCGGTCCCGCGGGCGTTCATCGCACCGGCGGGCGCGGCCATCGCGTCGGTCTCGGTCTCGTCCCAGACGAACGCGATCATGCGCCAGCCGCTGTCGAGCTTCTCCAGCAAGCGCGTCTCGATGCGCCGGCCGTTCGCGCGGAACTCCTTCCACGCGCGCGTGCCGACCGGGAACTGCCACGCGTCGAGATCGGAGCCGTCGATCGTCGCGCCCACGGGGATCGAGAGGTAGCGCAGCTTCTCCGCGCCATCGGCCCAGAGGGGATACTGAACCTCGTACGCGATCACGCCCGCCGCGAGCGCGTGAGACGCGGTGTTGACGTAGAGGCCCGTCTCCGAGAGGAGCGCGGGGCCGACGTACGGCGTGGCGTCTTCGAGGGCGGCGTCGGTGTGCGGGTGGGCGTCTTCGGGCGCTGCGTCTGGTGTCTCGACGGCCGCGTCTTGCGCTTCGATCGCAGCATCTCTGATCTCGATCACGGTCCCGCAGGCGAGGAGCGGCGCGAGCGCGCAGGAGACGAGGCGCCACATCGAGGGTGAAAGAGCCACGGACGGTCGCAAAAAGCCAGGCACGGGCGTCAGCTCGCCAGGTACATGTCGAGCTCGTTTCGGAGGTCCACGTAGGCGCTGCGCAGTCGGTGGCTCTCGAGGCCGAGGGTGTCGAAGATCTTCCAGGACTGGCGGAGGAGCGCGTCGATGAGGCGCAGATCGTCGTCCTGGACCGGGGGAGATAGTCCGGCGCACTTCGCGCCGACGAGGTACGCGACGAACGCCGCCTCGCGGAATATCGACGGCGCGCCCTTCTGCGCTTCGAACGCGGCGTGCGAGTAGAACACGCCCAGCTCGGCGAGGATTGCACTCATCCAGCGACCGTCGCGCTGGTGAGCTTCGACCGTCAACGCGTGAGTGCCAACGGAATGATTT
>Ga0105047_10009585_pt1 | contig 15920 bp, 12 predicted proteins | sample MAT04_FD_78384 | JGI IMG/M metagenome (GOLD analysis project Ga0105047, IMG submission 78384) | Freshwater microbial communities from Lake Fryxell liftoff mats and glacier meltwater in Antarctica - MAT-04 (megahit assembly) | ecosystem: Environmental > Aquatic > Freshwater > Ice > Liftoff... | reverse complement strand
GTTGCAAAAGCAGGCGGCCTGCATTTCGACCATGACCTACAACGAATACTGGCAGGTGATCGACGCCGGGATCACGCCCGAGCAGTTGGTGACGTTCAAGTATCAGGACATGGGCGTGGCCACGCTGGAAGACGGGTTGTATGTGCTGGAGGACAAGCTGGCCGACCCGGCGTTCGAGGACAAGATGGTGCGGTTCGTCCGCGCCTCGATGAAGGGCTGGAAATATGCCGAAGCCAATCCGGACGAGGCGGCGATGATCGTGCTTGAGAACGACGAGACCGGCGCGCAGACCGAACAGCACCAGAAGCGGATGATGGGCGAGATCGCCAAGCTGACGGCGGGTTCGACTGGTGTTCTGGATGTGGCGGCGGCGGAAAAGACCGTGGCCACGCTGCTGGCCGGTGGTTCCGACCCGGTGATCACCGCGGCCCCCACCGGGGCCTGGACCAGCGTGATCACCGACAAGGCGCTGCAGTAGGTTTGGCGGCAAGCCGGGCTTCACGGCAATTTGGGCGCGTCCGGGCAACCGGGCGCGCTTTTGTCTGCGGGCGGAAAATCCTTGAAGCCAGGATTTTCGGGGGGCTGTCTGCCCCCCGCACCCCCCGAGGATATTTGTGTCAGACTGAAAGCGATTTTCCGGTTTTGTGAATCTGGCCGGATGGTGTAAATTCCTAGTATATACGGGGGGATGCCATGCCGATGACAGCACTGGCCGGCAGCCGGGCGCGGGAGCGGCGGCTGGCTTTGGGGTTGCGGCAGGCGCAGGTGGCGCAGGCGGCGGGGATTTCGGCGTCGTATCTCAACCTCATCGAGCACAATCGGCGGCGGATCGGGCCCGAGGTGCTGGCGCGGCTGGCCGAGGTGTTGGGCGTGCCGGTGGCGGGGCTGGCCGAGGGGGCCGAGGGCACCCTGCTGGAGGATCTGCGGGCGGCCGCGGCGGAAGACGGGGCGGCGGCGGAAGATCGGGCGGCGGCGGAACTGGACCGGATCGAAGATTTTGCCGGGCGGTTTCCGGGCTGGGCCGCCGTGCTGGCGGGGCTGCACCGCCGCGCCGGGGGCCTTGCGCGGGCGGTCGAGGCGTTGAATGACCGCATGACGCATGATCCGCATCTGTCGGCCAGCCTGCACGAGATGTTGCAGGCTGTCAGCGCGATCCGGTCCACCGCCGGCATTCTGGCCGAGACCGAGGCGATCGACCCCGAATGGCGCGCGCGGTTTCACCGCAACCTGCATGTCGACAGCGAACGGCTGGCGGTGGGGGCGCAGGCGCTGGTGACCTATCTGGACGGCCCGGGGCAAGCCGAGGACAGCGGCATCGCCGCCCCGCTGGAAGAGATGGAGGCCTGGCTTGCGGCCCGCGACTGGCAGGGGTCGGAGGCGGAGGTGGCCGAGATCGGGTCCGAGGCGGCGCGGGTGCTGGCGCGGGCCTGGGTGCGCCGGGCGCAGGCGGATGCCGAGCAGGTGCCCGATGTGGTCTTTGCCCGGGCGCTGGCCGAGATCGGGCCGGACCCGGCGCGGCTGGCCGGGCTGTTCGGGGTCGACATGCTGCGGGCCATGCGGCGGATCGCTTTGGTCCCCGGGTCGGGTGTCGGGCTTGTCATCTGTGACGGGTCGGGGACGCTGACCTTTCGCAAACCGGTGGCGGGGTTTGCGCTGCCGCGCTTTGGCGCCGCCTGTCCGCTGTGGCCGCTGTTCACCGCACTGGCGCGGCCGATGGCGCCGGTCGAGACGCGGGTGGTGACGGCGGGGGCGGCAGGGCGGCGGTTTCTGGTGCGGGCCTTTTGCCAGCCGAGCCATCCGGCGGGGTTCTCGGGGGTGGAGTTGCGCGAGGCGGCGATGCTGATCCTGCCCGATGACGGGTCGGGCGGCGGTGCGGGCGGCGGTGCGGGCGGCGGGGGTGCGCGAGACGGGGGTGCGGGAGGTGGGGGTGGAGCGCGGGACGGGGTCGAGATCGGATCGACCTGCCGCATCTGTCCGCGCATCGCCTGTCCGGCGCGGCGCGAGATGTCGATCCTGGGGGCCGGGGCGGACCTTGGGCAGGCTGGCTGAGGTTTTGACTTGACCCCGGTTTGCGCCGATAGTCCGTCAGCAGGCGGGGAGGCCGGCACGGGGGAGCATGATGACCGGGCAGGTGCTGCTGATCGAGGACGAGCCGAACATAGCCGAGGCGATCCGGTTCATCCTGGGCCGGGATGGCTGGCAGGTGACGGTGCAGGGAGAGGGGCGGGCGGGGCTTGCGGCGGCGCGCGACACGGCGCCCGACCTGGTCATTCTGGACCTGATGCTGCCGGGCCTGTCGGGGCTTGAGATATTGTCGGCGCTGCGCGGCGATCCGGCGACGGCGGCGCTGCCGGTGATGATGCTGACCGCCAAGGGCCAGGGCCGCGACCGCGAGGCGGCGGAACGCGCCGGGGTCAACGCCTTCATGACCAAGCCGTTCTCGAATGCCGAGATGGTGGCGGCGGTGCGCAGCCTGATCGGGCCGGCGGCGCGATGATCCGCCCGCGCGCGCCGCTGTTTCTGGCGAAATCCGGCTATCGGCGGCGGCGGTTGGCGGATGCGGCGCGGCTGGTGCCGGTGTTCGGCGGGTTTCTGATCTGTCTGCCGATTCTGTGGTCGCCGGCCGAGACCGACGTGCGCGACACCGCACCGGACGGGATCTATCTGTTTCTGGTCTGGGCCGGGCTGATCTTGGCGGCGGCGGCGCTGGCACCGGGGCTGCGGCAGGCGGGCGGGGCCGAGCGGACCGGCCCCCCGGAGCCTGGGGACCGGGCGGGACCGCCGCCGGGGACCGGAGACTAGGATGCCGTTCAACATTCTGGTCCTGTCCTGTCTGATCTATGTGATCTTCCTGTTTCTGGTGGCCTTTGTTGCCGAACGCCGCGCGGCGCGGGGGCTGTTCGGCTTTTTGCGCTCGCCGATGATCTACACGTTGAGCCTGTCGATCTATTGCACCGCCTGGACGTTCTACGGCGCGGTGGGCTATGCGGCGCGGTCGGGGCTGGAGTTTCTGACGATCTATCTGGGGCCGACGCTGGTGTTCGTCGGTTGGTGGTGGGTGCTGCGCAAGCTGGTGCGGATCGGGCGGCAGCAGCGGGTCACGTCGATTGCCGACCTGATCAGCAGCCGCTATGGCAAGTCGAACCTGCTGGGGGTGATCGTCACCGTCATCGCGGTGGTGGCGGCGACGCCCTATATCGCGCTGCAGTTGCAGTCGGTGACGCTGAGTTTCGGCGTGTTCGCCAGTGGCACGCCCGAAGGGTGGGCGCTGCCCGACCAGGCTTCGACCGGAATTTGGGTGGCGGCGGGGCTTGCGCTGTTCACCATCGTGTTCGGCACCCGCAATCTGGACGCCAAGGAGCAGCATCCGGGCATCGTGATGGCCATCGCGGTCGAGGCCATCGTCAAGCTGGTGGCGCTGCTGGCCGTTGGCATCTTTGTGGTCTGGGGGCTGGCGGATGGGCCAGCCGACATCATGGCGCGGATTGAGGCCAGCCCGATTGCGAATTGGGATTTGCAGCCGGGGCGCTGGACCGGGCTGATCTGTCTGTCGGCGGCGGCGGTGATCTGTCTGCCGCGGATGTTTCAGGTGATGGTGGTCGAAAACGCCGACGAGGCGCATCTGGGGCGCGCGTCCTGGGCGTTTCCGGCCTATCTGTTCGGGATGAGCCTGTTCATCCTGCCGATCGCGGTGATGGGGCTGGAGCGGCTGCCGTCAGGGGCCAACCCGGACATGTTCGTGCTGACGCTGCCGTTGTCCGAGGGCCAGGGCGCGCTGGCGATGTTGGCCTTTCTGGGCGGGTTCTCGTCGGCGACCAGCATGGTGATCGTGGAATCCATCGCGTTGTCGACCATGCTGTCGAACCATGTGGTGATGCCGCTGTGGTTGCGGCTGTTGCCCGGTCAGGCGGCGAAGGGCGATCTGCGCTGGATCGTGCTGCTGGCGCGGCGGGTATCCATCGCGGCGGTGCTGGCGCTTGGCTATGCCTATTACCAGATGTCGGGCGGGTCGGCGGCACTGGCGGCGATCGGGTTCATCGCCTTTGCCGGGGTGGCGCAGGTGCTGCCGTCGCTGCTGGGCGGCATCTTCTGGCGCGGGGCCACCAAGACCGGGGCGGCGGCGGGCATGGTGCTGGGGCTGGTGGTCTGGGCCTATGCGCTGTTTTTGCCGTCATTCGGGCCGGGGGCGGTCATCCCGGCGCAGGTGTTCACCGAGGGGCCGATGGGCCTGGGCTGGCTGCGCCCGCAGGCGCTGTTCGGGGTCGAGGGGATGGACCCGCTGATTCACGCGGTGTTCTGGTCACTGGTGCTGAACACGGCGGCGTTCTTTGCCGGGTCTCTGTTGACCTTTCCCGACCCGGTGGAGCGGATGCAGGGCGCGGCCTTTGTCAATGCGTTCGATGACGAGATGCTGACAGGGCCGCTTGGCTGGACGCGCGGACAGGCAGAGCCCGAGGCGCTGCTGATCATGGCGCAGCGCATCTTGGGTGACGAGGCGGCGCTGGTGTTCTTCGAGGCGGAAACCCGGGCACAGGGCAAGGCGGGGTATCTGCCGGACCCCACCCCCGATTTCGTGGCGGGGCTTGAGCGGCGGCTGGCGGGGTCGGTCGGGGCGGCGACCGCGCATGCGATGATCAGCCAGCTGTTCGGCCGCGCCACGGTGACGGTCGAGGACCTGATGGCGGTCGCCAATGAAACCGCGCAGATGATGGAGTATTCGGCCCGGCTGGAACATCAGCAAGACGAGTTGGGCCGCACCGCGCGCCAGTTGCGCGAGGTCAACGAAAAGCTGACCCAGCTTTCGGTGCAGAAGGACGGGTTCCTGTCGCAGATCAGCCACGAGTTGCGCACGCCGATGACTTCGATCCGGGCGTTTTCCGAGATTCTGACCGAAGGAGACCTGCCGCGCGCGCAGGTGGCCAGTTATGGCCGGATCATCCATGACGAGGCCATTCGCCTGACCCGGCTGCTGGATGATCTGCTGGACCTGTCGGTGCTCGAGAACGGCTCGGTGCAGCTGACGCTCGATCTGGCCAATCTGGGGTTGATGATCGACCGGGCGCTGGCGGCGTCCTGCCACACCCGCCCCGAACGCAGCTTTGACATCCAGCGCAGCATGGGGGCCGAGGATATTTTCCTTCGCACCGATGCCGACCGGCTGGTGCAGGTGTTCATCAATCTGATCTCGAACGCCCGCAAGTATTGCGACGCGCGCGAGCCCAGCCTGCGCATCGCGGTGCGGCAGCGCGGCGGGCGGGTGACGGTGGATTTCATCGACAACGGATCGGGCATTCCCAAAGACGCCCAAGCCGTGGTGTTCGAGAAATTCGCCCGCCTGTCCAACGAGGCGCGGGCCGGGGGCGCGGGGCTTGGCCTCGCGATCTGCCGCGAGGTGATGGCCAATCTGGGCGGCACGATCACCTACCTGCCGGGGCAGCGGGGGGCGGCGTTCCGGGTGACGGTGCCGCTGCGGCTGGAAAAACCCGGGGTGGCGTGAACGGTTTGGTAAGCGGTTGCTGTCAAGCCTGATCCTGAACGTGGTGGAGGCTTTCGGTGGCAGACAACGGGGTGATCGCCAGAAAGGTGGCACGGGCGCGGGCGGTGGTGGCCGAAGGCGGGCCGGGTGCCGACCGGGCCTGGCGGCTGGCGCTGGCGCGGGCCGCGCGCGATCAGCTGAAGCTGGAGATGGACGTGACCGGGCTGGCGCTTGACCGCCATTCGCTGACCGAACTGCTGGACCTGCCGCCCCACCGCGCGCTGATTGCCGTGCTTGAAGGTCCGAAGGACGGGCTCGGGCTTTTGGTCATCAGCCCCGATGCGCTGGCCGGAATGATCGAACAGCAGACCATCGGACGGGTGACGGCGCAGGCGGCAATGCCGCGCAAACCCACCCGCACCGATGCGGCGATGGTGGCCGGGCTGATCGACGCGGCCCTGTCGGGGCTGGAGCGGTTGCTGGCCGAAGAGGGCGATCTGGTTTGGGCTGGCGGGTTTCGCTATGCCTCGTTTCTTGACGACCCCCGCCCGCTTGGCCTGCTGCTCGACGATACCGCCTACCGTGTGCTGCGGGCCCAGGTGTCACTGGGGCTTGGCGCGAAAACCGGCGAGGTGCTGCTGGCGCTGCCGGCGGCGGGCCGCGGGCAGGGGCCGCAACGCCCCGCCGCCGCGCAAGACCCCGGACCGGACTTTGCCGTCTGCATGGCCGAGACGTTGGGCGGCGCGGATTGCGTTCTCGAGGCGGTGCTGACGCGGGTGTCGCTGCCGCTGGCCACGGTGATGCGGCTTGCGGTGGGCGAGGTGGTGATGCTGCCGGTGGCCGCTCTGGCGCGAATCGGGCTGCAGACGATCGACGGTGTGCGTCTGGCCGAGGGCAAACTGGGCCAGAACCGCGGCATGCGCGCCCTGCGCCTGACCCAGGCCGACGGGGTGACGGGGGCCGGCACCGTGCTGGCGGGGCATGTGACGCCCGCCGCACCGCCTGTGCTGCAGCCGCGGGTGCATCAGACCGGAACCTGACGGCCCGCGCGTCAGGCCTTGGTCGCCATCGCCGCGATCTGGGGTCGCAGGTGGTCAAGGCTGTAGCCGAATTTCGCCGGGATGGCGATCAGGTCATCCTCGCTCATCCGGTCGGCATGGGCCAGGGCCCAGACGACGGAGGACCGGTTGCCGCTGGCGCAATAGGCAAAGACCGGGCCGGTTGCGGCGTCGATGGCCGCGCGTTGGGCGGTGACATTTTCCAGCGTCAGCGCGCCCCCGATCACCGGGTTTTCGATGAATTCAAGGCCAAGCGCCTCGGCCGCCGCCCTGAGCGCGGCCGAATGCAGATGCGGCGGAATTTCACCGTCGGGGCGGTTGTTGATGACGGTCGTATAGCCGGCGGCCTTGATCGCCGTCAGATCGGCGGGCTCGATCTGCGGTGACACGGCATAGGCGGGGGTCAGGGCGCGGATATCCATCGGGGGTTCCTTGTGTGGCGGCGGGCGGTTGGCCTCATTGCAGGTGCATGACCAAGGCCGGACCAAAGGTCAAGCCGGGCGCAGTTGATCTGAGTCAAGGCGGCGAGGCGCCGGCGGACCGAGGATGCTCGCAGAAGGAGACCGCCATGACCGATCTGTCTGCCCGCAAAATTGGCCGTCAAGTGAAGCCCGCGGCGGCGACGAAGTTTGACACGAAGGAGGGACCGATCATGCCGACACTTCATCCGACATTGGCGCAGATGGCGGCGGAGTTTTCCCGTGGGATGGCGCTGCAACAGGCGACCGGGCTGGTGCTGTTGCGCAGCGAGCTGGAGGCGCTGATGCAGGTGATGCCGGGCCTGCCGCATGATTTCGATCTGTTGCATGCCGGAGCGCAGGCGCAGTTCGACGATGAATTCGACAACCTGCCCGTCTGAAGGATCCGACCGTCTGAAGGGCGTTCTGACGCGGCGCTAGCCAAGCAGCGCGCCCGCCACCACCACCACCAGCCCCATGGCCGACACCCCGAGGGCGGCCAGGTTGATGGCCACAACGCGCTGCAATTCCGCGCGCATGGCGGTGTCGTCCAGACCTGCCTTGCGGGCTTTCAGCGCGCGGCGGATGCAGTAGATCAGCCCCGCCACGCCCGCGAGTGCCATTGCCGTTCCGATCCAGATCAGCCAGTCCATCAGGGCCCCCCTTGTTGCCGACCGCCTAGCGGCTTGGCGCCACCGATGCAAGGCGGACGCTTGATCATTCCCCGCCCGGCGGGGTAGGGATGCGGCCTTGGCCAAACAGGAGCGACCGATGAGCGACCCGACCGACAGCTATTCCGTCACCGCCGACGAGTTGCGGCAGTTCATCGAGCGGGCCGAACAGCTGGGTTCTGAAAAGAAGGACATCGCCGAACAGGAGAAAGAGCTGTTCGCCGAGGCCAAGGGGCGCGGCTATGACGTCAAGGTGCTGCGCAAGGTGATCGCCCTGCGCAAGCGCAAGCCCGACGACATCGCCGAGGAAGAGGCGGTGCTGGAAATGTACAAGACCGCCCTTGGAATGGCCTAGGCGGCCTCAGGGCGCGATGAAAGTCACGCCGGGCATCGCCGCAATGCGCGCCACGTCCTGCTCGTAGGCTTCGGTCAGCGCCGCCACGGTGTCGTCCGTCCAGCCCGGCAGTTCGAACTCCATCTCGATCCGCTCTGGCAGGGCGAACTTGTCGAGGAACGCCGACACCACCCGGCGGCGCAGTTGCGGCGTCGGGGTGGCATGGGTCGCCAGATAGGCTTGCATCCGCTGCATGCCCTCGGCGGACATCAGTTGTGCCAGCAACGCGTCCTGATCCTCAAGCGGCAGGGCTTCGGAGTTTCCGGCCACGGCGCGCAGCACCTCGGGCCAGACCAGCGGCGTGTCCTCGTCGCACCAGATCGACAGCGGCGTGCCCGGATTGACCTCGTGGATGTGTTCGACGACCTCGGACCAGCGCAAATCGAAGATGTCGACGCCGCGGATGAATTCGGCATAGCTCTTGCCGCGCTTCTTGTCGGCGCTTTGCTTGTCGAACAGGGCGGGCAGAAAGGTGGCGGGGTTGCGGATGCCCAGATGGAACTCTGCCTCGTAATCCGGAAAGATCTGCGAAAACGCCCTGATCCGTTCGGCGGCGGCAGGATACAGCGCGCCGTCCAGCACCCAGGGCGCGTAGGACAAAAAGCTGTCCCAGGACAGGATCAGGCGGTTGACGTCGTCTTCGTCCATGATCTGATCCAGCACCAGGTCCTGCGTGTCGGTGCTGGCGGGCTGCCCCTTGAGCGAGATCGCGGTGTCGCGCAGCAGGCTGCGATAGCGGTTGGGCCCCGGCACCACGATGCCTTCGGCCGACAGCCGGCCCCGGTTTTTCAGCAGGCAGCGCAGCAGGCGGTCTTCGTCGGTGCAGTGGGCACCAAGGTGATAGACGATGCGCATGAAGGTGGGGCCGCCTCTGGTCTGTGGTCAATCGCATTGACTATACGAGGTTTTCTGGACAGGGGAACCGGTTTCGGTTAGGGCTTGCGCCATGGTGACCCAGCAAAACCGTCAGACATGGCGCAGGTTTCGTTTTGACGGCTGGAGCCTTGGGGCCGTGCTGATTGCCGCCGTGGTGACCGCGCCGATGCTGGCGGTGGTCTGGATCGCTTTTCATCCGACCGAGAACATCTGGCCGCATCTGATTTCGTCCGTTCTGCCGCGCTATCTTGGCAATACGCTGCTGCTGATGGCCGGGGTGGGGGTGCTGACCGCCTGTGTCGGGGCGGGGGCTGCGTGGCTGGTGGCGATGTATCGCTTTCCGGGCCGCGGGTGGCTTGACTATGCCCTGCTGTTTCCCATGGCGGTGCCGGCCTATATCGGCGCCTATGCCGTGGTCGATTTTCTGGACTATTCGGGCCCGATGCAGGTGGCGCTGCGGGCCGCGATGGGGTGGACATCGGCGCGCGACTACTGGTTTCCGCCGGTCCGTTCGATGGGGTTCGCCATGGTCGTGCTTGGCGCGGCGCTTTATCCGTATGTCTACCTGCTGGCGCGCGCCGCGTTCCGCGAACAGTCGGGTGGGGCCTACGAGGTGGCACGGGCGCTTGGCAGCGGTCCCTTGGCGCTGGTCCGGCGGGTCGGGCTGCCGCTGGCGCGGCCGGCGATTGCCGCAGGGGTGGCGCTGGCGCTGATGGAGACGGTGGCCGATTACGGCACGGTGCAGCATTTCGGCATCCAGACCCTGACGACCGGCGTGTTTTCGACCTGGCTGAACGGCAACAACGCTGGCGGGGCGGCACAGATCGCCGGGGTGATCCTGATGCTGATCCTGCTGTTGGTGGCGCTGGAACGGATCGGGCGGCGCAACGCGCGGTATCATCAGGTGGCGCGGGCGCAGCGGCCGGTCACGCCGATGGTGCTGACGGGGGTCTGGGGCTGGGGCGCGACGGGGCTTTGCCTTGTTCCCTTCGTCCTCGGGTTCGTGCTGCCGGTGGCGGTGATGGGTTGGCACGCGCTGAAGCGGCCCGATGTCTGGCTGTCGCCCGGTCTGGGGCAGGCTGCGGTGAACACCTTTGTCGTTGCGGGGGCGGCGGCGCTGGTGACGGTGGGGGCCGCGCTGTTTCTGGTCTACGGCGTGCGGCTGGCGGGGCGGCGGCTGGCACGGGTGGTGCTGCCGGTGACGACGCTGGGCTATGCCGCCCCCGGGGCGGTGCTGGCTGTGGGCATTCTGGTGCCGTTGGCGGCGGTGGACCATGCGGCGGCCGATGCGGTGCTTGCGGCAACCGGCTATGATCCGGGGCTGCTGCTGACCGGCACGGCGGCGGCGGTGGTGCTGGCCTATTGCGTGCGGTTTTTCGGCATTGCCCAAGGGGCGGTCGATGCGGCGTTCGGCCGGATTCCGCCCTCGCTGCCGATGGCGGCGCAGTCGCTGGGGCGGACATCGTTCGGGGTGCTGATGGCGGTTTATCTGCCGCTGATGCGCGGGTCGGTCGCGACGGCGCTGCTGGTGGTGTTTGTCGATTGCGTCAAGGAACTGCCCGCCACGCTGCTGCTGCGGCCGTTCAACTTCAACACGCTGTCCACCCGGCTTTACGAACTGGTCAGCCTCGAGCGTCTGGGCGAAGCCGCCCCCGCCGCCCTGCTGGTCAGCGCCGTGGGGTTGGCCGCGGTGGGCCTGCTGGCGCGCGCCACCCGGTCCTAGGGCCTTGCACCGCTTCGGAGGGAAGGGTATTGCACCCGCGTTGCCCCTATAGCTCAGCTGGTAGAGCGTCTGATTTGTAATCAGAGGGTCGGGAGTTCGAGTCTCTCTGGGGGCACCATGAAATCAACAGGTTAGAAGTAAGTTTTTCGCTGCAATCGATGTGCAGGACGCGTATGGGACGTGCGCGGTTGGCCGGTTCACGGCTTGGCGACGATGCCATGTGCGTGACCTCCACAGCGGTCAGACTGGAACCACAGAAGGATACCCTGGCGAGTCGCGCCGAAGAACCCGTCAGATCGGCCGGGTAAGGGTAAGGGGATCCTAGCGGTTGCACTGAAGGTTGGTCCAATGGGGACTGTAGGTCATTAATGCACTTGAAGCTTGATTTCGTTCGAAAATCAAGCGGATCGCAACCCGCTGTGACCGCTGCCCGATCCTGTTTCTCTCGGCATGCGCCCTCGCCGCAACCGTCATCTCTTGGTTGTGAGACCTGGCCCTGGGGGCGCTTGCCGCTCCGTTCCAGCGCAAACGCCGGGCGGGCCGGGGGCATCGCCCGCAAGATTTGGGGCGATTGTGGCTCAATCCATGTGCATGGCCGCATGGTGCCGGATGAAATTCGGGCATCCGGCGCGAATGACTTTGCGGTTGGCCCCGTTGCCGCCCTAACATGACGGGATTGCTGCGGCCCCGCGTAGCCCAAGTCACGGAATACAGATGTCGATCAAAGCTGCTGTTCACCATTTGACGCATTACACCTATGACCGCCCGGTGGTTCTGGGTCCGCAGGTCATCCGGCTGCGCCCCGCCCCGCACAGCCGGACGCGGGTGATCTCGCATTCGCTCAAGGTCTCGCCCGGCGGGCATTTCGTGAACCATCAGCAGGACCCGTTCGGCAACTGGATGGCGCGGTTCGTCTTTCCCGAGCCGGTGCGCGAACTGAAGATCGAGGTCGACCTGATCGCCGACATGACGGTCTACAACCCGTTCGACTTTTTCGTCGAGGAAGCGGCCGAGCATTTTCCGATCAGCTACACCGACGAGATGGCCGAAGACCTGTCGATCTACACCCGGCCCGAACCCGCCACGCCCGAACTGATGGCCTTTGTGGCCAGCATTCCGCGGGACAGGCTGCGGACGGTGGATTTTCTGGTGATGCTGAACGCCAAGGTGGCGGCAACCGTCGGCTACACGATCCGGATGGAACCGGGGGTGCAGACGCCGGAGGAAACGCTGCTGGGTGCGTCGGGGTCGTGCCGGGATTCAAGCTGGTTGTTGGTGCAGGTGCTGCGGCATCTCGGTTTCGCGGCGCGGTTCGTGTCGGGATACCTCATCCAGTTGAAACCCGATCTCAAGGCGCTGGACGGTCCTTCGGGCACCGAGGTCGATTTCACCGACCTGCATGCGTGGTGCGAGATCTATCTGCCGGGCGCGGGGTGGATCGGGCTGGACCCGACGTCGGGGCTGTTCACCGGCGAGTCGCATATCCCGCTGGCCGCGACGCCGCATTACCGGGCGGCGGCACCGATTTCCGGCGTGGCCAGCTTTGCCGAGGTGGATTTCAACTTTGCCATGTCGGTGACGCGGGTGTCCGAACATCCGCGCATCACCAAGCCGTTTTCGGATGCCGCGTGGGACGAGTTGAACGCGCTTGGCCACAAGGTCGATGCGGCGCTGACCGAAGGCGACGTGCGCCTGACCATGGGCGGCGAGCCGACATTCGTGTCGGTCGACGATTTTGAAAGCCCGGAGTGGAACACTGCCGCCGTCGGCCCCACCAAACGCGCGCGGGCCGATACGCTGATCCGAAAGCTGCGCTCCCGCTTTGCCCCGGGGGGGTTCCTGCATTACGGGCAGGGCAAGTGGTATCCGGGCGAGACGCTGCCACGCTGGACCTTCAGCCTGTATTGGCGCAACGACGGCCAGCCGATCTGGCAGAACCCGGCGCTGATTGCCGAAGAGGGGGCGCAGACCGGGGTTGATGCCAAGTCCGCGCAGGAATTGCTGCGCGAACTGGCGGCGGAACTGGCGCTGGATGACAGCTATATCCTGCCCGCGTTCGAGGACCCGGCCGAATGGCTGGTCAAGGAGGCGAACCTGCCGCCCAATGTGACGCCGTCGAATTCGAAACTCGAAGACCCCGAGGCGCGCCACCGGATTGCGGCGGTGTTCGACCGGGGGCTGACCAAGCCGGTGGGCTTTGTGCTGCCGGTGCAAAGCTGGCAGGCGCGGGCGGGGTCGGACCGGAAATGGCGGTCGGAGAAGTGGCAGTTGCGACGCGGGCAGGTGTTTCTGGTGCCGGGTGACAGCCCGGTCGGATATCGGTTGCCGCTGTCGGGGCTGACCTGGCTGTCGCCGGCGCAATATCCTTATGTGAACCCGACTGATCCGACGGTCGACCGCGATCCGCTGCCGTCGTATGACAGCATTGATCCGACGCCGCGGGTGCAGCCGCTGGCCAGCTTCATCGCCAACACGCCGCAGCAGGCGCAGATCGAACAGGTGGCGTCCGAGGTGGTGGGCGAAGTGCGCACCGCGATTTCGGTGGAGCCGCGCGACGGCCGGCTGTGCGTGTTCATGCCGCCACTGGCGACGCTTGAGGAATATCTGGACCTGCTGCATGCCGCCGAGGCCGCCGCCGCGCGGCTGGAATTGCCGGTGCACATCGAAGGCTATGCCCCGCCGCACGATCCACGCCTGTCGGTGGTGCGTGTCGCCCCCGATCCGGGGGTGATCGAGGTCAACGTGCATCCGGCGGCAAACTGGGACGACTGCGTGTCGATCACGCAGGCGGTCTACGAAGAGGCGCGGCAATCGCGGCTGGTGGCCGAGAAATTCATGATCGACGGCAAACACGCGGGCACCGGCGGCGGCAACCATGTGGTCGTCGGCGGGGCGACCCCGAACGACAGCCCGTTCCTGCGGCGGCCCGACCTGCTGGCCAGCCTGATCCTGCACTGGAACCGGCATCCGTCGCTGTCCTACCTGTTCTCGGGTCTGTTCATCGGGCCGACCTCGCAGGCCCCCCGCATCGACGAGGCGCGGCACGACAGCCTGTATGAGCTGGAGATTGCGCTGGCGCAGATTCCGATGCCGGGGCAGGGACCTGCGCCGTTTCCGTGGCTGACCGACCGGCTGCTGCGCAACATCCTGACCGATGTCACCGGCAACACCCACCGCGCCGAGATCTGCATCGACAAGCTGTTTTCGCCCGATGGTCCGACGGGCCGTCTTGGTCTGGTGGAGTTCCGGGGTTTCGAGATGCCGCCGGATGCAAGGATGTCGCTGGCTCAGCAACTGCTGATCCGCGCCCTGATCGCGCGGTTCTGGGCCAGCCCGATCAAGGGCGACCTGACCCGCTGGGGCACCACGCTGCACGACCGTTTCATGCTGCCCGACCATGTCTGGGCCGATTTCCGCGACGTGCTGGCCGATCTGGCCGCCCACGGTTTTCCGCTGCGCGAGGACTGGTTCACCGCACAGGCCGAGTTCCGGTTTCCGTTCTGCGGCGAGGTGGACCACGAGGGCGTGCAACTGGAGGTCCGCCAGGCGCTGGAGCCGTGGCATGTTCTGGGCGAGACCGGGGCGATCGGCGGCACAGTGCGCTACACCGACAGTTCGACCGAACGCGTGCAGGTGAAACTGCGCGCCGCCGAACCGGGCCGCTATGCCGTGGCCTGCAACGGGCGGCGGGTGCCCTTGGAACCGGTGGGCGATGGCTCGGCGGTGGCGGGGGTGCGCTACAAGGCGTGGCAGCCGGCGACGGCGATGCATCCGGTTCTGGCGCTGGATGTGCCGCTGACGTTTGACATCTACGACACCTGGACAGGCCGGTCGCTGGGTGGGTGTGTCTACCACGTCGCCCATCCGGGCGGCCGCAGCTATGACACCTTTCCGGTGAACGGCAACGAGGCCGAGGCGCGGCGGCTGTCGCGCTTTGCACCGATGGGCCATACGCCGGGGATGTTCAACCTGCCCGCCGAGCGGCGGCATCCGGAATTCCCGATGACGCTTGACCTGCGCCGCCATGCCGGAGTGTAAACGGGCATGAGCCCTGTGGCGGATGATGACCTGGCGCTGAGCGACGCCCCCGAGCCGGTGACGGACCCGGGCGAATATCGCGCTTTGGCCGATGTTCCCGATGAACTGGTCGATGCGGACGGGGCGGTGCGTCCGGTCTGGCGGACCTTCCTCGACCATTTCCGGGCGCTTGACCCCGAGGATGTGACGCGCCGCTTTGCCCGCGGCGATCAGTATCTGCGCGACAGCGGGGTGTTTTACCGCCAGTATGGCGCGGGCGTGTCGGTCGAACGCCCCTGGCCGCTGGCGCATGTGCCGGTTCTGATCCCCGAGGCGGACTGGGCCGAGGTCAGCCAGGGTCTGATTCAGCGCGCCAATCTGCTGGAAGCGCTGATGGCCGATCTTTACGGCGAAAACCGGCTGGTGGCCGAAGGACATCTGCCGCCCGGATTGATCGCAGGCAATGCCGAATGGCTGCGGCCCATGGTCGGGGTGCGGCCACGGTCGGGGCATTATCTGCATTTCATCAGCTTTGAAATCGGGCGCGGCCCGGATGGCAACTGGTGGATTCTGGCCGACCGCACGCAGGCCCCGTCAGGCGCGGGCTATGCGCTGGAAAACCGGGTGGCGACCAGCCGGGTGTTTTCCGAGATATACGCCGAACAGAACGTGCACCGGCTGGCCGGATTTTTCCGGTCGTTCCGCAATGCCCTGCAAACGCCGCAGGACGACAGACCGGGGCGCGTGGCGATCCTGACGCCCGGACCGCTGAACGAGACCTATTACGAACACGCCTATATCGCCCGCTATCTGGGCTTTACGCTGGTGCAGGGCGAAGATCTGACGGTCGAGGATGGCCAGTTGATGGTGCGGACGGTTGGCGGGCTCAGCCCGCTGTCGGTGCTGTGGCGACGGCTGGATTCCAGCTATGCCGACCCGATAGAGCTGGACCCCCGCTCGCGGCTTGGCACGCCCGGCCTCGTGTCGGTGCTGCGGGCGGGCGGGGTGACCATGGTCAATGCCCTGGGGTCCGGTGTGCTGGAAACCCGCGCGCTGATGGCGTTTCTGCCGAAACTGGCGCCGATCCTGCTGAACGAACCGCTGAAGCTGTCGAACATCGCGACCTGGTGGTGCGGCGGGGCCAAACAGCGCGCGGCGGTGCTGGCCAACCCCAAACGTCTGGTGATCAGCCAGGCGATGGCGACGGGCCTGCCGTTCGACGGCACCGATACGGGCATCCTCGCGGC
>Ga0105047_10009584_pt1 | contig 15920 bp, 13 predicted proteins | sample MAT04_FD_78384 | JGI IMG/M metagenome (GOLD analysis project Ga0105047, IMG submission 78384) | Freshwater microbial communities from Lake Fryxell liftoff mats and glacier meltwater in Antarctica - MAT-04 (megahit assembly) | ecosystem: Environmental > Aquatic > Freshwater > Ice > Liftoff... | reverse complement strand
TATTAATCTCTACTTTTGTTTAAACGATATATATAGGTATCTATCTACTTAGTTGAACAAAATCTAATTACGCTTACTATGAAAATGCCAAGAAATGCATATAACTGGATAACAATCACTGGTTTTCTATTGGCAGTCAATAGCCTGATAGTCATAATCTTACTTTTTCTGTTCACGATGCTCTCATCCGGGAATAATCTATATCTGGGATTATTTACTTTCATTGTTTCGCCAGCTTTTATGGTGTTGGGACTTTTGTTGATTCCAATCGGGATACTCAACAAAAGAAAAAACATGAAAGGTCAATTACCTGAATCGCAAAAATGGCCTATACTGGATTTGAATAACAAAATTAACCGGACGGCTGTAATCAGAATTTCTATTATAACCCTTGTTTTACTTGTAGCTACAGCTATGGGAAGTTACAAGGCCTTCCATTATACTGAATCTGTTAAGTTTTGCGGCGAACTTTGCCATAAAGTAATGGAACCCGAATACACGGCTTACCAGCACTCGTCGCACGCCAATGTTCGCTGTGTTGAATGCCATGTAGGCGAAGGAGCCGGATGGTATGTAAAATCAAAACTTTCGGGCTTGTACCAGGTTTACTCGGTCATATTTAAAAAATACTCCACTCCTATCGAAACACCGTTGCGTAATTTAAGACCCGCCAGCGAAACCTGCGAAAGATGCCATTGGCCTGAAAAGTTTTACTCCCAAAAACTCAGGAATTTGCGTTCCTATCTCACTGACTCCGCCAATACGGAGTGGAACACTTCGCTACTCATGAAAATAGGCCCTCAATATAGCGCCAAAGGACTTACCGAAGGTATCCACTGGCATATCAACAAAAATATCAAAATTGAATATATAGCAGTAACAAGAGACCGAGAAAGCATCCCTTGGGTAAAATATACAGATTTAAAAACCGGGAAGGTAAAAATATTTACCGATGAGGAAAATCCGGTTGACAAAAAAGCTGTGGACACCCTTGAGCATAGAACAATGGACTGTATGGATTGTCATAACAGGCCTTCACACAAATACCTATCGGCACCCAATTTTGTTGATAATGCAATGGTTGCCGGAGTAATTCCTACGGATATTCCATTTATGAAAATGGCTGCTATGGAAGCGCTGAAAGTGCCATACAACACTAAAGATACAGCACTTATAGAAATTAAAAATGTGATAACTACCTATTATAAAGATGAGCAGCCGGAAGCCTGGGCAAAATATTCGTCGCGCATCAACAAAGCTATTCCGGCAATAATAGGTGAATATAACAAAAACGTTTTCCCTTTTATGAAAGTTGAAGCATCCAGATATCTGGATCATATCGGACATCTTGAGTCGAATGGCTGTTTCAGATGCCATTCCGGAACGCATAAAACTGCCACAGGCGAGACCATATCGCGAAATTGTGATATGTGCCATAGTTTCCTTGCACAAGGACCAACAGGAAAAGTTCAGACTGTAGCTTTGGGTAGTTCAATGGAATTTGTTCATCCTGTTGAAATCAAAGGGAAATGGAAAACAGCATTCTGCTCCGAATGCCACAAAGTTATGTATGAATAATTAAATCCCCAATGCTATAGGTTATTGCTGATCATATGTACTTGTATTTTATGGTTGACATATATCAATGAGAAAATGGAATATTACCTTCGATGCACATGAATATATCACTGTTAATTTTTCCTAAATGTAAATATATAACAACATATTTGCATGTTATTTCAATCGCAGGTAAAACTGAATTTAAAATTTAAAAAGAAACCCTAATAATCAAACATAAACAAAACAAAATCAACAACCTATGAAAAAAAATCTCTTAGTTTTAGGTATGGGCTTCCTGCTTATCGGAGCCAGTATCTTCTCAGCTTGTACCAAAGAAGGACCTATGGGCACTGCCGGAACAAACGGTAAAGACGGCTCAAACGGTAAAGACGGTACAGATGGAACAGCTTCATGTATCCAATGCCACTCCCCTGCAGTAGTTGAACTGGCTGCAACGCAATTTGAATTATCTAAACACGGCTATGGCGAAGCAGCATTTGAAGAAGGTGGTAACGTAATTTGTACCCCTTGTCACACCTCACAAGCTTTCTTATACGTTTGTAAAAATAACATCCCAGCAACATTCACTTTGTCTGGCACTGCTTATGTTAATAACTACAGAACTATAGCTACAGAATCACTTGGCGATATTACTTGCGCAACCTGTCATAGTAGTCTGCATACAACTTATAGCAAAAATGATTTTTCGCCTTTAACCACTGTTGCTGCTGTATCAATGACAATGTGGGGCGGTACTAAAGAAATCAATCTTCCTGCTGACGGCGGACAAAGTAACTTATGTGTTAAATGCCATCAGCCACGCCCGTTTGTTAATGCATCAACTACTAATGTTATGGATTATGTTGAACTGACCACCAATCCAACAGGTAGTGCTTATGACGGAACTTCAGAATCACCTAACACTACTGATAAAACCAGGCCAGGTTACAGAACCCATACTCACTATGGTACTGCCGGCGCTGTTTTTGCAGGTAAAGGTGGCGTTGAATTCCCAGGATCAACGGCCTACACAAATACAGCACACACAGCTATAGCTTCATGTCAGGATTGCCATATGGGTGTTCAGGCCGGACGCGCAGGCGGACATACATTTAATGCAACCGGCAAATTCGATGGTTGTAACGCAAGCGGATGCCATACCGGACTTACAGCTTCTTCATCACCTTTCTGGACAACCCCAAGAGCTGATGTTAAAAAAGCATTGGATGACCTTGCCGCAAAACTTAAAATTAATGGAGTTGATATTCTGAACCGTAATCCTGATGGAGAATCAAACCTTTGGTTAGCCAGTTCAACTAACAAATACGATGGTTACCTCAATGTTTATGATCCTATCAACAATCCTAATGGCATAACCAATAATGCTGTAGTTTTCCAAAGCCCAAGTCCTGGTAAGCTTATCGGTACTCCAGGTGGCACATGGACACAGGCACAAATAGACTACAACAAAACCTTGCCTTTGATCACTCTTACAAATGCTCAATTGGGTTCGATAATCAACTTCCAGTTATGCCTGAGGGATTACAGTTTAGGTATTCATAATTACAAATACACTATGGCATTGTTGAAGAATTCAATCGCAATACTCCCATAACTTAGTAATGCTGTCGTAAAACTACAAAGATTAACTTGTAAAAACTCAGAATCAATATTACAAAAGACCTCCGGAAAAGTTTCTCCGGAGGTCTTTTGCTTTATTAAAGAATATTTATCTGCCTCAGATTGGGAGACAAAGCTTTCCTTATATTTGCGTAAAATTAAAAACAGTTCATCATGACCAGAATCATTAAACCGGCATTTACAAGTTTTCTTTTATTTACTATATCATTCCAGCTCACTGCACAATCCGTTAAGGATTCATTGCCCGAAAAATACGTTTTCACGAAAGTGATTGACCTGCCTGCTACTTCGGTTAAAGACCAGTCAGCCAGCGGAACCTGCTGGAGTTATGCCACTACTTCATTTATTGAATCGGAATTACTACGTACAACGAAAGACACATTTGATCTTTCGGAGATGTTCGCAGTGCGAAAGGCATACGAAGCTAAAGCTATAAATTATATACGCCTGCATGGTATGGCGAACTTTGGTGAAGGTGGCCAGTCGCATGATGTTATGAATGTGATAAGGAAAAATGGGATGATGCTTGAGGCTGCATATTCAGGACTGGCAAACGGACAGATTAAACCAAATCATAAGGAGATGGATGCCCTGCTCCTGGCTATGGTTGGAGCCATTTCAAAGAATCCCGCAGGGAAGCTTTCTCCCGAATGGAGCAATACCATATCAGGTGTTCTCGACGTTTATCTGGGCAAGGTGCCTGCTACCTTTGGCAAAGCTAATACAAGCGCGGTTGAATTTGCTAAAAAGATAAATCCCGATGATTATGTTGAAATTACTTCCTATACCCATCATCCTTATTATACGGCATTTATACTCGAAATTCCTGATAACTGGGCAAACGGAAGTTATTACAATGTACCTCCCGATGAGATGATCCGGATTATGGATTACGCGCTGAGCAACGGCTATACCATTGACTGGGATGGTGATGTGAGCGACAAGGGATTCTCGCACAAGAACGGACTTGCCATAGTGCCTGAAACAAATATTGAAAACATTTCTGCCACCGAACGCAGCAAGTGGGAGAATCTTCCGGAAAAAGAACGGAAGGCGCAGTTTTACACCTTCGAAAAACCGGTTCCTGAGAAAAATGTTACTACAGAGATGCGCCAGGCTGCTTTCGACAACTTATCTTCAACCGATGACCACCTGATGCATATTACCGGAACCGTAACCGACCAAACTGGCAAACGCTATTTCAGAACAAAAAATTCGTGGGCAGCTGAGAGTAACAATTACGGAGGTTACCTTAATATGTCGGAAGCTTATGTTCGCCTGAATACTATTTCAATAATGGTTCATAAAGATGCTATTCTCAAAGAGATAGGGAAGAAATTGGGGATTAAATAGTGAATAGTGAATAACGAATAGTGATTGGTGATGAGTAAAGATGTTTAGATTCTTTATTATAACCATTAACTAATTCCCGTTTTAATAAATTATTATCCTTTCCCTCAACAGACAAGGATTTCAGAATATCCGGTATAAAAGTTTCGTTTTGTTAAAAGTTGCTCGAAACCGAACCTAGTTAACATTTTTTAACAGGCTTACCGAGGGTTTGAGCAAGGCCAGTTTTTACTTTTGCACTTCCAAAACAAAGTATAGCAATGTTAGAAAGCAACATTAGTGAATTAAACGAAAAGATACAGCGCGAGAGTGCATTTGTTGATATGCTTACCCTCGAAATGCACAGGGTGATTGTTGGTCAGAAACAAATGATTGAACGATTGATTATCGGTTTGCTTTCGAACGGGCATATTCTGCTTGAAGGTGTTCCCGGCCTGGCAAAAACGCTTGCCATTAAATCGCTTGCCAATTCAATTGACCTGGGATTCAGCCGGATTCAGTTTACTCCCGACTTGCTTCCTGCCGATGTAATTGGCACTATGATTTACAGCCAGCGCAGCGAAGAATTCATGGTTCGTAAAGGACCGATATTCGCCAATTTCATTTTGGCTGATGAAATCAATCGTTCGCCGGCAAAAGTTCAAAGTGCATTGCTCGAAGCTATGCAGGAAAAACAAGTTACCATAGGAGACAAAACTTATCCACTCCCCGACCCTTTCCTGGTACTTGCCACACAAAACCCTATTGAACAGGAAGGCACTTATCCATTGCCCGAAGCTCAGGTTGACCGTTTCATGCTTAAACTGGTAATTACCTATCCGCTGAAATCGGAAGAAAAACTGATTCTGCGCCAAAACATTAACAATGAGATTCTTTCGACACGGAAAATCCTGAAACCAGCAGATATTCAGCGTGCCAGGGAAATTGTGAAAGAAGTTTACCTCGACGAAAAGATTGAAAATTATATTACAGATATCGTATTTGCAAGTCGTTTCCCTGCAGACTACAACCTCAAGAAATTCAAAGATCTTATCCGTTACGGTGCTTCGCCCAGGGCAAGTATTTTCCTGGCTATGGCAGCCAAAGCGCTGGCGTTTATCAAACGGCGCGGTTATGTAATTCCGGAAGACGTAAGAGCGGTTGCTCACGATGTATTACGTCACCGTATCGGGCTTACTTACGAGGCTGAGGCCGAAAATATCACATCCGAGGATATCATCAACGAAATCCTTAATTCAGTTGAAGTACCCTAAACGAATTGCCGTCTGGACAATGATTCAGGGAAACTGAAGTTTGAATTACCATAGATTTCAAATCAGAGAGCAACGAATTAAGATTTTAGGAGTAATATTTTATATATAGATACTTCAGAAATCGAAAATTGTTAATCTTTATTCCAAAATCCATAAGTACCAAAATTCAAACTTAAACAGCAACTTCAATTCAAGTTAATCCAACAATAATAGCAAATACTGTGGAACCCGCTGAAATTCTTAAGAAAGTAAGGCGCATCGAGATAAAGACAAGAGGCTTGTCGCGAAATATATTTTCGGGGCATTACCACTCTGCCTTTAAAGGTCGCGGTATGGCTTTCAGCGAAGTGCGCGAATACCAGTTTGGCGACGATATCAGGAACATTGACTGGAATGTAACTGCACGGTTTCATACCCCTTACCTCAAAATATTTGATGAGGAACGTGAGTTGATGGTCATGTTACTGATTGATGTAAGCGGCTCGAACGAATTTGGCACCAAAGGATCTTTCAAAGAAGATCTGATGACCGAAATTGCAGCCGTACTGGCTTTTTCGGCCATTCAAAACAACGACAAGGTTGGTGTGATATTTTTCAGCGACAAGATCGAAAAATTTATCCCTCCCAAAAAAGGAACATCACACATACTCAGGATTATCCGCGAACTTATTGATTTCAAGCCTGAAAGCCAGGGGACAGATTTGTCAGAGGCCTTGCGTTTTCTCACCAATGCCATAAAGAAACATTGCACTGCATTTATAATTTCCGATTTTATTGATCATAATTTCGAGCCGGCAATTAAAATAGCCTCAGGCAAGCACGACCTTGTGGCAATAAGGGTTTATGATGCGCGGGAAGCTGAACTACCATCAATCGGCATGATGGAAGTTTATGATAAGGAAACAGCCGGCCGTGTGTGGGTTGACACATCAAGCAGTAAAGTGCGTGAAAACTACAGTAAGTGGTGGAAAGAACATGAAAGGATAATCGACGGGATTTTCAAAAGATCAGGGATTGACACGGCAGGTATTATAACTGGTCAGGATTACGTGAAATCTTTGATGAAATTATTCACAATACGCGAAATGAGGCATTGAGGATGAAGAAGGATTTAAATATCAGTTTCAGGAATATTTTCGTCTTCGGTTTTGTACTGATTGTAACTGCCATTACCCCGGCAAAGGTGTTTTCGCAAATAGCAGTGATACGCCTCGATACTACGTCCATAAGGATTGGAGAACAGGTTCAACTCAGGATAAACGCAACATTTCCAAAATCGGCTATAATCTATTGGCCCGGTATAGCTGATACACTTACAAATGCAGTTGAAGTAGCTTCAAAATCAAAAGTCGATACCACAGACACCAGCAGGAAAGATTACGTTAATTACAATCAAACCCTGTTTATTACAGCTTTTGATACAGGATTTCATTATATACCACCTTTTTCCATTCAATATTCTTACTCGGGTGACACCAAAAAGTATCAACTACTTTCGGAAGGCGTTTACCTGAAAGTGAGAGCCGTTGAAGTTGATACCACACGGGCAATAAGAGATATCAAAGGTCCGATACAGGCACCGCTAACTTTTGCCGAGCTTGTTCCATACATAGGCGGAGTTGTCATTATTGGTATAATAATAGGCATGATTTGGTATTATTTCTGGCGTAAACGGATCAACAAACCGCTTTTCCCTGTATTGGCACGCGCGCCCGGGCCTCCCTGGGAAACTGCATTGCAAAGCCTTAACGAATTGGAACAGAAAAAATTATGGCAGGAAGGAAAGATCAAGGAGTATTATTCGGAATTAACGGATATCATCAGGCATTATCTGCATCAGCAGCATGGCATCGAAGCTATGGAAATGATAACTTCCGAAATATTTTCAGCCTATGATGTTGCAGGGCTTAAGCCGGATTCGCGACAGATTCTTACCAATATTCTCATACAGGCTGATTATGCAAAATTTGCCAGGGCAGTACCTCTCCGAAAAGAAAATGAATTGAGTTTGACACTTTCGCGACAATTTATCGAAGAAACCAAACCAGTTGCTGTAGCAGTTGAAACGAAACCTCTTGAAAAAAGCATTAATGAAACCGCTGTTCCTGAAATAAAAGCATGATAGCCCGCCTCCACTTTGCCGACCCCGAATACTTATGGTTGCTACTCCTGATACCTGGAGCCATAGCCTGGTACTGGTATAGGATAAGGCACTATTCTGTTCCGGTTCAAATATCGTCAACAGCAGCTTTCAAATCTTCGTCCAGGGGATGGAAACACTATGCAAGATATGGTCTTTTCGGACTCCGGATGCTGTCAGTTACCTTACTTATAGTGGTGCTGGCGAGGCCACAGACCAATATGAACCGGCAGGATATAAGTGTAGAAGGAATTGATATTATGCTTGCTACCGATATTTCGAGTTCGATGCTTGCAGAGGATTTGAAGCCTAACCGGATAGAAGCAGCCAAACAAGTTGCTGTTGAATTTATCAGCAGCCGGCCTGACGATCGCATTGGCTTGGTAGTTTTCAGCGGTGAAAGTTTTACGCAATGCCCGCTTACTACAAATCATGCCATGCTTATCAATCTTTATAAAGATATTAATTGTGGTATGATTGATGATGGAACTGCCATTGGCGATGGACTTGCCACCGCAGTTAACAGACTGAAAGAAAGCAAAGTAAAGAGTAAGGTTATTATTCTTCTCACCGATGGTATCAATAATATGGGTTCAATAGATCCGCAATCAGCAGCTGAAATGGCCGAACTGTATGGAATCAGGATATATACAATAGGTATTGGCACCATAGGTACGGCACTCTTTCCGGTGCGCACTCAATTCGGCATGCAGTATCAGCGCATGGAGGTGCAGATTGACGAGGCATTGCTGCAAAAGATATCCGCACTTACCAACGGTAAATATTTCAGGGCTACCAACAGGCAAAAATTGCAGGAAGTGTATAAAGAAATAGACAGGCTCGAAAAATCGAAGATTGATGTCACAGAATTTAACCGGAAAAAGGAAGAATTCCTGCCATTTGTTATACTTGCCCTCATTTTGCTGACACTTGAATTCGTATTGCGATTCGTTGTTCTCAAACTCGTACCTTAACTTTTAACTGAAATATATGTTTCGACTGGCTCATCCGCAATTTCTATACCTGCTGCTGCTTATTCCGCTGCTGGTTCTGCTGTTTGTGTATGCACGCCAACGGAAGAAAAGAGCAATGGCTGCTTTTGGGGAACATAGCCTGGTAATGCGTCTGATACCTGAGTATTCGGGCACGCGTGAAATTTTAAAATTCATTATATGGTCGCTTGCCTGGATATTAATTGTGGTTGCTATGGCAGATCCCCAAACCGGTTCAAAGCTCGAAAAAATTAAACGCAAAGGGGTGGATATGGTTTTTGCCCTTGATGTTTCGAACAGTATGCTGGCTCAGGACATAACTCCCAACAGGCTTGAAAGGGCAAAACAGGCAATAATCCATCTGCTTGGCAAGTTGGAAAACGACCGTGTTGGATTGGTAGTATTTGCAGGGAAATCATACGTACAAATGCCTTTAACCACCGACTATTCGGCAACACGGCTTTTTCTATCCAACGTAAGTCCGGGAATGATTCCTGTACAAGGCACTGCTATTGGTGATGCCATCGAAACCAGCGCTTCAGGCTTTGCCAATACAAAACAAAGTAAGGCTATAATCATAATCACCGATGGCGAAAATCATGAAGATAACGCCGTTGAAGCTGCACAAGCCGCCGCAGGTAAGGGAATCAGAGTTTACACTATCGGTATAGGATTACCCGAAGGCGCTCCAATACCTGTGTACAGCGGCAATACTCAGATAGGCTATAAAAAGGATGCATCAGGAACTACGGTAATAACCCGTATCAATGAACCCATGCTTCAGGAAATTGCCAAAGCAGGCAAGGGAATTTTCGTGAGGGCAAATAACTCGCAATCAGGAGTACAGGAAGTATTCGACCAGATCAATAAGTTGGAAAAAGCTGAGTACAACGAAGCCTTTTTCTCTGATTATGAGGACAGATTTCAGTTTTTTGTATTGGCTGCCCTGATTTTAATCCTGGGTGAAGTATTGATTGCTGATCGCAAAGGCCGGCTTGCAGGCAAAATTAAATTATTCAGTTCTAAATCCACTAAAAGCTGATGAGAAGTAAACTGATCCTGTTTCTTGTCTTTTTTGTGAGCGTTGTCATAGCACAACCTGCTCAGAAAATGGTGCGCTCGGGAAATAACAAATACAATGACGGGCATTATAAAGAGGCTGAAATTGACTATCGTAAAGCACTTACAAAATTGCCCAACTCACCGAAAGCAACTTTTAATCTTGGCAATTCGCTTTATAAACAACAAAATTATAATGAAGCCTTAACGCAGTACCAGAAGCTTGCCCAGACTGAAAGTAAAGAGACTCCTAAATCGAATGTGTTTTACAACATGGGAAATTCACTTTTCGAAAATAAAAAATATAAAGAGAGTATTGATGCGTATAAAATGGCATTGAGGCAGAATCCGAAAGATGAAGATACACGTTACAACCTTTCGTATGCCATGACCAAATTGCAGGAACAAAAAAAGCAGCAACAGGATAAGAAACAACAGCAAAAAGAACAACAGAAACAGGAGCAACAAAAACAGCAACAGCAGCCTAAGCCTAATATGTCGAAACAGGATGCCGATCGTATGCTTAACGCCATGAATAACAACGAAAAACGTACGCTCGATAAAACAAAAAATAAACAGAATACCTCGTCACAAAGCCAGCCGGAGAAGGATTGGTAGTTGAGTTACTGGGAGTGGGAGATGGGGACAAGGAGACTAAGTGACTGAGGGATGGGGAGATGGGGAGAAATGGGGACAAGGAGACTAAGTGACTGAGGGATGGGGAGATGGGGAGAAATGGGGACAAGGAGACTGAGGGACTAAAGGATGGGGAAATGGGGACAAGGAGACTGAGGGACTGAGCAATGGGAGATGGGGAGAAATGGGGACAAGCAGACTGAGGGACTAATGGATGGGGAGATGGGGAGAAATGGGGACAAGGAGACAATGGGAATGAGGGGATTGAGGGGATTGATGAGATTGAGGGGATTGAGGGGATTATTGTTGACGAGGAGTCTGAATACAAATAGAAATTACTTTGTGTACTTTGTGGCTTTGTGGAATAAATATTGAACTTATTACAGTGGCTTAACTAACATAAATCCTTAAAACAGAAATTAAATTCCAGGACGACATCTCATTTTATTCGTACTGAAATAAACTTATTAAATGAAACAAAAACTGATACTTCTATTATTCCTTGCATTACCTGGCTTTCTATTTGCTCAGGACATCAGTTTTTCTTCACAGGCACCTAACAAGGTTTATCTGGGCCAGCAGTTTCAGCTTACATTTACCATCAATGCTGAAGGCAGTAATTTCATGAGTCCTGAGATTACAAACTTCGATGTACTCAATGGCCCGATGATGTCGAGCGGGCAGAATATCATGAATATCAACGGTAAACTTGAATATTCAAGTTCCATGTCGTTTACATTTATTCTACAGGCCAGTAAGGTGGGCACATTTACCATCCCACAGGCTTTAATTACCGTGAAGGGAAAACGGTATATGTCGAACTCCTTGCAGATAACGGTTCTTAATCAAAGTCAACGGCAGGCTCAGCAGAATCAGGGCAATACTCAGCCTCAGGGCAGAGAACAGCAGCCCTTGAAAGACGATATCGGAAATGATGTTTTCCTGAGAGCTGTGGTTGATAAAAATAATCCTTACCAGGGCGAACTCATCATAGTAACCTTTAAACTTTATACTCCTACCAACCGTTTGCAGATAGATGCACCCGAAAAGATCCCGTCGTATCCCGGTTTCTGGGCACAGGATTTATTGAAGGATGCCACTCAATATCCTCAGTACACCGAAAACTATAACGGGAAAAAATATATAGTAGCCGAACTGCGAAAAGCCGCGCTATATCCTCAGAAATCAGGTGCACTTACTATTGATCAACTGGTTCAGAATGTGATTTACCAGGTGAAGGTTAAAGCCAAAAGCCCGTTTACGGATGATCCGTTTTTCGGAAATGATCCGTTTTTCAAAAACCTGATGGATGATTCGTTTTTTGCAAACGATTATCAGAATGTGCGAAAGGCACTTCACTCCAACCCGATCACAGTTAATGTAAAACCCTTGCCTGCGGCTGGCCGTCCGCTTGATTATACGGGTGCCGTTGGACAATTCAGTCTGAAAGCCGAAGTTGACAGGAAAGAGGTAAATACCAATGACGGTATTACATTGAAAGTTTCCGTTTCGGGAACCGGTAACCTTAACCTGATTGAAAAGCCTGCAATTAATTTTCCTCCCGATTTCGAAGTGTATGAACCAAAAATTATCGACAACTTCAGCAATAAAGGAGGAACATCAGGAACCCGCACTTATGAATACCTGATTATCCCCAGGGCTTCGGGAAATTTTGTTATTGACCCGATTCAGTTTTCATACTTTAACCCGCTGCGGCACGATTACACAGTTCTGAGTTCTGAAAAGTTCAATCTGAAAGTGCGTAAAGGCAGTGGCTCCTCAGCAGAAGCAAGTAACCAGGCTGAGGTAAAATTCCTGGGCAACGATATCAGGTATCTAATGGAGCCGCCATTAGGTTTGCATCCTACCGGTAACAGATTATATGGAAAATATTTGTATTGGATTTTGCTGGGGCTGCCGGTTACAGGCTTTATTATTTTCCTGTTGCTTTACCGGCGGAATAGTCGCCTGCATGGAGATGTTTTGCTGATGCAACGCAAAAAAGCTACACGCATAGCCGTAAAACGCCTGATTAAAGCTAAAAAACTGCTCGACAGCGGTGAGCATGATGCATTTCACGAGGAAATTGCTTTTGCATTATGGGGATATATCAGTCAGAAATTTAATATACCGATGTCCCTGCTTTCGATGGATACAGCCCGGGAACAACTCGAAATGCGTAATGTTGACAATAGTTTAACGGAACGCTTTATGACAACACTCCACGATTGCAATTATGCCCGCTATGCTGCTCCGGGAAAAGCGCTGAACATGCAGCAACTGTATGACCTTGCGATTAAAACTATAACGGAGACGGAACAGGTGTTGAAATAGAGGGGATTGAGGGGATTGAGGGGTTTGAGGGGAATGAAGAGTTTGAAGAGTTTGAAATGTTTGAAAAGTTTAAATGATGACTGCACGACGGCACGAATGCACGACGGCACGAATACACGACGGTACGAATGCATGACTTCACGACCTGAAACCCTTTAACGCCATAGTACTGAAACGCTGAAACCCTATAACTTGTCACACATAGCGCAGTCGAAGAGCTGAAACCTTGAAACTCTGAAACACTGAAACTCTGAAACAATCGATTGAATACCTAATTCCCTTTAACCTTTAACTTTTAACTCTAACTGAATCTCCAACTTATGAAATGTAAAAAGATAGCAGTCTTATTTGCAGCGATACTGTTGATCGCATTTCATGCAAAGAGCCAGAATCCGGATCAATTGGCAGCTCAGGCCGCAAAGGCTTACACCAGCATGCACTACCCCGAAGCAATAAAATTATATGGGAAAATCCTGGACCAGGGATATGAGTCCTATGCCCTGTATTATAATCTGGGGAATGCATTTTACAGAAACAATGAAACTACAGAGGCTATACTTTATTACGAAAAAGCGCTGAAGCTATCGCCTAACAATGATGATATCAGGCATAATATTGAAGTAATAAACAACAGGCTTACTGATAAAGTTGAAACGGTTCCTGAGCTGTTTTATAAACGCTGGTGGAAGCAACTTCTTAATATAATGGATATTGACCTTCTAGCTGCGGTAAACATCATGCTGCTTACAATTGCCTTATTGCTTATCGCCTTATACATAGCCGTTCCGAATTTGCTGATCCGGAAATTCAGTTTCTGGACAGGTATAACTTTGTTTTTATTTTTTAGCATTGGTATTTTAGCCGCTTCACAGCGCAATCATTATATTACCAGCAGCCATGAGGCAATTGTATTTGCCCCGACTGTAAATATTAAAAGCTCACCTGATGAAAACAGCAAAGATATTTTTGTTCTGCATGAAGGAACAAAAGTAAAATTGATGGATGTGGTTGCCGAATGGCAGGAAATCCGTATTTCGAACGGTAGCATTGGCTGGATAAAGTTATCTGACCTAAAGAAAATATAGTTTGCCCTTGGCCTAAAGTTACACGTTATATAAATTACCCCATTTATCATTTTGAAAACTACCTTGATTTAATGACTATTTAAATTTAGAATTCAAGTAAACATTCCCCAATATCCATTTGTTTCAAACACCATTATTGTCAAAGTAAAATGTATAATTCTTTGCTTTTGCATTGATTATGTTATATCTTTGAACACCTAACCCTCTTTTGTAACACAAAAAAAAATCATTTATGAAGAGAATTGCCTTTTTTTTAATCATTTCATTGTGCAGTTATCAATTTTCAGCTCTTGCCCAGAATGCTGATACAGCCTGGAAATCGAAGTATGAAGCTTCGCTGGGTTTTTCACAAACCACCTTTACCAATTGGTCTGCCGGTGGCGAAAATTCCACTTCTATAAACAGCATGTTGAATATTTATAAAAATTATGCCAAAGGAAAAGTCTCCTGGAATAATTACCTTGGCCTGGCTTATGGGGTAAATTTAAATCAATCTGCACCCAAGGTTCGTAAAAACAACGATAAAATCAATTTCGTTACTAAAGGAGGTATATATGCATGGAAAAACTGGGATTATACAGGATTATTTGAATTTAAGTCGCAGTTTGCTGACGGATTTAATTACCCAAATGATTCGATAATAACATCGAAATTCATGGTTCCCGGTTATTTCCAGTTTTCGTTAGGTTTGAATTATAAGCCGGTTCCGTATTTATCAGTTTTTATTTCACCAATAGGTACACGTCTTACCGTTGTAAATAGCAAGGCACTTACAAATACAAAGGACGACAAAGGGAATTTAATCGGAGCATACGGTGTAATTGGCGACAACACAACCTTATGGCAGGTTGGGGGTTCAGTAAATGCTGTATTTAAAAAAGACATCATGAAAAATGTGAACTTCATGTCAAAACTCGATCTCTTCTCCGATTACCGTCATAACCCACAAAATATTATTGTTGGTTGGGAGAATAATATCCTGATGAAAGTGAACAAATATATTTCACTTAATCTGGCTACTATGCTGATTTACGATGATAATATTAAATACACTGACAAGGAAGGAAATACACATGGCGCACGTACCCAATTCAGGGAAACTTTCAGTGTTGGATTAGCGTATTCAATGGAACATAAATAAATAAATATCATATAAATAACCTGATAATTAACCTTAAACAAACAACAAAAATGGCACTAGTTAAAGAATTCAAGGATTTTATTATGAAAGGCAATGTAGTCGATTTGGCTATTGCTGTAATTATTGGAGGCGCTTTCGGTGCCATTGTTAATTCCCTTATCGCTGATGTAATTACTCCGTTATTATTAAATCCGGCACTTGATGCTGCAGGAGTTAAGGACATTGCTGCGTTGACCTGGGGAGCTGTAAAGTACGGTAACTTTTTATCGGCAATTATATCCTTCCTCGTAATTGCTTTCGTTCTTTTTATGCTTATCAAAGGATTTAACGCAACCAAAAAGAAAGAAGTTGAAGCTCCTCCTGCTCCTCCGGCTATTCCGGCAAATGAAATTCTTCTGGCTGAAATCAGGGATTTACTAAAAGCACAGAAATAATTCAACCCAACTTATTTATTGTCTAAACCGGTTTCGATGAGGCCGGTTTTTTTATTGGATCCATTAAAATTCAAAAAGGTAATCATGACTGTATTATATTTTGATGTGCTGGAAAAATTCGGACATCATAAGCGATACTATTTTAATTAAATTTAATAGATCCATTAATTAATGGATATTCCGGTGATACTGACCCCCTATTCCGGTCATATTGACCCCCCAACAGGATCATGGTTTTAAGAACGTTTAGGCATGACAATATTACCGTTTTTTTCTCAAGCTTTCACCTTTTAAT
>Ga0105047_10009582_pt1 | contig 15921 bp, 6 predicted proteins | sample MAT04_FD_78384 | JGI IMG/M metagenome (GOLD analysis project Ga0105047, IMG submission 78384) | Freshwater microbial communities from Lake Fryxell liftoff mats and glacier meltwater in Antarctica - MAT-04 (megahit assembly) | ecosystem: Environmental > Aquatic > Freshwater > Ice > Liftoff... | reverse complement strand
TTCGATGATGCGATTGAAATCGGTGAAAAACACATCCGCGTTGATTCCAAAAGCGCGGCACCATGCTTTGAGGGGTTGTTCCAAAGGGGTGGCGACAAAGGTGGATGCGATGTTGATCGTGATTTCCGAATTGGCAGGGGTCTGTTCGGCAAGTGAATGTAAAGCGGATGTGGCGGCGTCCGACTGAAGCAAGGGCAGTAGATCCGCTGGAACCCTTTCCGCCGTCCGGACTTTTTCCGACGGTTTGTGCGCGGCAAGGGCGGTGAGGACGTCTCTTGTGGAGTGGAGCATGAAGCGCTGTGAAGATGGTATTTCGAGTCCGAAACGAGTGTGGATGGCTGCGGAGATGGAAACTTGTCCGAGTGAGTCCCATTGCTCGCAGTTGCTGGAGTCGGAGTCGATATCAAGGGAACCGGGGGATAGGCCAAGGGCGTGTTCTATGGTGGAAATTACCTGGCTGCCATCCACAAAAGTGGTGTTTCCGGTGGGCTCGGCCTGGGGTGTGGCTGGATCCCGTTTCCTGATAAAAACTGCTGGCGAACCACCCCATACCTCGCGTGGTGGAATCCGCGTGAAGGCTGTGACATGGCTGAACGGCTCTACCATGGAACCCGCCCCAATCACAGAACCCAATTCAATCTGCGTTCCTCCACCGATGGTCGCATACCTGCCGATAGTGATCGGAGCGAATTTCGCGATGACCGTCCCATCCAAGGACCGTGAAAACGAGTGGGCAAGGATCCGTGTGTCGTCACCTATCAAGGCACCACGTTTGATGAAAGTCAGGTCCGGATCGAGAATTTCGCCGAGAATAGTGGCCCGGGGGCCGATGTGGGTGCGGACGGAATAGGATCTCATCACCAGCGGACGGAAGGCATCGAGTCTTTGCAAAAGAGGAACCCCCGGGAGGCAGCGCAGCAATCCCATCCTGGCGTACATGAGCATGGCCATTGAAATACCGAACGGAGGCGGGGTATTGTCGGAAAAGGAAAAATGCCTGGGCTTTTTGATGAACGGTCGAAGCAAAGTTGTTTCCGTGCAGTAGATGGTCAGCAAAAGTATGACCCACGCGAAATAGAGAGCCGGGGCGGCGGCAAGCCACCAGAGCGTGGACATGCCGGAGAATCCAAGGACTTCCAAGAATTTCGCGAGTAGGAAGGAGGCGAGCAGCGGTGCGAGAAGTATTCTGAAAACAGAACCGATCATGATGCCGGCCGTGCGGGCATTTTCGATCACTCTGACGTTCCCAAGTCTCATGCCCGTAGGTAGTTGCCACATTTACGATCTGTAAAAATAAATAACCGGTCAAAGCCGAAACTTTCCGGAAAATAGTCAGCGGGGGTGAATTTGCCCTTGCTTGACAAGGCCAACGGGGGGGCTTCAATCACGCATTCATGACTGACAGGAACGAGGCTGGCAAAGAACCGATCGCGATTATCGGAATAGGGTGCCGCTATCCGGGGAATGCGAACGATCCCGAATCCTATTGGGAAATGCTTTGTCAGGGAGTGGATGCGGTACGTGAGATCCCGTTGGACCGCTGGGATTGGCGGCCTTATTACGATCCGGAGCCGGGCAGGCCGGGGAAAGCGTATGTGTGCAGAGCCGGAACCGTGGAGGGGATCGACCTTTTCGATCCGGAGTTTTTCGGAATGTCCCCGAGGGAGGCGCCCTACGTCGATCCGCAGCATCGGATGCTATTGGAGGCCACCTGGTCGGCATTCGAGGATGCCGGCCAGCCCATGGACATCGCGGCCGGGTCCGACACGGGTGTTTTTGTAGGGATTTCCACCACCGATTATTCCACTATCCAAATCGTGCCTGGGGATGTGGGAGGCGTTGACGCCTATTCGGCAACGGGAGGAACGATCAGTATCGCGGCGAACCGTATTTCCTATTCCTTCAATTTCCAGGGACCAAGTGTCGCGATTGACACGGCATGTTCGTCCTCCCTGGTTGCCATGCACCAGGCATGCAACGCCCTGTGGAACGGGGAATGCGGCATGGCGATCACCGCCGGTGTCAACTGCATCATCAGCCCGGGTCCTTTCATCGCGTTTTGCAGCATGGGGATGCTTTCACCGGACGGAAAATGCAAGGCCTTCGATGCGAGCGCGAACGGGTTCGTGCGTGGCGAAGGGGTGGGCGCGATTCTCCTGAAACCGCTTTCCAAGGCTGTTGCCGACGGCGACACGATCTATGCGTTGATTCGCTCGACAGCGGTGAACCAGGACGGTCACACCAGCGGAATGACCGTGCCAAGCCGGACGTCTCAGGAAAACCTTGTCAGGGAGGCTTGCAGGCTTGCCGGTGTGGATCCGAAAGACATCAGCTATGTCGAAGCCCACGGCACGGGAACGGCGGTCGGAGATCCGATCGAAACCAGCGCACTGGGAACCGTCTTGGGCGAGGGTCGTGAGAATGGTGACCAATGCCTGATTGGATCCGTGAAAACCAACATCGGCCACCTTGAGGCGGGAGCCGGTGTCGCGGGAGTAATCAAACTGGCTCTCAGCCTGAAACACGGCGAAGTCCCACCGAACCTTCATTTCAACAATCCGAACCCTGCGATCGATTTTAGCGGGCTCAATCTGCGTGTGCCGGTGGAAATGACGACCCTGCCCCAAGCGGACGGCCCGCTGCTCGGGTGTATCAATTCTTTCGGGTTCGGAGGGACCAACGCGCATGCGATTCTGGAAGCGCCTCCTGCCCCGGGTCGTTCCCGGGGAGTGGAATCCACCGGAGACGATCAGGTTGAAAATACGCCGCGACTGCTTCCGTTGACGGCACGGGGCGGAGAGGATTCGTTGCTCGCCGTCGCCCGGACATACCGTGATTTTCTAGTCGCCGGAGAAGGGAAGGTCGTCCCTCCGCTGGCGGAAATCTGCCGTTCGGCGGCGCTTCGACAGACGCATCACGAGTACCGCCTTGCGCTTGTCGGGGAAACCCGGAAACGGATGGTGGAAAGCCTTGATTCGTTTCTGGCCGGAGAAGCCGCGTCCGGAATGAACCGGAACCATGCCCAGGGGAAACAAACCGATCTCGTATTCGTCTTCAGTGGCCAGGGTCCCCAGTGGTGGGCGATGGGACGTGAGCTTCTGGATACGGAACCTGTTTTCCGTGGGATGATCGACCGCTGCCACGAGGCCTTGCTGTCGCTGGGTGGTTGGGCTTTGCTCGACGAATTGCAGCGGGACGAGGAGTCATCCCGAATGGGGGAAACCGAATACGCGCAACCGGCGATTTTCGCTTTGCAGGTGGCACTTGCGGCACTTTGGAAGTCATGGGGCATCAGGCCGACCGCGGTTGTCGGCCATAGTGTCGGTGAGGTTGCTGCCGCCCACGAGGCGGGCATGCTGGATCTTGAGTCCGCAATGCGTGTGATCTACCACCGTGGCCGGTGCATGGAGCACGCGGGGAACGAGGGTAGGATGATCGCCGCTGCGATCATGCCGGAAGAGGCTGAGGCGCTGATCGGTGGCTTCGATGGGAAGGTGTCCCTGGCGGCGATCAATGGGCCTACGATGGTATCGATTTCCGGATGCGCGGAGATTCTCGAAGGCATTTTCAAGGATCTCGAGGAGCGATCCGTGTTCGTGCGGTATGTGCCGGTGAATTACGCGTTTCACAGCATGCAGATGGATCCGGTGAAGGACGAGTTGCTCGCCGCGCTGGAGGGGGTTTGCCCACGGGAAAGCACTCTGCCACTTTATTCGACAGTGAGCGGCGAACTCACGGACGGGTCGAATTTCGATGCCGAATACTGGTGGCACAATGTCCGTGACACGGTGAAATTCGCGCCGGCGATCGACCGTCTCATTGAGGATGGGCATTCGAATTTCCTGGAGATCAGCGCCCACCCCGTGCTTTCGCCATCGATTACGGAATGCCTTTCCGCAAAAGGACGGAAGGGAGTGGTAATCCAGTCCCTGAGGAGACAGACACCGGAACGTGCGGGAATTCTGGGTTCTCTCGGTATGCTCTGGTCATTGGGCTACGGGATAGATTGGAAAACGGTATATCCGGGAGACGGTTCGTTCGCAAAGCTGCCACGCTATCCTTGGCAGAAGGAAAGTTATTGGAACGAATCAGCGACATTCAGCGAACTGCGGCTGCGTCCTTCCCTGCATCCTCTGCTGCGCCGTCGCATCGGATCATCCGATCCTTGCTGGGAGACGTATCTGGACAAGCGGGCGATGCCGTACCTCTACGACCACCGTGTCGGCAGGCATATCCTGTTGCCCGCGGCAGCTTATGTGGAAATGGCCATGGCGGCTGGCATGTCCTTGTTCGGTGATCTTCCGTTTGTGATCGAGGAGATGGAGATCCCGAGAGGTTGCGTGATCCCGGCGGGTGACGAGATCCCATTGTTGCAGTTCTCCTACGATGCTCCGGACAGCTCGTTCATGATCCACAGCAGGCTTTCGGATGCGAAGGGGGCGTGGTCGATGAACGCGAACGGGAAAATGCGCCACCAACCCGAAAGGACCGTTCCCGACCGCGCGGATATCGCGTCCATCATAGAGCGGATCGGCGGAGTGCGGACTTCGGACCGGTTTTACGAAGTCATCCAGGAAGACGGTTTGTACTTTGGGCCACATTTCCGCGGGGTTTCCCAGGTCTGGGCCACGGGTGAGGAAGCGATCGGTCTGGTCGAACTCCTGGATCTGAACGAGCGTGATGCCGAATTCTACCACTTCCACCCGGCATTCCTTGACGCCTGTTTCCAAGTCATCGGAGCGATGGATCTGGCAGGCTTGCTGTTGCCAGCCAGCATTGGGAAAATCCGCGCGCACGCGGATCCGAAGAAACGCGTCTGGAGCCACGTGCGCCTGAAGCATTACATCCACCGCAAACGTGCGGAGATGGACGTGCGGATCTATGACGAGGAAGGCAACATCCTGTTAGAAATGGACAGTTTCGTTTGCAACTCCGCGGAAATCGCGACCACCGCATCCGCGAATGCCAGCTCTGACTGGTTGTATCAGTTCAAATGGCTGCTGAAACCTCTCGAGGGCAGGGCGGAAAAAGAGCGTGCGGCTGATTTTTTGCCGGACACCGAAGTTCTTTCAAAACTCGGCGCAGAGGCGATGGGGCGCTTGGACGCATCGCTTGGCCTTTCAGCGAAATACGCCGTATGGCAACCAAAGATCGACCAATTGTGCCAAGCATACGTCCTGAAAGCGTTTGAGGACGCAGCATGGAGACTTGAGCGGGGAGACCTTGTCACACACGCCGTCGTGATGGAGAGGTTGGGGGTCGTTCCAAAATTCGGAAAACTCGTGGCCCGTCTGCTATCCCAGCTTGAGGAGGACGGCCTGCTACGGCGCACGAAGCCGGGGAATGGTGAACCCTCATGGAAAGTGTCGCGGGCACCGAAGCCCGCGGATATCCGCAAAACATGGCGTGAAATCCTTTTCCATTTCCCGGCCTTCCATCCGGAACTCACATTGCTTGAACGCAGTGCGGGAAATCTTGCCAGGATTTTGCAGGGGAAAGCCGAGGCCCGGGATCTTTTGTGCCCGGGTGGATCGATGAACACCATCGAACAATACGAGGCGGATTCACTGTCCGTTAGATCCAGCAACCATGCCCTGGCCGAAGCGGTCGCCGCCTCGCTCGTGAAGCTTCCGGAAGGCAGGCGCATAAGGATACTTGAACTTGGAGCGGGAACCGGAGGGCTGACGGCGTGCATCCTGCCCAAGTTGCCTGCCGGACGGGTGGACTATGTTTTCTCCGACACGGATGATTCGTTTTTCGGCAGGGCTGAGCAGAAATTCCAGGATTACGGGTTCGTGGACTACCGTGTGCTCGATATCGGCGAGCCACCCTCCGAACAGGGTTTTGAAGAACACGGGTTCGACTACATCATCGGAAACGGTGCGCTGCACAAGACCGAGGATCTTGCCAGGGCGGTGAGCCATCTGGCTTCGCTGCTTGCGTCAAAGGGACTTGTGGCCATGGCCGCAGAGGACAAGCCGGGAAGACACGTGGATCTTGTTTTTGGAACCGCGGTTGACTGGTGGAAATTCAAGGACGAACTACTACGTCCATCGTATCCTCTGATCGCGCGTGGAAAACTGATCGAACTTTTTCAGGAAAGAGGTTTGACGGGCACGTATGCCGTGTCGGGCAGCGGGCAGGAATCGGAAGACGGGCGTTACCTCCTGTTCGCGCGTGGCGCCGAAGTTGAAGCCATCAACAGGGCGTTGGAAACGGACGAAGGGGACAAGCGCTCTAGCTGGCTGGTTTTCGCGGACGGGACGGGAATGGCGGACGAGCTGGTGGCAAAACTTTTGTCGAGAGGTGACAAATGTTTTGTCGCGCGGGTCGGCGAGATGTTCTCCGCTGGCGAAGACGGCAGGTTCCAGATCCTCCCGTCATGCTCCGAGGATTTCCACGCGCTGGTCGCGGCGATGCCGGAGGATCTGACGGGTGTCATCCACGCCTGGAGTCTAGATGCGCCCGGTGGGGAGCAAATGACTACGGCGGAAATCTCCGGAGCCGAGCCGTTGGTCTGCCACAGCGTGCTGTATCTGGTCCAGTCTTTCATCGCCAGTGACCGTACGGAGAAACCGCAGTTATGGCTCGTGACGAGGGGAGCGCAACCGGTCGGCGAATCGATCAAAGGCCTGTCACTCGCACAGTCCGCGCTTTGCGGTCTCGGACGTGTGATCATCAACGAGCATAGCGAGTTCCGGACCCGCATGCTTGATCTGGATCCCGATTCCAGTGTCGGCGACGCGGACGCGATCATCGACGAGATCCTCCATAACGATGGAGAAGAGGAAGTCGCGCTGCGTTGTGAGGCTCGTTATGTCCAGAGGCTTGCCCGCGGGACTTTCGCGCCTCAACGCGATAAAAAACGGCCTGTGCGAATCAAGGATTCCCCATGCCGATTGGAAACTCCCCGCCCCGGTTCGTTGGACAGTCTGATTTTCCGACCTATCGAACGGCGTGCTCCGGAGCCCGATGAGGTGGAAATCGAAGTCAGCGCCGCGGCGTTGAATTTCCGTGATGTCATGAAGGCGTTGGGGATTTATCCTGCGGAAGCGGATGACGCCATGTTGCTGGGTGACGAGTGCTCGGGACGCATTGTGACCGTAGGATCGAATGTGAAGCACTTCAAACCGGGTGATGAAGTGATGGCCATTTCAGCAGGATGCTTCTCTTCCCACGTCACGACACCAGCGATGACCGTCCTGCCGAAGCCCGGCCATCTCAGCATGGAGGAGGCCACGACCATGCTCGTGACCTACATGACCGCGGCATACGCGTTGCATCAGCAGGGGAGGATGCGTGCTGGTGAAAAGGTATTGATCCATGCTGCGACGGGCGGGGTGGGGCAGGCTGCGGTGCAAGTCGCGATGCTTGCGAAAGCGGAAATTTTCGCTACGGCAGGGACTCCTGAGAAACGCGATTTCCTCCGCTACCTCGGGATCAACAAGGTGATGGACTCCCGCACGCTTTCCTTTGCGGACGAGGTTCTTGCATATACCGATGGCAAGGGCGTGGATCTTGTTCTGAACTCGCTGGCAGGGGAGGCGATCCACAAGAGCCTTTCGGTTTTGGGTTCGTACGGTCGCTTTCTGGAAATCGGAAAACGGGACATCTATGGGAACACGAAGATCGGCCTGCGGCCTTTCAGAAAGAACCTTTCCTACTTTGCCATCGATCTCGGTGCCGCGATGGATCCGTCCGGAACCGGTGACCTGATGGCCTGGCTGAAGAAACAGTTCGGGGGTAAGAAACTGCCGCCCTTGCCGTACCGCACGTTTCCGTTTTCTGATGCGATCGAGGCGTTCCGTTATATCACCCAGGCGAAGCAGGTCGGGAAAGTCGTACTCTCGCTAGAGGATCGCAGTGTGGTCCAGACACCGGATCTGCCGAAGGAGGCAATCACATTCCGCAGTGACGCGAGCTACATGATCAGCGGTGGTCTGGGCGGTTTCGGGTTGGCGGTGGCCGAGTGGCTTGTTGAAAAGGGCGCCCGCAACCTGGTGCTCACTGGTAGGACCGGTCTGAACTCGGACGAGGCGAGGGCATCCGTGGCGAAGATGGAGGAAACGGGTGCGAAAGTTTTCGTCGCGACTTCCGACATCAGTGTCCCGGAAGACGTTTCGCAACTTTTCGCGGGAATAAAAGAGACCATGCCGCCGCTGGGTGGGGTTTTCCATGCCGCCATGGTGCTGGACGACGGATTGCTCACCCAGTTGGACGGCGAGAGGTTCAGCCGGGCGATGACGCCGAAGGTAAATGGAGCATGGAACCTCCACCGGGAAACCAGAGTTATGGATCTCGATTTCTTCGTGATGTTCTCCTCGGTCAGTTCCGTTGTCGGAAGTCCGGGCCAGGCAAACTATGTGGCGGCGAACGCGTTTCTCGATACCTTGGCGCATCACCGGAAATTGCTCGGACTTCCCGCTCTGGTGGTGAACTGGGGAGTGCTGGCCGAGGTCGGGTATGTGGCACGTCACAAAAAGCTCGAGGAGCATTTCCACCGCATGGGTTGGGGCGGGCTTACCCCGTCCCAGGTCCTGCCCATCCTCGGACGTCTGATCAATTCCCAAGTGAACCAGATGGTGGTCCTGAAAGTGGATTGGGCGCAATGGTCGAAAACCTCCGGGCGAACCGCGTCATCGCCCCGCTATGCGCTTCTGACATCACCCGAGGCAATGCAGCATGGAAATGGCGATGGCGGCGAATGGCTGCGTAACGCGGTGCTCGAAGCTTCCCCGGAAGAGCGACAGTCCCTGATGGAGAACTATCTGCGTGAGCAGATCGCGAAAGTGCTCCGAACCGCGCCGGAGAAAATTGAGAAAGACCGTCCGCTGAATGAGCTGGGGCTGGATTCGCTGATGGCCGTCGAGCTTTTACACCTGATCGAGAACCAACTCAGCGTGGCAATCCCGACCGGCCAACTGATGGGCGGCCCGACGGTATCGAAACTCGCCGTAGTGCTGGTGGATAACATTACAGGTGGTGAATCGGGGATCTCGAAATCGGCTGGATCTAACAGGCCGGATGAACCGGAAACGGCAAACCATGATTCCGAATTCATCAAAGATTGCGAATTGGATCCGGATATCCGGATCGCCGAGGGTGATATCGAACCGGAGCAGATCACTTCTCCGCGAAAGATCTTCCTCACAGGATCGGTTGAATTCCTCGGCGCATACCTGCTTTCGGAAATCCTTGGGAAAACATCCGCGGAAGTCCACTGCCTGATCGATGGCGAAAACGAAACGGAGGCGAAAGGAAGGATCCGAGAAACTCTCAATGGTTACGGTCTTGCTCCCGAAAATTTCGATATGCGGGTTCATGCCGTGCTTGGTGAAATCACCGCAACGCGTTTCGGAATGGAAGAGCGGGAATTCGCGGGATTGGCGGAAGAAATGGATGCCATTTACCATGCCCGTGCGGATGTGAACCACATCGTCGCCTATGAGCGGCTGAAGCCGGTCAATGTGGATGGAACGGTCGAAATCATCCGTTTCGCGGGTGAAGGCAAACGCAAGCCGGTGCATTACGTGTCCAGTTTCACCGTGCTCCCCGCCCGGGGCGTGGATCAGACGGGCTCTGTGGGTGAAGACGACCGGCTGGATTTTCCATCCAATCTAATCGGCGGGTATTCCCAGAGCCGATGGGTGGCAGAGCGTCTGTTAGGGGCGGCCCGTGATCGGGGACTGCCAGTCAATATCTATCGTCCCGGCCTTTTGTCCGGAGACACCGTCTCGGGAATCGCGAGTCCGGAGGATTTCGTCTGGCGCCTGTTGAAAAGCTGCATCGAACTGGGTGCGGGGCCGAAAACAGATTTCAAAGTGTTCCTCACACCCGTGGATTTCGCGGCCAAGGCCATGTTCGAGCTGTCGCGCAATGCGGCGCTGTCCGGAAGGAACTTCCACCTGCTTAACGGGGATTCGGCAAACTATTCCGATCTGGTGTTGCTTGCGGGTGAATGCGGATACACCATGAACCTGGTTTACACTGCGGAGTGGGAAAGGCTGGTCGTGGAGCGAGGAGTCGATCTCCGCGACAACCCCTTGGCCGCGTATCTGCTGTTCATGCCGGTGGTGGCAAAAGACACCCTGCACATTCCCGGCGTGATCCCCGATCTCGACAATTCGAATGTCAGGACGGGTCTGGCCAATGTCGGCATGGAATTCCCGAACTTGGATCGGGCCTTGATGAAGACCTACATCAATTATTTTGTGCGAACCGGCTTCTTTCCTCCGAATCCCGCTAAAAGGAACATGCGGAAACAAACCGCATCATGAACGGGCGGGAAATCACGTCATCGAAACCGTCGTAGGATACCACGCTTCCGAATGAGTTGTGCGCCGTCGCCCTTTTCCTGTCCTTCCCGACACCGTTCGGGTTGTTTGATGCCAGAGCGGGAGGAAGAATCTGACCCGGGAAGAGCGGGAGCGCGAATCCTCTGCCGCCGGGCAGCGCGGGGATGTCACCGTGGTTCTGCCGGGGCCGGAAAGATCCGTAAAGCTGCGGGCGGACGGGTCTTAGTTCGCGCGACGGCGGCGGGCGGCGAGAGCGAGGACTCCGAAGGCGGAAAGAAGCGCGGCGGAGGGCTCGGGGATCGCAGTTACGGTGAGGTTGTCCACACCGAAGTGCGGACGGAATCCGCCGGAGACGGGCAGCCACTCGAAGCGGAGGCTGACGGTGGCGCCATTGGCGATGGGGCTGGACCAGCTTGCGGTCTTGGCGGCAACGATGGGATCGGCGAAGACCGTGTCGGAGCTTCCTCCGGTGGTGACGCTAGTGGTGGTGTCTCCGCTGAGGTTGGCGATATTGAAGGTGGTGCCATCGGTGCTGCCGCGGAAGTTGAGGTCGCTTTGGCCGCCGGCGGTGGAGAACTGTTTGAAATCGTAGGTGAAGGCGATGCCGGGGATGGTGGCACCGGTGCTGTTGGTGACATCAAACGTGAGAGTGCCGAAGCCGCTGCTGACATTTGTACGGGCTCCGAAGGTGAAGTCGGTGGGAGTGCCGTTGTCGTTGAGGGAGTAGAAGCCGGTCGCGGTGTTGTAGGGGCTGGTGCCGCTGGTGAGGATTCGACCGTTGAAGGCGGGGCTAGTCTGGTGGAAGGCGGTGAAATTCGCGGGAACCTTGGCGGCGGTGCCGTCATTGAAACCGTTGAAGTTCTCCGTGAAGGTGGTGAAATCGGTCAGCACGATGGCGGCTGAGGCGTGTCCAGCGGCAAGGGAGAGCATCAGGATGGGAGCGATCTTTTTCATGATCTGAGACGTTTACAGAATTTCCGGGGAGGGGTCAAAGGTTTTTTTCCGACAGGAGCTCCGTGAGAGATGCTTCAGTCGGCGAAGGGGTAAAAGTGGACGGGGTATTACTCTTTTTCCTCGTGGCTGAGCTGCTTGTGGATGCCGGAAATTCGGGATTGCGGGGCGCGGCTCCATTTCCAAACATACCAGCCATGTCGAAATACGCAGGAGAAGAGGTGCTGGTTGTGGAGCGGAGTCTGCTGGAAGAGCTGGGGATGTTCGAGGGCTTCAAGGTGGAAGGCGTGGATGAGGTGGTGGAGGCTTTGCTCAGGGAGGACAGCCATTTTTTCCTGGACCGGACGGCGGCGGAGGATGACCCCTCCCACAAGCAACTGATCCCGTATTGCATCTTCAAATGTGGCGACCGTGTGCTGCACTACACCCGTGGCAAGGCGGGTGGTGAGAACCGCCTCCACGCGAAGCTTTCGGTGGGTGTCGGCGGACACATCAATCCGGTGGACATGGGCGAGGGGCGGAAGGGTGCGGCGGCGTATTACTCCGCGGTGCAACGCGAGCTGGATGAGGAGCTGGACATTCTGTGCGATTATGAAATGCGCATCATCGGGCTGTTGAACGACGATTCGAATCCCGTGGGACAGGTCCACCTTGGCGTGGTGCATCTGGTGGAGCTGGAGACGGAGGAGGTGTCCTCCAAGGAGGACGCGCTGACGGATCTTTCCTGGGCGACGCTGGAGGAGCTGAACGGGGCGCTCTACGAAAGGCTGGAGACTTGGAGCCAGCTTTGCGTGAAGGACCTGGCGCGGGCTTGACTGCCCACCTATTTCAACGTATTCAGTTCCTATGGATACGGTTTTGGAAATCGAGCGTCAGATTGAAAATCTTCCAAAGGAGGAGTTCGATCAGCTCGCGTCGTGGTTTTTGGAGAAAACGGAGGACGAAGGATTGCTGCGTGCTTGTATGGAGGTGGAGTCCGAAAGGATCGCGGATGAAGTATCGGCGGCCGAAGTGATCTCGAATCTTCGGCAGCGGGCGGGTTTATGAAAATCAACTACAGCCCGCAGGCTCTCAAGGAAATCGGCGGCTTGAAGGATGTTTCAGCAATCAAGGGTGTGGCCCGGGCAATTGGGATTCTGGAAAAAGCGGAAAATTTGCGCTCGGTGCAAAATGTGAAATCGCTTTCCGGAGGTGGGGGATATTTCAGAATGCGAATCGGCAACTATCGGATGGGTCTTCGACAAAACGAAGAAGATGACGGGGGTGTGACAATCTTACGAGTTCTTCACCGACGTGAGATCTACCGTCATTTTCCGCCGAATTGAGAAATTGCACAGGGGCGGTGGAGATTCTAAATTTACCTGAGCGGAGGCGTGGTGGCGCGTGTCGTCCCCTTTTCACTCGCTACGCTCGGGGGGCGTAGTATTGGGCGTAAAGTTTTTTAGCACAGGCGTTGGCATGGGCGGGGCCGCGTATACGGGCGATCTGATAAGTGGCGACCAGGCGTATGACGGTGAGGAAACGTTTCCGGAAAGAGCTTTTCCATTTCACAGACGCGACTTGCCACTCGCTGCCGAGGTAGATGATGCGGCCACAGGTCTGGAGGCGGAGGCTGACCTCGACATCCTCCATGAGGGGTTGCGCGGGAAATCCTCCGCAGCGATCCAAGGCGCTTTTCCGGATGAGCATGGTCTGGTCTCCGAAGGCGACTCCTCCGAAGGTGACTCGAATCTCGTTGAGCATTTCGATCAAGAGCGTGCCGGGGGTGTTGCGGTCGAAACGCTGGCCCGGCACGAGCATGGAGGCCTCCGGATGGGTTTGGATGGCCAGATGGAGGGTTTCATACCAATCGGGACGCGGGACGGTATCGACGTGGGCGATGAGTATCCAGTCGGTCTCAAGCTTTGAAATACCTGAGGCGATCTGGTCGCCCCGGCCACGGACCACACTGGCATCCGCGATGATTACGGGCAATCCGGCTGGGGCACCGGAGCGCAGCAGGGTAGTGAGATTTTCAGACTGCCCGTTAGGCTCCAAAACGGGGATGACGATGCCGATGGAGTGGGTGGTGGGTGTTTTTTGTGGAAAGGAAATTTCCCGGAGAATTCGCCAGGGGAGTAGGCGGTGCTGCGCTGCGAAGGCGAGGAGGGCGGGTATCCAGATGATGAGGGAAACCTCCGGTTGGAAGCCCCACCAGCCGTGGAGTGCGAGAGTCTGCCATGCGAGGAAATACAGTGCCGATGTGGTGGATGCGACCGTCCAGCCGAAGGACGGGCGCAGCGCGGCTAGAGGAAGAATCCACGCCAGATACCAGAAATGAACGATGGGGGAGCAGAGCAGAAGCAAAGTGATGCAGCCGTGGATGGAATCGGTCAGGCACATAGAGCGCGAACGGGCGTAAAGGAGGGCGAGGAAACCGAGAGCGAAGGTGCCGTAACAGATGGATCGCAACGATTCCAATGGCAGGCCGATGACGGTGAGGGTTGAAAACAGCGGACCGTTGAAAGCGCTGTCGTTCGCGAAGGAGAGAGTGCCGCTGATCCAGCCGGGCAGATGCGCTGCGAAGGGGATCGCGGGAAGAATGATGACGCCGAGAAATGCGATCAACGGAACGATGGCGCTGCGAACGGATGATCGGATGGAGCCGGTCCAGAGGAAAAACGGCAGCAGGAACAGGGCGATGAATTTCATCTGGACTGCGATGCCAAGCAGGAGGAGTGCGCGAACCAGGTGTTTGGATTTGACCGCGAGGAGGGCACCGAGGATCGCGGCGACCATGAGCGAATCGAAATGCGCCTCGGCAGCGAATGCGATGAGGATGACGGGATTGAAGGCGTAGAATCCGGCCCAGCGCAGGGGGAGACGATCCCGAGAAAGGAGTGCGAGGATGAGGATGAGCGACAGGACATCCGTGAGGAGCGAAAGGATTTTGAAAGCGAGCGGGTGATCGTGGAGCGTGGCGGTGGCGGCCATGATCCATTGGATGCCGGGCGGATATGCGGTCGGGCGGTCGCGATGGTTCATGGCTTCCCAGCGAGCATCGTGGTACACCTCCCATCTGGGATCATCCGCGGGAGCGGAATAAGGATTTTCCCCTGCGGCGACGATGCGTCCCTCCCAGAGGTAGCGGTTCACATCGTCAGAGACTGGGGCGGGGAACAGCAGGATACGCAGAAAAACGGCGGAGATGAGAATGAGATTGCGGGATTTCCCGGAAGGGAGATCTGGGAAAAGGAAAACCAGTCCGATCATCGCCGCACCCATGCCTGCGAAGAGCCAGACCCTTGGGACAGGGGAGGCGTCCAGAGCGGGAAGGGAAGCCCACAGGATAGTCAGGACGGATGCGATGGCGAGCGACAAACTCCATGCGATGGGACGGACAGGGCTCATATTACTATGAACGGCGTAGTTGTTCGCGCAGACTGGAACTTCCGACCCACAGGAAGCCGACCGAGTAGATGATCAGGAAAGGAACAATCCCGAAATTCTCCGAGAGGGCGAAAACAAATGTGGCCCATGCCGCGTAGAGGCCGGTCAGGATTTCGAGAAACGGGATGAGGCCGGTGTGGGAGCGGTAGGTTTTGACACGGGTTTCCCCGGACTTGGGCGTGCGGACGAATCCACTGCGGATGCCGAGAAACGCTTCGAGAATCGCGCGGGAGTTCGAGATGCAGATCCCGAAGCCGATGAGCGTGAGGACGGGCATGAGTAGGATCCGTTTCAGCCATTCGCGGGGGTACAGGATTTTCTGACTGACGAGGTAGAAGATTGGCGGACCGAGCGCCGTAAGAATGAAGGGCACAATGACCACGGCAATAAGCGCAGGATGGAAAAGCCCGTGAAGTTTTCCCAATGCCGGGTAGGCGAGCAGAACGATAAGGAGCATGAGGAAGTGTGCGAAGTAGTGGCAGACGTGAACCGTAGCTTCGATCTTCGTGAGCAGTGGCAGATGTGATCGGAAGACCGCAGGCAGCAATTTGATGGCGGTCTGGAGCGAGCCTTTCGCCCAACGGAACTGCTGACTTTTGAACGCGGTGTGGCTCTCGGGGATTTCCGCAGGGACTTGGACATCCGGGACATACTCGAAGTGCCAGCCACGGAGCTGGGCGCGGTAGGAAAGGTCCAGATCCTCGGTAAGCGTGTCCGCCGTCCAGCCGCCAGCGTCCTCGATGGCCTCGCGTCGCCAGATTCCGGCGCTGCCGTTGAAGTTGAGGAACAGGCCGTTGGTGGAGCGCGCGGTTTGCTCGATCACGAAATGGCCGTCGATGCCAATGCTCTGGGCGCGGGTGAGCAACGAATGATCCCGGTTCAGATGCGTCCACCTGGCCTGGGCGACGGCCGTGCGGGGATCTGCGAAGTGCGGCAGCATCCGCCTGAGAAAATCGGCTGCCGGGACGAAATCGCTGTCGAAGATGGCGATAAAATCTCCTTTGGCCGCAGGCATGGCATCGGCGAGCGCGCCGGCCTTGTAGCCGTGCCGGACTTCCCTTCGGAAGACGTCGATCCAGATACCATTTTCCCGAAGCGTGGCGGCGATGCCATCCACAAGCTCCCGGGTCTCGTCAGTTGAGTCGTCGAGGATCTGGATCTGGTGTTTTTCCGCAGGGTAGTCGAATGCCGCGACGGCGTTGATAACCCGGGCGGCCACGTTGTATTCGTTGTAGAGCGGGATCTG
>Ga0105047_10009581_pt1 | contig 15922 bp, 14 predicted proteins | sample MAT04_FD_78384 | JGI IMG/M metagenome (GOLD analysis project Ga0105047, IMG submission 78384) | Freshwater microbial communities from Lake Fryxell liftoff mats and glacier meltwater in Antarctica - MAT-04 (megahit assembly) | ecosystem: Environmental > Aquatic > Freshwater > Ice > Liftoff... | reverse complement strand
CTGGACGCCATGCTTGATCGGCTTGCGGTCAAGGCCGGTCATCCGGCAGTCGCTTCGGGCCTTACCGCCGAGGCCTCGCGGGTCACGGGCGTCGCCGGGCTGATGACTGTGGCCCGCAAACTTTACGATTTTCGACGGGGGATGAGCCGTGAATGTGACTGAGGTGAAGACCTTGGCTGACCGCATCAAGGCCGAGGTGGCCAAGGCGGTGGTGGGCCAGGACCAGACCATCGACCTAATGCTGACCGCCTTGTTCTCCGGCGGACACATCCTGCTCGAGGGTCCGCCGGGAACGGCCAAGACGTTCCTGGCCCAGTGTTTCGCCCGTACGCTCGGGCTGGATTTCGGCCGCATCCAGTTCACCCCCGACCTGATGCCGGGGGACATCATCGGCGCCAATCTGTTCAACTTTTCGACCAGCACCTTCTCCCTGACCAAGGGTCCGATCTTCTGCGAACTGCTCCTGGCCGACGAGATCAACCGCACGCCGCCCAAGACCCAGGCGGCGCTCCTGGAGGCGATGCAGGAGCGCACCGTGACCATCGACGGCGCGACCCATCGCCTGTCCGACCGCTTTATGGTTGTGGCGACCCAGAACCCCATCGAGCAGCAGGGCACCTATCCTCTGCCGGAAGCTCAACTCGACCGGTTCCTGTTCAAGCAGGTTCTTGCCTATCCGACCGTGGAAGACGAGATGGCGATCGTCGCCTCCCACGGCACGCGCGCCGGCTCGCCCGACCCGGCCGCCATGGGCGTCAGCGCCGTGGGCGACGCGGCGACCATTGAGGCGGCGGGGCGAGCTGTGTCGACGGTGCGGCTGACCAGCGAGGTTGTCGCCTATGTCGTGGCTCTAGTGCGGGCGACGCGCGAGACCGCCGATCTCGAGACCGGCGCCTCGCCGCGCAGCGGAGCCATGCTGGCCGCCGCCGCCCGCGCCCACGCGGTCTTGGAGGGACGGGACTATGTCATTCCGGACGACGTCAAGGCCTTGGCCCTGCCGGCCCTTCGCCATCGGGTGATCCTGTCTCCGGCCGCGGAGATCGAAGGCCGCAAGGCCGACGACGCCATCCGTGAACTGATCGACCAGACCAGCGCGCCCCGGTAACGGACGCGTGGTCCCGTGATCTACCCCACACGCCGCGCCATTTTCCTGACTGCAGCCGGCGCCCCCGCGGGGGTGATCCTGGGCCTGATCGCTCCCGGGCTGTGGCTGGTCGGGGCCGCTTGGGCGGCCGCCGCCCTGGCTCTGGTCCTGGTCGATGCGGTGCTGGGCTCGAGCCGACATGCGCTGCGACTGAAGACGACCTCGCCGCAAAGTCTGGGCGTGGGCGCTGTGGCCAAGATCCATGTCGATGCAGAGTTTGCGCCGCCCAGCCCGCAGGCGGCGGAGCTAGTGCTGGAAACGAACCTGCTATTGGCGATCTCCCCGGCGCGCCTACGGTTGACCGTCCGTGAGCGCACCGCCGCCGGGGCCTTCGACCTGTCGCCAGTCCGCCGCGGCGAAGGGCGGCTGGAGAGACTGTTCGTCCGCTGGCAGGGCCCCCTGGGCCTGGTCTGGAAGCAAACGACTGAGCCCCTCGGCCGGGCTGTCGCGGTCACCCCCAACATCCGGGCGATCAAGGACGAAGCCATCCGCCTGTTCGCTCGCGACTCCTTATTCGGTCTGAAGAGCCAGATCGAACTTGGCGAAGGCTCCGAGTATCACGCCCTCAAGGAGTTTCAGGCGGGCCACGATCGCGGCGCGGTCGACTGGAAGCAGTCGGCCCGCCACGCAAAGCTGCTGGTCAAGGAGCACCGAACCGAGCGCAATCATCATCTCGTCTTCGCCGTTGATACCGGCCGTCTGATGAGCGAGCCGGTGGATGGGCAGCCCCGCCTTGACCGGGCGATCAACGCCGCCCTGCTCCTGGCCTATGTCGGGCTCAAGATGGGAGACCGCGTCGCAATGTTCGGATTCGGAGACCGTCCCCATTCCCTCAGCGGCGCGGTGGCCGGCGCCGGAGCGTTCGGCCTGCTGCAGCGCCTCGCAGCCGAGCTCGACTATTCAGACGAAGAGACCAACTACACCCTGGGCCTGACCACCCTGGCCGGCGAGTTGCAGCGGCGATCCCTCATCGTCGTCTTCACCGACTTCGCCGACGCCACCAGCGCCGAGCTGATGATCGAGAATGTCGGCCGTCTTATGCGCCGTCACCTTGTGCTGTTCGTGGCGTTCCGGGACGAGGAACTGGAGCAGATGGTCAGGGCCGAACCCCTCTCGCCGGACGATGTTTCCCGCGCGGTGATCGCAGCGGCGCTTCTGCGCGAGCGCGAGGTGGTTCTGGAACGGCTGCGACGCTTGGGGGTCGAGATCATCGACAGTCCGCCGGATCGCCTGGGTCCGGACCTGCTCAATCGCTATATGGCCCTCAAGCGCAAGGATCTTCTGTGACCGATCTGCGCAGCCAGAAGTTCCGCGCCGAACGGGAGACCGACTGGCGCCGGCTGGAGGCTTTGCTTGCACGGCTGGAGCGCAGTCGGCCCTCCAGTTTGCCCACGGCGGATCTGCTGGCCATCCCGGTGCTGTACCGCTCGACGCTCTCGGCCCTGTCGGTGGCGCGCGCCACATCCCTTGACCACAGCCTGATTGTCTATCTGGAGAGCCTGGCCGCGCGCGCCTATTTCTTTGTCTACGGCGGCCGCAGCACCCTGACCCAGAAGCTCGGTCGCTTCTTTGCCGCCGATTGGCCGCAGGCGGTCCAGGGGTTATGGCGCGAGACGCTGCTCTCGGCGGCGATCATGCTGGCCGGAGTCCTGGTCGGCTACGTCCTGACTGCCGGAGATCCCGACTGGTACTCGGTGATGATCCCGGAGAGCCTGGCTGGGGGGCGCGGCCCAGGGGCCTCGACCGAGGGGCTGCGCGCGATCCTATATCAAGGCTCGGACGGAAGCGGCCTGTCGGTGTTCGCAACCTATCTGTTCACCCATAACGCCCAGATCGCCCTGTTCGCCTTTGCGTTGGGCTTCGCCTTCTGCGTCCCGACGGCGCTGCTGGTGGCCTACAACGGCTGCATGCTCGGAGCGATACTGGCCCTTTACGTCAGCCGAGGCCTGGGTTTCGAGCTGATGGGCTGGCTGATGATCCATGGGGTCACAGAACTGTTCGCCGTCACCCTGGCGGGGGCGGCAGGCTTCCGCATCGGCTGGTCTCTGGCTTTCCCCGGCGAGGCGAGCCGTACCGACGCGGTGGCCGCGGCTGGCCGGCAGGCCGCCACCGCCATGGCCGGGGTGGTGGCGATGCTGATCGTCGCCGGCCTGCTGGAAGGTTTTGGACGGCAGCTGATCACCAACGACTTGGCCCGGTACGCCATAGCCGCTGGCACGGCGATTATCTGGGGCGCCTACTTCTATGCTCCGCGCCGGGTCCGGGAGGGGCTATGAGCGATCTGGCCGCGAAGCAGGCCGGCAGTCTGCGGTCGGTTATCACCCCGGAAGGCGTGGATCTGAAACTGCGTCTCGCCACCGCGGGCGAGCGGTTCGGCGCCCTCGTCCTTGACCTCTTGATCATGATCGCCGTGCTGATCGGTCTCAGCCTCGTGACAGCCCTGGCCTTTGTCGGCGGCAAGGGCCAGGGGGGAGAGGTCTACGCCGTCATATGGCTGCTGGGCTTCTTTCTCCTCAGGAACGCCTATTTCGTGGCCTTCGAACTGGGCCTCCGCGCCGCCACCCCGGGCAAGCGCGCCGCGGGACTGCGGGTGGCGGCGCGAAACGGCGGTCGCCTGCGGGCCGAGGCGGTGTTCTCACGCAACGCCATGCGCGAGATCGAACTGTTCCTGCCCGCCTCGATTCTATTGGCCCAGCCGGCGGGCGGGGCAGGATGGGAGGTGCTGTTCGGGGCGATCTGGAGCGGCGTCTTCGCCTTGTTCCCCTTATTCAACCGCGACCGGCTGCGGGTCGGCGACCTGGTCGCCGGCACCTGGGTGATCAAGGCTCCCAAGGCCCGGCTGCTCCCCGATCTGTCCGCCGCCCCTGCCAACGCCCTCGGCCTGCCGGCGCGAATGGCCTTCAGCCAACCTCAATTGGCAGCCTACGGGATCAAGGAACTCCATGTTCTGGAGGATGTCCTACGCGCCCGGGATCGCAAGGTCATGGCCGAGGTGGCCGCGCGTATCCGCAGCAAGATCGGCTGGGCCGCCGCGCCTGGCGAGACCGACGCGGCGTTCCTAGCCGCCTATTACGCCGGTCTGCGCGGCCGATTGGAGCACCGCCTTCTGTTCGGCCACCGCCGCAAGGACAAGTTTGACAAGGCCTAGGCGTCAACGCCCGAACGGACCCGAAAGACCGGCCGCCGCGCCTACGATCCTGCCGCGCGCTCGGTGATCACCGTAAACTCCACCAGCTCGTTGCCCCCGAAAGTGGTGGTTATGGCCGTGTCGGTGGCGTCTCGGCCCTGGGCCATCAGTATACGGCCTATCCGCGGCTTGTTGTGGCGCGCGTCGAAGGTATGCCAACGCCCGCCCAGATAGGCCTCGAACCAGGCGCTGAAATCCATTGGAGCGTCGTTGGCCGGTATGCCGAAGTCGCCGAGGTAGCCGGTGCAGTAGCGCGCCGGGATGTTCATGCACCGGCACAGGGTGATCGCCAGGTGGGCGTAGTCTCGGCAGACCCCGCATCGTTCGTCGTGGGCGTCGAAGGCGGTCTTGGTCGGCCGGGCGTGGTGATAGCCGAACTCGACCCGCTCATGGACATAGTCCACGATCGCCTGGACCCGATTCCAGCCTGGCTCCACGCCGCCGAACAGCGACCAGGCGAGGTCGGTCAGGCGGTTGGTCTCGCAATAGCGGCTGCCGAGCAGATAGACCAATGCCCCGTCGGGCAACTCGTCGATGGGGTGCTGCACTGCATCGACGACGACCGGATCGGGAAGGCCGCTGTCCTGGACGATGAAATCGGCGGAAAAGGTGATGCGTCCCGCAGGCGCGACAAGGCGCGTGCAGATGTTGCCAAATCCGTCCGCATAGTCGCGCAGGGGCACGGCCGGCGTGGTCATCATGAACTGGCGGGTCACCAGATCGGTAAGCCGTTCGGGCCGCAGGCTCAGCATCAGCACCATGGCCACAGGCGCCGGGCAGTCATAGGTGATGCGGTAACCGGCGCGAATCTGCATGAATGATCCTGTTGCCGCGGCGAAAGGCGATTATGCCGTAGCGGCGAGGGCAACGCGCGGCCGCCCAGTAAGCTCCACCTCGACGTCGACCTGCACGTCCATCCCGCGGTAATAGGACGATGGGCCGCTCCATGAGCCGTGCAAGGGGACCGCCTGGCGGGGATCGCGGGCGACCGCGACGCGCACGAGGTCGGTGTTGCCGACGATCCCGTTGGTGGGATCAAACTCCACCCATCCGCAGCTCGGAAGATAGACCCGCGCCCAGGCGTGGGTGTGGCCCCCACCCACCCGCCGCGCGTCTCCGCGGCCAGTCTCGGGCGAATAGATGTAGCCGGACACGAAACGCGCCGCGAGACCGAGGGACCGCGCGCCCTCGACCATCAGAAAAGCGAAATCGCGGCAGCTTCCCGCGCCAAGCTCCAGGGTTTCCAGCGGCGTCTGCGGGGGCCCGTGCAGGCGGGTGGTGTAACGGAACTCCTCGCGGATCGCGTGGGTCATGTCCGAGAGCAGTCCCAGCACCTTGGTAGGGGCCCCGCGGCGGATGAACCGCTGCGCCCAGCGCATCAGTTCCCCATGCTCGTCCGGTTGCCGCGGCTCGATGGACGCGCGCAGATCGGGCATGTCCTCGGCGGCGTAGGGGAAGGGATAGGTGGCGCGCGACGCGCCGATCTCCTCCTCGGCGTCCGTCACCAGGGGCGCCGGGTTGTGCTCCAGGCGCACGGTGCTGTCGAAGACCAGTTCGCTGCTGAGGCCCTCAAACCGGGCCACGCCCACGCAGTTGCCAAACACATCCTGCATGTAACGGAGTTCGGCGGGGAGGGGCCCGATCGTCAGGCGTGACTCAAGCACCCTCTGGTCGTAGCTCTCGCGCGGCCGGAACATGATCCTGTGCTCGCCGAAGCCGACGGGCTGGCGATACTGATATCGCGTGACGTGTCTGATCGAGAGGACCGGCATTCAGAGGAGCCTAAGGGTTTGTCGCATCAAGGATCGCCCCGCCTTCTGGGCCCCCAGGACCCGCCGCCGTTCATTGCTCGAAATCTGGGCGCCGCGACGCCCTATCTGGTCGTTTGCGACCATGCCGGCCGCGCAGTTCCAACCTGTCTTGATTCGCTGGGCCTGCCTGCTGACCCTTTCCAGCGACATATCGCCTGGGACATCGGCGCCGCGGCTCTGGCTGAGGCCCTTGCGCGGGCTCTGGATGCAAGCCTGTTGCGCCAGACCTATTCGCGCCTGGTGGTCGACTGCAACCGCGCGCCGGGCCGCCCCGATCTGTTCGTGGCGGTGGCGGACGGAGAGCCGGTACCTGGCAATGCTGATCTGGACCCGGCCCATGCCGAGGCGCGCCTGGCCGAGATCTACCATCCGTATCACGACGCCATCGCCGCCGAGATCGACGCCCGATGCGCCGCCGGCCGGCCGCCGGCGCTCATCTCGGTGCACAGTTTCACCCCGGCGTTCCAAGGCCATGTCCGGCCTTGGCACATGGGGGTGCTACACGACCGCACTTCGGCCGCGTCGACCGCTATGCTGGGTCTGCTGCGGGCGGAGCCGGGGCTGGTGGTGGGCGACAACGAACCCTACGCCATGGACGACATCGACTACACCATTCCCCGCCACGCCATAGCGCGAGGCCTGCCCTACCTGGAGCTGGAGGTGCGCCAGGACCTGATCGCTGCGGAGGCGGGAGTGACGCGGTTCGCTGAAATGCTGGCGCGTCTGGTCCCGCACGCCTTCGCCTAGACCCCTGCCAGGTCAAGCGCCCGGTCGACCGTCACGACCGGCATAGCGCTGTCCCGCAGCAGATCCAGCACCGTGCGGAGCATCGCCGGGGTGCAGCCATAGGGGGAGGGATCGTCTGAGACATCGTGGCTGAAGAAAACCAGCCATGCGGGCGCGCTGGAGGCCTCGTGGACGGCGGCGGCGACGACGGCGGAATCGTACGACCGAGCCTCCAAGGGAAACGCGCGCACCTGGCCGAGGTCCAGACGGCCGCGGTTCACTCCCGGGTAGATGCCGCGGCTGGAGCGGAAGGCGTCGCCGCAGCGACGCTTGGAGGCCACCGACAAGTCACCGTAGGGATAGGCGAAGTTGCGCGGCGGCGGCAGGCCGGCCGCATCTTGCATGAACCGCGCATTGGCGGCGATGTCGGCCTGAAGCTGCGCCCACGGGGTGCGCGCAGCGTTGAGGTGCGAGAAGGTGTGACAGGCCAGCTCGTGCCCCGCGGACGTCAGGGATGTCAGGTCAGCGGCTTCGAAATAATCGAGGCCGTCTTCGCGCGCGCCGCAGAACCGCCCAGAGACATAGTAGGTCGCCTTGGCGCCGTAGGCGTCCAGGATCGGGCCGCCAGCGGTCCAGGCTGATCGCGGGAAGTCGTCGAAGGTCAGGCTGGCGACAGACCCCGCAAGCGCGCTGGGGGTCGCCTTGACTGGCGCGGCGCGGGCGCAGGCGCGATGAAAGCGGCCGATCAGGTCCATGGTCGCGCTTCCATTTCGGCATGGGTCTGGCTGCTTTGCAGCAGCTTGGCCAGGGTGGCGACATACAGCACCCAGGTCAGGTCGTTCTGTTTCAACAGCACGCTCTCGGTGATCGTGGTCATCAACAGGGTGGTGAGGAACAGGGGCGCCCAGTAGCCGGCGGGCCCCCGCCCGAACAGGACTGCGACGGCGCGCGGGACCATGAACACCAGCGTCAAGGCGAACAGGGAGACGCCGACCCAACCGAGCTGCACCAGAATCTCGGCCCATGCGTTGTCGGCGGCCAGCACATGCCAGTCCGCCTCATTGGCCACCCAGGCGGCGGGACCGGTGGGCTGGCTGCGCCAGAAGGCGCCGTAGCCGTAGCCCTCCCAAGGTTGGTGAGCCACTTGGCGCATGATCGCCGCCCAGATGTTGGTGCGGCCGGTCAGGCTAGGATCCTTGCCCACCAAGTCGAAGAAGAAGGTCGGCGCGGCCGCGAAGATCGCGGCCACGACGATCAGCGCCGCAATGGCCAGCCACACGCCCATGACGGCGAAATGGGGCCCCAGGCGCAGAAACGAGACGGCGATGAAGCCGCCAAACACCACCAGCAGGCCGAGCAGCGCCGTGGTCGAATTCGACATCACCACCAGCGCGGCGCACAGCAAGGCCCCGCCCAGCCAGACCCACCAGGATCGCGGGCTGAAGGTCATCACCGTAAGGCAGGCGAGGGCGCCTCGGACCATGAACCCCCCCATCCCGTTCTTCTCGAAAAATAGACCCTTCCAGGCGCCGGCGTGGACCTTTTGGTCCACGCCGATGCTGGGGACCGCGACGGCGGCCAGGGCGCTGCCCACCGCCAGGATGATCGAGATGACGGCTACGATCTTCACCAGCGAGCGCCAGTCGTAGCGCGCGGCGAGAAACAGGGCGAAAAGGGTGGGGAACACCAGGGCCATGGATCGGCGCTGGGTGATCGCAGGCTCCAGAGACCAGATTGCGGAGGCCACCGTCCAGCTGATGATCGGCAATAGGACCAGAGCCGCGAGCCACACCGATCCCATGCGCTGAGCCCTGGCGGCCATCAGGGCGCCCACGACCGCATAGGCCGGCAGCCACATCAGTCGTAACCAGGCCGGGGGCTCGCCGACTCCCGAGGGATTGCCGAGGGGGCCCAGCAGGGCGGAAGACAGCATCAACAGCAGCGTCCCGACCAGCGCCGTCTCGGCCCAGACAAAGAGCCCGGCGTGGGGGGTCGGCCGCGCGGCGCAGGGCGCATCGGCGCCAACGGGGCCAAAGCCGCCCATGGCTCGGTCCGACCAGGCGCGGGTTCCTTCAAAAATCATCGGCGGCGGCTTGCCCTTGTCCTCAGCGCCCTAGTTGTCCTCCCGGAGAATGGAGATTTGGTTGCGGACAACCCTTCCTTCATTCTGGGGCGATAGGACTGGGGGACGTGATGATGACGAACCGCCTGCCCGTGCCCGGCGCGCCCGCGCCCGACGCCGCCCTGCCGCCCTTGACGCGCGGCGGACCCCTGGACGTGCTGCGCTTCCTGGCGGCGGCCTTCTTCGTTCTCTATCACTACGAGCAGCACGCCCCCCTCGCGTTCGCCGAAATCCACCCGGGCCTCGGACGAGGCTATCTGGGCACGGACTTCTTCCTGATCCTGTCTGGCTATGTGCTGGGCCGCACCTACGGTCCGCGCCTGGCGGCCAGCGGCGTCACCACCGCAGGGTTTCTGATCCGTCGCGTTGCCCGTCTTTGGCCGCCCTATGCGGTGGTGCTCGCCGCCCTGGCGGCCATGGCCGCCGCGGCCGCCCTTACCGGCCGCGTGGCGAACAATCCTCAAGGCTTCGATTTCGCCGCCCTTCCGGGCCATGCGTTGCTGATCCAGGCCTGGGGTCTAGGCGTCAAACAGGGTTGGAACACCCCGACCTGGACCCTGTCGGCCTTGGTCTTCTGTTACGCGCTGTTTCCTTGGCTATGGCGCCTCCTGGCCCGGGCGCGCGGCCCGGCCCTGCTCGCGGTCGGCGTCGGGGCCGTAGCGGCGGCAGATCTGGTCGCCAGGGCCGCGGGCGTCACCTTCTACGACTTCAATCAGGAGATGGGGGTGCTGCGGGCGCTGCCGCTGTTCGTCCTCGGGGTGGCCCTGGCCAAATACGCCCCGCCGCCTGCCGCCTTGCGCGCCAGCGGCGTGCTATGGGTGGCGGCCGCCCTCTTGGTGGTCGGGCTGCAGATGATCGGCCGGGTCGACTTCCTCAGCATTCTGGCGATCGCCGCGACCATCGCCTTCGCCGGGGTCAGCGCCCCGCGCCGGCCCTCTGCTCTGGCGGCGCTGGGCGGACGGTTGTCGTTCTCGCTCTACCTGACCCACACCCTGGCGGGCATCGTCTGGTTCCGGGCGCTCGGCGCGGTGGTGCATCTGCAGGCCCTTCAGGGCCCGATTGCGTGGCTGGTCTGGGCCAGCGCCTTCCCCGCGGCCCTAGCGGCCGCCTACGTCTTCCACCGGCTGATCGAGACCCCGCTTAAAGGCTGGTCGGACCGTCGCTTCGAGCGCGTGCGCGCTCCGCAGCCCGAGGCTGCGCCCGCCTAGGGTTCTGGCGCCGGTCTTGCGCCGTCATCGGCAAAGCGGCTTTCCGCTGCCGAGATGGGACAATGACCGACGTTCTGCTGATCGGAAATCTCAGGAGCTCCCTGACCCTTGCGCGTAAACTGTCGCGCGCCGGACACGGGGTGCATTGCGGCGTCGATGAGCTCGACCCCTTTGTCCATACCTCGCGCGCGGTGCGCGGCGCGTTCGTCCACGCCGCCATCGACCAGGCGCCCCAGCGGACCCTTTCCCAGGTAGAGGCGTATCTGGCCGACCATCCTCGGATCACCGCCTTGATTCCCGTCAGCGAGATCGCCGCGCGTCTGTTCTCGCGTCATCGGGCGCGCTTCGCGGCGCTCGTGCAGGTGATCGCACCCAGCGAAGAGGTGCTTGAAACCTGCATCGACAAGCCGCGCATGTTCGAGCTGTGCGACGAGGTCGGCTTTCCCGTTGCGCCTCGCAGGATGCCCGCCGACCAGCGGTCGCTGTTCGAGGCTGTCGCCGCGATCGGCTTCCCCTGCGTGGTCAAGCCCGCCGACGCCGGCCACTTCCTGTTCGGCCGCAAGGCGATCGTCCTGCACAGCATGGACGAGGCCCGCGCCGCCCTGCCGCACTGGCCGCCGGAGCATGCGCGCCTCTGCGTCCAGGCCTTCGTCGCGGGCGATCGCCACATCCTGATGTTCGCCGCCAAGGACGGAGTGCTGCTCGGCGCCGTGGATGCGCGAGTGCTGAACACCGACTTGGCTGACGGGACGGGGTTCACCACCGAGATGATTTCGGATCGCGTGCATCCCGTGGTCGCCCGCGGGCTGGAACGGCTGGTGGAGCGGTTGAACTATACGGGCGTCGGCGACGTCGACGTCATGGTCGATGACGCCGCCGGCCAGATCAGCTTTCTGGAATTGAATCCCCGTCTGGGAGCCTCCTACAAGGCGGCCGAAATCTGCGGCCTGCCCCTGTCGGAGATGATCCTCGCCCTGGGCACGGGCCAGAGGCCGCCGGCCTGCGCGCCGCCGTGGAGCCATGCTGTCGGCAAGCGCCTCGTTTGGACCAAAGCCGAGCTCGGCGCCCTGAAGCGCGATGTGAGAAGAGGGGACCTGGAAGCCATTATCCGCAGGGCGGGGCAAGCGTTTCGGTCCGCCCTAACCTTCCAACACATGACCTTCGACCTCCGCGATCCGGCGCCGACGGCGTGGTGCTATCTGCACCCTCTTTTGCACCGCCTGGGCCTGTTCAAGGCTGTGCGCCAAGCGGCGGAAAGGGAGCGTGAACGGTTTGCAGGCTATGACGGCGCAGCGGGCGATGCGCTCGTGCGCCCCGAGGCGGCGGGCCTGACTCCCGTCTAGCCGACGGCGCGTCACAAGCGGCAAGAGGGGACGGCCATCTTCTGGCGAGGCGTCATCGGCTACTTACCGGCGCAGCTGGTCCAAGCCCTGCTGGGCTTTGCGTCGATCGTCGCCTTCACGCGCCTACTGTCGCCCGAAGCCTACGGCCAGTACGCGCTGGTCCTGTCGATCACCGGCATCGTCCAGTGCCTGTTCCTTACCTGGGTCGAGGCGGCCATGGAGCGATTCCATATCGCCGCCTCCGACAAGGCGGACGTGGCCCCCCACTACGCCACGCTGCAGCGCGCCTGGGGCGCCCTGACCCTCGTTATTGCGGCGGCGACTGCCCTGGTGCTGATCGCTGCGCCGCTGTCGCCGCAATGGAAGCTGGTGGTCGGCGTCGGCATGGCCTCGATGATCGTGCGCAGCGCCCTGAAAGTGGTCCAGCACCGCCGCGCGGCGGAGGGCCGCGTCGCCCACTTTGTGGTCACCGACATCGCCGCGGGGGTCGGCGGCTTTCTGGCCGGCGCCGGCCTGACCTTCCTTCATCTGGGCGCCGCGGCTCCGCTGGCCGGGCTGGGCCTGGCGGCGGGCGCTTGTCTGCTGATGGCCTCCGGCGGGGAATGGCGGCAAGCGGCAGGCGGCCGGTTCGAGGCGGACCGGGCTTTGCGCTACCTGCGTTACGGTTTTCCCCTGTCGATGTCGCTGATGATGAGTCTGGTCCTGGCCTCGACGGATCGCTTCGTCATCGCCGCCTATCTCGACGAGGCCAAGGTCGGGATGTATTTCGCCGCCTTCGGGCTGGCCTACCGGCCCCTGGACATTCTCTTCGCCTGGCTCGGCGCCTCGGCCTTCCCCGCCGTCCTGGCGGCCTATGAACGGACGGGCCCTGAGGGGATGCAGGCGCCCGCAAGGGCACAGATCGGTCTGATGCTTGTGCTGGCGGTCCCCGCGGTGGCCGGGCTGGGGGCAGTCGCGCAGCCGCTGGCCGCCCTGATGGTGCCGCCGTCCATGCAGGCGGGAGTGGCGCTTCTGATGCCGTGGATGGCCCTCAGCGCCCTGTTCGCCGGGCTCAACGGGCACTATCTGGAGCAGGCCTTCACCCTGTCGCGTCGCTCCGGCCTGCTTTTGACAGCGATGGCCGTGCCAGCCCTGGCCAACATCGGTCTGAACCTGGTGCTAGTGCCGCGCTTCGGCCTCATCGGCGCCGCCTGGGCCACCACCGCCAGCCTGGGCCTCGGATGCCTGGCCACCTGGGTCATGGGCCGCAGGCTGGTGAACCTGCCCGTCCCGTTGGGGATGCTGGCCCGCTGCATCCTGGCGGCGGCGGCCATGACCGGAACCCTCTCCCTGGTCCCGTCCCTTGGCGGCGGCGCGGAACTGGCCACAAAGGTCGCCCTGGGCGCGGCCGTTTACGGCGCGATGCTGCTGCTCACCGATTTGGTCGCGCCGACGGGACTCAGGGCCTTGTTCAAACAGGCCCTGGCCGGACGTCGGCGGGCGGCTGAGATCTAGCGCGGAGCCTTGGCCAAGGCTTCTGCGAAGGCGCGCGCTGCAGGTTTGGCCTTTCCCTGCGCGTCAAACAGCAACGGCTGATCGGTCCCGTCATTGGGCGGGCGGGCTTTCCACGCATCCTTGTCACGCACGCCCCAGACTGTGAGGGCGTATCGCTGCGCCGCGGGCAGGGCGGAGAAGGCCTCGACCGTCTCTTGCACGAGCGCGGCTTGCCGCGTCAGGCGTTCGGCCTGGCCCATGGCGACATAGGTCCCCTCCTTGGTCGAGACATCCAGTTCCGACACATGGATGGGCAGGCCCAGGCTCGCCAGATCACGCAGGGACTCGGTCACCTGCCCGAGCCGGCTGCTGGCCACCAGATGACTTTGGGTCCCCAGGCCCCCCAGCGGCGCCCCCGCCTTGAGCAGCCGCTCAGCCAACTTCAGGAACAGGCGCCGTTTGGCCGGCATATATTCCAGATTGTATTCATTGAGGAACAGGACCGCCTTGGGATCGGCCTCGCGGGCCAGAAAGAACGCATCCTCGATATGGGCGGGGCCCAGATTGCGACTGAAGATGCTGTCGTAATAGCCCTCGGAGTCGTTGCGGACCGGTTCATTGACCACATCCCATCCGGCTGCGCGGCCGCGGTAACGGCCGGCGACGGCGAGAATGTAGTTCCGGTAAGCGACCTTGAACCGCGTCGTCTGACCATCGAGCGCCAGGAAGGCGGGCGCCTTCTGCTCGTGCCAGACCAGGGTGGTGGCGTGCAGGCGCATGCCTCTGCTGCTGGCGACTGCGGCTATGGCGTCCGGCAGGGTGAAGTCCAGACGGCCGTCCTTCTGCAGGATGGCCTCCATCTTCATTTCCCATTCCGGCGTCAGTTGGTCGAAGTTCGTCGCCAGTAGAGCGGCGAACTGCGGGTCCTGCATCTGGTCGGACATGGCGCAGGTACCGACCGGGAAGGGCGCCAGCGTCCTGAACGGCGCCGGGTCTGCGCGCGCCGCCGGCGCCGCGGCCGTGCCCTGCGCCCGGCAGCCAGCCGCCACCGCCAGGGGCGCGGTGAGCAGGGCGCGGCGTGAAAGGTGGGTGGCATGGGGCATGGGGATCGGCCTGTTCCGCTCGCCCTTAGCTCTAAGACTTGGAGCTTGATTTAAGGTTACGGGCCCAGGCCTTAACCAGATGGCTAGAACTTGCGGGCTACCCCTATGCCCCGCCTGTGCGGCGCTTGGACCTGCCGGAGCCGTAAGATGCGCAATCACGCCAAGGGCCTGATCGCCAGCGTTCTAGCCGCAGCGGCCCTGTGCCCCGCCGCCGCACTGGCCCAGATCAGCTACGAGCCTAATGACGTCAACAACCGGCAGAGCCGGACGGGCGACGTCATCGCCGACGGCGACCTCAACGTGGTCGATCCGGACGAGGTGAACTCCACACGCGTCGCCACCGGCAACGGCTACAACGCCACCATAGAGTCCGGGTCTCTGAACGTGGATTCCGAGCAGTGGGTCGACGGCGATGTCACCGCCGACCAAACGGTGCATGTCCAGGATTACGCAGGCAAGGTGAATGCCCTCAGCGCCGCCACCGGCAATACCGGCGAGGCGGGAAGCCTGTATTTCGGCGACGTCGCCGCCAATGTGACCCAGGCGGTCGGCAACCGCGAGATCCGCGCCAATACCCGGCTGGATGCGCCCATAGCCGAGATCACCGACGCCAATGTCTCGAGCCAGGCGATCGGCAACTCCCATGGTTTCACCATGGTCGGCGGCGAACACGACATTTCCTCGGACCAGTACAGCGGGGCGATCACCCAGGCCGAAACCGAAGCGCAGTTCCGCTATTCCCAGGGGACCACCAGCTTCGGCGCCACCGCCACCTCGAACAACATCACTGCGCTGGGCGTGGAAGGCGCCAAGCCGACCTACTATTTCAAGCAGGCCATGGACGGCGATCGCACCCAGGCGTCGGTGCTGGTCGGGGCCGCCAACGCCCAGGAAGTCAACGGGACGGCTACTGCGGTCTCCAACAACATTTCGGTGACCAACGAATATCACCCGGTCGACCTGACCACCGACCAGGACAACGTCGGCTACGTCCGCGCCGAAGCCGACGTGAACGCCTGGGATTTCGGGGCGGCCTCAGCCAACGCCTACGGCGTCGGCAACTCGGCGGTAGCGGGCAACAATGCCGCCGATCTGGCGCTCGACAACAACCAGGCCAACAGCGGCGCCGTGCAGTCCTTCGCCAAGTTCGACGGCAATGACGGCTATGACGCCTATTCGTCCTCCGTCGCGATGGGCAACGCCGTGACCGGCTACACCTGCGCCGGATGCGAAAGTACTATCGGCGTGCGCAACCGCCAAAGCAGCAGCAACAAGGTCAGCGCCTCGTCCACGGTGACCATCGGCGGCCACAATCGCGTCGTCAGCAGCAACGCCACCGCGATCGGCAACAGCGCCACCTTCTACAATAGCCAGCCCGGCTCCTAGTCAGGCGGCCCCGCCGGGCGGGGACTGACCTCGATCGTGACGTGGCTGAGAGCGTTCAGGCCTGCGAGGCGGGCCTTGTAGGCGTCGGGCGGCGCGGGCCGGTCGGTTTCCACCACGGCGATCAGGGCATTGTGCCCCGGCCCGACACGCCAGAGGTGCAGGTCGCTGACCCGGTCGCCGTCCTGCTCCAGCCTGGCGCGCACGGCGGCTGCCTGCTTGGGGTCGGCCGTTGCGTCGAGCAGGATGGCGGCCGCCTGGCGCAAGAGCCCCACCGACCAGTGGCCGATGACCAGAGCGCCGACGATGCCGATCACCGGGTCCATCCAGGTCCAGCCGAGGAATCGCCCGGCCAGCAGGGCGCCGATCGCCAGAACCGAGGTCAGGGCGTCGGCCAGAACATGGGCGTAGGCGGCGCGCAG
>Ga0105047_10009580_pt1 | contig 15922 bp, 12 predicted proteins | sample MAT04_FD_78384 | JGI IMG/M metagenome (GOLD analysis project Ga0105047, IMG submission 78384) | Freshwater microbial communities from Lake Fryxell liftoff mats and glacier meltwater in Antarctica - MAT-04 (megahit assembly) | ecosystem: Environmental > Aquatic > Freshwater > Ice > Liftoff... | reverse complement strand
GTTGATTATAGTTTTGGCGCCACGCAATCCCACTGACATGATACTCATCACCAGTTCCGTCCAATAAATTAGGGGCATTGGCTTGAATTTGACGGGAAGCAAAGAATGTAAATTCTGGGTTGTCGTTTGCGGCTCGTACCAATTGTTCAAGCCAATCAGGTTCTGGGAATGCATCTGCGTTGAGAAGTGCCAGGTATTTCCCGCGTGCAAGGCGGGCACCGACATTATTGGCAACAGCAAAGCCTTTATTTTCGCCAAGACACTCGACACACAAATCCAAAGTTGAATACTTTTCTTTTAAGTTCAAAATAGAATGATCAACAGACCCATTATCTACAATAATCACGTCAAAATCATGATAAGACTGTCTTGCCAAGGCAGAAAGACAGCGCGGCAAATACTCACCACTGTTCCAGGAAACAATAATTACAGTAACCAGGTTTTTCATCTTAATTGTTTTGCGGGTTTTGCATAAATCGATAAATTTTTTCCATCTGAGAATCCCAGTCAGAGAATTGATCAAGGATCATTTGCCGGGCATTTTTGATGATTTGTTTACGCTTCCTGGTATTTAAGAGCGCCTCTTCCAAAGTTTCAGCAATACAAGCAGGAGTAGCGTCCGTAAGCATACAATTAAAGTCATCTTGTAGAAACCAGCTTGTTGCCGCATTTTTATTAGAGACGACCATACATCCGCTAGCCATAAATTCAAAAGGTAAATAAGATGGATGCTTCGTAAACATCATACCCAGTCCCACATCACATGTACGGTACAAAGCCGCAGTTTCAGAAATTGTAAGCAAGCCAAGATTTAAAACAATATTTTCCAAACCATAGAAAGCAGGGTCCCAATCTGCGCCGGCAGAAATAATTGTGAGGCGATCTCCCATTTTTTGTTTTAATTTCTTTAGTGCGGCGGCACCCAATTCAAATGCATTTCGAGGATGTTCCGGCCGGCCGTAAAAGAAAACAGTAAAATGATTTTGGGGTGAAGGAGATTTCCTATCCGCATCAGGGAAAAACAGGTTAACATCAACATTAGGGAAAAAATTTTCTGCAACACCTTCATATTGAGTTTTGTATACTTCATGAAGACCGGGTGTATTAATCAAGCCAAAAAAGCCAAACCGATATGTCGCCTCCACCTGTCCATAAATGCTGCCGGCTGGGTAAAACAAAGGCTCATAATCTTGAATAAAATAAAACTTGCGTTTGGTTTTATTGAAGCGAAGAGCATAATACGCAGTTGTCCACAAAGTTGATACAACCGCATCTGTAGCCTGCACACGCTTCCAATCATCGTCTGGAAAAACCGCAATGACGGGTGATTGCGAAAGTGCAGGGAAGGCCTCTCCAATTCTTTTTTGAATGTTTTTTACGTCCGTGCTGCCCGTCAACAAGAATTGACTGGTAATTCCTTTTGCAGTGTAAAAATATTCAGCAAACCGCAGGATGGTAAAAATACCGCCGTAATACGCATTGTGGAATTCCGGAATAAACCAACTCAAGTTTTGGATATCCAGTTGTCCCGGAAAATCATCATGAACTTTCCGACTTTGATCAATATCTTTATAACCAGCATCAAACCACTGGGTGATATTAGCGGCTTCTTTGGAATAGTCAGAAATAAGAGGGGCTTTCTTCCTTTTAGCGGACGACATTCCAACAAGATGCTCATCAACAAATTGCAATGGCGATCTGTCACTCTTCGAACGAAAGGTTGGCAGGGATGACCAGTAGGAAAGGTTCGGATTGAAAAACGGATCGCCATCAGCTAAAATATTTTTGTAATAAATAAAAGATGTTCTAAAATCCCTGTCCGGGATTTTTCCCTGATGCGTCGCAGATTCAATGTGCTTCAAGACCGCAAAGGGGTTGTACACCAAACGATAGCCAGCTTCTCGAAGGCGCAAGCCAAATTCAACATCATTGCCATTCAACAAAAAAGTTTCGCTCAAACCGCCTAATTTGTCATAGACATCTTTACGGATCATTAAACATGCAGCCGTTAAAGCTGAATAATCTCTATACCAGTTCGTTGACCCAAAAATACCGCTCGAGTTTTCAGGTGTGTCCGCAAAGATATGTCCGGCAAAACCGCCCATCCCTACAATCACCCCGGCATGTTGGATCAATCCGCTTGGGCGGAGCAATTTAGCGCCCACAGCTCCAATTTCTGGACGGCTAGACCACATTACCATTTCATCAAGCCAGTCATTGGAAATCACTTCTGTGTCATCATTTAGCAAGAGGATATACTTTCCCGTTGCATGAGTGACCGCAAAATTATTTACCCGCGAGTAATTAAACTCTCCTTCATAGTGCAGCACCCTAATTCTCTCGTTATTCGAGACCTCAGCAAAGAACGGGAATGACTCGGGGCGTTTTGGCCCATTATTTATAATAAGGATTTCATATTCAGGGTAATTGGTTTTTTTCAAAATAGAAGCGATACAGTTCTTCAGGTATTGATTAACGCCCCTGGCAAGGATGATGATCGAAACCTTTTCCTGCGTAAAAGCCCATTCGACTCGAATTCCACCTTGAGGATCAAAAAAAGACTTAACTTGCGTCAAACCTTGTAACTCCAAATGCCGGGTAATGGCGACCAATTGCGCGCTGGCGGCATAAGGTTTTGCATCAGGGTTATTTGCTGTTGACTGAGGTGTCTCACGCCAGTGATATAAAATTTTTGGAATATGCGCGACTTTATTCGTCCTGGACAATACACGGAAGAAAAGATCCCAATCCTGCGCCCCATCAGTCAGCGGGTCGAACCCATGTATATCACGGACGATATCAGTTCTCAAAACCGTTAAATGAGTAATGTAATTTGCCGAAAGCATAATCTCAGGAGACCAGTCCGGCTTAAAAAGAGGGCGCAGTCGAGTTTTCCCGTCAGTGGACAAATAATCGTGGTCCGAATATATCAAGTCCAATTCAGGGTAATCTTGAAGCAATGCGACAACCTCATATAAAGCGAACGGGGATAGCGTGTCATCATGATCCAGTAATGCGATATATTCCCCTGTAGCTATAGTGAGGGCTTGATTGGAGTTTTCAGAAATCCCCAGGTTTTGTTCCAGATGAAGAATACGTATACGAACGTCCGATTGGGCATATTTTTCCAACTCTGCCGCCAAGTCTTTATTTTCCGGGCTGCCATTCGAAATACAAAGCTCCCAATGATCGTATGTTTGCGTACTTATAGATCGAAATAAATCGATCAGAAAAGGCAAAGGAGTATTATAGACAGGCAAAATAATACTAATCTTTGGCCGATATAAAAAATCATTTGAAACCACGCGCTGCCTGGTCAAATGTTCTTCAGTTGGCTCATTTTTATTTATCCAGTCTGAATAGCTAAGAGCGGGGCGCAGAGCCGCCAAAGTTGATAATTGCGCCCTGAAAATACGCCTGGTGATGGAAATCAAACGTGAAAGAACTATCTGGCTAACCTTGTATAGAAATACGCGAAAGCCATAACGGCGAAGAGCGGCCGCGCCACGCTGGTAAAAAGTTCCAAATTTTTGAATTAACCTAGTAATTATTGTCATTATCAAATTTATCCAAACAAACGAATCCTTTCAAAAAAATTTATGGCATTACTTCGTATTCAACAAACATTGAGCTAAATCTTCTTTTGTGTCAAAAAACCCCAGTCTTTCGATTCTAAAATCCGCACGATCGGGATATCCCAATGGTCTAAAAACAATGTCCTCAATATAGGATGGCGATGTAGCAAGATGAAGTTTCATAGGATAAATATATGTATGCAAATTTGAATCTGGTAAAAACGGCAGATTAAACTGCGCATAAGTCATCTGTCCATTTATATCTTCTATTCTTAATAGGAAATTTCCATATCTATAAGAAATTGCTTCATCCACTGACATGGTGATAAAAAGGTTTGTAGAATTATAAACACAATAGCCGTTTCCATTATCAAATGTCATATAAGCATCGCCGCTTTTTTTATAAAAATTATGCTTGTCAGCCTTCATGTTATTAAATAATACGTTTCTTTCTTCCCCTTCTTTCGGGGGCCAAAGTTGAATAAAAGAGGCCGGCGACTCGATATTTAACACATTTTCCGGTTGGTAACCAGTTACGCTGCCAGAAGGATTTCTCTTGGTAAAAACATATATAAGCGGGGTTTGCAGGAGAAGGTCTCCAGCCTGGGTATCATTTTTCATTGCAGAAAGTGAAATCTTTATTTTTTGGCCAGAGAACTGTTCCAGAGGGATCGCTTTTTGTAAAAAACTGGAATCACCAGAAAAATCCCTGCCATTCAATTCATATTGAAACACGTAAACCTGTTTATTCTCATCTGTAACCTTTACAAGTAAGTCCCATGGCGCATGTCCTTGATATTCAGATGGGTTACCCGGCCGGAAAATCCCCAAGCTAAATTTAAATTCAGCAGTTTCCAATTGATCGGGAATCTGAACCGCCCAAGTAATTTCCGAATCTGACGGCAAAACCAAATTTAGGCGATGATAGTCGTTCCAGGAAGACACTATATTTTTTGCATCAACCCAAAATGGGTTAACATATTCGGAAGAGGGAAAGACTTCAACCGAATTAAGAAGAAAATCACCCTGCAATGTCCATTCCTGCTTTGAGGAGTAAACAGACAAGCCATTCTCCCGCAACGGTCGCCCCAACCGTTCTATAGAAGCTGGATAGCCAGGTGTCCACTGAAATAGAAGCGATTCACAGTATGTGGGGGCGGTTAAGCTATGGCGAAGGCACGAGGCTGAAGCTGGGGCTCTTGTCAATAAGTGAAAGATTTTATCCTGGTAGGTTATATTAGAATGAAGAAATAAGACTGTTGCAATAAAAAGCAACACATACGCAAATCGTTTAACCCAATTGCCAATGGGAAATTGGGAAATTCCTTCATTGGTAATAAGGCTATAGTAAAGAAAGAGGATACCGATCCAAAATGGCAAAGAATTCGCAATATACCAGGGAGCTATGCCCTCTCTAAATAGACTTACCAGCAAAATCGGTCCCAATCCAAATGAAATCAGAGCCAATTCGGTATAAAACAAAGAAATATGACGCATTTTATAGTGGCGAAACATCAGCCACAACCCCAAGCAAAGAACCATAATCCCTGTAAAACCATAAACAAGGGGATTACTGGAAAAGATAGGCTGCTTTCCAGGATAAGGAAGATACACCTCATTTGAAAAGAAAAGCCCCAAAAGCTTTGTTATCCACTGATAACGAAAAAATGAGGGAAACGTGCGCGCGCTCGTTAAAGAAACTTTATATCCAGCAAGAAACTGCCAATAAGGGATATTTATCAATAAAAAAGAAAAGAACCACCCCAGGTAATATTTGGTTTTCCGAAATCCAACCAATAAACCCAAAAAAAGAATTGGTATAGCAAACATACCAGCGCCATAGGACCAAACCGATATCCACATCCCGATCACAATAGCAAAAATACCTTTCCAGGTATCCGGCCATATTTTTACAGCGAATAAACCAAGACTTATGCCCAAAAAAGCGATCGTAGAGTAAATCGCGGACTGCCCAAAAGTGTAAGTGGACATCATCGTAAAGGAAAATGAAAAAGCTGAAATAAAAACCAACAACCACAACCTCTCAAGCCGAAAAGTAATTCCAGCTATTGAAAAATATAATAAAAATACTGTAGCCATTGCGATAAATACTGAAAAAATAATCTCAGCACGTATATTCCATTCAAAATACCGAACTCCCAAACCCATTAACAGGAAGGTCATCGGCTCACACTGTAATCCAAAACAAGTATCTTTCAATTCCTCAAACCGAAGACCTTCGCTTGCAATCCATAACACTGGTCCTGTAAACACCAAGTAATCATTTGATAAATTATTTTCACCAACAGTCAGAGCGACATAAAGCAAGCGCAACGGAAAAAAAACAGCCAAGGCTGCCAGCAAAACCGTTATACCTACCCGAGTTAACGCCGACCATGTAACAGGGCGAAATATTTTCTGCATCATTAAGGTTTTACTCTATCTGCTAAACCATCTATTTTTTGATCAATCTAAGGTTTCGAATCGTCAAAGTGAGATCAGGCTGTACTGATTGCAATGCAGATTTTCCAATCGGATAGATTCCGATCGCAACAATTTTAACGTTTGACGCAAATTTATAATTACTCAAATCCACGTTATAAGCATTCAACCTGTTCCCAGTCACAATAGGGATATTAATTAAATAGGCTTCTTTCATGCTTGGATGTGATGCGGCTTGAAAATATATTAGAAACTCGCGAGGCGCAGGAATTACATCTGGAATCGCCATTTCAACATATAAATATTTATATTCATTGAGATAAATAGGATTTGGCAGGTTAGCGGCAATAATCTGCGGGATGCTGCCAGTTATCTTCCACGCATCCCCGGCTGTCTGAATATCCTGATAAGACCAGACAATGGTGTCAGTGAGATCAAGGGCATCACTTTCGTGGTCAGGCAAAGGCACACTATGCGCAGGGAATTCATTTTCTGGTATAGGTCGATAGCTCTTAGCAAATGGACCAAGGTTATTTTCATCCAAATATTTAAGGCGCTCATTAAGCCCTGCAGGATTTGGGAAAATATAGACAAGAGCCCTTTCCGACGCATAAGGGTATTCATAAACAGCTCGCAACCCAACCGAAAAGCGATAATGCCAATATGGGACTAAATTAATGAAAGCGCCCATATAGGCTGCTGAAACAGGAAGAACGAAAAACATCACAGGCAAATACAAACGCAAAACATTTCTGGTGACTTGATTTAGTGAAAACCTGCCTGTCAGATTTTCCAAAAGTACTGCGCTTAAGACAAACAAACTTAGCCAAAATGTATAGGAAAAAAGCACATATCGCGGAGATTGAGCCTGCCACGCCCCATATTGCGCCCGTCCAGCGGTTGTAACCAATGCAACCAACAAAACATACACAGGAAGTAAAAACCACGGCAGAAGACCGCGCAATACTTCAAGCTTCCTGATAGCTATAAAGTACAGTAAATTTATTCCAAAAAGAAATAAGCCCACACCCCCAAATAAAATTGCGCGGCTATCACTCCCATAAGTCGTCAGGCTTGCCATATATGCCAAAAAATAAAAAACCGACATTTTCTTATTGCTCAATATCCAGGCAAGAGTTGAGGTAGTATTCACGGCATGGTAATCATAAAAATAAATAGCCAAAAAGATAGCCATTACGAGCAGCCAGTAATAAAGATGGGAATAAAATATATTTTTTCTTTGCAATAGACGATCAAGAATAATATAAAGCCCGCCCAGCCCCCAAAGAAATATGCCATTTGCTGAAATTAAACTACCACATATTGCAGCAAGGGAAGCAATCAACACCCCATTAAATTTACCCGGATAACGCACAAGCCCCCAGAACAAAAGGATTGTAAAAAGGGAGCTCATATTAAAAAGCAAACTGGCAAATCCCCAAAAAACCAATTCGCCTTCCTGAGCCGCAAAGACAAAGATGGATGAAAATACGGCAATAAGGAGAAACGCATTGGAATGCTTTCGCAGTGTCAAATAAAGAAGGTCAAGAATTAATAGCAGGGTAACAAACTTAAAGGCGATCCCAAAATACAGCGGGGCAATCGCGTTAAAATCCGAAAACCACGCAATCGCAAGATACACTACATAAAACAAAATACTTCGATGTTCATTATGCGGAATCCATAAAGCGTTCAACGTTAGATCGCCCCCTTTAAGGGATCTATATAAATCAACAGCACTCCATTCATCCCAAAAGGGTACATTAATGCTATACCGAGCTGCAAGAAATAAATAAAGCATAATTGGAATGAGAAAGATGGAAAAAAGCGCCAGAAAACGCACAGGCGCTTTAGCTGTTTTTATATTTTCAATTACTGAACGGATCATAGATTCCTTCCCAAAAAAACTTAATTCTGCTGTCTTAGATAATTATTGGGTTTGGCTGCTTATTTTTTTAATCTCAACTTTAAGACAACCAGGAGGTACTTCCAACCGCGCTGAGCATATTGAAAAAAATTGGAACCTGTTTTCGATTCGCCACTGCGACGTTGAACCGCCAGATAAGGCAATTCACAAACTCGAAACCGATGCGATTGAATAACACGATAAATGAAATCGACAAAATATTCGCCATAATCGCCGCGGAGGGAAATTTCAGCGAACACTTTATGCCGCACAGCGATAAAACCACTGGTGTAATCAGAAAAAGAAGGGGTAAGCATAAAACGGACTCCCCAATTGAGCAATTTACTTAGAAACAACTGCAAAAGCCCGCCCTTCCCGGCCCGATCTTCTCCGCCGCCAATCGTATAACGAGAATTTACCACAACATCATAGCCCTCACCAAGCATATAAAGCATTTGAGGAATTTTTTCAGGGGGATGGGAAAAATCACAGTCCATCCAAACTACAACCTCATGCTTGGCAGATTGGATACCATCCCGGATGGAAGCTGTCAGACCATGGTTCTCCATGCGGCGGAGGACTTTTATTCGCGCAGGGTCAACTCCTGAAGTTTCAGATGCCTTTTTCCAAGTCAGGTCCGGAGAATCATCATCAGACACAATAATTTCATAATTATCATATCCGGCATCGAGCAACGCGTTTGCTGTTTCGCGTATGAGATCCTGAATATGCCCGCCTTCGTTGTAAGTCGGCATAACCACAGATACACCAAAAGGATTTTTCATATACGTTTATCTTTTCCATCCAGAGATTTTACAAAGATCACACTATCAGCCCGCTCAGTGATTTGAAGAAACCCCAGCGCAATATAGAATTGACGGGCATTATTGTTGGATTTCAGCGTGTCCAATCGATAGGCAGACACTTTGTTTCTTATAAAAAAATCTTCGAGTTCACAAATAAGTTTTTTACCCACCCCATGTCCTTGAAAATGTTCATCAATACCAATGGTAGTCAAGATAGGTTCAACCGGAGCGCCCTGTAAAAAAACGGGCTTATCAATTTCAGATCCACGCATCCAATTCAAAAGCAGACCGGGATGGATCAGAAGACGAGCCGCAATCGCCAACCAGTGCGTTAGCGGAGCCGATCGAACGAAAAGCGTCTTGACCGACTCAATATTCAAAGTGCCGCTCACAAACCCTATTGGACGGGAATCGCACAACGCAACAGCGACAAAGCTATCAGGGCTTTTCGACATCGTCCTATATAAAAGCATCAAATGCTCTTTACCCAAACGACTGTTCAAGGAGTAGCCCAATACCGATTGATGAACAGAAACAACCGCCTCAAGAAACTGCTCTTCAAGCGGTTGTATAAGAAAATCCTGGTGATCCATAGATTGCCGTATCATCAAAAGTCAACCGGCCAACGCTTTTTTGACAGCGTACACTACCTGTTCCTGCTGTTCGCGTGTAACCCCCAGTCCGCTGGGGATATAAAATCCGCGCCGAGCTATACGGGCTGAAACCGGATAAGGTTGATCAAGATACCAACCCATTTTATTAAAAACAGGCTGTTCGTGCATACCCCAAAAAAAAGGACGTGTTCCGATATTTAGGCGCGCCAGCCTTGCCATGATCTCTTCGGCATCAAAAGGAACCTCGTCTGAAAGAACCATGCCAAAAACCCAATAGATGTTTTCAGCATAAGGGGTGGTCGCGGGAGTGAGAATTAACTCGTACAGTGAAGATAGCTGGTTGCGGTAATAGCGTCCCATCTCACGTTTGCGGGTCACGAAATCATCCAACCGTTCCAACTGCGCGAGTCCCAACGCAGCCTGCAAATTAGTGAAACGATAGTTGAAGCCCAACTCTTCGTGTACAAAGCGGCGTTTAGGCAGAAAGCATAAGTTCCTTAGTGATGCACAGTATTCTGCCAACTGTGGATCATCCGTCACGATCATCCCCCCTTCTCCAGTAGTGATATGCTTGTTGGGGTAGAAACTAAAGGTGCTGATATCGCCAAAACTGCCACACGATTCTCCGTCACAAACCTGCCCATGCATTTCCGCCGCGTCTTCAATAATTTTAAGCCCATATTTAGCCGCTATTTCAAGCACAGGCTTCATATTGGTTGGCAGACTATAAATATGAACAACCATAATAGCGCGCGTTTTGGATGTAATTTTGGCTTCAATCGCGCTGGTATCCATGTTCCAGGTAAGCGGATCTGCATCCACTAACACCGGAATCAGTCCTGCGCGCACAATTGCAGCAGCGCAGGAAATGATCGTAAAATCAGGCATGATGACTTCACTGCCCTCCGGGATCTTTAATGCCCGAACCGCGACATCCAACGCAACAGAACCATTCGCAACCGCAATGCCATATTTTCTCCCCACGCGCCGGGAGAATTTCTCTTCAAATGATTTAACGTAGGGACCTTCAGAAGAAATCCATCCGGTTTCAATGCACTCTAATAAATATTTTTTTTCGTTGCCATCGAGTAAAGGTTGGTTGACAGGAATAAATGTGTCCATGGGGAAATTAAGCCTCACCTTTTTTTAAGATCACCTGCTGTGCAGAAATCCCGTCAAATTTGACTTTATCTTCCTGCTCCACATAAGGTCCCTGTTTAACTTCATACATCTCCACTTCATCCAAAATCTCAAAACCGTGCCCTGCGGAAGCGAGCAGGATAATATCACCGCCTTCCAAAATTCTGCTTTCCAGATAGGTATGATCAGTGTCATAAAAATCCACTCTTAACTTCCCCTTCTTAATGAACAAAACTTCCTGTGTATAAGTCACTTCGCGACGAACAGGGTTATGCACATGAGGGTGGATGATCTTGCCTACCGGATGGCGCATATAGGCTAGCTGTTGAGAATAATCCGGGGATGTAAAAAAATGCAACCCCGGCTGTGAAAAATCCTTCCGGACAATAATAGCCAATACCTTAGAGTTATTTATTATATTTTCAATTGTCATTTCCGTTTACCTTAAAAAAGATATATCAATAGTATATTTTTACCATGTAACGCTTGTTGATTATACTCTGCTGGCACATATCTTGGCGGAGCCGAATTGCATCACGGAGCACAAACCTCACTATTTTAGGGTAATCGCATTTGAATTTTTTCGGCAGACTAAAGCCTGCCTCAAGGCATGAAAGCCCCTGTGGGGCTAAAATCGTCAACCCGAAGGGCTTCCATAATTTGAGCCGGGGCTTTAGCCTGAGGCGGAGCGGGCAAGGTTGTGCTTATTTCTTCAAATGCAATTGCCCTGACCTCACTATCCATGGTTATTCCAAGGTCAGGTTTTGTCGCTCTCATGGAGCGTGTTCGCCGCGACTGACACTTGCGCGGCACGCCAGTGCAGTGAGAGTCTCTTAGCCGCTGTAGAGCCTTCGCTTCGCTCAGGGTGACGTACTGTGTTTTTGTCAAGCGACCTTGGAAAAGCCAGACCTCACTATCCACATGCAGCATAGTGTATTTATCTCAATTTTCCAATTTCATAAGGGTTGATGAATTCCGCTATCTTCAACAACCTTACTTTTTGAAGACCCTTTTAATAAACCCTACGGCAACTCCAGTCCACAGCTATTGGAATTTTCTGCATACTATCGGTAAAGTCAACTATAGTTTTTCGCGCCGGCTTCCCCGAAGTTTGCGCAGGAACAATAAAAATTTCCAAGTCCTGCTATTAAAGATTTCGGATAACTGCATTCTAAGCCCCAATACGGTTTGCGTCAGTTCTTGTACAGTTTGTTCTTTCTCTCTCAGCTGAGTTGTCAAAGTAGCTCTCAACTCAACTAAAAAAACATCATGTTTGGCAGTCAGAGCAATAAAATCCTGGTAGCTAAATTTATAAAGATTATTAATACTTCTCGCTCTTTCAGGATCATTTAATGCTTCGAATAACAACTCTAAGCCAAATAATTTTACAATATGCAGCGTTTTGGGCTCAAGCGCCGCCATTCCCAATGCAAAGCCCATATCAAAACCCTCTTGTTTAAGATATTCTTTAGAGTCTGGAAATATCTTCAAAAAATCATCTGAAGTTTCAATGCGCCGGTAATTTTTAAGCATTTGAAGAAGTTCAAATTGCGCTCGAATATTTGTCTCGGGTCTATCCCCACTGGTGTTCATTTCATTTAGTCGAACCCGGAACTGAATCAATTTTTCGGGCAGGACATGAATGTCATATTTCAAGCATAATCGAACCCACATATCAAAATCCGGTATTTGAGCAAACGCATAGCGATACAGTCCGCAATCATCGTAACACGCCTTACGAATCAATAGACTGGGATGACACAGCACATTCCCGTGGTAAAAAAAGTGATTTAGCCATTCATATCGAGTTCGATTAGGCTGATCGAATATCTCATAATAAAAATGGGACACATCCTTAAACGGCTCGTCATTTTCCCCAATGATCAATGCGTTACTGAACACTGCGCCAATCGCTGGATTTTCATCCAGAAAAGCCACTTGTTTCTCAAGCTTTTGCAACTCCCATATATCGTCGGAATGATGTATGGCGATATACTCGCCCAGCGCAATTTCAGAGATGGCTTTATTCATCCCCCATATACCTCTTTTCCGCGCCTCGTTACGAAACGACTTAATTCTTATGTCTGAATAGCTGGTTATAATCTGCCAGGATTCATCTGTGGAGGCATCATCCCAGATAATTAATTCGAAATCTGAAAAAGTTTGATCCAAAACGCTATCTATCGCTTTTTTTAAATATTTTGCGTGATTATACGAAGTCAACAAAACAGATACTTTGATTTTTTTGGTCATTCAAGAAATTTCCTCTGGTCATGAATTTCCTGCTGATTGGCAAAAACAAAACGAATCAGATCACATATTTTATTGATATCTGCTTCTCTCACAGCCGTCCCAGTAGGGAGCTGCAACACCCTTAGCGTTAACTTCTCAGTTTCCGGCAACACCAAGCCTGCGTTCGGGAAATAAGAGAGATATGGTTCCATTTGATGGCACCCAGGGAAAAAATAGCGCCTGGCGCGGATATTTTCCTTGTGAAGGATTTTCACAAGCAAATCACGGCTAATACCAGTGACGTGCTCATCAACTTCGATCACAATATATTGGTAGTTATTTTCTTCTTTTTCATTAAATTTGACCAACCGAAGTCCAAAAATACCATTGAGCCCTTTGAAATAAGCCAAATAATTATTGTAATTGGTCTCAATAAAATCATTCAGGCTTTCCAGTGAAGTCAGCCCCATCGCAGCAGATACCTCGCTCATTTTCCCGTTTGTGCCAACACTAATGACATTGTCCAACCCGGCAAAACCGAAGTTACGCATGCTGCGGATCTTTTCGGCAAGGTCATCGTTATTCGTAGTAATTGCCCCGCCTTCAAAGCTGTTAAAAAATTTGGTGGCGTGAAAGCTAAACACCTCAGCATCCCCAAAACTACCAATCTTTTGCCCATTATGCGTACAGGCAAACGCATGGGCCGCGTCGAACATTAACTTAAGATGATGTTTGTCAGCGATCGCGCCAAGCGCTTCAATATCACAAGCGCATCCCCAAACATGCACTCCCAGAATCCCCGTCGTGCGCGGCGTGATCAAATTCTCGACCTTTGCCGGATCAATATTGTGGGTGAGTGGATCCACATCGCAAAAAACTGGGGTGATCTCCTGCCACTGTAAAGCGTGCGCTGTGGCAACAAAAGTAAAGGAAGGGACGATCACTTCGCCACTTAACCCCAATGCCCGGGCGGTTATTTCCAAGGCAACGGTGGCATTACACATTGCAATACAATGTTTTACTCCAAGAAAAACAGCTAATTTTGTCTCCAGCTCCTGAACGAAGACACCATTGTTACTTAGCCAGCGCCGATCAAGCATATCATTGATACGTTCCAAAAGACGGTCGCGGCTGCCTATATTGGGGCGCCCCACATGCAGGACTTCGCCAAACGCAGGTTGGCCGCCAAAGAGGGCAAGTTCATTTACGCTAGTTTTTAACACCATTTCATCCTTTTATAGTTCCACTTTAAGATCATCAGCAAAAACCAATCTTTAAACTTATGTGGCATCCGGTTTAGCTTTTATAAAATCTTCATACGCATTTGCCAACTTCTGCATCTCAGTTTCTGGAATACGAATCTTATTCGACGGCATAAAAGCTTTTGGAAGGTTTACATCATCGGGCAATTCGTAATTATTTTCCTTATATTTATCTTTTAATTTTGCGTAAAATTCAGACGGGCTTTGGCACACTTCTTCATATTCAACAATCAACTGATTCTTAACCGGTATTTGACCTAACCCATCCGCAAGTGCCAGCTCGGTATAATAAACCTGCCCTGCTATCTGGTGGTATATATCTAAATGCTCCAACTCACCAAATTCCCTGGGCTTCACCGACCACCAAATATCAAGTGTATTGTAAAAAACAATACGTGCCTCGTAAATCGACTGCATCACATACAATGGATTCCGTCTAACTTGTACAAAAACGGCATTATTAAATATCTCATATAGTTTTGGCAGATTGTATTGTATGATAAATGCTTTCATAGCAAGAGGTTTCTGAATAACAGCTTCGATAGAAGCCATCCCGGAAGCAAGCCCGACACCATCTATTTGATTCTCCTCAGTTGGTGAAAGATATTGAGGATCATAATTAGGAATAAACCGGCGCCAAAAATAAGTGAATTCACTTAGGGAAAGTGCTCCTGATGTTTTCCCTAAATTGGAACTGAATTCCTCTTTTGATCCAAAGCTCCCCATCTCGTTATTGTAATCAAATTTTTTATCCGTCAACAATTGCTGAATTTTGGCTCCTATATGTGGAGCATAATAAAAACGAGATAAGAGATTAGTGGGAACGGCAAATTGGACAGTTGCATTAAGCAGTTGCATTACAAAAGTAGTCCCGCTTCGCGGGCTACCAATCAAAAATAGCGGAGGCCAATTTGGGTGTTCAAATTGAGTTGAAACCTTTTTATCAACCGGACCCAACAAATCACTTAATTCTCCAAGTAATTCATCTAAGTGGTTATTTCTAGCATATTGCTGAGTCCTACTATTAAGATTATCAAGATGTACAGATTTCATTTTTCCATTATCCTTCAGATGACCTTGATGGCTGAGAAGTCTAAAAACCTACTCGCGGGCTGGCAGTGTTGAGCAATGGACGTACTTATTTCAAATACCATCCAACCTCTCTTTCCTTGACAACTTTTGCCGGGACACCCACAGCAGTACTGTTTGCAGGGATATTTCCAACTACAGCGCTACCTGCTCCAACAATTGACCATTCTCCGATTTTTAATTTTTCAATAATATTGGCGCCAGTTCCTATGTAACAGCCTGTCTCCATGACAACATTTCCTGAAACATGTACTCCGGGAGCTAATGTTACAAAATCTTTAATGCTTACATTATGACCAACGGTACAATCCAAATTAATATGAACATGATCGCCAATTTGAATTTGATTCGTCAAGATGCAGCCAGCAGTAATAACTGTCCCTTCTCCAATTGAAACCCAGCGTGTCAATATGGCTGAAGGGTGAATCAAATTAATAAAACGGCATTTTAGCTCTTTCGCGCGTTCAATTAATTGATAACGTTGATGGGAAGGTCCGACAGCACAGACAACGTAAACATCATTTACGTGCCTAGCCAGCCAATCGAAACCTCCTAAAATTGGTATATCGTTTACAACAGTGCCGGGCGCGCCAAATTGAAGGTCAACAATGAAACCAATTGGCTCATAAGTTTTTTGTACCAGGTTACACGCGTCAATAACGTCCAATACTTCACGTCCAAAGCCACCCGCACCTATGATGACAACATGCTTCATTTTTTACGAGCTCCTATATTACTTGAGTTTAGAGTTCAAAGCACCTTAACAAGAATGGAACTTGCTGATAAAGTTCCTGTGTGAACAAAAAACAAATCAGCGAGTTCCGAAAAACAGTATACCAAACCTTCCGTAAGCGGG
>Ga0105047_10009579_pt1 | contig 15923 bp, 13 predicted proteins | sample MAT04_FD_78384 | JGI IMG/M metagenome (GOLD analysis project Ga0105047, IMG submission 78384) | Freshwater microbial communities from Lake Fryxell liftoff mats and glacier meltwater in Antarctica - MAT-04 (megahit assembly) | ecosystem: Environmental > Aquatic > Freshwater > Ice > Liftoff... | reverse complement strand
GCAACCGGCAACAAGGCAGCTTCCTGCGCGAACACGCAGGATGTGCTCTGGCGCTGTCGCCCTCGGCCTTGAACAGACGGGTCAGTTCGATGGCGTCTTCAATGGCCAGCTGCGTACCCGAGCCGATGGCGAAGTGGGCCGTGTGCACCGCGTCGCCCATCAGCACCACAGGGCTGTTGCCGTTGACCTGGAACCAGCCGTGTGGCCGCCGCCAATACAAACCATTCGCATGGTTCTAGGCTTGCTGCTGCGGTGTCAATCGCGGCAGGTCCGGGTGATTTGCCAATCATCGTGGCGCTTTGCCAGAGAATTGCGCCAGGCCGTCGGCGACACCTGACGCGGCCCACCAGGAGCCTTTGCATGTCCAACTCAGTTCACTTCGGCTTGGCCGGTCGCGTGGTCGTCATCACCGGTGCGGCCCAAGGCATTGGCGAGGCCTGCGCGCGGCGCCTGGCCCAGGACGGCGCGGCTGTGGCGCTGTGGGACCTGGCCGATCGCCCAGCTCAGGCCCTGGCCGCTGAGCTGCAAGCGGCTGGCTCGCGCGTTTTGTACTGCCACTGCGATGTGTCGAACAAGACGCAGGTGGATGCTGCGCTGGCCCAGACCTTGTCCACTTTTGGTGCCGTCGACGGTTTGGTCAACAACGCCGGCATCTTCAAGGCGGCGGACTTTCTGGACATCACCGAAGCCGACTGGGACGCTGTACTCAACGTCAACCTCAAAGGCAGTTTCCTGGTGGGCCAGGCGGTAGCGCGGGCGATGGTGGGCAACAACCGGCTGCACAACAGCATCGTCAACATGAGTTCGGTCAACGGCACGCTGGCGATTGCCAGCATCGCCAGCTACAACGCCAGCAAAGGAGCCATCAACCAGCTGACGCGGGTCATGGCGCTGGCCCTGGCCGACCGCGGCATCCGGGTCAACGCGGTGGCGCCCGGCACCATCGCCACCGAACTGGCCCAGGCGGCCGTGCTGACCAGCGAGGAGGCCAAAGCCCGCATCCTGAGCCGCACGCCGATGAAGCGCCTGGGCGAGCCGGCCGAGATTGCCGACACCGTGGCCTACCTGCTCAGCAGCGCGGCCAGCTACGTCACAGGCGAGATCGTGGTGGTGGACGGGGGGCGCATGACGCTGAACTACACCGTGCCGGTGTGAGGTATGTACCGGCCCAAACACTTCGAGCAAAACGACCCGGCCGCCCTGCAGGCGCTGATGCTGGACCATCCCTTGGCCACGTTGGTGACCACCGGCGGCGACGGCATCACCGCCGACCACTTGCCGCTGGGATTTGACGCCGCCACACAAACGCTGCGTGGCCACGTGGCGCGCGCCAACCCACTTTGGAAACAAGCGCACGGCCACCCGGTCCTGGCGATTTTTTGCGGGCCGCAGGCCTACATCTCGCCGAACTGGTACCCCCAGAAAGCGCTCACACACAAAGTGGTGCCGACCTGGAACTACACCGTCGTCCACGCCCATGGTGTGTTGCGGGCAATTGAAGACGCGCCATGGCTGCACACCCTCGTCAGCGGTTTGTCAGACCGCCACGAACAGACGCAGCCCCAACCGTGGGCCGTGCGCGACGCACCTGAGGACTATGTGCAGCAGATGTTGCGCGCCATCGTCGGCATCGAGATCCCGGTGCAGCGGCTGGTGGGCAAGTGGAAGCTCAGCCAGAACCACCCGGAGACGGCGCGCGACGGCGTCATGCAGGGTCTCTCCCAAGGTCAGAGCGACGCCGTTGCCATCGCCGCGTTGATGCGGCAAGCTACGCAGCCCAACTGATTCATCCTGGAGCCCGTCATGCTGAACCCCTTGTGTGCATTGTTCTCGAGCAGCGCCGCCAAACGGCCTTGGCTGCTGGCGCTGAGCTTCGTGGTGATCGGCGGCCCCGCCACGGCGCAGAAGATGGCGCCAGGTCTGTGGGAGAACGCTGTCAGCATGACCATGGCCGGCACAGCCAAAGGCAGTCAAGACGACGCCATGGCCAAGATGCAAAGTCAGATGGCCAGCCTGCCGCCCGAGCAGCGCAAGGCCATGGAAGCGATGATGGCCAAACAAGGTGTCAGCATGGGGGCTGCGCCCAATTCGGTACGCGTTTGCATCAGCCCGGAACAAGCCGCGCGAGACGAAATGCCGCGCGACAGCAGCGGCAATTGCAAACAAGACGCGCTGAACCGCAGCGGCAACACCCTGCGTTTCAAGTTCAGCTGTTCAGGCCCGCCCGCCACCAGCGGTGATGCCGAGTACACCTTCAGCAGCAACAAGGCTTACGCGGGCAAGATGAAGATGACCCAAGCCGCGCAAGGCAAGGATCAGGCGCGCAGCATGGACATGCAGACCACCGGGCGCTGGATCAGTGCTGACTGCGGCGCCCTCAAGCCGCGGCCTTGATCCATCAGCCACCCCCCGCAAGCGCCGGGTGCGACCGCAGCTTCAGGCACGAAGGGCCTGGGCAGCCAGCGCCAGCGCCGTGATCCGGCCCCAGTCTTTGGCGTCCACGGCGTCTTGCGGCGTCAACCATGAACCACCACAGACCTTGACGTTGGGCAGCGCCAGGAATTGCGGCGCGGTCTGTGGCGTGATGCCGCCAGTCGGGCAGAACACCACATCCGGGAACGGCCCGGCCAGGGCCTTCAACATCGGCACACCGCCCGCAGCAGTGGCCGGAAAGAACTTCAGGAAATCGTGACCCGCCGCGTTGGCGGCCATCACCTCGCTGGCTGTGGCCACGCCAGGCAACAGCGTCAGCCCCGCTTCACGGCAAGCCTGGGCGATTTCCGGCGTGAAGCCCGGGCTCACACCAAACTGGCAGCCGGCGGCTTTGGCAGCGTGCACATCGGCAGCGCTGCGCAAGGTTCCAGCGCCAACAATCGCCCCGGGCACCACGCGCACGATTGCCGCCATGCAGGCCAAGGCCACGGGCGTGCGCAGCGTCACCTCCAACACCTTCACACCGCCGGCCACCAAGGCACGCGCCAAGGGCACGGCGTCTTCCAAGCGGTGGATGACGATGACCGGGATCACCGGGCCATGGGCAGCAAGTTCGAGCGGGTTCATGGGATGGTTCCAGGTGGGGTGGAGAAAAAGCCGACAGCGTGACGCAATGGCAGGCGGGAACAGCCCGGGCACACCCGATTCACAGCCCGGCCACAACCCAGTCACAACCCAGTCACAACCAGGTGATGGCACCCTCTTCGGCGCTGAGTACGTTGCGCCGCATGCCGGCAAACAACTCGCGGCCCAAATCGTGGCCGTTGTGCTCGGCCTGCGCCGGGTCCAGCGTGGCGGGGCTGCGTGCGGCCCACTCGGCCACGGGCACCAACGCCTGCAAGGTGCCGGTCACGGCGTCGAGCCGAACCAGGTCACCCGTTTGCAACAGCGCCAGCGGGCCCCCGGCCAACGCCTCCGGGCTGACGTGGATGGCCGCGGGCACCTTGCCGCTGGCGCCACTCATCCGCCCGTCGGTCACCAGCGCCACCTTGAAGCCCTTGCCCTGCAACACGCCCAGCGGCGGCGTCAACTTGTGCAACTCGGGCATGCCGTTGGCGCGTGGGCCCTGGAAACGCACCACGGCGACCAGGTCGCGTTCCAGCTCACCGGCCTTGAAAGCCGCCAGCAGCGCTTCCTGGCTGTCGAAAACGATGGCCCGCGCTTCGATGATGTGCTGGTCGTCGGGCACGGCCGATGTCTTGATGACAGCGCGGCCCAGGTTGCCCTGCAGCAGCCGCATGCCCCCGGTGTCGGAAAACGGTGCCTGGGCGCGGCGCACGATGCTGCTGTCGCCGCTGTCGTCTGCGTAAGGTGCCCAAGTCAGTGTTTTGGTGTCGTTATCTGGGCTGCTGCTGAGCGCTGGCAGCGTGGTGTAGGCGCGCAGGCCACCGCTGGCCACGGTCGCCACATCGGCGTGCAGGCAGCCGCTGTCCAACAACTCACGCAACACAAAACCTGGGCCACCAGCGGCCTGGAACTGGTTCACGTCGGCGCTGCCGTTGGGGTAGATGCGGGCCAGCAGCGGCACGGCTGCCGACAGGTCCGCGAAGTCGTTCCAGTCGATGGTGATGCCCGCGGCCCGCGCCACGGCCACCCAGTGGATCAGGTGGTTGGTGCTGCCACCCGTGGCCAGCAGGGCGACCATGGCGTTGACGATCACACGTTCGTCGACCTGGCGGCCAATCGGCGTGAAACGCGGGCCGTGTTGGGTGATGCCCAGCACCGTGGCCACGGCCTCACGCGTCAGGGCCTCGCGCAGCGTCGCGTGCGGGTGCACGAAGGCCGCGCCGGGCACGTGCAGGCCCATGGCTTCGAGCAGCATCTGGTTGCTGTTGGCGGTGCCGTAGAAGGTGCAGGTGCCCGGGCCGTGGTAGGCGGCACTTTCGGCCTGCAGCAACTGGTCGCGGCCAACCAAACCCTGCGCGGCTTGTTCGCGCACCTTGGCCTTGTCGTTGTTGGACAGGCCGCTGCTCATCGGCCCGGCCGGCACGAACACGCAGGGCAAGTGCCCGAAGTGCAAGGCGCCAATCAGCAAGCCCGGCACGATCTTGTCGCAAACGCCCAGCAGCAAGGCGGCGTCAAACACGTCGTGGGTCAGGCCGACGGCGGCGGCCATGGCGATGGTGTCGCGCGAGAACAGGCTCAACTCCATGCCCGGCAGGCCTTGCGTGACGCCGTCGCACATCGCCGGCACACCCCCAGCCACCTGCACGGTGGCCCCCCGGCGGCGGGCTTCGTCGCGGATCACCTCGGGGAAGGTCTCGTACGGCTGGTGCGCCGAAAGCATGTCGTTGTAGGCCGTGACCACGCCGATATGCGGTGCCCGTTCAGCCACCACCCGGAACTTGTCGTTGGCCGGCAGCGCCGCAAAGGCATGCGCCACATTGGCGCAGCCCATGCGATCACTGCCCCGGGGGCGCGCCGCCAGGCGGTCGATGCGCGCCAGATACGCCCCGCGCTCTTTCACGCTGCGGGCCCGGATGCGGGCGGTGACTTCAGTGACGGCTGGCTTCATGGGCGGGTCCTCAGGCTGGCTGACCGTGGTGATGTAACCATGGTCTCTCCATTATGAAACTAAGTTACATCGCCCCATTTTCACGGCCGCTCGCCGCCCCTCCAGCCCTACATCTTCGCGCGCAAGCTCAAAAACACCTGGCGGCCGTTTTTGTACCAGCCCAGTGGCATCGACTCGGTCGCCGAGTAGTAATAACGGGTTGGGTTGGTGAGGTTGGTGCCGTCGATGTGAAGGCTGATTTGCGGCGTGAACTTGTAGGACGCCGAGAGCGCGACACTGGCTTGGGCATCGGCATAGTTCAGGTCGTTGCGGGCGGCGGTGGGGCTGCCCGGCGTGATGGTGCCGTTGCCGAAGTAGCTGACCGCGTAGTCGGTGCGGTGGTTGTAGGCCACGCTGACGGTGAAGGGGCCGCTTTCGTAGTACGAGCGCAGGTTGTAGGTCCAGTCGCTCATGCCGATGATGCGGGCGTTGTCCTCGTCCTTGCCTTTGGCGTAGGTGACGTTGGCGATAAGACCAAAGCCGCCGCCCAGCGCCACCTCGCCAGAGATCTCGGCGCCCTTGATGCGCGCGTTGCGGCCGATCCAGCTGTTGGTCACGTAATCCTCGAACTCCTGGGTGTCGCTGTTCTTCAGCTGCACGACCGACGTGCCGCGCTTGACGTAGTCTTTGAGCTCTTGGTAGAACGCGCCGACCTGGACATAGCTGCGCCGGCTGGCGAAGTAGGCCAGCGACGCATCCAGGTTGTTGCCGGTGGTGGGTTTGAGCAGCGGGTTGCCGGTGTTGGCCGTCTTGGGCGTGACGAGGTTGTTCTGCGTCACGGCCGCACCCAGTTCGGAATACTCAGGCCGCGCCATGGTCTTGCTGGCCGAAAAACGTGCCAGCAACTCACGGTTGAGTTCATAGCGCAGGTTCAGGCTGGGCAGCAAGGTGGTGTGGGTGGTGGTGACCTCTTGCTGCATGTAGCCCGACAGGCGTGAACTGGTGATGGGGTTTTGCACCGGCACGCCCACCAGCGGTGGGCAGGTGAGCGCCAAGGCCGGGCAAACGCGGTTGCTGGCCAGCGCCTGGTAGAAGATGGAATTGACTTCCGTGCCCACCAGGCGCGCGCCCACATTGCCTGACAACGGGCCGGTTTCGAATTCGGTCATCGCGTACAGGGCCGAGGTCTTCTCGTTGATGATGTAGCTGCCCGTCCAGTTCTTGTTCAGCGTCTCGTCGTAGTTGATGAGCCCGTTGATCCCCGCCATGGCATTGCGGTCCAGGCGCAGCACATTGCGCGGGAAGTTGCCGGGAATGCCGGCCCCGTAGTTGGCCGGGTAGAAGCCCGTGGCGCCCAGGTTGATGCTGCCGGGCGGGAACTGCGTGTCGAGCTGAGTCTGGTTCGGGATGCCGTTGCCGGTGGTCACGAAGTTCCAAGCACCATTGACCTGGGTCTTGACGTTCTTGTGCGTGCCGTTGCGCAGGCCAAAACGGGCTTTGGTCAGGAAGCCGTTGTCGATGTCGTACTCGCCATTGAGAAACAGGTAGCGGTCTTCATCGCTGGTGCGAAACACCGCCTGGATATCGCTGATGGCTTTCCAGCCGCCTTGGCTCAGGTCGCGCAGGTTCACGCCTTGCATGCTCCAGTCAAGGCCCTGGTTGCCATTGAGCTGGTAGCTGATGGGTTTGTTGAACGAGCGAAACAGCAGGCCCGGGCTGGTCTGCGTGGTGCCCGTGCCTTTGGTGTAGCCCACCTTGGCATCGAAGCGCAGGCTGCTGCTGGCGCTGAACTTGACGTCCAGGTCGTAGAAGCTGGCGGTGGAACCCGCGCCCAGGCGCACTTGATGGCCGCTTTGCACCGCGGCGTCGCCGCCAGTGATCGGCGCGGCCGCCACGCGGGCCGGGTTGGGGTTGATGGTGGCCGCCGTGATCACGTCGCCATGGGTCTTGACGTTGGTCAGGAGCGCGCCATTGGCCACCAGGGTGCTGTTGAAGCTGAAGGTGTTGCTGTTGAAGTTACTGGCATCCAGCGACGACTTGAACGCTGTCAAGGCGATCTCCAGGTTTTTGCTGGGCCTGACTTGCAGGGCTACAAAACCACCACGGCGCTGGCGTTCGCCTTCAAAAAATGCCGAACCCAGGTTGGACGGCATGCGCAGGCCGCGCAGGCTGACATCGCCGCAGATCGGCGCCGTGCCGGTTGGCGAGCCCTGGGGCACAAAGCAGCTCGCTGGGTTGCCGGCGGCCTGCGTGGTGATGGTGGTGATGCCGAAGTTCTCGACACCGTCGCGACGCAGGCTGCGGTCTTCACGGAAAGCCTGCACCAGCACCCCCAGGGTGCGCTCATCGTTGCGCCAGTTCACCAGACCACTGGCCTGGCCCGAAGTCTTGCCCGCCAGTGTGGTGTGCACGGCGCCCAGGCTGACTTCACCCGAGAAGCCCTTTTTCAAATCCAGTGGTTTGCGGGTTTGCACATCCACCGTGCCGCCAATGCCGCCCTCGGTGATGTCGGCACGACCGTTCTTGTAGACGATGGCGCGACCAATCAACTGCGACGGCAACATCCCAAAACCCACTGCGCGGGTGGTGGCGTTCTGGTCGGAGAGAAACCAGTCGCCGCTGGACAGTGAGTGGCCGTTGATGGTGACCAGGTTCAGCTTGGGCGGCGTGCCGCGGATCTGCACACGTTCGGCCTCGTCAAACGCGAAAGCCGCGCCGTGCGTCACGTTGATGCCGGACAGGCGCGAAAGCGAATCGGCGATGTTCTTGTCAGGCATCTTGCCAATGTCTTCGGCCGTCACGACTTCGATGTTGGTGTCGGCCCTGCGCTTGCTGGCAATCGAAGCCTCAAGCGAAGCGCGCACGCCAGTCACGACCACGGTGTCCGGTGCAGAGGCAGCCGGGGCTGGGGCTGGGGCTGGGGTTTGCGCAAAGCTCAGCGAATGCATCAGCGCCAAGGTGGCGGCTGCGGCGATGGGGTGGCGGCAAAACGGGTTCATGGACTGCTCCTGACGCGATCGTTGGTTGGCAAGCGGGTTTGTTCGTTCTGACTGTTTAGACCATTATTCATACCAATGAGGGTTGCGCCTCATGGGAAACACTGAAGGATGGCCACATTTCAGCGATCCGTATGCTTCGTGTGGTGAGCGGACAACCGAGTTGGCACTCGGCCTGATGGGGTCATTCCCACACAACCAGTTAAATTAGACCAATTTCGTTCTTTGGTCTAGATAAGAGGGGCCTGTTTGCGCGCTGTCGAGGCCAGACAGCCAAGGAAGATGGGATCATTCGCCTGCCGGTCGTGCTCGACGCCACCTGCCGCAAGCGCCCAACGCACCCGCATTGACCTGCACTGCCCGTGACAACCCAAAGCCCAGGCCCTGTGCCCATGCTGTTCAACACCGCGATCGATCCCGGTCTGGTGGTGCGCGACCCCGCCGCTACCTTGGCCGAACTGCGCCAGCACCCGCAGTGGTGCGACAGTCGCGAGCGCTGGGTGTTTGGCTATGCCTCGCTCATCTGGCGGCCCGAATTCGAAGCGGCTGAACACCGGCCAGCGCTGCTGCGCGGCTGGCACCGCGCACTGCGCATGCGCTCACGCATCAACCGCGGCACCGCCAAGCAGCCCGGCCTGGTGTTTGCGCTGCTGCCGGGCGGCGCCTGTCGAGGGGTGGTCTATCGCCTGCGGCCAGACCATGCCGACGAAGAAATCGAAAGGCTGTGGGCGCGCGAGATGCCCACCGGGGTGTACGACGCCCGGCTGCTGAGCTGCCGCACCGCCCAGGGGAACGTCACGGCCTTGGCTTTCACGCTGAGCCGGCGCAGCGCCAGTTGTTTGCCGCGGCTGCCGGACGAGCCCATGTTGCACATCCTGCGCCATGCCTGCGGCCGCTACGGCACCACGCTGGACTACCTGGCGCGCACCGCGCAGGCGCTGCGTGAGCAGGGTCTGCGTGACCGCGAAGTCGAAAGGCTGATGCGCCTGGCCGCCGACCACGACCTGCTGTGATTCAGGCTTGTCCGCCGCCCCGGCAGCCGCTCATTTCAGTGGCACCGCTTCAGTGCCGCCGCCTGCGCCGCCGCCTGTGCCGCCGCCTGTGCCGCCGCCTGTGCCACCACCACTGCCGCCACCCGTGCCGCCGCCTTTGCCGCCGGCCGAACGCACGGCCGCCAGGTCGGCCACGGTGTCGATGTCCAGCAGCGTTCCGGCGTCCTCAACGTCTTCGCCATGGGCTGGATAACGCAGCATGACGCGGCGCGCGCCATCGTCACCGGTCAGCATGACCAGTTCGCTGTACAGCTCGGCCGCGAAGCCCACGGGGTGGCCGCGCCTGCCTCGGTACTGGGCGTAGACCACGGCGTGTTGTTCGAGTGCGCGGGCCACAGCCAACAGCGTGCCGGGGCGCACCAGCGGCATGTCCGCCGGCAGCACCAGCCAGCCGGGCGCGCCGGAGCGCTCAGCCACACCCAATGACAAGGTGTGGCCCATGCCCCGTGCGGCTTGTTCGTCGGTAACGACCACGATGTCGCGTAACGCCAACTGGCGCGCGGCCAGTGGCGCCAGCGCGGCCGTTGTGACGACGACCACGGGCAACTGACTTTCGATGGCGTTGCGCAAGGTGCTGCCCAGCACCGTGGACGCACCAAAACGCTGCTCAAGCTTGTGCCCGGCAGTGCCGACATTGCCAGCGGCCTCAGCCGCGAAACGGCTGCCGAGGCCTGCGGCGGGGATGACGATGGTCGGACGAAAGCGCATGGCGTGTGTGTTGGCTGGCGTCATGGCGCGCAGCGCATTTCCCTGGTCAGACCAGCATGGGGGCTGCACTGCGGCGTCGGAACTGGGGGCTGCCCGTAAGGCCATCTACTTACGGCCAATCACTTACGGCCAATCACTTACGGCCATTCACTTACGGTCATTCCCGCATGGGATCAACCCCAGGCCCGTGCCCAGTCACTGCTGGCGCGTCATGCGCCAGGGCCGCCTTCCTATACTGACCCGCATGAACATCGCTGACATCCGCAAAAGCTACGAACGCGACGAACTGGACGAGACCGCGTCGGCCGCGGACCCGCTGCAACAGTTCACGCTGTGGATGGAGCAGGCCTTGAAGGCCCAATTGCCCGAGCCCAATGCCATGACATTGGCCACCGTGGGCGCTGACGGCCGGCCGTCCACCCGCGTGGTGTTGATCAAGGGCTTCGATGCCCGCGGCATCGTCTGGTACACGAACTACCACAGCCGCAAGGGCCAGGAACTGGCGCTGCAGCCCTTCGCTGCCTTGCAGTTCCACTGGGTTGAACTGGAACGGGTGGTGCGGATTGAAGGCGCGGTGAGCCTGGTGGACGCCGCCGAATCCGACGCCTACTACGCCAGCCGCCCGCTGGATTCGCGCCTGGGCGCCTGGGCGTCGCCGCAAAGCCAGGTGATCACCTCGCGCACGGTGCTGGTGACGAACGCCGCCGCCGCGGCAGCGCGTTATCTGCTGAACCCGCCGCGTCCCCCGCACTGGGGCGGCTACCGGCTCCACCCTGACCGGTGGGAGTTCTGGCAGGGCCGCAAGAGCCGTTTGCACGACCGCTTGCGCTACCGCCTGGACGCTGGCCAGTGGCTGCTTGAACGGCTGGCGCCCTGACGCCCTGCCGCCCTGCCGCAAGCTTCAAAACCGCACATTCACACCCGCAGACAGTGCCCGCCCCGGCAGCGGCGCCAGGCCGCGCAAGGTGGCCACCGTGCCGGCGTTGTAGGCCAGCCGGTTGCTGGCGTTGCCCAGCTTGACAAACCACAGCGCGCCCTGAGCAAAGGTTGGCAACGGCCCACTGGCGGACAAGTCCAGCAAGGTATAGCCCGGCGTCGGGCTGTCGGTGCTGGGCACGCGGCTTTGGCGGGCGTTGTGGCGCAGGTTCAGGCCCAGGTTGATGCCACTGACTCTGGCGTCCAGGCCGACACGCCAGCGCAGCGGTGGTTGGCGCGGCAGGCCCTCGCCGGTCGCGAGGTTGTCGCCACGCAGGGTGTCCACACCCGCAGTCAGGCCGACGGCAGGGTGCAGCTGCCAACGGCCGTCGACCTCCAGGCCCACCAGCCGCGCCGGCACGGCGGCGAACGTGTACTCGGGCAGGCTGGAGTCGTCAGGACCGGCCACTGATTTCCCCGTCGCGTCGAGCGCGATGAAGTTGGCAAAGCGCGTTCTGAACAGCGTGGCGCTGAGGTGCTGCGTGCCTTTTTTCCAGCGCAGGCCCAGCTCGGCATGTTGGCTGCGCTCAACCGCCAACCGGGGGTCGCCGCGTTCAAACGCGCCGGTGGCCAGATGGGCGCCGTTGGCATACAGCTCGTAGTACGCCGGCGCTCGCTGGTTGCGTGACAAAGCGGCATTGAACTGCCACCCGCCACCCAGTTCAGCCAGCGCACCCAGGGCGCTGCTCTTGGGCGTGAACCGCCGTTCCACCGAGCTGCCAAAGCGCGGCTCATCAGCGTTGTTGCCGTCGCCTTCAGAGTTCACACGGGCCTGCTCCAGCCGCGCCCCGGCGCTCAGCACCCAGGCCCCCAGCTTCAGCTCCTCGAGCACGAACAGCGCGGCCGAACGGCTGTGCGTGCCGGGCACGAACGCCTCTTCGCCCAAGGCCGAAAAGTCCAGTTTCTCAGCCTGCACGCCCCACACACCTTCAAGGCCGCTGAAGAGACCATTCGACAACAGAGGTGCGTGTTGGACCTGGGCGCGGAAGTCGCTGCCACGGCTCTTGAAGGTGGTTCCCACAGCACCGTCACCCTCGACTTCCTGGTGCTGGTAGTCGGTGTGGCTGGCCTGAAACCAGACGCGCGACAACCAGCCGGCGCTGGCTTTGTTCAGGGCCCGGGCTTCGCCGGCGACTTCAAGCCGGTGGCGTTTCAGGTCGATGCGCACATCAGGCTCGGCGGTGACGCCGTAGCGGTTGCTGTAGGTGTCAACGGCCGCACCCAGAAAACCATGTTCGCCGACCCAGCCGGCACCAACTGCACCGCCGCTGGCTTGGGCTGCCGAGTTGCGCACCACCGTGCTGGGGGGCAGCGGCTGGCCACCTTCGACCGGCACAAAGTGAGGTGCCCGCTGGTCGCCAGACGTGCGGCTGAACACGTCGGCATGCCAGTTCAGGCCGCTGCCCCCAGGGCCGCCGCCTTCCAGCACGGCCGCAGCCGAACGCTCACGGGCGGCACCGCCCAGGCGCAGCTCCGCCCGACCGCTCAAGGCCGTGGCCGCCACCCGCGGCACGCGGTTGTTCATGCTGTTGACCACCCCGCCCGTGGCGTTGCCGCCATACAGCAAGGCAGCCGGGCCGCGCAGCACTTCCAGCCGTTCGGCCACCAGGGGGTCGATGCCCACGGCATGGTCGAAGCTGAGGTTGGAAGCGTCAACCGATGCCCCGCCGTTGTCCAGCAAGCGCACGCGGTCGCCGTCCAGCCCGCGCAGCACCGGGCGGCTGCTGTTGGGGCCGAACCAGCTGGCGCTGACACCCGGCAGGCCGTCCAGCGTTTCACCCAGCGTGCTGGCGCGCCGCAGCACCAGGCCCTCGCCGGTCAGCACGCTGGAGGGCTGCGCAGCGCTGTCGCGGCCCAGCGGGTTGCCGGTGATGACCACGGTACTGGTCATTGTCATGGGCATGGCCATGGCCATTGAGGTGGGCGTGGCCGTGGCCGTGGTCAAGGGCGCGGTCATGGGCACGGTCAAGGACGCGGTCATGGGCGTGGTGCCAATCAAGCTGACATTGCTGGCGGGTGGTGCGGTTTGCGCCAGCGCCGCGGTGGTGCAGGCGCCGCTGATGGCCGCCGCACTGATGAGGGTGGCGATGCAGCGGCGCTGCGACGGGCAGCGGCTGTGCGCCCGACGTTTGAGGTGGGATTTCATGATTTTGCAAAGGACAGGGACCCCGTGTGGCGGCAGAAGGCGCGCGACCAGGGTCGAACAAGGGATGCCGGCGCACACGCAGGCGGCGTCGGCAAGGGCGGCACGGCACGGCACGCCGGCCGAGTTGCCCGCGCACCGACAGGCTCACGCCACCGGCGGACCTCGCGCTTGGTAAGCGCGGACGCAGCGCGTGGCGTACCCGCCAGCGGGTGACGCCACCCAGCAAGGCGCGCCAGCCCTGTCGACCCACACGGTTGCCGCCGGCCAACCGCCATCGGCCTGGCCCAGCACCTGGTCCAGCAACCGGCACTCGGCGCTGGCCGGCGTGTGGTGGTCAGCGCCGTGGCTGTCGTCGTGCGGTTGCGTGTCGTGAGCTGCAGCGTGGCCGCCGGCCGCCACCGACACCAGCGCCAGGCCATGAGCCACGCCGTGCACAAAGCCCAGCGACTGCGTGGCCAGCAACAGCGTGGCCAAGGCCAGGGCTTGCCAGGCTTTGAGATGCATGCGGGCTGACTTCACCACCACCACCCTACACGAGCTGCTAAGCCCCAGGGACGGGCGGCAGGCCATGCCACACGCGCTGTGGGAACGGGATCTCCAGCCCGGCCTCATTCAGCCCCTGCAGCAGCGCCAGGTTGACTGCCGAGCGCACGTTGGACTGGCCGTTTTCCGAGTCGCCAATCCAGAACGCCACGGTCAGCTCCAGCCCGTCGGCGGCAAAGTTCGACAACATCACCGTCGGCTCGGGCTGCGCCAGCACGCGCGGCACCCCAGCCACCACGCGCGACAACTGCGGCAGCAACACCGCCAGGTCGGTGCCATAGGCCACCTGCACGACGGTGCTGAGGGCCACACGCGGGTCGGCCAGCGACGAGTTCTCGACCCGCTGCGTGATCATCATCTCGTTGGGCACGATCGACTCGCGCCCGTTGAGCGCGCGGATCACGGTGTAGCGCGCGGTGATGTCGGTGATGCGGCCCTCGAAGCCGTCGACCTTGACCATGTCGCCAATGCGCATGCTGCGCTCGGCCAGGATGACAAAGCCGCTGATGTAGTTGGCCGCCAGCTTCTGCAAACCAAAACCGATGCCCACACCCACGGCGCCGCCCAGCACGCCCAGGGCCGTGAGGTCGATGCCGGCTGCGGACAACGCGAACATCAGGCCGATGAACAGCAGCAGCGCCCGCACCAGGTTGGCGGCGATCTTGCGCAGCGACAGGTCCTGCATGCCACCCGCACCGCCCGCACCCCCCACCAGCGCACCCTTGATCAACCGGGATTCGACTGCGGCCGCGGCCCACAGCGCACCCATCATCACCACCACGGCGGTGACCAGGCCTTCGAACAGGTTTCGCACCGACACCTGGTGGCTGCCGATCTTCCAGCTGATGCCATCGAGTTCCTGCAGGATCAAGGGCAGCAGGTCCGTCACCCACAGCACCACCGCCAGCCAGGCCAGCCATGACAGGCTGCGTTCGGCCACGCGCACCGCATTCGATTTAGGAAACACCCGCTGCAACACCCGCACCGACAGCCGGATGACCACCAGTGACAACAGCACCGGCAACACCAGCTTGAACACGGCGCCGGGCAAGGACAGCGGCGGCAGCACGGCCAGCCAGCGGACCAGCAGCGCCAGCAAAAAGGCGGCTACCGGAAACAGCACGCCGTCGACCACGCGATCGCCGAACCAGATCGACCCCGGCACGGGCTGCGCCCCGCGCAGCGCGCGCACCAGTCCCCAGGCCAGGCCCAGGCAGGTGAGCAGCAGGGCCCCTTCGATCAGCGCGCTGGGCTTGAACAGCGCGGTCAGCCAAGCCAGCGCGTTATCGAGCAAGGTGGAATCCGCCGATGCCGGGGTGCTTCAAGCCAGACCCGCCAGCACGCGCAGGTGCGCGGCCACGCTGCGTGCCAGCGCGCTCAGGCTGTAGCCACCTTCCAGGCAAGACACGATGCGGCCCTGGGCGTGTTTGGCGGCCACCACCAGCAGTTGCTGGGTGAGCCATTCGTAGTCGGCCTCGACCAGGCCCATCTGGCCCAGCTCGTCTTCGCGGTGGGCGTCGAAGCCAGCGCTGATGAAGACCATCTGCGGCGCAAAAATCTCCAGCGCCGGCAGCCACTGGTCCTGCACGGCCGCGCGCATGGCCGGGCCGCGGGTGTAGGGCGGCAATGGCACGTTGACCATGTTGCGGCCCTTGGGCTCGGTGCCGCTGTAGGGGTAGAGCGGGTGCTGAAAAAAGCTGCACATCAGGATCCGCTCGTCACCGGCCACGATGTCCTCGGTGCCGTTGCCGTGGTGGACGTCAAAGTCGATGATGGCCACCCGCTCCAGGCCATGTTCGTGCAGCGCGTGGCGCGCGGCCACCGCCACATTGTTGAAAAAACAGAAGCCCATGGTCGCGTCGCGGGTGGCGTGGTGGCCGGGTGGGCGCACCGCACAAAAGGCGTTGCTGGCGCGGCCGGCCAGCACGTCGTCGGTGGCCGCCACGGCTGCACCGGCGGCGTGCATCACCGCGCCGTAGGTGCCGGGGCTGGCACTGGTGTCGGGGTCGAAGGCGTGGCGTTCACCGCTCGCGGCCAGGCTTTGCAGCAAATCGCACACTTCACTGACGTAGCCGCTGCTGTGGGCGCGGGCCAGTTGCGCAGGCGTGGCCATTGGCGCGTCGTGCAGCGTCAGCGCGGTGTCCAGACCGGTGGCGCGCAGGTGGTCGGTGATCGCGTCCAGCCGCGCTGGGCATTCAGGGTGGCCGCGGCCCATGTCGTGCAGTCTGCACGCGGGATGACTGTAGAAGACGGTGCTCATCGAAGGTTCCGAGCCAGGCGTTTCGGGTATGGTCTGACGGATGGACCCAGACCCATGGATGTAAACCTTGCGCGACAACTGGCAAAGTTGGTCGATCAGATTAGCACGATCGTTGTCGGCAAACGCTCGCAGATCGAGGACTGCATTGCCTGCCTGCTGGCTGGCGGCCACCTGTTGATCGAAGACGTTCCCGGGGTCGGCAAGACCACCCTGGCGCATGCCTTGGCGGTGTCGCTGGGCCTGCGCTTTTCACGCG
>Ga0105047_10009578_pt1 | contig 15925 bp, 12 predicted proteins | sample MAT04_FD_78384 | JGI IMG/M metagenome (GOLD analysis project Ga0105047, IMG submission 78384) | Freshwater microbial communities from Lake Fryxell liftoff mats and glacier meltwater in Antarctica - MAT-04 (megahit assembly) | ecosystem: Environmental > Aquatic > Freshwater > Ice > Liftoff... | reverse complement strand
TTGGTGGCATGGGCTAGATGGATGCCGTTTTGGAAACAGGGTGGGCGAACTTTTCGGGAAAATCGGCGGTGGCTGTGACCAAGGATGTCACAGGTGGCATGGCATAAGGGGGCATGACCACCGACATCCTTTCCACCCACAGCGATCAGTTTTTGATTATCAGCGGAGGCCAGACGGGCGCGGACCGTGCGGGGCTGGACGTGGCATTGGCCCGCGGGATTAAGCACGGCGGGTGGTGTCCGAAAGGACGCAAGGCGGAGGACGGCCCCCTGCCGCCGCGCTACCGCCTGATGGAAACGCCGTCGGCGGACTATCTGGTGCGGACGGAACGGAACGTCGAGCGTGATGGGGCTGGCTTTGGATTCACTGGAGGCCCAACAGGAAACAGGCTCTCCAGCCGCTTGACAGCCATGTTGCAATCTTAGGATATGTCAGATAACCACAACATCACAGATCAAAGCCACCTCGCCGCCCATCGTCGGGCGGTGGATCTTGCAGCCAAGGCGTTTTAGGGCGCGGACTGGAAGCGGCAATTCAAGGTCTTTCACCATCCCGGCCAAGGCACATACTCGGTTTCCTCCGCGTCCGAGGATTGCGAAAACGGGATGCGCCGGATCGTCGCACGATATCCGAACGGCCAGAGCCCGAAAAAGTAAGCCGATGAATCCGAAGACGCTCTTTCAGACGCTTCACCATGGAGTGTCGCCGGATAAATTCCTACAATGATTCGAATTCTTTTCCCTCCCGTCCCTCTCCCCGCTAACACTTCCCCATGAGCGACACAGCGACCCAGATCTCCGAAGACATCAAGACCGCGATGCGGGCCAAGGACTCCACGGCTCTCAATGCCCTGCGCGCGCTGAAAAGCGCGATGACGAACGCCGCCATTGAGAAGGGCGGGCTTGGGACCGTGCTGGACGAGCCGGAGGCGCTTGCGGTGATCCGCAAGCAGATCAAGCAGCGGCAGGATTCCATCGAGCAGTTCGAGAAGGCAGGGCGGACGGAGCTTGCTGAGAATGAGAAAGCGGAGATCGCGATTCTTTCCAAATACCTCCCCGCAGCGCTCGCAGAGGAGCAGATCGTCGCCATCGTGGATCAGGCGGTTTCCGAAACGGGAGCCAGCTCCAAGGCGGACATGGGGAAAGTGATGAAACGTGCCCAGGAGCTTTCCGAAGGCCGGGCGGACGGGAAGATTCTCTCCGCGGCGGTGATGAAACGTCTTTCCTGAGAAAACCTTTGTCGGCGCGCCACCAATTTTTCCAAGGCCACCTGGTTAGGCAAAGAATCGGCCACAAAAGGCGCAAGAAAGAACCTTTGTTCCCGGCATGACACGGCGGATGTTGGCGACTGAAATCTTCTACCTCTGCGGATGACGATCCAAATCGTAAAGGCTCTGGCGAAGTGAAACCGCCGACTTGCCATCCCCCGTTGGCAAGTGTTTGATCAGACCATGTTTGGAAAATTTCTTTCGATCTCCCTCGCGCTTTTTATGACCGCCATCCTTCGGGGAGCAACCATCCCACATACCGAGGCCGCTCAGCATGTGGGAGAAATCGTCACGGTCACCGGAACAGTCTCCCGGGTGAGCGCGATTCCATCGGGCATGACTTTCATTAATTTCGGCACCCGGGGAGCGGCGGACAGCTTCACAGCGGTCGCACGGGCTGGCATTTCCGATGCGGAAACTTTGAAAGCGTTCGAGGGCAAATCCGTGGAGGTTTCCGGAACGGTGGAAATATACAAGGACAGCCCACAGATCGTTCTGAAAAACGCGGCCGATATTCGAATCAACGGCGAGGCACTCGCGCCCGGAGCCGCACCATCCATGCCGGACTCCACGGAAAAGCCAGAAAGCACCGGCGTGGTAGTGAAAGCCTTCACTGTCCCTTTGGAGAAAAAAGAGATCCGCGCCGCCGGTGTGACCTTCGCAGGCGCGGCTCCCTCCGAAGTCATCGCATCGGTGGTCCTTCCGGAAAAATTCGATCCCGCGAAGCCGCACCGCATACTCGCGGTGTTCCCCGATTTTTTCACCAAATCCAAACCCGAGAAACTTCTCGAACCTTACCTCCCCGTTGTCTCGCGTGAAGGCTGGATCGTGCTCACGGCACGTGGCGAAGTAGTCGAGAACGACCTTCCCCCGCGGTGGCACTCGGTGATGTTCCAAGCCGCGATCCGGCATCTCTCGTCTGAATATCCCGGGATTCCGGATTGGCCCATTTACCTCGCGGGAAATGCAGATGGAGCCACCCGGGCGACCCTTTCCACCGGAGCGATGCTGGAGGAGAAACTAGATGTTCGCGGTTGTTTCCTCAGCTCCCTCAAACGCGAGGATCTGGGTAAATCCATGGAAACCTTCGGATCCTCTGAACGGAAGATGAAGAAGCTTAAAGTCTTCGTCTCTCTCGGGAAACAAGACAGCCTCATCAAGGACGAAGACAGTCTTAAGGCGGCGGCAGCCATTGGAGACGCCGGTGTGAAGCAGGTTCGCCATGAAATCCACGAAGGACGCACCGGTGCGGATCCAGCGAGCCTTGAAGCCGCGTTGGACTGGTTTGAGGAAGAGCAATAGGCACGCATCCCCAATCTCCAATCTCCAATCTCCTTTTCGCAATTGCCCATTTCCTAAGACGTGCTAACTATCCTTCGGAATGTTCGAGGTCAGACAGAAACCGGAGATGGTCGAGCGCGCGTTGGTCGTGCGCCTCTACTTCGATAAAAGCGAGGAGGAGGAATCCGCCTCGCTGCTTGCGGAGCTTGGTGAACTAGTCTCGACCCTCGGCATCGGGATCGCGGAATCGGTCCTCGCGAAGTCACGGGAGATGCACAAGAAATTCCTTTGCGGAACAGGCAAGGCCGCCGAAATCGTTGAACTTGCCCGCGCCCATGAGTGTGATGTCATCGTCATCGACAACGGCCTCGCGCCCTCCCAGCAGCGTGAGTGGGAAAAACTCGCCGACCTCTGCGTGATCGACCGGGAGGAGGTTATCCTGGATATTTTCGCGAAGCGCGCCCACACCCGCGAGGCCACTCTCCAGGTGGAGCTGGCCCGGATGCAATACGCACTCCCCCGCCTCGCTCGGATGTGGGGACACCTTGACCGCGAGTCCGCCGGATCAGGTGGTGCAGGCGGCGGCGGAGCCTCCCGGGGCATGGGTGAGAAACAGATCGAGGTGGACCGACGTCTCGCCCATTTGAGCATCGACCGCTGCAAGCGCGAGCTGGAGATCGTTCGCAAGCAGCGCAAGACCCAGCGCAAGGAGCGCGAGAAATTCGAGACACCCCACGGAGCCATCGTGGGCTACACGAACGCCGGGAAATCCACTCTCCTCAACAAGCTCTCCGGCTCCGACGTGATGGCGAAGGACATGCTGTTCGCCACCCTCGACACCACCACCCGCCGCATCGAGTTGCCCGATGGACAGCCGCTCCTCATCACCGATACCGTCGGGTTTGTCAGAAATCTTCCCCACCGCTTGGTCGAGGCGTTCAAGGCGACCCTTGAGGAATCCGTCTTGGCCGATTTCCTCATCCACGTCCTCGACGCAACTGCCCCCGAGATCGAGAAATTTCATGCCACCACCCTCGCCGTCCTCGAAGAACTGGGTGCCGGGGATAAAACGGTCATCACGATCCTAAACAAGATCGACGCCGTCACCGATCCGGAGGTTTTAGCGAATCTGGAAAGGACTTTCCCCGATGCGATCCACGCCTCCGCGCTCAGTGGCGAGGGTATGGAAAACCTGCTGAAAGCCTGCTCCAGAGTCCTCGCCGACCGCGTTTCCCGGCAACATTACCGCATCCCTCAGAAGCGCGGGGATCTGCTCAACCTTCTCCACAAGGACGCGAAAGTCCTCTCTACGGAATACGAGCAAAACGATATTCTCGTCAGTGCCGTCGTCCCCGCGAACATCGCCGGTCGCCTCGAAACCTTTCTTATCCCCGCCTGAATCTAACATCCCGCCATCCCGTCACATTCCGAGACCATGCGCTCCTTCCTATCCCTGATCCTCATTCCCGCCCTCGCGGTTCACGCTTTCTCCCAAATCCAGGAGGAAAGACCGGTGCTCAAAGCGCTTCCTCTCGACTTCGAGGAACCCGCGCCCGCTGTCGAGGAAACCCCCGCGCCCGCGGAAAATACCCTCCCCGATCCGCAAGTCTCCACTCCCGCTCCGGAGATAAGCTCTGCAACACCCGAGCTGGCAGCAGCTCCATTGCAAGCCGCCGCTCCAGTCGATCCCTCACCCATCGATCAGAAACCGGTCGGGGAGGATGCTGTCCGCCTTCAGATTTTCCTCGATCAGGAAAATTTCGGACCCGGAGTGATCGATGGACGTATCGGCCAGTTTTCCCAGCTCGCCGTGCAGTCATGGAACGAACTGCACGGCCATCCGTTGGATAGCTGGACCGCCGTCAACACCGCTGCCCGCAAGGCCGTTCCCAACCCCTTCGCCGTCGCCCTCGTCCCGGAAGTCGCGGACAAATGGATCAACGTGAATCTCTCCTACAAGAAAGCCGCACAGGCGAAAGCCAAGCTGATGGCCTACCGCTCCGTCGGCGAATTCATGTCGGAGCGCTACCACACCGACGTTCCGTATCTCATCAGCCTCAACACGTCCTCGAAAATCTACAACCTCAAGGCTCGCGACAGCATCATCGTCCCCAACGTCCCGGCCTTCCAGATCGAGAATCTCACCGGAGCCGTTTTCAAAGAGGACGAGGCTCTCAGCCAGCGCCATGCGGTAATCGATACAAAGCTCAACCAGGTCCGCATCTATGAGGCGAACCTCCGCGCCCTCGTCGTGGCAGACCCTGATGCCGAAGCGCCAGCCAGCGTCGCCAACCAGTCGCTCGTAGCCGTCTTCCCCATCACACCTGGCAAGCCCCAGTTCATCCGCTACGGGAAATGGAAAATGCAGAACGCCGTGGAACTCCCCGTCTGGCGCTACGACCAGCAGCTCCTCGACACAGGGAAACGCTCCAACAACTCCCTCAACATCCCCGGCGGCCCCAACAACCCAGTAGGCGTTCTCTGGTGCGGCCTTTCCAAGCCCGGCATTGGAATGCACGGCACCTCCGATCCGGAAACCATCGGTCGCTCCCGCTCCTCCGGCTGCATCCGCCTGGCGAACTGGGACATCGTCCGCATCCCCGGTCTCCTCCGCCCGGGTTGCAGCGTGGAGATCAGGTGAACTTTCAAATTTCAAAGTTTAAATTTCAAGGAAGAATTCCGGCTCGTACACGTAGCGTATGATTCCACTTCCACTTCCACTTCCTCTTCCACTTCCTTGAAAGTTGAACTTTGAAATTTGATTTTTAAATGCGCACATTTACCAAATTTTCCCTGCGCTTCGGCGCATACCTGTTCGTCTTCGCCTACCTCGCCGGTGATCTCTACGTGTTCAAAGGCCCCTTGAGCCGCCGCATCCAGGCATCCAATCCGAACAGCCCGGAATCCATCGCGAAGGCGAAGGCCAAAGGAGTCGTCGCCCGTGTTTTCTACAACCAGATCACCCGCGGACAGCTCGACTTCGCAATCCACGAACGCCTCTGGCTGGAGGGGAAAAAACTTTCCGATCTCACACCCGTCGATAGGAAACTGCTCACATACGCCGCTCTCGGGGATCTCATCGACCATGAGGTGATGCGTGTCAAAGTCGCCCACAACACCTTTGAACTTCCCGTTTCCGAAGCCGAGATCGATGAAAGGCTCAAGCGCTTCGTCGGAAAATTCGCGTCAAAAGACGAACTTAAGGCCGCGATGAATGCGCAGGGCATCACGGATGAAACCTCACTGAAGAACCGCATCGCCGCCCGCATCCAGCAGGAGAAATATGTCGCGATGCGCGTCGATCCTCTGGTCAAAGTCAGCGACGAGGAGGTTCAGGCATACTACGACCAAAACAAAGCGTCCCTGGAAATTCCGGAGCGTATCCGCGCCCGGCATGTATTCATCGCCACCCTTGAGAAGACCTCGGAGGAAGCCAAGCTTAGCCTCGATCAGGCGCTAACGGAACTTACCGAAAAGAAAAAGGACTTCGTCACTCTGGCCAAGGAACTTTCGGAGGATTCCGCCACCAAGGAGAAATCCGGCGACCTCGGCTGGATGTCGAAGTCCCGCCTCCCCGGAGATTTTGCAAATCAGGTATTTCCCCTGGAAACGAACAAACCCGCCCTCGTCCGCACCAAGCTCGGCTGGCACCTGATCGAAGTCACCGAGCGCAAGCCTTTCCAGGCCCGGACAATTGAAGAAGCGAAGCCGGAAATCACCGCCGCCCTCAGCGCCGTCAAACGCCACCAGGCCGTCGCGGATTTCCGCTTGGCTCTGAGAAAATTCGAATCTGAGAAGATCCAGATTTTTCACGACCAGCTAGCACTCTGAAAAAACTCATCCTCCGACCCACCGGGGAAAGTCACGAAAAAGCCGACGTTTTCAAAACCCAGGTCCGGAAAAATCTGACCCGGGAAGGCCTCACCGTCGTCGCCAGCTTCGGAGACCAGGTCAGCGATCTCGAAGGCGGCTACGCCGAGCGCACCTTCAAGATCCCGAACCCGTTCTACAAAATCCCGTAGTCCGGCACCACTGTCCGATCCGGAACCGAATGAAAATGCGCGGGGAGTCACGACACTCTTGTCGTGGGCTACAACGACGATCCATCCCGAAGACCCGATGCTCTAATCCCGCCCACCACAGGATTCTGGTGACTCCCGACACCCGATCAAAGAACAGGAGGAGCTCAAATCCATCGTCCGCAAAGAGATATCCAATGTCCGCAGACCAAAATCCGTAGTGCGCAGAGCCAAAACCGTCGCGCGCAGAGGCAGAACCATCGTGTGCAGACAGAACACCGCTGCGCGCGGAGAATAGCCCGTCGTCAGGAGGGGGAAAACCGCCATGCGAGGAGAGAAAACCATCGTTCGCAGAGCGATAACAGTCGTTCGCAGAGATAAATCCATAGCCAGCAGCCTCAAATCCATCGGTCGCAATGAGAAAACCGCAGCCCGCGTTCCTTTCCGACATACCGTTCACACTCACGTTTCCATGACCATTTCCCCCAATATGCCTTTTTAGCTTGCCGTAGGCTCGAGAAGTCACTCCACTCCCCGCATCCTCCTTGGAGGATGGGGACATCTAAACCTCGAAACAAGCGGTTCAGCGATGACCGCAACATCGCTGCCAAACCGACCGAAAGGCCGGGGAGGCAGCGGCGAATGTCCAGGCCGCTCTCTCCGGGGAAACGGCTAAAGGCCGTTGCGACCGACTTGTTTCGGTTTTAGAACTCCCCGTCCACCAGGAAGGAATCCTTTAGATTTTATGAAAACATTCCTATCCCTACCCTTCGTGCTTGTCAGTGCCTTCGCACAGCAGCAGCCAGCCCTTCTTGAGGACCCACCGGACGGCACCGCCCCTCCCGCGAGGGAAATCCGCTACGCCTTCAAACCAGCGGAAGTGCTTGAAACAACCGTCCACCACGAGGGCGGGCGAGACATCATCGTCCAACGTCTTGCCCTTGATCCTGGCGATCCGGCGATCCGGTGATCCCAGTGAAGCCTCTCGAAACCGCCGTCGCTGCCACCGCGCCACAACCTGAGGGGGAAGCAAACATCACGCCTCCCACTTTCCTCCTCATGCTTTCCGCCACAGTCTATCCCGGCCCACGCACCTACCTCCGATGGACGCATTGTTCCGATGACGGCAGCGCCACCGAATATTCCGGCTGGTCCAACATCGATTTCAACCACCTGACCGGCATCACTTCATTCCTTGCGACGGATGGTGAGGCGCATTCCTTCGTGATGGGTATCGGCACCGAGCAGGAACCTGCGGAAAACCCACCGGATTTTACCACGACCACCCCCACCTTCCTCCCGGATCAGGAAAACATTTCTGCCGAGGCTCTCCTCACCGTAGATTCCCTCCACAAACTCTACGCCATCGAGGGCGAAAAACTCGCCACCGCCCACGAGGGACGTGGCCGCGCGGACGCCGCCCGCCGGGCCGAACTCCTCGCGAACCCGCCCCAGCCGCAGGATCTCATCATCCGCTACCGGATCGCGGAGACTCCTCTCGAGCTTGAAACCAGAGGCCAGAAACCAGAATCCAGATAAGATCATGCGCTCTCTCATATTCTCTTCTCTGGTCTCTGGGTTCTGGATTCTGGCCTCTCAGAGCGCTCACGCTTTGATCGATACGGATACAGACGGCTTCTCCGATTTGTGGGAAGGCCGTTATGCCTTCCACATCGGGGCGAACCCTCCCGCCAACCAGTCGCCGACCGCGGATCCCGATGGCGACGGGTGGACCAACGCCCAGGAAGCCCTCGCCGGCACCGATCCCTTCAGCTCCGCCGCGCCCAACGGTATCCTCGCACCAGCTGTCGCCTATACGAAGGCCATTGTAGAGCCGCCTCCCCCGGGCGCGGACATCGGACAACCCACCGCCCCTCCACCCACAGGCGATCCCAACGATCCTTTCGGCGGAGCTACCACTGGCGGCGGCACTTTCAGCGAGCCTTTGGAAATCCGCCGCGCCGCCCGCTTCAATCTCACCTGGCCCGTAGTCAAAGGCAAAGCTTACCAGATCCACGTCTCATCCGATCTTGCCAACTGGCAGCCCGCCTCCGGCTTCTTCATGGGAGGGAACGAGCCGCTCACCTACGAGGGCCAGGCCATCAATACGGACAACACCGAGCCGCCCAAGCTCTTCTACCGCATCAAAATCGAAGACGCGGATAGCGATGGCGACACTCTCACCGACTACGAGGAAACAATTCTCGGCCTCGATTCCTACTCCAAGGATACGGACAAGGATGGCTACGCGGACAACTTTGAGTATTACACTCCAGGCTACGACCCACTAGTCAATGGCCTCCAAGCCCCGTGGGACGCGGACTCGCTCAACCCTGTCAGCGTTCCCCTCTTCGCCTCGTTCAATTTCAACCCTTCCGGCACCACCATCGCCCCTTCCCTGGCGGAGAGAATCAACGATATTTCCGGAAACTCACGCCACGGGATCGTGCGAGGACTTTTCGGTGAGGCACAGCATCCCCCCCTGTCTCCCGTCGCCAATGCGGAAGGGATCGCAAATAACGGATTCAATGGCGGCGGAACGCATCATTATGCCTTTGCGGTGAAGAGCCCCGCCGTCAGTTTCTCCGCCGCGAAGACCCTGAGTTTCTGGATGCGGACGAAAGCCTCGGATCTCGCGGGCGCAGGCCAGCCGATCTTCTGCTATGTGCCTCACGACGCGGTTTTCAACCAAACCGTCAACTCGCAGAACCCCTTTGCCATTCGGGCTTATCTCCGGAAAAATCCGGTAGCCGCCGGATACGAAGTCGTCTGGTTCGACTGGCGCAACCCCGGGGCAGTCGTCCGTGACAGATGGACGCTCGACATCACTGAAGGGCAGATTGACAGGAAATGGGCCAACCTCACCTTCGTGTGGAAGGGTCAGGGTGCAGGCACCGACGCGAACAAAAACTGGGTTCTCTATTTGGACGGGCGCTACCAAACCAGAACACTTTCCACACCCACGCCCACTTCCTTCCTGAACGCGGCGGCCGCCCCCGCCAAACAGGACAATTTCCTCATCGGCGCGGTGCAGGCCGGCGGCACCGCCGGTGACAACCAGGGCAGTGTCACCGCAACCCTCAAGGGCGCCCTCGACCGAGTCCGCTTTTACACCGCCGCGCTTGACGCACCACAAGTTATGTCCATCGTCGCTCAGGATGCCGACAAGGACGGCCTCTGGGATGCTACCGAAATGAGCGCCACACGTTGGAAGGACACCAACGGCAACGGCAGACGCGATACCGGGGAAATATCCTTCCCGAACGGCAACCCTCTCCAGTGGCAGGCCTCCGACACGGATACCGATCTGGACGGACTGAACGACCTCAGCGAGCAGACGCGCGGCACCCGCATCGACATCACCGATACCGATGGCGACCGACTGCCGGATGGCTGGGAGGTAAAACACGGCCTCAACCCTCTCGACCCGACCGGCAACAACGGAATGCTCGGCGATCCCGATGGCGACGGTCTGGTCAATATCGACGAATACCGCTTCCTTTCCAAGCCCACCCAGCTTCCCGGCGATCCTCCGATACCTTTGCCCGGCTCCTCCTGGGACAGTGATGGCGATGGCAAATACGACAACCCCGAGGTGATCGACGGAGGACATCCCGGTGACGCACGGGACAAAGGACAGACGCTGCCAGAAGCGGAAAAAACCGTAATCAAGCTCTCCATCGGTGATCAAAGCACCAGCACGAGCGAAGACTATTCCGTTACTGTCTTTGAAATTGATCCCGAGACCGGAAAGGAAACCGAATACTACCATCATCACTCCGGCGGCTTCGGTGAATTCAACGCCAGAGCCACGCCGCTCATCTTCCTGAAAGGGGCGACCTACACCTTCCGGATCGACTGGAACGGCACCAACAACATAGACCCCGTGACGGGCGACAAATTACCGGATCTGGACTATTCGTTCAAAGTCGAGCCCCAGGGAGAGGAAGTCGGATTCCTCATCGACGGCTACTCGCCCCGTGAACGGTATGCCGATCTTTCAAAGCCACTTCAAGGAGACCACCTCAATGACGTGGCACAGGACGAGGAGGAGTTCAGGGAGAAAATTTCCTCCCGCCGTGTCGTTTTCATGGGAGTGGCCATGAAATCCGCGGATCGCATGTTCGGTGCGAGCATGGGATTTCTCCCCGGCCTGGAGGGCATCCAGCTTGAAATCACCAATCCTGATACCGGCGAGGACTTCGGAATCCACAGCGAGCTTTTCACTAAAGCCTACGCGAGCTACAACGACATTCTCGGAGCGGGCGACAAGTTCGGGAAAGACGTTTCCGATCCGCGTGTATGGTTCATCAAGGACGAGGAATCCGTCGTCCGCCGCATCCAGACCTATCTCTGCGGTGATCCGGCGAAAGTGCACGGCTACGTGAAAATGCTCGCCACCTTCCACGGAGTCGGCATTGGCAGTGTCCGGCACACTCTCAGCCCGAACGCGGAGTTCGCCAGCTTCCTCGCGGCAGGATACAAAATGGCCTCCGGCAAGGATCTCGGCTTCCCCCAGGCGACGGGTGGCGGAGCCGACGCGACCCCGGCGCCGGGAGCCGCACACCACTGGACCGCAGCCCTGAGCATTCCGATCTTCATCATCCAGTTCAACAACGAAAATCTTACCATCCTCGCCACCGGCATTTACACCGGATTCGTCACCGGCCTGGCGGATGACGCGGAATTCGCACGTCTAGTGTTCACAGGTATCTCGGATGCCAACAACTGGGTCAGGCTGAGAGCACTCGGCTACATTTACGCATGGACCAGCGATCCCGCCCTCCGCCTCCGCCAGATGAAGGAGGCCATCTACGGCTTCGTGCAAAACCAGATCTGTCCGGCGGGCGCAGCCATTTCCTTGAAATTCTCTTCGACCGACGAGTGGCTCTACACCTTCTGGCAGGCTCAGGCGCGCGCGAAGCTCGCCATGGAAGGCATGGCCATGATCGCAGCCCATGGTCTGTGGAACGTCTGTGTCGATGGCCTCGCCGACTGGTGGGAGGACTTCTCCCAGCGTATGTTAGATTCCACCGAGGCGCTCGCCTTGGATGACGGACCTTTCCCCAAAAGCGCTCTCGTCAGCGGAGCCATTGCATTCCAGCGCACCTTCGCCTACACAGTTGGCTACTCCACCGGATACCTTACCGAGCAGGTCGCCGTCGGATACCTGACCGCCGGCGGCATCCAGATCGGGAAAATCCTGCTCTTCGGCGGCGAGCATATCGCCGCGAAGCTCGCCACCCGCACCGGTGCCGTCGTCGCCGCGAAATACGGCTGGCTGCGCGACGTCCTCGCCGAGCATCCCGCCTTCGCCGACGCAGTTCACCGGGAGTTCTACCGGAGGGGCATCGTCCTCTACGCCACCGATCCGACAACCCCGGTGATCAAGGACACCGCCGCCGCTGTGATAGAGACATTGCTGAAAAAAAGCGGCTTTGACCGTGCGGTGTTTAATGAAACCACTCTTAGAAAAGCGACCCGCGAAGGAAATCTTCGCAAGCTCACTACTACGCTTGGGAAAAGCAATGTCCTGCGCCAGCGCACCGCCCAGCTCGCCCACCTTCTCGGAACCGAAGCCGATGCCGTGACGATGAAGAACTTTCTGCAAGTCGCGGAGGAAAGGCTCGTCCTCCCCCGCGCAGATGGCACCGTGGATGAGTTCTTCGAGGGCTTCTTCCGCGCCTTTGAGGGGAATTCATCACTCATGGGCGATCTCGCTGATCCAACAAAATCGATCAGCTCTCTTTCTCCCGGAGCGAAGGCCAGACTCAAAGCTTTTCTGTCAGATCCCGACCCTGGCTATCTCTGGAAAATCGACGATCCAGTCTTTGTGGACGGGGTTCCGCAAGTCCCGCAGAACTACTTCACTCGCGGAATCCTCGCCGAGTTGGACGTTTACGTGCGCCAATACAAGGCTGCGGGCTTCACCCACCATCCGACTGCCGCAGGTTTCGACTTCACAGGGTCGAAATGGGTGCAGATCAAAAGTACGAAGAATCCAAGTTCCAGCGACCACATCCGGGCTATGGAGCTCGCAATCGACAATCTCATTCTACAATCTCCGGCCGAAGTCCCACTAAGGCTCCATATTCTCAAGAAACCAGGGACGGACAGTTCGGCACTAGAATTGGCACTATCCAATTACAAGGATCTACAACCGTTGACTCGGAATCGCGTCGAAATCCTCATTGAAACCTATAACATCGGTGTGCCATGATTCATGATCGCTTACATTTCCAAGTCACTTTCTCAGCGATTCCCGAGCCTGTCCCAGATGTATGGCGGACAATCGTTAGCGTATTGAGGGAAGAACGATGCCTTCCAAAGGAATTCAAAGTCAGCCAGCTGGCCGGACACCCTGAGGATCTGAAGTCGGAAGATGATCTGCTGTTGGCAACCGATCAAATCCTAGATTTGATCGAGGAGAGACAACTGGACGCATTCTTCGTGCTCACTAACCGTGGTTCGAGCGGGGTGGGTTTCAACTTAGCCCATATGAAAGAAATCGGGCAGCAATCGGTTCTGTCCTGCAGAGTAGGAGCCAAAGCAACAGCACCCGGAAAGTGGAACATACTGATAGCAGCAATTGCCAATCAATGGGGAACCATCGGAGCGTGGCAATGGGGCAGTCTCTACAACGCTTGGCAGAACTCGACCAATTTGAAATTCTACGAGCATTCGTTTGGGAAGTTGCCTTCCGGTCTTCAGACCGTCATAGAAAAAAGCGTTGGTGTCCTAAGCCCAGACCAAGAGATCGTGGACACGTCCCGGAACCCAGGTCGACACAAGAAACTTCTCGTTGGAATCTATTTCCTCCCCACCGCCGAGATGTGGCTCGGTCCGCATTTCTGGCAATACGCGAAATGCACGAAAGAAGAAGTCCACGCCGCCGATTTTTTCCTTGAAAAACGCGACACTCCGCATTTCCTCTATCTCAAGAGCTGGCCGCAGCCCTTCACCCGTCCGGACGGGGAGCAAGGTCGGCAACAGCAAAGAATCTGGCAACTCCTCTTCCACGAGGATTGCGAATGGCCTCCCGGCAGCGGCACCATATGCGAGGAACCCATGTACGGCCCGCCGGAGCTGATGCGCTAAACACCGAAAGAACTGATGTCTGAAATTTACAAATTCATTGCGCTTCCAATCGCTATTTTCGTAATAGCCCCTGCGGAGGCGGCGACAACGGTCTATTCCTATCAGGGCTTTATCGACCAGATTACGGCGAACAAGAATCAGATTCTGGGGTCGATCCAATTGGATGATACTGTGACGGGGTATTTCACTTCGGGTCCGGGTGCAGATGCGGCAATTGCGATTTCAATCGGCGGGACGGATTTTCGGTTAGCCGCCTCGGGACTCAATTACGTGCGGGCGCAGAACGATGTTTCCATCCTGGGATATGGAACGGTGGATCGCTTCTCTCATGGTTTTGATTCCAACGGTCCCACGACGGATATCGATCCGTATTATATTTACGCACTGACTGTGGAACTCATCGACACTTCCGCCACGGTCTTCGATGGTAGCGAAATTCTGCCAGTGAACCTAGATCTAGCTGACTTCGATGTAGCCCGATGGACGTTCCAGGGTACGGATCTTGCTACACGTAAGAACGATTTTCGGGTCAGTGGCATCGTGACTAAGATCGCCGTACCTGAACCGAGTGCCACGGTTTTCATTCTTTGTGCGGTGGCGTTCACTTTGCTGCGACATCGTAGAGATTGATCCAGGTTAATCCCTAGGCAAAACGCCGGTGACCGCTCGAAAAATCTGATCGCAGCGGACCGACCCGCTGTGTAAGGATATTTAACGCTGTGTAAGGATATTTAAATGAGCATTGACGATGACTTTCCGGGAACAAGGGCGGAGCAAAGCGCCACGCTTCGTCCGCTTGCGCGGGAGGTGCCGAACATCGACTGCGCGATCGCGGAGATCGCACGTTTTTCCGCGGAGCTTACTTTGCCCATGGGAACCATCCATGTGATCAGCGACGTCCACGGGGAGGACAAGAAGCTGCGGCACGTCATCAACAACGCTTCGGGCACCCTGCGGCCTCTGATCGAGCGATTGCACAAGGGCAGGATGCCGGAACCAGAGTTCGCGGAGTTTCTCAAACTGATATTCTATCCGGCGGAGGTTGTCGGGGGCTTGGAAAAAACCTTGCGGGACGAAGAGGAGCAGAAGGCGTACGCGGTCAAGACCCTGCGCGCGCTTTTCGATGTGGTACGTGTGCTGGCCTCGCGACGCAGCCTGAAGCACTCGCGGCGGTTGTTTCCGGCGGAGTACCGGGAGCTTTTCGGGGAAATTCTTCACGCCCCTTCGACCGAGCGCGAGGACGAGTATATCGGAGCCATCGTCGATACCCTGGTGCGGCGCGGGAGGGTGCTGCATCTGGTCCATCTCACCTGCCGACTGATCCGGAACCTCGCCATCGACGAGCTGATCATCGCCGGGGATTGCTGGGACCGCGGGCCGCGTGGCGACAAGGTGGTGGATTATCTGATGCAGCAGCCGAACGTTTCCTTCGTCTGGGGGAACCACGATGTGGCGTGGCTGGGCGCGTGCCTTGGTCACGACGCGCTGATCTGCCATGTGCTGCGCATCTCCCTGCGCTACCGCCGCCTGTTCCAGCTCGAGGAGGGCTACGGCATCCCGCTCATGCCATTGGATGCGCTCGCCCGCGAAGTGTATGGAGAGGATCCGGCGGACTGTTTCATGCCCAAAGGGGAGGGAATCCGGGAGAAAATTTCCGTCGCGCGTATGCAGAAGGCGGTGGCCGTCATGCAGTGGAAGCTGGAAGGCCAGGCCATTGCCCGCCATCCGGAGTGGGAAATGCGGAACCGGATGCTGCTCCACCGCATTGACCACGAGGCGGGGACCATCGAGATCGATGGCGTGAAATACGCGCTCCGAGATTCCTTTTTCCCGACCATCGACCCTGCAGATCCGTATGAACTCAATGAAGCGGAGCGGCTGTGCCTGAACCGCTTGAACTCCTCTTTCATCGCCAGCCAGAAGCTCTGGCAGCAGATGCGCTGGATGGTGGCCGGCGGCTCCATGGTCCTTTCCCGCGAGGAGCAGCTCATCTTCCACGGCTGCGTGCCGGTGGATGCGAAGGGAGAGTTCCTGCCCATGGTCATCGATGGTGAGCCGCGCGCCGGCCGGGAAATGTTCGAGGCCATCGACCGCGTGGTTTACCGCGTCATGGAGGGGCTGCCCGACCCCAACGATCTCGATCTGCTCTGGTACCTGTGGAGCGGGCCGCAATCGCCGCTATTCGGAAAAGACAGGATCGCGACCCTGGAGCGGGACCTCATCGAGGACGAGGCGCCGCACCACGAGGAGAAGAATCCTT
>Ga0105047_10009577_pt1 | contig 15926 bp, 13 predicted proteins | sample MAT04_FD_78384 | JGI IMG/M metagenome (GOLD analysis project Ga0105047, IMG submission 78384) | Freshwater microbial communities from Lake Fryxell liftoff mats and glacier meltwater in Antarctica - MAT-04 (megahit assembly) | ecosystem: Environmental > Aquatic > Freshwater > Ice > Liftoff... | reverse complement strand
CGGGCAGCAGGTCGGGCGTGAACTGGATGCGTTTGAAATCGAGACGAAGCGTCTGGGCCACGGTGCGGATGGCGAGCGTTTTGGCCAGGCCGGGGACGCCTTCGAGCAAGAGGTGGCCGTCGGTCAACAGGCCGATGAGGAGACGATCGATCAGGCCGCGCTGACCGACGATGACCTTGCCGACCTCGCGGTAGAACGGTTCCAGCCGATCGCGCTGTTCGCGAACGTGCCGGTTGATCGCATCGACGGAGAGATCGCTCATGTGCTTCATGATACCGGACAGACGGGAAATTGACACGTGGGCATTTCGCGCGTGACTGGCGTGCGGAATCGTTTTACACTAATCGGGGAAACGGAATCCGCACTATCTCCTTCCTGAGGAACATCCATGCGCATGCGATCTCACTTTCTGTTGTTCGCGGCCGTCTTGGCCATCGCCACTTTTGCGACGTCTGTCGCCCAGGCTGAAAAACTCTGGGTCTTCATCGGCACCGGCGGCGGCAAGCTCGCCAAGGGCATCTACCGGGCCGAGCTCGATCTCGAAACTGGCAAGATTGCCAAAGTCGAACTCGCGGCCGAGGCGGCGGCCCCTGGGTTCGTGGCCATCCACCCGACTGCCAAATACCTGTACGCCGTCGGCGGCGTGATGGTCGACGGCAAGTCGACCGGCGGCGTCATCGCCTATGCACTCGACGCCAAGACCGGCTCGCTTACCAAGCTGAACGAACAGGCGGCCGGCGGATCCGGACCGTGCCACGTCAGCGTCGATCGGGCCGGCAAAAATGTGCTGATCGCTAACTACGGCGGCGGCAGCGTCAACGTCTACCCGATTGGCGAGGACGGCAAGCTCAAGCCCTCTTCCTCGTTCATTCAACATGAAGGCAAGGGCGCCAATCCGAAACGCCAGGAGAAACCGCACGCTCACTCGATCAACGTGACGAAGGACAACCGCTTCGCCGTGGTGGCCGATCTCGGCCTCGACCAGTTGCTCGTCTACAAGCTCGATGCCGACAAGGGAACGTTGACGCCGAACACGCCCCCGCACTGTGCGACTGCCCCCGGCGCCGGCCCCCGCCATTTCGCGTTTCACCCCACCGCCCCGCTGGCGTTCGTCATCAATGAACTCGATTCGACCCTCTCCTCGCTCAGCTTCGATGCCGAGAAAGGCGAGTTAAAGACGCTCAAGACCGTGCCGACACTGCCGATGGGCTACAAGGGCAACAACTCCACCGCGGAAGTGGTCGTGCATCCGAACGGTAAATTTGTTTACGGCTCGAACCGGGGACATAACAGCATCGCCGCCTTCAAGCTCGATGAGAAGACGGGTGATCTCACCCTCATCGGCCACGCCACTGACGGCATCAAGACGCCTCGCAATTTCAACATCGATCCGACGGGCCAATACGCCCTCGTCGGGAGCCAGGACGGCAACGAGGTCCTCGTCTTCAAAATCGACGCTCAAGGCGCCTTGCAGCCGACCGGCAGCAAGGTCGAGGTCGGAGCGCCGATCTGCATTCGGTTCTTGCCAGTGGCGAAGTAAGCGGAATTTAACAAACTCTTCACTCCTACCGAGGAATCCTCATGACCGACCAACTGTTTACCCGCCGTCAGTTCATCGCCGCCGCTGGCGCGAGTGCGGCGGCTCTGACCCTGAACCGCTCCGCTGGTGCCGCTCCGGTCACGATCGGAACGGGCAAGGCGACTTACACGCTCGACGAGAACTGGGGCAAGTTGCCCGAGGGGATGAAGTACGGTCTGGGTTGCGCGATCGTTGTCGACTCGAAAGACCGCATCATTGTGACGTCCCGTTCATCGAGCCCCTGTGTCGCCATCTTCGGTAGCGACGGCAAGCTGATCGAGACCTGGACGAAAGACTTCTCCGACAAGATCGGCTTCACCCCGCAGGAAGTCGCCGGCACGGCTCATGGCCTTTACCTCAACAAAGAGGGCGATCAGGAGTTCCTCTACTGGACCGAAAACGTCGCCGGGCCGAAGGATAAACGGATCGGCGCACGTATCTACAAAACCGACATGAAGGGGAAGGTGCTTTACCAGATCGGCAATGTCGCGGCCGAGAACGATGTCTCGCAGAAGTTCGATTTCACCAACCCGACCGATGTGGCGGTTTCCGCTAACGGCGACATTTATGTCGTCGACGGTTACGGCAGCCAGAAGGTCCACCGCTTCGACAAGAACTTCAAGCTGATCAAGACGATGGGCGGCCCCGGGAACGAGCATGGCAAGTTCCGAACCTGCCATGGCATCTGGGTCAGCACGGTGAAGAAAGAGCCCGAGATCTACATTGCCGACCGGGCGAACGGACGTCTGGAAGTGTTTTCGCTCGACCTGGAGTACAAGCGAACGGTTGCCGATATGCGTGCCCCCTGTTGCTTCTACCAGCATCAGGGGCAACTCTACATCCCGGAATTGGGATCACGGGTGACGATCATCGACGCTGACGACAAAGTCGTGGCCCGGCTGGGCGACGGAGCGGGGCTCAAAAAGGAAGATCAACCGAAGAGCCCGGAGAAGTTCATCGCCCCGCACGCCCTGACGGTCGATTCAAAGGGCGACTTCTACCTCGTCGAATGGGTGGCTGACGGGCGCGTGCGCAAGTTCAAGCACACGCCGGCGTGATGGCGGGAGAGTTATTTCCGCGTGCCTGGCCGTTCCAGCCAGGCACGCGTCTCACTCGTATACGCACTCATGCGCACGATCGGGGCCGGTTTGGCGATCGGCATCTCGATCATGGCTTTGGGCACGCCCGAGTCCGATGGCTCTTCGCCGGCTTCACGCGGGTCGTTCGAACGGCGAAAACCGTCGCCCAGGGGTGCGACTTGCTCAATCGCGGGCGGCATCGGGACGACGGGAATGCGCTCGGGAGAGTCCATCAGGTGGGGCGGCACGATGGACGGCATGGCCTGTTCCGTGACCAGCGGCGGTAATTCCGGGTAGGCGTTGGCGGGCAGCAAATTTTGCGTGAACGGCTGATCGTCCGGTTTATAGTGAGGCGGCAGAATCTTGCGTGTTTCGGGCGTGATTCGCGGATCCGGCGCCTTGAATCGCGGATTCTCCTGGAACGGCGCCGGCCCTTTCGGCTGAATCATCGACGGCGGCAGCACGAGGTCTTCTTCGATTTGACGCGGGCGTGAGACGGGCGTGGCCTCGAAGGCGGGCTTTTGCGATGATGTCGTTGGCAGCGGCTGGACCGGTGGGTCATTCGAGATGTTCGTGATCGTTTCGCCATAACCGCCGAACGGACGCCACTGCGTGGCATAGTACGCGTAGGGGCTGCCGGATGAACCCGGAAGACACGATTGGTTGGGAGTTTGGGCCGGGAGTGTCTGGGTAACAACAACCGCCGTGCCGAGCGCGAGTGAACATCTCTTCAACCAGCCATCCATGGCGAATTCTCCTTTAAACGACTCGCGAACTGTTCCCAAAACTCCGCATCGCGACGAAAATACTCATTAATCAACGTTTCGGTGTCGTGGGCGCCGTCGTCGGCGACCGATTGGCGGAGCCGCCGGTGCTCGCGGCACCTGCCGCTCCCGCACCCCCGGCTCCCGCTTGATTCACCACGATGATGCCGCCGTTGCCGCCGCCCATTCCGCCACGGTTGTAGCCCGTCGGCACTCCGCTGAGGAAGTAGTTCCCCGTGTTCATGAACCTCGGCCGATTGCCGGTGAATAACGGCGAGAGGTTATCCGACCCCGTCCCACCGGTGCCCGCCAGCGGCAAGTTGGTCACTTGCTGCTCCAGCGTGTTGATGGCGTTCTGGAAATCGATCGCGGGACGCACCAGGCCGTAGTAGTTGATGGCCGTGGACGAACCCGGACGCAGGAGGTTGAGGTACGGGCTTACGGACGGCGACTGGCCGTACGGGCTGTACCCGCCGCTCCCGCCAGGTCCGGGGCGGAACATCGGCCCCTGGGCGGTCGCCGAGGCGACGTCGATTCCCCCCATTGCCATCAGTGCGAACATTGTGATCCATCTCATGGTTCTTCCTCGCTGGAGTCTAGTTGCCCCCGACGCCTAGTTGTTGTCCGTCGACCGCGCGACCCGTGGCATTGCCTAGCAGGGTGAAGCCGAGGAGCCGTTCGAGCGGCGCCAGGAATTGCGACAGATACGTATTCGTCGCGATCATGCGATTGCCGTTCACAAAGAGGCGATCGCCCGGCAACAACTGGTAATTCGTCTTCGTCTGCCCCTTGCTGGTGATGGCGACCCAATCGATCGGCAGGATCAGTTCACGGCCGGATTCCGCCGGCGACGGCCGGGCAATCCAGAGGTGGAATTTGCTCGAAAGCGGCGGCAACCCGTTCAGCGTCGCGATCGCTTTCAAGACGGTGTCGTTGCCCGTGATCGGCAATTGCAACACCTGCTGACCGTTCCCGGCGCCATCATAGATGACGAAAAAGACCTTGCTATTGTAGGCGGCAATGTCGACGGCGATTTCAGGTTTCTGAAGAAACTTGCCCAGGTGCTGCTCGATGGCCGTCTTGGCTTGATTCAACGTCATACCCACCACGCGGACGCTGCCGTACGTGCCCAGGCCGACGCTGCCGTCCGGGCGCACCAGGTGCTCGCCGCGGACTTGCTGAAGCGCCCGCGATTGGCCGAGCGCCACCGCCGCCTTCGGATTGAGAATCTTCACCTTCTTGAGTTGATCCTCGACCAGTTCCTTCACCTTTTCCAGCGTCAGGCCGATGACGCGAATCGGCGGGCCATAACTGGGGCCCATGTTGATCGAGCCATCCGGGTCGACAACGAACAGGCCGCTGATCGGCTCCTCGGCCGGGACGTTGGCGACCTGGATGAACAGCCCGTCAAGGGCTTCGACTCGGTACGGCGAAGGCGGGATGACGCGGACGGCATCGATGCGCAGAATATCGGGCGGCTCGATGACGTACTCGGGCATGGTGACCATGTCGAGTTCGCGCGGTAGCTCGCCGTCGTAAGGAAGGTACTTCTTGCTGGAATGCTTGGTCAGCAGGTGGTGCTTCTTTGGATTTGAGTCGGAGAAATACTCGGACGGTCCCTGGTTCTTCTTCGGCATGAAGCAGCCGCAGGACGCGCAGAGCGCGAGCCAGACGAAGAATCCGCCGCGCCGGATCGAAAAGATCGCCGCCATCCGCCGCCTCCCCCATGATCGTAGGCGCACCCTTCCCGTCGTCGGGTTCAGGATCTCACCATCAATCAAACGAAACCTTGGTCCTCGCACCACGCGGCATCTTCCTGTCATTTTCCCCCGACCGGAATCGCGCATGGTTCGAGATTCAGGTTGACCCTATAGCCTGGATTGCTCGAACGAGCAAGAGGAGAATGCGGATAATTTTGGGTCGGCGTATTTTGCCGCTTCAAGCCAACGTTAGGGCCAAGTCAAGCCCCCTTCGCTCCGCAGTTTTGCGTTTTACCTCGAAGGGTTTCGAAACGCTTGCCCTGGGCTGGTATCCGCCAGGCCGTTGGCCTGAAGACCAATTTCTCCAACCCGACCGCAAACAGCATATTTCTGAAAACGACTGCCCCACTCGTGGTCTTGGTTTCGTCATGTCGTCCCGCCCCGCCATCGCGATGTGGGATTCACGGCCAGGCCATCTAGCCATCCCATTTCAAAAAACATCTGGGCCAACTTACGCGGAAGAATAGAATTAGTTTGAGTGTTCCAACGCTCGTCGAGCAACGCTTGATCATGGAAGAAATGTCTCGCTCCCTCAATGCTCCTGGTAACCGCGGCCGCACAATATGAGCCTACTCACACACTTGCAGCGGCTTGAAGCCGAGGCTATTCATATCATGCGGGAGGTCGTCGCCGAGGCGGTCAAGCCGGTGATGCTCTACTCGATCGGCAAGGACAGCGCCTGCATGCTCCACGTGGCGTACAAGGCGTTCTACCCCGCGCCGCCGCCGTTCTCGCTCTTGCACATCGATACCACCTGGAAGTTCCGCGAGATGTACGCCATGCGCTCGCGCATGGCGGCGGAAATGAAAATGGAGTTGCTGGTCTATCAGAATCCGGAAGCGAAAGCGCTCGGCATCAATCCGTTCGACCACGGTTCGGAGCTTCATACGGATATGTGGAAAACGCAGGGGCTGAGGCAAGCGCTAGATAAATACGGCTTCGACGCGGCCTTCGGGGGTGGCCGGCGCGACGAGGAGAAATCCCGGGCCAAGGAGCGGATCTTTTCGTTCCGCACGGCGGCCCATCACTGGGACCCGAAGAACCAACGCCCCGAACTCTGGCGCCTGTACAACATGCGCAAGAACAAGGGCGAAAGCATCCGGGTGTTTCCGATCTCGAACTGGACCGAGCTGGATATTTGGCAATACATCCACCTCGAGAACATCCCCATCGTTCCGCTCTATTACGCCGCCGAGCGCCCGGTTGTCGAGCGCGATGGAACCTTGATCATGGTGGACGACGATCGCATGCCTTTGCGGCCAGGCGAACGGCCCATGATGAAGAACGTGCGCTTTCGCACGCTCGGCTGTTATCCTCTCTCCGGCGCCGTGGAGTCTGAAGCGACGACACTGCCGCAAATCATCCAAGAAATGCTGCTCACCACGACGTCGGAACGCCAGGGCCGCATGATCGACCACGATACGGCCGCATCCATGGAAAAGAAGAAGCAACAGGGGTACTTCTGACCCGCGCCGTCGGGTAGCTGACCCGCGTTCTGGCGAACGCGGCTACGACGCAATCTCCGTAGCCGCGTTCGCCAGAACGCGGGCTACCCTACTGGAACCGCACGAATGGCTCACGTTTCCGATCTGATCTCGACCGATATCGACGCGTACCTCAAGTCACATGAAACCAAGAGCCTGTTGCGTTTCATTACGTGCGGCAGCGTCGACGACGGCAAGAGTACCTTGATTGGCCGCATGCTCTACGAATCGAAGATGCTCTTCGAGGATCAACTGGCCGCCCTCGAAGCCGATTCCAAAAAGGTGGGCACTCGACAGGGAGAAATCGACTATGCCTTGCTGCTCGACGGGTTGGCGGCCGAGCGCGAACAGGGCATCACCATCGATGTTGCCTACCGCTTCTTCTCAACCGACCGCCGTAAGTTCATCGTGGCCGACACGCCCGGCCACGAACAATATACCCGCAATATGATCACGGGAGCGTCCACGGCGGACCTGGCGATCGTCCTCATTGATGCCCGTAAGGGCGTCCTGGTTCAGACGCGACGGCACAGTTATCTCGTGTCGCTCATCGGCATCCGCCATGTGATTCTCGCCGTCAACAAGATGGACCTCGTTGACTACTCGCGCGAGGTCTTCGACCGCATTGAGGCGGAATACCGGGCCTTCGCCGAGAAAATCGGCATGGAAGACATTCGCGTCATCCCTATTTCCGGGGTGAAAGGCGATAACATCGTCGAGCCGAGCGCGAAAACTCCCTGGTACACCGGCCCGACGTTGATGCACCTTCTCGAAACGATTCAGATCGACGAAGAGCGACTGCGGAAGCAACCGTTCCGGCTGCCCGTTCAGTGGGTCAACCGTCCCAACCTGGATTACCGGGGCTTCACGGGCGCCATTGTCGGCGGCAAGATCACACCTGGAGAGCGGATCCGCGTGTTGCCTTCTGGGCGTGAAACGACGATTGCGCGTATCGTTATGTCGGGTGGCGATCTGGAATCAGCCGTTGCGAACCAATCCATCACGCTCACTCTTGACGACGAAGTCGACATCTCGCGGGGCGACTTGATCTGCTTGACGACAGCGCCCGCCCAAGTGGGGGACTTGCTCGAAGCTACCGTGGTTTGGATGACCGATGCCCCGATGACGCGGGGGCGTAGCTATTTCTTGAAGATCGGCCCGAGGACCGTGGTAGCCACGCTGCTTGGGTTGAAGCACAAGATCAACGTCAACACGCTCGAACGGGTGCCGGCGGAAAAGCTGGATCTGAACGAGATCGGCGTCTGCGAGTTGGAACTCGATCGGGTGGTCCCGTTCGATCCCTACATCGACAATCGCGACACGGGCGGCTTCATCCTGATCGATCGGCTGAACAACAACACGGTGGGCGCGGGGATGGTGCTGCGGGGCACTCGCCGGTCGCAGTCCACCGACTGGCAAACGATGGAAGTCAGCCGGCTGACGCGAGCGGCGATCAAGGGACAAAAGCCGTGCCTGGTGACGTTTGCCTCGTTTCACGGAGAATCGGGCCGGGAGATGGCGCATCTTGTGGAGCGGAAGCTCTATTCCGAAGGACGGCACACCTATGTTCTGGAAGGAATCGGCAGCCTTCCCTCCGCCGAGGTCGCCAAGGTGCTTCTGGACGCGGGCTTGATCGTCCTCCTCAGCGGCGGCGATCAACCGTCGATCGCCTCGAAGTTCTCGCCGGACGAACTCCTGATCGCCGAGTCATCCGCCTCCCCTCCCAGCAAAGCCGTGGAGGAGATTGTTGCCGATCTGCATCGGCGGGGGTTTCTCGAACGCGATGACGACGACTTCGCCATCTAGTTAGGAAAGTGACGCAAACTGAGTCCGCCCCGCGTTTCCGCGATCAAAGGCCCGAGCGTCAACACACGTTTTTCACGTCATTCCGAGACCTGTCGCGTTTATTGGTGTTGATCTGAATGCAGATCACTCGTTCGGTAGATTCGATCCCATTTCGATCCACGCCAACCCGGGGCCGTTGCATAAAGGCACTAATTACGTCTCTGCTGACGTCGGATTCGTTTCTGTATCGAACACCATTGGCATCGTAACCCTTCAGCCTACTGGGCTAGATTATCTGGCGAGGTGAACCTCCCCATACATGCCCCATTCCCACTCCGTCTCGCATTGCGTGGCTGCTTCTGCCGTTCGCCCCGCTGACCTCACCCAGCACCTCGTCTATTCCTTCTTTTCTTCCTCTTTCGGTTCCACTTTCTTCTCCTCCATCTTCGGCATGGGCGGCCCCGCGGGTGTGGGAACGAAATCGATCAGACGGGCGCCCGTATCGCGGTAGTCCGGTTGGATGATGCCGCGCAGGGCGAGCAGGCGAGCCTTTGCGACCGGGTCCGGTTCGGTCGCGGCTCGATCGAGGAGGAGTTGCTTCTGCGGCGCACTAATCATGATGCCGCGAAGTTGAATGTGCTTGATCAAGGCGTCGGTCGCCTGGGCTCGGAGCGGCGGTTCCGCATTGCTGAGAGCGTAACTGGCCAGGTCCTGTTGGGCCTCACGGCTCGACAAGCGGCCGACCGCGTCGATTGCGAACATGGCCAACTCGGGGTTCTGCATCGCCTGACGGAGCGATGCTTCCGCGTCGGCGTAGGGGTAACCGGTCAGTTCGCCCATGGCCATCTTGCGGAGCCATTCAATCGCGGCCTTGGCGTTGGCCTTCTTGTCGGCCGCAAGCACTTTCGGATCCTGGAACGAGACGATCTGGTGCGCCTGTTCCGCGAACGCCTCGCCCGAGAACATTTCCGGGACGACACGAACGCGTTTATAGCCTTTTGTCAGGCGAGCAAGCCGAGCCTCGATCTCCGGATATTGAAGCACCGCGGTCGCCAACGGTTCCTGAAGCACCCGGCCATCTTTCGAAATCACCCCGTATTGCATGATCTTCCAGTAGACTTCGGCGACCTTCAGAATCTCTTCGGGCACGCGCAATTCGTATCGCGCGACGGCCTTCGCAAGCCTCGGCGTCACCTCCCTCGTGTTTGCGAACGGCGGTTCGTTGACGGCAATGTGGCCTTTCTTCGGATCGTTCCGCAAGGCCGCCATCCGGTTCGCTCGGTCAAGGAGATCGAGGCTCAGACGCGACTTCTCGAGATCGATCAAAAATTCAGATTCCGGTGGAAACATCGGTATCAGCGGCGTGGTCAAAAATACAAGATACTCGAGACGATCGATCACGTCGGCCGACACGATTACCCCACCGGCTTCCACCGCTTTCTTGAGAAGTCCGAGCCGGCTATTGAATCGCGTCCCCGGCAGGTCGCGGAAGTAGTCGTCCGTCAACCGCTGCGCCTTGATCAGGTCGACATGTTCCTCGGCGGCGACCAAGCAGGCCAGTCGGCCGAGCAACGTGATCGGATGCGCGGTCGTCGCTTGATCGGGCGATGCTACGATCATCAGGGGCAAGTTCTTCGTTCGCAGGTCGGCACGCACCTGCCCGAGAAAGTCCGGCAGCATGGGTGAGGGTAGGTGATGATCGACGACGATCACATCCACGTTGGCCTTGGCTTGCAGACGCAACATCATTTCACGGCTGGTGCGTAGGATCTCCGCGTTGTAACCAGCGTTGCGCACGACGGTCGCCAACGCCTCGGCACGAACGCGGTCGAAATCGCCAATCACGGCGCGGGGCTTGGCGTTATCATCGGGCGGATCGGCCTGAAGATAACCCGAGAGAATTTTGACGATCAATGCCGCCCGTTGATGCACATGGGGGCCTGGTACTTTCAGCAACGCATCGACTGCCGCAAATTGTACTCGCGCATCGGGATAGTCGAGCGCCCTCATCAACAAGGAAGACTGGATGGTCGAAGTGCCGTCAGGTTTGTCGGTCGGCCGGGCTGCCTTCACCTCGGTGCGATCGCCGATCGCCTGAATGACGGCGACCGCCAACGAAGTGCGTTTCTCGGCGAGCGCGACGACCAGCAACTCGGAGAGCAATGTGTAAGGCGCCGTTGCCAGGATTGCGTACAGGTTGGGCGACGTCTTAACCAGCGGTGCGTCGGCCCCCGCCCGGCCGAAGTGCTTGTCGATCGCGAGAGTCAGGAACGTTTTCTGGGCATCCGCGAAGTTCGGCTGAATCTCCAGGGCCCAACGGCAGTAACGCAGGCCGAAATATTCCTCGGCGTCGGAGTAACTCATCGGCGTGAGCACGGGCTTCGTGCCGTCCCACTTCCAGACTTGGGCTGGTTCGGGCGTGCCGAAGCGGGCCTTGTGCTCAAGGAACATTCGAGCGTACTGCGTGAGGCGGTATTGCGGCAGTTTGCGTTCCGGCAGACGGTCGAAGCTGGGATCCTCGTCCAGCACACTCTTGAGCAACTCATTAGCTTTCTTGCGAAGTAGTTCCGGATTCCCAGGGAGCGGGGCCGAGTAATACCAGAGGAGCGGCGTCAGATCCGTCTCGGCTCGGGAGGAGAAAGTGTAAAAGTCCGTACGTTTCCGAAGCGAGTTCAAGAGTTCGATCTTGATCGGCACTTCCTTCATGTCGAGTGCCGCGACCAGCGGAGGCACCACGGAGAATTCAAAGTAAGGCAACGCTTCCAGAATTGCCGCCCGCTGCTCCGCCGAAGCCTCGCCGCGAAGCAAGTCAAGCAATACGGGAACCGCATCAACGCCCGAACGAATCAATTCCTTGAGCGCGTAGGCCGCCTCTTCAGGCGTCTCCGTCAGGTTCTTGGCGTACTTCTTGATACGATCGGGATTGCTCAACTCGTTCTTGAGCGCGACGGTCATCAGGCGAATTAACGTTTCAACGTTGGCGCGCGCTTCCTTCTCGACCTCCGGAGCCTTCGACCAGCGTTCGACGTTGCGCAAGCGGAGGAATGCGATCGTGCCATACTTGCTTTCGATCTCGATCAATTCTTTTTCCAACGGCGGTTTATCGACGAGGCCCTTCAGATGTTTGGCCGCGATGTCGAACTTGCCCACGTTGATTTCGAAAGACATCGCCCGCCAATACTCCATCGGCGTTTCGGGGTTCTTGTAGAACTCCGAGTCGTCGCCGCGTGAGGTCGACAGGCCGATGACCGATGCGGCCAGAAGTGAGAGCAGAAGTCCGTGTTTCACCAGGTGCGCCTCCGCGGATTGGCGCGCACCGTCCCCACGGTTCGCGCCAATACTCTAGCATACGCGGTAGAACTCACCCGGTGCAATGCTCTTCGGCCGCGACCAGGTCGGCAAATGTCTCCCGGCGACGGATGAGGCGGTGTTTATCGCCTGTAACGAGAACTTCCGCCGCCCGAGGCCGGCTGTTGTAGTTCGAACTCATCGCCATGCCGTACGCCCCGGCACTGAAAGTCGCCAGCAGATCGCCCCGCGTCAGCCGCGGCAGGGCACGGTCTTTGGCCAGGAAATCGCCCGATTCGCAGACCGGGCCGACGACATTCTGCTTGAGTGTGTTGGGAATCTCGGCTTCGTAGTCGGCGGGCGGGGTCGGCAACCCCTCGGCCGGGGCCGCCGGCCAGATGCGGTGGAACGAATCGTACAGCGTCGGCCGGATCAGATCGTTCATGGCGGCATCTTGAATGATGTAGTGCTTGCCGCCCGATTCCTTCGTGAAAATCACACGACTGACGAGAATGCCTGCGTTGCCAACGATGAAGCGTCCCGGTTCGAGAACCAGCTTGCAGCCGGCCTGCTTGACCGCCGGCAAGATCACTTCAGCGAAGGCGCTCGCGGGCAGGGCTTCCTGCTTCCGGTAGTTGATGCCGAAGCCGCCGCCCATGTTGAGATACTCGATCGGATGTCCCTGTTTCCTGAGGGCATCAATAAGCTTCAACCCTTTTTCGATGCCCTGCCGGTATGGCTCGGCCGAGAGGATCGGCGAGCCGAGATGCATGTGCAGCCCCTGCACGCGCAGGTGCGGATGGCCGACGACGCCCTGGGCGACGTCAAGGATCGTTTCAATATCGAGTCCGAATTTGACGCCCTTGACGGACGTATCGGTCTTGGCGTGCGTCTTCGGGGGAAGGTCGGGGTTGACGCGCAGAGCCACCGGGGCGACCTTGCCCATCGACTTGGCGACGTCGCCGAGCGCGTGCAGTTCGGCCTGGCTTTCAATGTTGAACATGAGCACGCCGGAACCGAGGCCGTAGCGCATCTCCTCGTCGGTCTTACCGACGCCGGCAAAGCAGATGCGATCGCCGGGGCAGCCCGCCGTCAGGGCGCGATAGAGTTCACCGCCCGAGGTGACGTCGCAGCCGGAGCCGTTCTCAACCATCAGCCGGGCGAGATTGATGTTGCCGTTGGTTTTGATGCTGTAACAAATAGTCGGTGAAGCCGGCGCGAAGGCCGTCTGCAATTCTTTCAAGTGACCCAGCAGTGTCGCCTGGCTATAGACGAAGAGCGGCGTGCCGTACTTCGCGGCCAGTTCCGCGATGGGGACGTCCTCACAATGAAGAATGCGGTTGCGGTAAGTGAAATGTTCCATGCGGATGATCCGGGGTGTTGGCGGAAGGTCAAATGTCGTTGGGGTATCGTATTAACCCGAAGGCCGGGGAAGGTTTGAAATGACTGAATCTCAACTAAGGGTACGGAGTGATCGAGAGAATTGTGATTTGCCCCTTCTTCGGACCATAACACCAGAAGACGCGATAGGCCCCTGGTGTTTTGTTCTGGACGTACGCTTCCCAGACCTTCTTCTTGGCGTCATATGGATTTTCGATGGAATCGTACTCATGCGTCTTCAAGCTGTTGTGCTTCGGGTCCGTGAGCAGCAACTGGATGGTCTTATGGATTTGTTTGAACAAACCTTCTTGCTTCGTGGATTTCGACACGCCCTTTTCATGGCGCTTCTTGCAGGCTTTCTCAGCCGCCGATTTCACTTCACTGTAAGTATTTGAGGCGGGCGTGGTCCAGACTACCGTAAACATCGAGTAGTCCCCTCAAAAAAACAGCTCGGCAAGATTCCAGTGCGGAAATAATCGATTCGTGTTCAATCGTCGCCAAACTTATCCGCGAGCTCCGCGTCAGCCTCCAAATCAGGCGGTGAATCACTGAAATCGCCAGCTTTCGCTGCTGCCAAGCCTTGGCGCAACAGGCCTATTGCCTTGTCATTCTGATAGAGCCAGGCCTCACGCTCGGGGATCACAACTGCTGGAGTAATTGTGGTTATGCCAGTATCGGTGATTTCAACGATCACCGTGCGACCCGCATACGCGCTGCCGAGGCATACTCGTCCTTTGCTATCAGCAATTTTCGTGGTCATAACGATCTCCTCTGGAGTGAAATGTAAAGGAGATCGTTGGTGATTACAAGTGGGATTTTCCCACTATTCTAATCCCCTTCCTTTGGAATCAGCTCTAAAAGCCGTTTGACGATGTCATCCGGTTTTACGCCGTCTGCCTCGGCGTTGTAGTTGGTGATGATGCGGTGCCGCAACACGGACGAGGCGACGGCGCGGACATCTTCCGTCGAAGCATACGTGCGGCCGTAGAGCACAGCGCGTGATTTGGCTGCCATGATCAGGTACTGGCTCGCCCGCGGACCCGCTCCCCAGGTCACGTACTTGCGGACGAAATCGGGTACCCCCGCCCCTTCCTTGCGCGTCGCACGGGCTAGGCTCATCGCGTACTTGATTACGTGTGGCGCCACAGGCACTTCCAGCACGATTGCTTGCATCGCCAGCAATTCTTCCCCATTGATCACGCGTTCGACACGCGGCTTCCGCGCCGTCGTTGTCGCTTCGACAATGCGGTACTCTTCGTCGGCGTCGGGGTAATCGACCCGAATATTGAACATGAAACGATCCTGTTGCGCTTCTGGCAGCGGATACGTTCCTTCCTGTTCGATCGGATTCTGCGTGGCGAGGACGAAGAAGGGTTCCGGCAACCGATGGCGGACACCCGCGACGGTTACCTGCTTTTCCTGCATCGCCTCTAAGAGCGCCGCCTGCGTCTTGGGCGGCGTGCGATTGATCTCGTCAGCCAGGATAACGTTGGCGAACAGGGGGCCATGCAGGAATTTGAACGAACGTTGACCGGTGGCGCGGTCGTCTTGCAGGATGTCCGTGCCGGTGATGTCCGAGGGCATCAAGTCCGGGGTGAACTGAACCCGGCTGAAGCTGAGATTCATGGCGTCCGCCAGCGTGCGAATCATCAGTGTCTTGGCGAGACCCGGAACGCCGACGAGCAGGCAGTGGCCCTGAGCGAACAGGGCGATCATGAGTTGCTCGAGGACGTCACGTTGGCCGACGATGACCTTCTGGCATTCCGTGAGAATGCGTTTGCTTCCCTCACGGAGCCGTTCAATCATGGCGCGCTCGTCGCTGTCCATGGCAGTAGATGATGTCAGGTCGATGATGCGTTCTCCGGCAGTTCCGACGCTATGGTTCACGAGCAGAATAATATACAGAACAGGCGCTCGGGCGATGCAAGCGCGTGTTGCGACAATGGCCCGTCCGGGACGAGTTTCATTACTTCGCCGCTTCGGTGACGGTAAGAATCTGATTCGCCTTCGTTCGAAGAACTTGGGCCGGAGCGGTCTTGGAGGGGAACGTCACTTCCACATCACATGTCACAGCCTTGCCGAGACCGAAATGAACGATGGCGGGCCGCCCAGAACTGTAGCCGCCGTTGACAGTGATTTCCTGGTATCCGAGCAATGCTGACTTGTCTCCAAGTTTTCCAGCCGCGTAAAGTCGCACCTGAGCGCCGATGCCCATGCGGTTCATCTTCGAGCCTGCCACGCGTACCTGCAACCAGTTGCCGCTTGGCGTGTTGTTGCGAAACAAACGTGAAGGCTCGTCGGGCCAGATGCCGCAGCAGAAGTCGAGTTTGCCGTCACCGTTATAATCGATGGCGGGACTGGCCACGTAATAGACCAGCCCGAGCCCCTCGGCCGGCGCCTCGTTCTGCACCTTCCCTTCTTTGCTGGTGACGAGCTTGATGCCCTCCGTCGATGGCACCGCGTAGCGGGGAAGTCCATCTTTTACGCCCAGCCCCTTGCAAATGAACGGCCTGCGCGTCTTTCCTTCCGTGAAGTAGACCGACCAGTAGAGATCGGGGATGCCGTCGTTGTCGAAGTCCTGGATCTCGCAGTGGGGTGCTTTCTGGGGCAGGGCCGACAGGCCGAGTTCCTTGGTGATCTCACGGAATTGCGGCACGCCGTCGCGCACGCCTTCATTCAGATAGACATGAAGCCGCGACGGGCCGAAGTAGTGATGCCGGCCGGTGATCAGATCGAGCCGGCCATCGCCGTTCAGGTCGCCAAACGAAGCGCCGCAGACCCAGTCGAGTTCCTTCTCCGGTTGGTTG
>Ga0105047_10009576_pt1 | contig 15926 bp, 11 predicted proteins | sample MAT04_FD_78384 | JGI IMG/M metagenome (GOLD analysis project Ga0105047, IMG submission 78384) | Freshwater microbial communities from Lake Fryxell liftoff mats and glacier meltwater in Antarctica - MAT-04 (megahit assembly) | ecosystem: Environmental > Aquatic > Freshwater > Ice > Liftoff... | reverse complement strand
GGCGGGCGAGCGCGCACGGCTGGCGCGCCTGTGGGATCGTGAAGCCGTGCTGGGGACGGGGCTGCTTGCGATTGACGCCGAGGAGAGCGCCCCGGACGTGGCAGGTCGCATTGCGCGCTTTGTGGCAACGCTCCGGGTGCCGGTCATCGTGATGGCAAGGACACTCGCCGCGGGCGACGGTCTCGCCCTGCTGACGCGAATGGAGGTGCCGTCGCTCGAACGCAACGAACGCCACGCGTTGTGGCGCACGGTGCTGGGCGAGTTGGCCCCATCGCTCAATGGCGATGTGGCGCGACTGGCCGAGCAGTTCACCGTGAGCGAACCCGCCATTGCAACGCTCGGCAGCGTTGCGCGGCAAGCGGTCGGCGACGCGGCCGCGGTCGACGCGCACCAGGCGGGTGACGATGCCGACCGGGTGCGGCGACATGTCTGGGCGTCGTGCCGCGCGCAACTTCGGCAACGTGCAAACCGACTCGTGGAAGTGCTGGTACCTCGCGCAGGCTGGTCGGATCTCGTGCTGCCACCGGTCGAGACGGAGACATTGCGCGAAATCGCATTGCATGTGCGTGACCGGGCGACCGTCTACGGCACCTGGGGCATGGGGGCGCGCGCCTCACGCGGTCTCGGGCTGAGTGCCCTGTTCTCCGGACCCAGCGGCACCGGCAAGACGCTCGCGGCCGAAGTCCTCGCCGGCGAACTCGGCCTCGACCTGTATCGCATCGACCTCGGTCAGGTCGTGAGCAAGTACATCGGAGAAACCGAAAAGAATCTTGCCAATACGTTCGAGGCGGCCGAAGCGAGCGGCGCCGTCCTGTTCTTCGATGAGGCTGACGCATTGTTCGGCAAACGGAGCGAAGTGAAAGACAGTCATGACCGTTACGCCAACATCGAAGTGAGTTACCTCCTGCAGCGCCTCGAGAGCTATCGTGGGCTCGCCATCCTCGCGACGAACATGCAGAGTGCACTCGATTCGGCGTTTCTGCGCCGCATCCGGTTCATCGTGGAGTTTCCGTTTCCGGGGCCGGCGGAGCGGACACGCATGTGGCAACGGGCCTGGCCGGTGGCGACTCCCGTGGAAGGCATCGACGCCGGCGCGCTCGCCGCCCTCGATCTGAGCGGTGGCAGCATTCGCAGTGTGGCGCTGCACGCGGCGTTTCGCGCGGCAAACGAGGGTGGACCGGTGCGACCCGTGCACGTACTGCACGCCGCGCGTCGCGAGTTCGCCAAACTTGGCAAGCCCTTCACCGAACCACGGGAGATGCGATGAGCACACCACACGCCAGCAGTCTCGTGCACCTCGTGATCGATGAACTGGTGCTGGAAGGCATCGAACCAGCTCATGGCGAAGCCGTGCGCGCCTCGTTGGAGCGCGAACTCGTGCGGCAGCTTGCGGCAATGCGCGCCACTGGTACGCCATGGGCGGGGACCAGAAGCCTGGGCGACATCGACGCGGGCACGGTGCATGTCGCGACTGCGGCGCGCCCCGAGCGTATCGGGACCCAGGCCGCACGCGCCCTGATCCGTGGCGTCACCACCGGCGTGTCACGACCGTGAGCACATTTGCCGGTTCGCCGCGCGTCCTGAGAGTCGGACTCGTGTTGCTCGATCCGACGAGTGCGTCCGTCGAACGCGTCATCGTCCTGCAATACAACCCCGATTCGCTCACACGGAGCTTTCAATTGCAGGCGTTTGCGAGCGGCACCGATGCCGCGCGTTCCGAGTCGCTGCGGCTCAAGGCGCCGCCCGTCGAAACGTTCAAGCTTGATGCGGAACTGGATGCGACCGACCAGCTCGAGCATCCGGATCAGAACGCGGTCACCGTTGAAGCAGGACTCTTTCCGGAGCTCGCCGCGCTGGAAACGATGCTGTACCCGACGAGCACGCGTCTCCAGACGATCGCGTCGCTGAGCCGTGGTGGCACGCTCGAGATCGCGCCGGAGGAAGCGCCCCTGTCGCTGCTCGTGTGGAGCAAGCAGCGCGTGGTGCCAGTGCGCGTCACCGATCTCAGTATCACCGAGGAAGCCTTTGATCCAAACCTCAATCCCATTCGCGCAAAGGTCAGCCTGGGGCTGCGTGTGCTGAGCATCGCCGACGTGCCAACAGACCACCGCATCGCCGGGCTGTTCCTCAGCTACCTGCAACGCAAGGAACAGCTTGCCGCGCGCAGCCCGCTGCGTTCGCTCAGTGTCCTTGGCATTCAATCGGTTTCCTGACGCCCATGAGCGCTCCGTCAAGCCGTTACAGCGCAGTCTCGACCGCCATCTTCACGGATAGTGATGGGCAGGAGGTCGTGTACCTCCGCCGGCGTTTCCTTCCCGACCCGGAATCGCTGGCCCTGCTGGCAGTGCACACTGTCGTCGGTGGGGACCGCGCTGAGCTCATCGCCGCACGATACTTCGGCGATCCAGACCTCTGGTGGCGCATCGCGGACGCCAACGATGTGCACAAGCCTGCGGCGTTGACGAGCACGCTGGGCCGACGGCTTCGCATCACGCTTCCGCCGGGCGTACCGGGGCCGACCGATGCGTGACGCCGTCCTGATGAGTCTCCTGATCGGACCCGCCGTGCCCCTGCCAGTACCGTCGGCGGTGCTCGATGCGCTGGTGAGCGTGCAAGTCATTACCGATACCTCACAGGGTCAGACCGGCTTCGAGCTCAAGTTCTCACTCGACACGCGCTCACCGATACACACGGTATTTCTCATTGCAGGCGGAGCCACGCCGCCGCTGATGCGGGTGGTCATCGTCGCCACGGTCAACGGCCTGCCGGAAGTGCTGATCGACGGCGTGATGACGAGCCACCGTACCGGTGCATCGACGGGCGGCGTGGCGACACTCACGATACTCGGCAAGGATCTGCTGACCGTGATGGGCTATCTGCCGCCGCTTCCCATCCCGTATCCAGCGATGCCTGCGGAAGCACGCGTGCTGCTCATCCTGGCCAAGTACGCCATGTTCGGCATCGTCCCGATGGTGATTCCTTCCGTGCTGCTCGACGTCCCGCTGCCCACCGAACGCATCCCGCGACAGCAGGGCACCGACCTCGAATATGTGCGCGCGTTGGCGGATGAAGTGGGCTACGTCTTCTACCTGCGCCCCGGCCCCGTGCCGGGAATGAGCGTTGCGTACTGGGGGCCGGAGATCAAGGTCGGCGTGCCGCAGCCAGCGCTCACGCTCGACCCCGAGCACCTGGCGAATGTCGGGCCCATGTCGTTCGAGTACGACGCCGAAGCGGCCGAGTTGCCCATTGTCTGGATTCAGGAGCCGCAATCGAAGGTGCCCATCGGCATTCCCATTCCCGACATTTCGCCGCTCAACCCACCACTCGCCGCAATTCCGCCCATTCCGAAGCGGTTTCCCGCCATCGACGAAACAGCGAAATACTCGCCCGTGCGCGCACTCCTCATCGGCATCGCGAAGGCCGCACGACATGCCGACGTCGTCAGTGCGACCGGCTCGCTGGAAGTCGGCCGCTACGGCCGTGTGCTGCGCGCGCGCGAACTGGTCGGCGTCCGTGGTGCGGGACTCGCCTTCGACGGTCTGTACTACGTTTCGCGCGTCACGCACGAGATCAAGCGTGGTGCCTATACGCAGCAGTTCACCCTCAAGCGCAACGGGCTCGTATCGACGGTGCCGGTGGTGCCCGTATGAGCATTCCGCAGCGCTTTTTCGGCAAGTACCGTGGCACGGTGCTCAACAATGTCGACCCCATGCAGATGGGGCGCATTCAGGCCACGGTCACCGATGTGTCGCAGGTGATGCCGACAAGCTGGGCACTTCCCTGCGTGCCGTTTGCAGGGCGCCAGATGGGCATGTGGGTCCTGCCGCAGATCGGAGCGGGCGTCTGGATCGAATTCGAACAGGGTGATCCCGACTACCCGATCTGGACAGGATGCTGGTGGGCGTCAGCCGCCGAGCCGCCGGCGCTGGCACTCGCCGCACCACCGGCGTTGCCGAATGTCGTCATTCAGACAACGGCGCAGAACGTGATCATGCTGAGCGACGTGCCGGGACCGACGGGCGGCATTCTGCTCAAGACCACGACAGGGGCCTTCATTTCCGTCAACGACATCGGCATCACGATCTCGAACGGCAAGGGCGCCACGATCGTACTCGCCGGTCCGACGGTTACGGTCAATCAGGGCGCTCTGGTGGTCACATGACACGCATCACGCAGAGCCGACGCTGATGCCCGGTCCACTTGCCCACCTCGGCATGACGGCCATCTGTCCCCACGCCGCACCGGTGAACGTCATCACGACGAACACGCGAGTGCTGGTAAGCGGTCAGCCCGTCGTGACCGTTGCCGATCAGTATCTCGTGGCGGGCTGTCTGTTCACGCTGCCGGGTCCGAAACCGTCGCCGTGCATTCGGGTGCAGTGGCTCACGCCGGCCACGCGTGTGCTCGTGAATGGGCAGCCACCTATCGTCCAGACGAGCTCCGGCTTGTGCCTGAGCCCGGAGCAGGCGCCACAGGGCCCGCCGACCATTGCGGTCGTGCAACCACGGGTCATCGCCATATGACCGCAGACACGAACGCCGATTATCCCCTGCACTGGGACGGACGGGGACGCACGGCGGCAACGCCGTACGCCGAGCATGTACGGGACATGATCGAGCAGTTGCTGTTCACGAGTCCGGGGGAGCGTGTGATGCGTCCCGACTTTGGAAGCAACCTGCTGCAGCTCGTGTTTGCGCCGTCGAGTGGTGAGCTGGCGGCCGCCACGCAGGCGCTGGTGCAGGCGTCGCTGCAGCAGTGGCTGGGCAACGTCATCGACGTGAGCACGGTCGATGTGCGGAGCGGTGATGGCGTGCTCGAAGTGAGCGTGCAGTACGTCATACGTCGCACCGGCGAGCTCGAAAGCGCAACCTTCACGCGGGAGTTGCCGTGACCGTGTATCGCTGCGTGGATGACGAGCGGCGCGCGCGCCTGCTGGAGCAGGCCACCGGCAGCGCCGACATCCCCCCGCTGGCTCCAGCCGACATCATCAATGGCATCGACTTTCTGGAAGTCGAGGACGACGCTGGCGATCCGCTTCCAGATCGCCAACGGACGCTGCACGTGCACTTCCTGTCCGACATCGCGCCCGGGACGCTGACGGCGTCGAACCTCCGCGTGGAAGGCGGCGAGCGCATTCGCTCCGTGACGGTGCTGCCGGCGACCATCGCCGTGGCGGGCCGCGTGCTGACGTTCGAAGTCGACCGCGCGGGCGACTTCTCGCGCTACACGTTTCGCATCGTCACATCGCCTGACGATCCGACGCCGCCCGTGGGCTACGATCCCGTCCGTTCAACACTCGACTTCACATTCAAGGCCGGTTGCCCGACAGACTTCGATTGCCGCGAGACGGTCGCGTGCGCACCGGTCGCGTCGGCGGGAGCGCCAACGCTCGACTATCGTGCGCGGGACTACGCCGAGCTGCGTCGCCTCATGCTCGACCGCATGGCGGAGCTCGCGCCGGAGTGGACGGAGCGGAATCCGTCCGATATGGGCGTCATGCTCGTGGAGTTGCTGGCATACGTCGGTGATCAGCTCAGCTACCGACAGGATGCTGTCGCCACCGAGGCGTACCTGCGCACGGCGCGCAGCCGGATCTCGGTGCGGCGCCATGCGCGGCTGGTGGACTACAAGGTGCACGATGGTTCGAATGCGCGCACCTGGGTTCAGTTTTCGACGAACACCGACGGTGTGGTGGTGGCAGCCGGCAGATCGCTGCTCACGCACATCGTCGGGGCAGCACCGCGACTCGACGCGCTACCTGACCATCTCGAGGATCCCGGTGCAGCCACCGTATTCGAAACACTCGATGCGATCACGTTGGTACAGGCGCACGACACGATGCCGTTCTATACGTGGGGCGGGCGCGCGTGTTGTCTGCAGCGCGGCGCCACACGCGCCACGTTGCGCGGCGCATTTGCGGCCCTTCGCCGCGGCGACTGGCTGGTGCTCGCAGAGGCGCGCGGGCCGCGCACGGGCGCAACCGAGGATGCCGACCCCGAGCGGCGACATGTGGTCCGCCTGACGAGCGACCCGATGGTGCGTGTGGACCCGATTGGCGGCCGCTTCGATTCGCCCCCGACAGCTGATGCGGTGACCGTGACCGAGATCGAGTGGAGCGCTGCCGATGCGCTGCCGTTCACGCTCTGGATCACGAGCGTCGCCGATGAGGAGCATCTGGGTGTGCTGGTCCGCGACGTGAGCCAGGTGCACGGCAACGTCGTTCCCGCCGATCACGGACGGCCAGTCGTCGATGAAATACTGGACGCCGTGCCAGAGGGCACACGACGGCCCGGCGGGCGCACCGAGTGCTGCTCGGTCGAGGATGACGACATCGTGCCGCCTCGCTATCGGCCACGCCTGTTGCAGCCGGCGCTGACGCGTCGACCTGTGCTCGACTTCGCCCGGCCTCCGCTGCCCGCGCCCATGCTGTCGGCACGCGATGTGTCGCATGCCGCTGCCCACGACACCAACGCGCTCATCGTACTCGAGTCGATCGAGGAGGTGCCGGAGATGTGGCACGCATTGGACGATCTGCTCGCGAGCGGTGCCGACGAACCGTCGTTCGTGGTCGAGACCGAAAGTGATGGCACCGCGTTCCTCCGCTTTGGCGACGATGATCACGGGCGTCGACCTGCATCGGGCACACGGTTCAGCGCATCATACCGCACCGGGAACGGGCGACGCGGTAATGTCGGGCGCGGGGCGATTCGCCATGTCGTGACAACGGATGGCCGGGTCACGGGTGCGTCGAATCTGCTGCCCGGCACCGGCGGCACCGACCCTGAGACGATCGAGGAAATTCGCCAGCGTGCGCCAGTCGCATTCCGTCATCGCGAGGCCGCAGTCACCCCGGATGATTACGCACGATTTGCCGAGCGACACGACGACGTGCAGCGTGCGGCCGCGACCTTTCGCTGGACGGGGAGCTGGCGCACCGTGTTCGTCACGATCGACCGGCGCGGTGGTCGGCCGGTGGACGCGGCGTTCGAAGCCAGCGTCCGACGTCATCTCGAACGCTACCGCCTCGCGGGACATGACCTCGAGATCGATGCACCGCACTTTGTCTCGCTCGAGCTGGCACTGGATGTGTGTGTGGAGCGGGGTCGGGCAGCGGCCGATGTGCGTCGCACTCTGCTCGAGCTGTTCGGAAACGGCGTGCTGGCCGATGGCCGCCAGGCACTGTTCCATCCCGACCAGCTGTCGTTTGGCGGCACGGTGTTTCTCAGTCCGCTGTATGCCGCGGCGCAGCGTACCCCCGGTGTACGCTCCACGTCGATCACGCTGTTCCGGCGTCAGGGTGATGCGCTTTCGTCGGGACTCAGTGCCGGGCGTCTCGAATTCGGCCGACTCGAGATTCCGCGGCTCGACAATACCCCCGATTTTCCGGAACGCGGCATCATCAGCATCAATGTGGCGGGTGGACGATGACGGCCCCCGACAGCCGGCTTCTCACGCGACTCACGCATGGGGAGCTCAAGGCCGCGATGCTCGCACGGTTGTCAGCCGCACGTGCACACGCCCTGAATGGACTGACCACGCGCTCCGACGACGACTTCACCATTGCCCTGATCGACGCGACGGCTGCGGTTGGCGACGTCGTGAGTTTCTACAACGCACGCATCGCCGACGAAGCGTACCTGTCGTCGGCGACGGAACGCCTCTCGGTGCTGGAGCTCGGGCGCCTGATTGGCTACGAGCTGGGTCGTGGCGTTGCCGCGTCGACCTACCTGTCGTTCTCACTCGAAACCGCGGCCAACACGCCGACGGTCACGGTCATCGCACGTGGTGCGCGCGCGCAGAGCCAGCCGGGGCCGGGCGAACTCCCACAGACGTTCGAGACGGTCGAGGATATCGAGGTTCGCCCCGCATGGAATGCGCTTCCGCCCCGTGAGCGCGTGCAGCAACTACTCATCGCCGATGCCGGGTCGTATACGATAGCAACCGGTCCGCTGGTCCAGACCGGCGACACCGTGCTCGTGCGCGTTGGTGCGACCGCCCCCCGCACGCGCACCGTGCGCCGTGTCGAAACCTCGATCGACGGCCGCACCACGCGCCTCGATGTCGGTGCCGCCCCGACAGGCACGGCAACGTTCACGGAGCTGTCGACGGCTGTCGTTGCCGTCCCATTCTCCGACACCGCACCGCTCGATGCCGGCACCGTCACCAACCGCATCCTCGGCCGTGTCTGGCGCCAGTCGGATCTCGCAGCCCTGGCTGCAGCGCAACAATGGCCGCTGGGTCGATTGGAAGAGGCAATCCGGGGCGCGCTCGCGATGCGGCCCATGGCATCTCCCGGACAGTTGCACGTACTGCGCCAACGCGCCGCGCTGTTCGGCCACAATGCGCCGCGACATGACGCATTGCCCGTCGCACTCCGCTTCCCGAGCTTCCGCGAGAAGACGAAGACCACCAACGGCGTCACGACGTTCGTTGGGGTGACCGCGGCCTACGGCGGCTCGTGGGAGAACACGACCGTGGCCGACGAAGCCGCCGGAACAAGCATGATCTACCTCGACGCCAGCTATCCGTCACTCGCACCCGGCGGCTGGGTCGTGCTGCGCGATGGCGACACGGCGCAGGTGTATCGGATCGACAAAGTCGACACCGTGGCGCGCAGCGGCTTCACGCTGAGTGCAAAGGTCACTCGCCTCACGCTCGACTCGTCTGCCAGCTTCGAGCAGTTTCGCCTCCGCACGACAACCGTGCTGGCGGGCAGCGAACCGCTGACGCTGGCCGACGTTCCGGTTCTCTCACCGGTTGGTGGCAGTACCATCCAGCTCGACGGGCCGTATGTGGAACTGACGGCGGGCACACGGCTAGCCGTCACAGGTCCGCGCTCCGATCTCACCGGCACCAGTGGAGGCGAAGTGCGCACGATCATCGACACCCGACTCGATGACGGTCGCACCGTGCTGCTGCTCGATCGCGCTCTGGAGCACGCCTACGTTCGTTTCGACGTCGACGTGCGGAAACGCGTGCGGCTCAGCGCCAACGTGGCGCGAGCGACGCACGGGGAGACGACATCGGAAATCCTTGGTGGGGGTCGTGCAGCACAACCGTTCCAATCGATGTCGCTCCGCCAGCGACCGCTCACCTATATCAGCGCCGCGGGTGCGAACGGCAGTCAGTCGACACTGGAAGTCCGCGTGAATGACATTCTCTGGACCGAAGTGCCGACGCTCGTCGATCAAGCGGCGGATGCGCGTGTGTATGTCACGCGCGTCGACGACGATGGCGTCGTGTCGGTCGTGTTCGGCGACGGAAACACGGGCTCGCGATTGCCGACGGGCGCCGACAACGTACGCGCCACGTACCGGAAGGGTACTGGCGCCGCCGGTGTTCTCGGTCCCGACCGACTGACGTTGCTGATGACGCGCCCGCTCGGCGTGAAGGACGTCACCAACCCGGTTGCAGCAACCGGGGCGGCCGAGCCCGAAGCGCGCGACGACGCACGTCGGAACGCACCGGTAGGTGTCATGACTCTGGGTCGCATTGTGTCGCTGCACGACTACGCAGACTACGCGCGTGCTTTTGCGGGTATTGCCAAGGCGCATGCCACACCGATCGTGTCGGGCAACGAACGCGGAGTGCTGCTGACCGTTTCGGGCCCACTTGGTGGAGATGTGCTTCCCGGCAGCGATCTCGAAGCGAATCTGGTTGGCGGATTGCGCGCGGCTGGAGATCCAACCGTGGTCGTGCGCCTGGCGAGCCGGCGGCGGATTGCCTTTCGTCTGGAGGCACGCGTGCTGACAGATCCTGCAACCCTGCGTCCGGGTGTACTGCGCGCTGTGGAGTCGAGGCTGCGCCTGCGCTTCGGCTTTGATGCACGCGACTTCGGGCAGCCGGTCACGATTGCCGAAGTGGTTGCGGCGATTCACGAGGTGCCAGGTGTGGTGGCCGTGGACATCGATGCGCTGTATCGGCCCGATGAGCAGGCGGCGATACCGAACGCCATCGTCCCGGCTCATCTGCCCGCTCCGGGCAGTGCCGGTAGCGGTGCCGCAGAGCTGTTGCTCCTCGACGAGCGCCCACTCAACCTTGGTGCGTTCGCATGACGATCTCCGTCGACACGCTGGAACGGCTGCTGCCGGCCATCTATCGCGTTCGTGACGCCGAGGGCGGCGGTGAACTGCACGCGCTGCTCGATGTGCTCGCGGAATCGATGGCACGGCTCGACGAGGACATCGAGCAACTGTACGACGACCAGTTCATCGAGACGGCATCCGCGGCTGCGGTACCCTTCATCGGGACCTTGGTGGGCGCGCGCGTCTTCTCGCTGCCGGTGGAGAAGGACGAATCGCCCTCGATGCGGAACAATGCCGCGACGCGCGCGCAGGTGGCGAACGCCATACGCGCGCGCCGCGCGCGCGGCACGGCCGCGGCACTCGAACAGGTCGCACGCGACATCACGGGATGGGATGTCGTTGTCGTTGAATTCTTCCAGCGGCTTGCGACCACGCAGGCGCTCAATCACCTGCGCCCCGGCAACGTTGCCATCGCGAGCACCCGCAACGCTGTGGCGCTCGACCGCATTGGCACCCCATTCGAGAGTGTCACGCGTACACTCGACGTGCGGCGCATCGCGACCGGTCGCGGGACACACAACATCCCGAACATCGGGGTGTTTCTGTGGCCGTTTCGCAGTCAGCGCCTGCGCCTGTCGCCAGCGGTCCCGGTCGACGACAGACGATTCCTGTTCCATCCCCTGGGAATCGACACCGCGCTTCGCACGAATCCCGACCCTGAACGTGATCCGGCGGGGCTCGCGCGCGCCATCAACGTGCCGCTGCCGATCTCGCGACGGGTGTTCCGCGAGGCGGTCAGTGACTACTACGGGGTCGACCGCAGTCTCTTCGTCGAAGTCGATGGGGTCCTTGTCGAGAGCAGCCGTATCGTGGCCGCAGATCTTTCCAACATTGGCGCGGACGATGCGTCGGGGTGGTCGTGTGATCCGCCATCGGGACATGTGGCCATCGATCCTGTGCTCGGACGGATTGCGTTCTCGTCCGACGCCGGCACCACGCTCCCGACGGCGGTCCGCGTCGGTTGCCACATTGGCCACACGCTGGGCATCGGTGGTGGTGCGTACGAACGCGCGGAGTCGTTTCGCACGCCCGGTACAGTGCTGGCCAGGGTACCAACGCCCGTCACCACGCTTGCCGGCGCAGTGGTGACCGTGCTGGATGGCGGCACGGTGGAGATCATCAACAGCGACCGCTACGAGGATGCGTTCGTGCTGGCGGCCGCCAATGACGCAGCGATCGAACTGCGCGGGGCGAACGAGCAGCGTCCGCATCTCGCGTTGCCGGCCGACCTCGAAATCAGCGGTGATGGAGCGGAGGTCTTTCTGGATGGACTGCTCGTGAGTGATGCTGCGATCATCGTACGGGCAGGCGTTGCCCGGGTGCACATTCGCCACTGCACGCTGGTGCCGGGCCGCTCGCTCACCCGCGACGGATTGGCCGCTGCGCCGGCGCTCCCGTCGCTGGTCGTCGAGGGCACCGGTACCAGCATTGAAATCGAATCGAGCATCGTGGGCCGGATACAGGTGGCGCCCGGCTCGAGCGTGCGCGCACGCTACTCCGTACTCGACGCGACAGCCGATGACCGTGTTGCGTTCTCCAACGCCGCCGCTGATGGGCCGGGTGGTGCTCTGACGCTGGAACAGTGCACCGTCGTCGGGACGGTATGGACGGAGGCACTCAACGCGTCCAACAGCATTTTCACGGCGCGTCTCGCAACAGCCGATCCGTGGACGTCGCCGCTGCGCAGCGAACGGCGGCAGGAAGGGTGCGTCCGGTTCTCGTACGTGCCGCCGGGCGCTGTCACGCCACGCCGCCATCGGTGCCAGCCTGACGCTGGCCATCCCGACATCGTGCCGCGTTTTCGTTCGCTGCGCTTTGGACGCGCTGACTACATCGAACTCGCGCACAGTTGCCCACGGGAGATCGCTGAAGGCGGCGAGGATGGTGGCGAAATGGGGGCGCTGGTGCGGCTCCGGCTACGACAGCGCGATGCCAACCTGCATGCCGCGTTACCGGAACAACTTCGCTTCGGACTCGAAGCGGGCACGTTTGTTTCACACGAATAGGAGCAGCCATGCACGGTGACGTCAGCCGCAACACCTTCGAACCAACGAAGCACTACGCCGGTGTCCTGCTGCAGCAGGGACGCGTGCAGACTGATGCCGACTGGAATGAGGCGACGCTCATTGAACGCCATCAGCTTCAGACGACGGCCGCCGACGTCATCGGGCCGACCGGGGCGCCGCGCGACGACGCAGGCTTCCGTGTGACGAGCGCGGGTGCGACACTCTCGGTCGGCGCAGGGCGCTATTACGTCGACGGTATTCTGTGCGAGAACGAAACGACGCACGTGGCCGCAACCGGTGCTGGCCAGCCGGCGGGACTCTACGCGGTGTGGCTCGATGTGTGGCACCGTCACGTGTCCGCCATCGAGGATCCGGACATCCGCGAACCGGCACTGGGTGGTCCGGATACGGCGACCCGCATGCAGACGATGTGGCAATTACGAATGGCACGCCTTGGTGCTGCGAATGCCGCGGCGACGTGTGCTACCGTGCGTCCGCTCTGGCAGGCCACGCTCACCCCGACGACGGGCACGCTGCGCGCGGGCACCCAACCCGTCGCGCCGGCCACCACGCCGTGCGAGCTGCCGCCATCGTCAGGTTACCTCGGGCTCGAGAATCAGCTGTATCGCGTCGAAGTGCATCAAGCCGGCACCGAAGCGACCGCGCGCTTCAAGTGGTCGCGAGAGAACGGGTCCGTCGTGGCCGCGGTCGAGGCGATCACGGGTGTCGAGATCACAGTCAGTTCACTACGCGCCGATGATTCGCTGGGCTTCGTCGAAGGCGCATGGGTCGAGCTCATCGACGACACCCGGGAGCTCGCGAACGGGTCTGGTGAGCTGTTTCGTGCGTCACTCGTGCCGGACCGCCGCGTCGTGCAACTGAACGCGGCCCCAACGTTACCGGTCGACATCACACGCCACGCACGGCTCCGGCGATGGGACCAGACGACGGATGCCGACGCGAACGGTGTTTCCATGCAACCGGGTGGCGGAGCGACGGCCATTCCGCTCGAGCGCGGTATCGAAGTCACCTTCGGCGCCGGCCGATACAACGTCGGTGATTACTGGCTCATTCCCGCACGGACTGCACTGGGCAACGAAACCGGCACCATTCTGTGGGCGGCAGGCCAGTTCCGCTCGCCGCTGGGCATCCGTCATCACAGCGCGCTGCTCGGTGCGTTCAACTTCGACGGCGCGGGATTCACGCCGACAGCGGCGCCAGACTGTCGCGAGATCTTCCCTCCGCTCACCGACATCCGGGCCACCGACGTCGGTTATCAGTCGGGAGCCTGCGCCGATCTCGCCGGCGCCGCCACCGTGCAGGAAGCACTCGATCAACTCTGCCAGCAGCGCCACGACTGCTGTGGCACGACCGTTGAACCGGTTGCCGGGTGGGAGCGGGTGTTCGATGACATTCCGGCCGGTGGGCACGCACACCTCTGTTTCCGCGCCGCGGACTACCCGCTGGCTGCGACCAAGAACGTCAGTGGCAAAGGCACGATTCTCATCTCGGGAGCAGGTCCAGCCAGTCGCATCGTCGCAGCCGGTTCGGAGTGCGCGCTGCTGTTTACAAACTGCCGGGCGGTCACCATGCACGATGTCGCGTTCGTGAGCGGCGCTGCCGGGCAGACCACGCCGAACAGCCCCGCGTTGAACGGTGTCATCACGTTCGATGGCGTGGCCTCGGTCCTGATCGAGCGCGTCAGCGCGGTCTGCCAGGCGTTCGTGCGAAGGAAAAGCAGCTGCATCGCGGTTCGCAGCAACGCCACGGCCAGCAGCACGGCATCCGGACCTGGTACGGTCCGCATTCGCGACTGTGAACTCGAGGTCGGATATCTGCAAACCGGTATTCTCGTGGTCAATGCCGCACGCGCGACCATCGAGGACAACGCCATCCGGGTCGGCAGCAGGATCCCGCGCAACGCACAGATTCGCGGACGCATCACCGACCTTGGCATACGTGCCCGGTTGCGGAAGCTGCTCGTCGCGAAACCCACCATCGTACGGGCGGTACGGGCGGCACGCGCGACGGCGGCGCCCGCCGTCACGGTTGGGAGCGCGGGTGCGATCACGTTTCGTGCCGGCGCGCACGTGGTCACCTTCACAACCGACCCCCGCGTCGCTGCGGTCTGGCCGGCGCTGATCGCAGCTGAGCCGCCGCCCGATGTGACAACGGCCACGGCGGTCGCACGACATGCGACCGTCCTCGCCAACCGGCTCATGTACGACGCGGCATTCCGCGATCGCTTCTCGGCCCTGCGTCCGTTTTTCGACGCGTTGCGGCAGGACAACCTCCCCGCCGCCGCCCAGGGCATCGTGATTGGCGGCAGCGTGGCGCGCGACATTCGCATTCGCGGCAATACCGTGACGGGCGTCGTGGAGGGGATTCACGTCGGTGTGAGCCACCGTGAGACCGCACGTGGTGCCGCCGACATGGCAGGCACGGTCCTGATCGCCGACAACAGCATCGACATCGTCCTGCCGGCCGCCACGGCGCGCCAGCGCTATGGCATCTACCTCGGCAATTGCGAGAGCGCGGTCATCGAAAGCAACATGTTGACCGTGCGCCGCACCACCGCGACACAGCGCATGCATGTCGATGGCATTCATGTGTTCGGACAGCTCGGACGACGTGTCATCGTGCGGCAGAATCACCTGCGCGGGTTCCAGACGGGCGTGGCGTTTACCGCGACGCCGTCGTCCCCGCCGGGCTCACGCCTCTGGCTCGTTGCGGAAACCATGGCGGAAACTGCGGGGACGGCCGTCGTTGCGTCCGGTGGCGTGTTGCAGGCCAATAATTTTCGATGAGGGAGCAGGTGAACCATTGACGAATTGTCCCCCTGGTTGCACATTCGGGTAGGCCCGGCGCACACTCCTGGTAGAGACGTGTCGGTTGTAGTGGTCATCATCGTTGTCGTCTGCTATTCGGCTTTCTGTTCGAATTGGTTTCGTCTTCGAAGTTGTCCTCGAATTCTGGCGAGTAGGGTTCGAATCCCGCGCCGGGCCAGCGAGCGAGCCTCACGGCTCGCTCGTTTTTTTTATGAGCGAATCGCCGGGGCATCCGCGAGCGCGGGGTCCCGCTCCGCCACCCGCCGGAGTTGCGCGACCGCGTCGCGACGGTCGCCTACGCGCAGTTTCTGGAGAATGTGGTGCACGTGGTTTTTCACCGTCGACACGCCGATGAGAAGCTTTCCGGCAATCTCCTTGTTCGACAAGCCAAAGCTGATGAGCACCATGATGTCCCGCTCCCGCGCCGTCAGCACGACAGCCGGTGCGTCGGGAAGCGCGATGCGCAGGTCGGCGAGGTTGGCGACGCGACGCAACAGCGAGCCGGCGATTCGCGGTGAACAGTGTGCTTCGCCGCGCATCACTCCCTCGAGCGTTGCCTGCAGATCCGCCAGATTCGCGCTCCGCGGCACGTAGGCCGCCAAACCCACCTCGGCGAATTTCAGCACGGCATCATCGCTGTCGTCCACCGCAAGCGCGATAATCGGAGTCCGGGAGGCTTGCTGACGCACCGTGCGGACCAGTTGCAGCGCTTCGCGTGTGCAGACGTCCACGAATATCACATCGTGCAGCACATGGCACGCGGCCTGAACTGCATCGTCAATCGTGTCCGCACATGCGACGACGGTCGCGAAGGTGCTTTCGTTGAGCATACGGATCAGGCCCTCACGAAAGAGTCGCACCTCCGTGACGATGATGACGCGAATGGGCGGACCGACGCGCGGAATCGTCGAGCTGTGTGTTCCAGCAGGAGCAGCGCGATCGGCAAAGACATTCGGTGGCAGAAACGCAGTCATGGGCTTACTCGCGTAGACAGTGATGCGCAACGC
>Ga0105047_10009573_pt1 | contig 15927 bp, 9 predicted proteins | sample MAT04_FD_78384 | JGI IMG/M metagenome (GOLD analysis project Ga0105047, IMG submission 78384) | Freshwater microbial communities from Lake Fryxell liftoff mats and glacier meltwater in Antarctica - MAT-04 (megahit assembly) | ecosystem: Environmental > Aquatic > Freshwater > Ice > Liftoff... | reverse complement strand
TCTACGATTTCTGGTACGCCGCATTCCAAGCTGAAATTTCCTCCGGCGACAAAGACTGGGCGCATACATTCTCGTTCCTCAACCTGTTCCAATACGTCACCTTCCGCGCCGCCACCGCCGGCCTGCTCTCCTTCGGACTCTCCCTGCTGATCGGCCCGCACATCATCCGGAAACTGATTTCCCTGAAAGTCGGCCAGCCCATCCGCACCGCTGCGGAGGTCCACAAGCTCGCGGAGCTTCACGGCGGAAAAATCGGCACACCCACCATGGGCGGCGTCCTCATCATCGCCACGGTTCTCATTTCCACCCTCGTCTGCGCCAGGATCTTCAATCCCTTCGTCGCCGTATGCGCCTGCACGATGGCGGCCTGCGGCCTGCTCGGATTCGTCGATGACTACGCGAAGGTGAAGAAGAAAAATTCCGACGGAGTCTCCAGCCGCACCAAGATGTTCTGGCTGCTGGTCATCGCGCTGATCGCCTCCTGCTTCATTTATTTCAAAACGGAAATCTCCGGCTTCCACGCCACCGCGGAGCAGATCGAGAACAACGCGGCGGGCTTCCGTCTGGGTGACCAGCGTATCGGCATCGGGGCGATCTGTTTTCCATTGATCAAGGTCCCCATCATTGACCTCGGCATCCTCATCATACCGTTTTTCATGCTGATCATCATCGGCTGCTCGAACGCGGTGAATCTAACCGATGGCCTTGATGGCCTCGCGACCGGTTGCACGATTTCCGCCGCCCTCAGCTACTCACTGCTGGCCTACCTCGCAGGGCATTTTTTCATGGCCAGCGAGTATCTCGTCATCCCGCACAACCGCTATCTTGGCGAGCTCGCGGTCTTCCTGATGGCATTGGCTGGCGCCGCTTTCGGTTTTCTCTGGTTCAACTGTCATCCCGCGAAAGTCTTCATGGGAGACACCGGCTCCCTCGCCATCGGAGGCGCGCTGGGCACAGCGGCGATCTGCACGAAGCAGGAGCTCCTCCTCGTCATCATCGGCGGAGTTTTCGTGATGGAAGCGCTGTCCGTGATCCTCCAGGTCGGCTCCTTCAAGCTGCGCAAGAAACGCATTTTCAAGATGGCGCCCATCCACCATCACTTCGAGCTGCTCGGCTGGCACGAGTCGCAGGTCATCATCCGCTTCTGGATTCTCTCCATCATGCTCGCCCTCTTCGGATTGGCGCTGCTCAAAATCGCCTGACACATTTTGGACAAAACATTCTCCATTTTAAATAAACATGTCGCCGTCTTCGGAGCCGGGCGCTCAGGTCGTGCAGCCGCCGCACTGGCACTTCGCGAAGGTGCCATCGTCTCCATCTGGGACGAGCGCGGTCCGGAGGCCTTCAAGGACATCGCCCCGGGAATCGAGATCCACCCGAATTTTTCCGTGAAGGACGCGGAGGAGTTCAGCGCGGATCTCATCGTCATCAGTCCCGGCATCGATACCTACTCCCCGCTGGTCCAAGCCTTCGCGAAGAAGTCTCCCATCATCGGCGAGACCGAACTCGCATCGAACTACTACGAAGGTGGCATCATCGGCATCACCGGCACCAACGGCAAGACCACGACCACGGAACTCGTCTCCCGCATCCTCGCGCAGGCGGGACTTGGCGGCACGCCTTGCGGAAACTACGGGGCTCCTCTTTCCGAAGTCCTCCTCTCTCCAAATGTGCCGGCCGCCATCGCGCTCGAGCTTTCCTCATTCCAGTTGGAAACCATCGAGGACCTCCACCCGCAGGTTGCCATCTGGTTGAATTTCGCCCCGGACCATATGGACCGCTACCCGACGGTGGAGGCTTACAAGCAGGCGAAGCTGAACATTTTCAAAAACCAGACCGAAGATGATGCCGTAGTCACCCGCTATGGCGAGGAAATCGGAAAACTCCGGCCCAAAGTCATCACTTTCTCCACCGAGACACGCGAGGCGGATTTCTATTCCGATGGTGTCACCATCATGCAGGGCGGTCGGGTTCTCCTCGATCTCGAGGCGGAGACCTCGCTGCGCGGACTTCACAACGCGGAAAACGCGATGGCCGCGATGGCCGCTTGCATGGCGTACGGGATCGATCCGTCCCTGATTCCGTCCGCGCTCAATGGCTACGCCCCGCCACCGCACCGCTGCGAGCTGATCCGCACGCTGGACGGAGTGGAATATCTCAACGATTCCAAGGCCACCAACCTCCACGCCCTCCAGTGTGCCCTGCGCTCCCAGACCAGGCCAGTGGTACTGATTGCGGGAGGAAAGGACAAGGGGCTTGATTATTCAGCTTTGTTAACTATACTCGGCAAGCAGGCGATCGCCGTCGTCACTTTCGGCCAAATCGCCCGCCCCTTAGCCACTCTCTTCAATCCCGTCGTCCCGACCACACCGGTATGCGCTTTGGAGGAAGCGGTCCGCACGGCGCGATCCCTCGCACCGCGCGGTTCCACCATTCTGCTTTCACCCGGGACATCGTCTTTCGACCAATTCACAGGATACGAGCAACGCGGAGACACCTTCCGCGATCTTGTCCACCAACTCCACTGACCCATTTAAAACACACGCCTTATGAAATTCGACCGTCTCTCCACACGCCGCAAGCCCTTCCGTAAAACGATGTATGCCCGCCTTTTCAACAAAACGAAGAAGCAGCGCGTCTCCGCAGCCACGGCCAACCCCGAGGATATGGATGCACCGGGGATCAACATCTCACGCTCCCTCACGATCATTTTCGCGATCCACATCCTGGCGATCGGAATGATTTTTATCCATAAGCAGTATCTGTCCGGCCGTACTCCAGCTCCGGAAACGACTGTCGGGAAAGTCGCTCCTGCGGCGGCTGCCGCCACGCCAGCCCGCAACAACGAGATGCCTTCCCTCAGCAATGGTGACAAACCGTACGTTGTCAAAAAGGGCGACAACTACACGGTCATCGCGAAAAAATTCGCTGTGGATGAAAGCGAACTCCGCCAGATGAACCGCGGCGCGGACATCCGCTCCGGCCTAGTGCTCCGCATCCCGCATGGCAGACGCATCGTCGCCGAGGTGCCACCCGAGGTCGCTGCCATCCGCGACCAGCCGGGCCCCGACGATTCCGAACTCGGACTCGTTGAAATCCTTCCGCAGGTCAATGCCCCCGAAGCCCTGCTCGTCCGCCCGACCCGTGCCCAGCTTGAAGCCGCTCCGCGTGCGAGTGTGGTGGCTTCCGGTCGCTCCCACGTGATCAAGTCCGGTGACAATCTCTGGAGAATTTCCAACACCTACAAGGTCAGCCAGAAAGACCTCGTGTCCTTGAACAACATCACCGATCCCACCAAACTCAAAATCGGCCAAGTCATCAAGCTCCCGTAACCAGTAACTTCTAACTTCTAACGAATAACGAATAACGAATAACGAATAACGAATAACGAATAACTCTTCCCCGTGCTTCGCCATAGTTCCACCCTGCTGATCATCGCCGTCGCCCTCCTTTGCGGACTCGGGCTGATCATGCTGGCGAGCACCGGAGTCTGGGTGCGCAACCTTGAGCAGCCATACCACTTCGTCATCCGCCAGTCGATGATGGTTTGCGGAGGCCTGGCGGCTGCCTTCGCAATGGCGAGAATGCCGCTCGAATGGATCAAAAAGGGCACCCCCTTCGCATATTTCGCCATCTGCGTGGCACTGGCGCTGTGCTTTCTCCCTTCCATCAATGTGGAGGAATACGGGTCGAAGCGATGGATCAAAGTGCCGTTGATCGGCCAGTTCCAGCCCTCCGAGGCGGCAAAAATGGTCATCGTCATCGCCCTTGCCTGCTGGTTCACGCGCTGGCAAACGGAGGTCAGGACCTTCTGGCGTGGCTTCGTGATCCCGGGCATCATCGTCGCCCTGCCCCTGGGTCTGATCGCTATGGAAACGGATGTGGGCACGGCGCTCGCTCTCAGCGTCACGGCTGCGGCCATGATGTTCTGTGTCGGGACCCGTCTGGTTTACATGGTGCCGACCGCCCTGCTCGCGATGTCCGCCGCATGGATGTATATCTCAAACGACGCGGTCCGGTGGAAACGGATCGAGGCATGGATGGATCTGGAAAACCCAGTCCACCAGCTCGGAACCGGTATGCAGCAATGGCGCGCCCTCCTCGCCCTCGGCAACGGCGGTCCCAATGGAGTGGGTCTTGGAAACGGGGTTGAAAAATTCGGCACGCTCACCTTCGCACACATCGACTTCATTTTCCCAGTCATCGGAGAGGAGCTGGGTCTGCCGGCCACGCTCGGAGTGGTGATTTGCTATGTCCTGATCGCGGTCGGTGGCATCGGCATCGCTCTTCAGGCGAAACAGATTTGCGAGCGCTGCATCGCCCTCGGACTCACCTGCGTCATCGTCGTCCCCGCCATCGTCAACATTGGCGTGACAACCGCGCTCCTTCCGAACGACGGATTGCCGCTGCCCTTCGTCAGCTACGGTGGCACCAGTCTCATCTTCAGTCTTGCGGCAGTGGGTCTGCTGGTAGGCATCCACCGACGCTCCCAGGTCGCGGTCGCGGAGGCGTTTCCTCTCGGAAAAGAAGTCCGCCTGGCCGTGAGGCTATAGCAAGGAGGGTTCGTTCTGGTTCCCATCCGCAATCTCGATATTTCGGGGATCGTCGCATGAGCGGAAAATTTCTGAACTTTTTCCACACTAATCAATATCCACTTGCAATAATTTTGCGGTGCTCTCATCCAGGTTTCTTGAGAATGCGGTGAAGGGCCATGAACACGGTCATTCGGTTACGGAAATGTCACGTCGCGCGATTTGCAAATTGACCCATCGGACATGTCGCTACCAGACAGCCCAACCATGAAACCAACTTCTTTCCGGAGACATGCCATCCCCGCCAGCCTGAGCCTGCTGCTGCTCATTCCAACACTCGCGTCGTTCGGGGAAAAGCCCGCCGCCGGGTCGCCAGAGGGACTTGCTCCAATGCCCGACCGGCAGGACGCACCGGAACTGGCGCTGCTGATGGGCGATCTCCAGCGCCTGACCCACAAGATGGCTCTCTCCGCCGACGCTGGAAACGCCGGACTCGCCGCATTCTACCTCCACGAGTCGCTCGAACAACTGGCCACCATCCAGCGCAAGGCTCCCGAATATGAAGGCCAGCCGGTCGCCGCGCTGATTGACCGCATGGCTTTGCCAGCTTATGAAACGCTACGGAAATCCACCGCCGCCGATGCGGATCGCGAGACGCTCAACGCCGCCGTGCTAGGCGTGATCCAAAGCTGCAACGCTTGCCACGCGGCCACCACCCACGGCATCATCCGCATCACACCCGGCACTGAAACCAACCCCTTCAACCAATCCTTTGCACGATGATACGACTACTCCTCGCCGCCTCGCTTTGCCTGAGTCCACTTTCCGCAAAACCACCGGAAATCCCTGCCGCCGGCCTCGTCCGGATCGAGGCGGGCGAACCGTCTCAAGCCCGCGGCATCGGCTTCGTCGTGGAAAAAGACGGATTCATCCTCACCACCTATCGCAATTTGATCACGCCCGGGACATCGGAACTGCCGGAGAACATCCGCGTTTTCTCCGCTGCAGAACCCGGGCGCCCGCGCGATACCCGCATCATCGGCGTCGAGCCGACGCTCGACCTTGTCATCCTGAAAACCGACGATGCCGAAGGCTTGGTGGCCCTGCCACGTTCGCCCGACCCGGCCGCCATCGCACCCGGCGCGTCCATCGCCGCCGTCGGCGGAATCAACGACGGCGATGTCACTCTCACCGAAGGCACCGTCACCGCCCTGAATACACGCGAGTGCTATCAGGAAAGCCTAACTTCCACGATGTTCCGCGGGCGGATCGCCATCTTGGCGACTTCCACCGGCAGCCCGGTCGTCCTTGCCGTCACCGGCGAGGTCGCGGCCATCTTCACCGGCTACCAGCCGCTGGCCAGCGGAGACCACGCCGAGGATGCCGGAGAAACCCACCTGCTTCCCATCCACCTTTGTTTCAATATTTATGAGAGTCTCAAACAGAAGCAGAGCCTCAAGTCGCCGTGGACCGGCTTCTCGGTCCGCCCACTGACCGAGGCCGAGCGCCGCTTCTTCCCGACCGAGCGCACCCACAATGGCGGCATCGGCATTGAGCACGTTTGGAAAAACAGCCCCGCCGAACGCCTAGGCATCCGCGTCAACGACATCCTGGTGCAGTTCGCCTACAGCCGCATCCTCAGCCCCGCCGACTTTCAGAAATGGCTCTACATGTATGGCGTCGGCGGGAAGGTGAAGCTTACCATCCTCCGAGACGGCAAGGAGTATCTCGTTACCGACTATGTGATTGAGGAGCGTCCCGCCTGGGCGAAGCCGGACTAAAGGACGTCGGCGTTATCAATCCGGGAAGAGTGACGAATCCGTCGGAATCAAACAGGTGATCGGTTGAAATACCTATCTGCAAAGTTTTATCGTCGGGTGGCATATTGGTCACAATGGAAATGGTGATTTCCTGAACCGGTTGACTAGGAATCAAGCCGTTCAAGCAACAACCATTCCCATGAGAACCCTTCCCTTTGTCTTCTGCGCGGTCTTCTGCGCCTCGCCGCTCCTCGCGGATACAATCGCGTTTTGGAACCAGAACAACAACAGTCTGCCCGCTGGTGGTTTCGGCTTTACTACCAGCTCGTTTCCCCAAGCTGCGGACACCGGCTCGGGGTCGCTGACGCTGGCGAACTTCGACACCGCCAGCACCGGCGGGACCTACACCTACATCCAGAGCTTCGGTGGCACGACCACCAACGACCAAGCCGCCGGCGCGGGCGGTTCGCTCTCGCCCCAGGGCGGGACGAACGGCACCGGCAACAACGGCATGTCGATCATTATGCAGGTCAGCACGACCGGTTTCGAGGACATTATTGTGAGTTGGGCTCAGCGCGGCACCGCGACGGGCTTCAATTCGCGGGTTTTCGCCTATTCCACCGACGGCACAAACTACACGGACTTTGCCACCGACAGTGGCGCGCTCGGCTCGGCGTTCGTCCTGGAAAGCTACGACCTGAGCGCCGTCGCGGCCATCGAGAGCGCGCCGACTGTGTTCTTCCGCATCACGCTGAGTGGCGCGACAGCGGCGACCGGCAACAACCGTTTGGACAACCTGCTGATCACCGGCACTCCTGCCGGTCCCGACACGACACCTCCCACGGACACCACCTTCCTTCCGGCTGACGACGCGGCCGGGGTTCCGATCACCGCAACGCCTTCGATCACCTTCAACGAGCCGATCCGGAAAGGTTCCGGAAACGTCGTGATCAAGAAATCCTCGGACAACTCGGTCTTTGAAACGATCGACGTGGCCAGCGGTTCGGTCACCGTTTCCGGCAATTCGGTGACCGTCACGCCCGCCGTTTCCTTCGCCAACTCGACCGGGTACTACGTCGAGATGACCGCCGGGGTGATCGAGGATGTGGCCGGAAATGACTACGCCGGACTGAGCGGCGACACCGCGTGGAACTTCACCACCCTGGCCGCCTCCGCATCGCCGATGGGCACGGAGACCTTCACCACCCAGAACCGCGTCACCCCGACAGGATCGAGCGCCACCACCGACTACTACGGCGAGGGCAACGGCCAAGGCAGCTTCGCGCTCTATGGCTTCGGTACCTTCAACTTCAGCAAACTCGACTTCGGCCTCTCCGGCGCATCGGTGATCGATGGGGTCACTTCGGCCGAGTTCAAGCTTCGCCAGAACTCCCGCAGCTTCACCACCGGCACCCAGCTCGAATTTTTCCTCACCACCGATTCCTCGACCGGCAAGACCTTCGACCCCGCCATCGCCAATGGCATCAACGGCGCCCAGTATTCCTTCGCTCCGGTTTCCCTGGGGCAGTTCACCTACACACCGACGAACGTCGATCCGACTTTCGAGACATTCACGCTCGACCTAAGCGGCGTGGAGCCCGCGCTCATCTCGCGACTGAACACCGGCGAGGATTTCAGCATCATTCTCGCGGTGGTAAACGCGCCGGACGCGGTGACGTTTTCCGGGAAAAACAACACCTTCGACCCCGGCGATCCCGAACTCAAGCTGACCGTCACCGAAACCACCGGCACCGACACCACGCCGCCGACCGTCGCCTTCTTCATCCCGGCCGATAATTCCGGCGGGCTGCCGGTTTCCTCGAACGTGAAAGTTTCCTTCAACGAGCTGATCCAAGAGGGCACAGGAGACATCGTCATCCACCGCTCCGATAACTCGGTATTCGAGACCATCCCGGTCTCCGGAGCAAACGTCACCGTCAACCTCGGCACGGTCACCATTGACCCGGTGAACCCGCTGGAGTCCGCCGGGAATTACTACGTCCTCATCAACGCCGGTGCCATTCAGGACGTGTCGGGAAATGCCTTCGGCGGCATCAATGACAGCAGCACCTGGAATTTCTCCACCGCCCAGCCGCCTATCGCCGCGACAGGTCCATTTTCCCTATCGGAAAACGCCCGACCCGGCACCGTCGTCGGCGACCTCAACCCGGCCGTGGCTGGCAAGGAAGGCATCCGCTACGCGCTCATCGGCGGCAGCGGCGGCGCGACCCTGATGCCCGCCGTGCCCGGAAATGGCTACCGCGTCGATCCCGTCTTCACCATCGGTGATACGATTCTGAGTTCGACCGGCGCGCTCAACGCCAGCAGCGCTGGTTCGTTCTCGCCTCCGGGCACGCCCGACGGACTCGGGGCCTACGCCAAGGATGCGAACACGATCCGAGTTTTCATGAACCACGAGATCGAGGTGCCTACAACCGGATCGGGAGCTTATCCCTACACGCTGGCCAACGGCACTGTCATCAGCAAGGGCGGCGCCCGCGTTTCCTACATCGACATCGACAAATCCACCCGCGCGGTGGTGGACGGCGGCCTTGCCATCGCCCGCATGTATGACCGCGCCGGCAATGTCGTCACCAATCCGTCCCAGCTCGAACTTGGCGGCCTCGACCGGATGTGCTCCGCCTCGCTTTACGAGCCGGAAAGCTTCGGCATCGGACTCGGCCTAGCAGACCGCACCTACATCACCGGCGAGGAAACATCCACCGCCTTCGGCCACCCGCACGGCGGCACCTTTTGGGCGCTCGACACCTCCAACGGGGACTTCTGGGCGCTGCCGGACTTCGGCCGCGGCTCATGGGAAAACGCCGCGCTGATCGACACCGGCGACACCTCGAAGGTCGCATTCCTCCTCGGCGACGATGCCCAGCAAACGCCGCTTTACCTCTACGTCGGCACCAAAAGCACCGCCACCGGCGCGAACTTCATCCAGCGCAACGGCCTCACCGGTGGCCAGCTCTACATTTGGAAAGCCGACAACGGCAACACCACGCCACAGCAATTCAACGGCACCGGTGCGAGCCGCAACGGTTCCTGGGTCGCGATCAACGCCCGCAATGCCGCCCTAGCCAACACCGCTGGCCACGACGCGCTCGGCTACAAGAACGACACCACGCTTCACTCGGAAGCAGCCAGCCTGGGTGCTTTTCGGTTTTCCCGTCCGGAAGATCTAACCACCAATCCTGCCGACGGCTCCATCGCCGCCTTCACCTCCACCGGGCGCGGTACGGTGTATCCTGCGGACAATTGGGGCGACACCTACACCCTGGCCATCGGCTTCAACGTCGGTTTGCCGACCACCGGCACGCTGACCATTCTCTATGATGGCGATGACGCAGGTGGTGGCCAGTTCGGCACACCCGAGGAAGGCCTGCGCTGCCCGGACAACCTCGACTGGGCCACCGACGGCTTCATCTACGTCCAGGAAGACCAGTCCAACCAGCAGGGCAGCTTCGGCGCGGCCGGTTTTGAAACCTCTATCTGGCGGCTCGACTCTTCAACCGGACAGGCCTTGCGTGTAGCGGAAATTGATCGCTCCACCGTGCTGCCGCTCGGCTCGACCGACAGCAGTCCGGGCGATGTCGGCAATTGGGAATCCTCCGGCATCATCGGCGTTTCCCACCTCTTCGGCGAACTGCCAGGCACCTTGTTCCTGTTCGACATCCAGGCTCACTCCATCGGCGGCGGCCTGATCTCATCCAAGAATCTCGCCGAAGGCGGCCAGCTCTGTTTTCTGGAAAAAGGCAGTGAAAAAGGAGCCTTTGCGCTGAACCCGAACACCGGAGTCATCACGCTCGCCAATCCGGACGCGATCAACCTGGGCACCCAACCGCAGCACAGCCTGCGCATCCAAGCCTACGACGGCACCAACAGCACGCTCGCACAAGCGACCGTCAACATCACCAACTCGCCCGTCGCAAAGAGCAACGACCTGAAGGTGGCCACCTACAACACCTCGCTGTTCCGCAACTCAAATGGTGCTCTCGTCTCCGACCTCAGCGGCGTGACCCACGGCCAGGCCGCCGACATGGCTCGCGTTATCCAGCGCAACAACCCGGACGTGATCCTGGTCAACGAGTTCGACTACGACGCCGACGGATTAGCCGCAAAACGTTTCCGCGAAAATTATCTGGAAGTCGGTCAGTCTGGCGAGAACCCGGTGGTTTACCCCTACGCCTTCGTCGCACCGTCGAACACCGGGATTCCGTCCGGTTTCGATCTCGATAACAACGGTCAGGTCATCACCAACCCTGCTTCCGGCGGCTACGGCGAGGACTCCTTCGGCTTCGGCACCCATCCCGGCCAATACGCTTTCATGGTCCTCTCGAAGTTCCCCATCGACACCGCCAACATCCGCACCTTCCAGAAATTCCTTTGGAAAGACATGCCCGGCGCCCTCCTTCCCGATGACCCTGACTTCCCGTCCGCCGGAGACTGGTATTCCGCCGCCGAGCTGAACGCATACCGCCTTTCCTCGAAAAACCACGCCGACGTGCCGGTGCTGGTCAACGGCACCGCCGTCCACATCCTCGCCAGCCATCCCACCCCGCCGGTCTTCGACGATCCGGCCTCCGGCCAGCCGTGGAAACCCGGCGTCGATCACAACGGCCGCCGCAACAGCGACGAGATCCGTTTCTGGGCCGACTACGTGAACCCCGCCAGCTCGGCCTATATCTACGATGACACCGAAACGCCCGCCACCGCTTCGGGTGGCCTCTCGGCGGATACCCGCTTCGTCATCGCCGGCGACCAGAACGCCGACCAGAACGAGGGCGACAGCACTCCGCCCGCCATCCTCAGCGTGATCAACAGCCCGCTGGTCAACGGTGCCTTTGTCCCCGCTGGCGGCAGCGGCCCGGATCCCGACGATACCGCGGCCTTCAGCGGCGGTGTCCGCGTGGACTACACGCTGCCATCCTCGTTCGGCCTCACCGTGAACTTCGGCAACGTGTTCTGGCCGCCCCCCGGCGACCCGATTTCCGCAGCGGTCGGCTCGACCGACCACCACATGGTTTTCGTGAACCTCACCATCAGCGGCGTCCAGCTCCCGCCAAATGTTGATCTCGCGACCTATTACCTGCCCGCCCAGAAAATGACCGGCGCACCGCTCCAGAACGCGCTCCATGGCATCATCGACGGGCACACGATCATCGAATACAACAACGTCGATGAGATCATGCGGATCATCGACGAAACCTCGTCGGGTTCCGGCCAGCTCCGCCTGATCTACTCGAACGCCACCCTTCCGGCGAATTCCTTCAGCGGTGCTCCAGGCACGACCAACGCTACCAGTTGGAACCGCGAGCACGTCTGGCCGCGCAACGACGGGGTCGGCGATGACGGCCCGGATTTCTCAGATGTTCACCACCTGTTCCCAGCCCAGGTGAACGTCAACAGCCTGCGTTCCGCGTTGTTCTTCGACGAGAGCACCAACATCGAGAGCGATCCCTTCGCACCCGAGTCGTTCAAAGACAACAACTCGTGGGAGCCGCTCGACCGCGACAAGGGAATCGTCGCCCGCGCCCAGCTCTACATGATGACCCGCTACGACGGATTTGACCCGCTCACCACCGACCTCGCGTTGAACAACAACCCGGTATTCGCAGGCACCGACAGCGGTGTGCTCGACACCCTCATCGCATGGAACCGTAGCTTCCCGCCGGACAACTACGAGAAATCACGTAACAATGCGATTTACGGCGGCGTCGCCATCGGCCCAGTCACCTACGCCCAGGGCAACCGCAATCCCTTCGTCGATTTCCCGCAGTTCGCAGACGCTTTGTTCCTCGTGAACTCGACCTCCTTCGGCAAATGGCAGGTCGAGAACTTCACCATCGCGCAGCTCGCCGATCCCGCCGCCTCCGGCCCAACAGCCGATCCGGACGGCGACGAACTGACGGGTCTGCTGGAATTTGCCTTCGGTCTGAATCCGAACTCCAGCGACAACACCGCCAACAATACCGATGTCCCCAACGGCGTTCTCCTCTCCCGCGGCAATCCCACCACGTATTCCCAGGCGACCCCGAACGGGCAGGACTTCCGCCTCGTCTTCATCCGTCTGAAAAACCCCGCCGCCTCCGGTCTGACCTACACCCCGCAGTTCAGCCCCGACATGGAGCGTTGGGAGAATTCCAGCACCATTCCTACCGTCATCGCCAGCGACGGTGAATACGAGGCCGTTTCCATTCCTTATCCCTTCTTCGTCTTCGGCGAACAAGCGCGGTTCTCACGCGTCGGCGTTACCAAGAATCCATAAATAAAAAACACTCCAAGATCATGAAACGACTCCTATTTCCCATCTTCGCCATCGCTCTGCCGGCATCGTCTGTCCAAGCGGCCATTCTCTACAGTGGGCAGAAAAACATCACCATCACGAACAGTTTCTTCACCAGCGTTTATATCGATATCGACGATCTGGCAGGTTCCGGCAGTTCCACCCGGCAGAGCGGATGGGATGTCAACACGTTCTTCGGCGGCGAGGGCTTCGGCAACAGCATGAACTTCCAGCCGGTTCGCGAAAGCGCGACGGACAGCTCCGCCATTGTCAACCTCACCAACGGTTCCCTCGTTGCCCCCTCACAGGTCTACTTCAACGCACCGGCCGGCTCCACAACCCACATCGGTACAAACTCCGGACAATTCGCCTCCGGTTCCGATGGCTTCATCGGCTTCAAGCTCATCGACAACTCCGCCGCCGGGCCCTACTTCGGCTGGATGCGCGTGAATTTCTCCAACACCGGAGCTAGCGGAACCGTTGTCGACTGGGCTTACGACAACACCGGCTCCGCCATCAGCGTCGGTGCGGTTCCCGAACCCGGCTCTATCGCCCTCCTCGTCCTTGCAGGCACCCTGATTTTACTAAGAAGGGAAAAGAGAGACAGAGACTGCCCAAACGCTAACTCCGCGCCACCAGCCACAGCTACTAACTCGAAAAACTCCTCTCCCTAATTTTGGCACCCTGCATCTACGTCCGGATTTCGTCCTTGCGGTCAGTGGTGTACGGGCGAGAGTCTGTTCCATCAAACCACTTGGACGGATGAAAGGAATACAAAGCAAAAGCACCAGTCGGAGAGGATTCACCCTGGTGGAGCTTCTGGTCGTGATCGTCATTATCGCCGTGCTTGTCACCATCTCCGTGACGATGGTCTTCCGCTTCCGCAAGGCGGCCGACAAGACCGTCTCGCTGGGGAACCTGCGCCAGCTCCAGGCGGCGAACGTCTCCTACGCCGCCGATCACGCCGGGCGACAGGTCTCCCCGACGGATACCGTGGTGGACGAAGTGGGCGCTAAGGTAGCTAAGGAGTGGTGGGAAAATCCGGAGTTCATCAGCCAGTTCACCGGTGGGACCGTGGACGTCGCCCTGCCTACCTCCATGATGGATCCCTCCGTGGTGCGGGAGGGCAAGACCGGCTCCAAGGAACTCCCCGGCAGCTACGCCTACAACACCCAGGGGATGCCGGTCATCGATGTGGTGAAGAAAGGCTATCTCATCGCACAGGTGGCGGATCCCGCCCGCTCCGCCGCGTTTTTCACCGCGGATTTCCCTGCGGATGGCGTCCTTGATTTTGCCAGCAAGTCAAAAGTCGCCTACCGCCACGCGGACAAGGGACTGGTGGTCTTTTACGACAGCCACGCCGCTCCCGTCGCGAAACCGGACGTGGAAGACGCGCAAGGTGGCGCGACAGGCAGGTTCTGGGATGCCGATCCGGAAAACTGAGATATTAGGAATACGCTTCTCTGATCTGTGCGATAATTAGAGTCTTTTTCCCATTCAGGGTTCATTCGCGGTCGAATCTTCCAAAAAACGTGAATCCGGATTGACATGGCCGGGAGAATCAGCACTCTCGCCACATTCTTTGATTCTGAAGAATTCTACCGAACAACATCATGAAAAACAAACTGCCGGGTTTCGCCTTCGCGCGTTCCAAATCAATCACAGCCCTCGGCCTGGCCTTGGGTATGACCGTGTCCTCCGGGATACTAAATGCCGCCGACGTTCTCATCACCTTCACCAATACCGGACCTGCGAACGGCCTGTGGATCATGCGCCCGTGGGTGGGCTTCCATGACGGTACCTTCGATACCTTCAATGTGGGTGGAACCGCGAGTCCGGGGCTAGAATCGGTCGCGGAGGACGGAATTCCCAACACGATCAATTCCGAATTCCAGACGGCAAGGCCTGGCAACAGCTCCGCGTTTTTCAACGGCGCGCCGACACCTCCGGGAGCTTCAGTCTCGCTCATGTTCTCGCTCGATCCGATGGACGCGAACACCCGCTATTTCAATTTCACCATGATGGTTATTCCCGGCAATGACGGTTTCGTGGGGAACGACAATCCGCTGTCTCATCAGATCTTCGACGCCGGCGGTAATTTCATCGGCGCGAATTTCTCCATCCTAGGCAGCGATGTCCTTGATGCCGGATCCGAAGTGAACGACGAGGTTCCCGCCAACACCGCATTCTTCGGCCAGATGGCACCGAACACAGGCACGGCGCAAGGTGGCGTGATCGGTGCCCATCCAGGCTTCATGACCGCAGCTTCCGGCAACATCCTTGGAGATCCGATGTTCGCTGCCGCGGACTTCAAGCAAACGGGCTATCAGGTCGCTTCCGTCACCGTTCAGCTCGTTCCCGAGCCGTCCTCCGTAGCCCTTCTCGGCCTCGGTGGACTTGCGCTTATGCTGCGTCGCCGGAAGTAGTCACTTGATTTGTTCTGGTTTTTCTTTCCCCTCAATGGATTTACTCCATTGGGGGGTTTTCTTGCCAAATCGAGGGATATTTTGGCCGGGACAATGTCGGATAGCGGGAAACGGGCAGTCCATATCCGACTGCGCTTTCAAAATGAAAGGAATCGACAGGGTCTTCCGGGTCGCTGGATGCCAAAAGTGCTGAGATCCAGGGTCCGTCTGTGGAAATTTGTGGAAAAGTCTGGAATTCTATGGGGCGTGCCTCCATATCCCCCGCGTATCCACTTTGGTATAATTCATCAAGTCCCTTTCCGATAGCACAGTGAACGAAATCAACCAGCAACTGATCGCCGAGCGCTTGGACATATCGAGAGCCACGGTCTCGCGTTGTTTTACCAACCATCCGGGGATCAATCCGGTCACACGGGCGCGGGTATTCAAGGTTGCGGCGGAGATTGGCTACACTCATTTTGAGAAACGCACCTCCAGTATCAGAAAGGCGCCGACCAAACTTTCCCTGGGGGTGCTGATCTGCTCCGACGAGGAGGAATACAACCGCACGGACTATCAGAATCCGGCCGAGCAGCTTCTTGCGGGCGTGACGGAATGCGCCCACATCAATGCGGCGCGCTTGGAAGTCCATTTCGTCGATCCCGAGTCGCGCAACCTTTCCGATAGCTGTTACTCGCGCATCGAGAAAATGCGCCGCCGCTGGAAAGGTCTGATCCTGATCTACCCTTTCCCGGATTCCATCATCGACCAACTGGCGACCATGATGCCTGTCGTTTCCCTGGTCGAGCAGTTCGACCACGCGGGAATCGATTGCGTCGATGTGGACCATTACAAGGGGATTTCCGCCGCCATCGAGCATCTTGTCGAGAAGGGTCACAAGCGCATCGGTTTCTTTACCCGGGCCTATCCGGTTGAGG
>Ga0105047_10009571_pt1 | contig 15930 bp, 12 predicted proteins | sample MAT04_FD_78384 | JGI IMG/M metagenome (GOLD analysis project Ga0105047, IMG submission 78384) | Freshwater microbial communities from Lake Fryxell liftoff mats and glacier meltwater in Antarctica - MAT-04 (megahit assembly) | ecosystem: Environmental > Aquatic > Freshwater > Ice > Liftoff... | reverse complement strand
GCGCATGCGCCGGGGCACGCGCGGCTGACCTTGCGCGACGCGCGCAGCGAAGGACTTTTTGTAGCGCTTTTTGATGAGACTTCGGCCGCGCCGCAACGGTTGCTACCAGAGACGGTGCTTCAATCGCCGCAGTTGCTCGAGCACCTTGACGCGGCGATGAGCGGCCGGACGGATGTGCCGCTGGCGATCTGCGGCGACCGCGTCTGCCTGGAAGCGCTCGACGAGACGGCTAAGGCAAAGGGCTGGAACGTGCTTTATGCGTGCGAGCACATCAGTGCGGCCGCGGTGGCCGAGTGCGCGTGGCGGCGATTTAAAAATGGCGACGGTGTGCGGACGGTGGCGGAGATTCACAAACTTTCTCCGCTCTACCTGCGCGCCAGTGATCCGGAATTGAAACTCAAACAGAGGCCATAGATCCGCCACTCGTGGATACACACACTTCCGCCCCTCCATTAAATGGCCCTTCGCTGACAGACCGCGTGCTAAAGGCGACCTCTTTCATTGCGGTGGCCCACGTCATTGCAAAGCTGCTGGGCATCGTCCAGGCTCGCGTGATCGGCCACTACTATGGATTCAGTATTGAGAACGATGCCTTTGTGCTGGCCTATGAAGGCATCCTCTGGACGCTCTTTCTGATTGGCGAAGAGTCGCTGGGCCCTGCCTTCCTGCCCGTTTTCATGACGGCTCGGAATTCAGATTCGGAAGAAGCGGCCTGGACATTCACGTCCACGCTTTTGAATTTGCAGCTCTTGCTTTTGATGGTTTCGGTCGTGCTGCTGATGCTTTTTCCAGATGCGGCGGTCAGGCTGCTTTCGCAGTTCAGCGATCACGGGCGCAAGGCCGACAACGCACGCGCTGAGCTCGCGGTGCGCTTCGTTGGATACATGGCGCCGTCGCTGCTCGGCCTTTCGATCGGATCGCTGACGTACGTGATCCTGAATGGCTATAAACGATTTTTCTGGCCCGCGTTTGCCGATGCAGTCCTCAAGGCCGGACTGGCTGTGGGCATTGCGGTGGGCTGGAAGCTGGGACTGAGCCACGACGCGATGATCGTCGGCGTGCTGGCGGCGGGTTTGGGAAAAATCTCGGTGCATCTCTGGGCGTTGCGCGACAAGTTGAAGCACTACCGTCCGGTCATCCGCTTAAAGGACCCGCATTTCCGGAAGTTCATGCTGCTGGTCGCACCGCTGCTGATTGGCATTCTCTTCGCCAAAACGCGCGACTTTTACAATTATTATTACATCCTCAGCACGCTCGAAGAGGGCATGCTCTCGGTCAACAGCTACGGTCGCAAACTGTACAACGCGGTCAGTTGGCTGGTCCCCTACCCTCTGGCGATCGCGCTCTTTCCGTTCTTTTGCGAGCTCGTTGCGCGCGACGATCAGAAGGCGCTCGGCAATTTTCTGACGCGCGCCACGCGCATGCTGCTGCTGATCTTTTTGCCCATGACTGCGGTGATCCTGGTGCTCTCCACGCCGCTGGCGCAGGCGCTCTTCCAGACCGGCAAAGTCACCGCTGCGGACGCGGCGCTTGCGGGACGCGTCAATGCGTACTACAGCGCCGTGATCCCGTTCTTCGCGCTTGAGTTTATTTTCATGCAGGCGTACTTCTCCTCGCACCGCAATGTCGCGGTGACCGTGATCGGCATCTTGTTTTCGGCCATGTCCATGCTGATCAGCTACGTCGGCGTGGTCACGTATGAACTGCGTGGTCCAGACGCGCTGGCCGTTGTGGCGCTGGGCTATACATTCTCGCGCGCGCTGAAGGCGATCACCCTGGCGGGCGTTTTAAAATACAGCGGCGTGCCGTTGCTTCCTTTTGGAAGCACTATGAGATTCCTCGCGCGCTGCCTGCTGCTGACGGTGGCCTGCGGCGGCGCCGCGTTCGGCGGCTTGAAGATTGTCGAGCGCGTGCAAGGCAAGAGCGCAGAGACGTCGACGGAACTCCGTCCGGACCCGAAAGAACGCGCTGAAAAAGACGCCGACGCGAAAAAGTCCGACGGTAAAGAGGCGCCTGAAAAGAAAGCCCCGTCGGGCTCAGGCATGAAAGCACTGCTGCGCGCCGCGCCGCAACTCGTCTTCCCCGGATTGCTGACGCTGATCGTCTTCATCGCCGGATGCAAACTGCTGCGCCTGGACGAACTGGACGAGATGATCGGCTACGCGCGCGAGAAGATTCGCCGCCGCGGCAAAGGCTCCGCGATGCCCACCGACGCGGGCGCGGCGTAAGCGTGCGCCGTTTATGGACCGCGGGCGTCCCGCGCCCGCCCGTAACGCAACTTTCCAGTTTGCGATTTCCTTATTGGTTCGCGCGCAATCAAAGAGACAGCCACAGCGGAAAATGTCCGGCTGTTTGGACTTTTCCGCTGTGGCTTTCACAACGCGCAAACCAATAATGCCATTTGAATTTGCGGCCATGACCTCCGGCTCTCCTCGCAGTTACTCGCCACGGAGTGGCGACGGGAGATTAGCCGGGCGGCAAGCGCAGCGCAGCCCCCCCGGAATTGTTGCCTTCGAGCGGTCGCGTCCCGGAGGGGCTGCCAGAAAATTTCGCGTGAGCAAAACATGAATCATGGGCGACCGACGTCTCTAGCGGCCCCTCCGGGGCCGCGACGAATCAATCGCGTTTACCGGGGGCTGCGCTTGCCGCCCGGCTAATGTCCATCAGGCCCTCCGGGCCGTACATCGAACGGCCGTCGAGAGGTGAAAACCAGCGGCGCTTGATGGTCTCGTTCATAAAGTTGGCTGACTGGGTTCGAATGTCGGATTGTTCTTTTGCAATGTCTCTCGGATTTTTTTCAGGGGCTGCTTGATGGCCGCGACACTGAAAGCGATCGAGAGCAATGCGGCGAGCACCAGAAACCAGCCCAGCCAGCGCAGTGCATATTGCAGCGCGAAACAGACGGCGGCCCCAAAAAGCAAGCCGCAGGCAACAAGCGGCCCCGTCCGCGAAACGGAGAGCACGGCGACCGTCGGAAGCGGCAGATCGACGCGCAGCGCTTTAAATGCCTCGGCATGCGGCGGCACCCAGAGGGCCAACAGCCCAGCGCAGACCGCCGCGCAGGCCACCGCGACAATACAGGGCAGGATCGCGGGATTTTCCGGAGCCTCAATTTCTGTAATTTCGTCGTCCACCGTTTTTGCCTCCGTACAATAGGCGATCAATAGTATCATCATCATCGTGTCGACAAAACTGTGTTACGTCTGCGAAGCGATGGGCGGCGGGGTGCGCAAGCATCTCTGCGATCTGCTGCGCATCTTTTCGCGTCCTGATGAAAACTTCAGCGTGCACGGCATTTTCGCGGAGCGCGGCGAGCCTGGGCTGATCGCGGAGCTTGACGATTTTAAGGCTGCCGGCAATTTCGACTACACCATTCTTCCCACAATGCAGCGCGAAGTCCGCCCGCTCGCCGACATGCGCGCGTACGGGCAATTGAAAGAAATTTTGCGCGAGGTCGCGCCCGATATCGTCCACACGCACAGTTCCAAGGCCGGAATTCTGGGGCGGCACGCGGCGAGCAACCTCGGCGTGAAACGGATCGTGCACACGCCGCATGTGTTTGCATTCCAATGGGCCGACGGCTTGAAGGGACGCGTCTTCCTTGCGCTCGAACGGCAGGCCGCGAAGCGCTGCCATTCCATCGTCTGTGTCGGCGAGGGGCAGCGCGCCGACGCGCTCGCGCGCCGTGTCGCCGAGCCTGAAAAACTGCGCGTAATCCGCAACGGCGTGGCGATTCCCGCCGAGGACACCGGAGTGCGGGAGCGCACCCGCCGCATGCTCGACCTTGAAGACGGCACGCCGGCGGTGGGCATGGTCGCGCGTCTGGCGCCGCAGAAAGGCGTCGGTGTTTTTCTGCAGGCCGCGACGCGGGTGATCGCGCAGCGCCCCAATGTCCGTTTTGTGATCGTGGGCGATGGCCCGCTTGAAGACGAAATGCGCGCGCGCATCGCGGCGCTGAAGATCGGCCCCCGTCAGATCCAGTTGCTGGGCTTCCGAGCGGACGCCGAACTGCTCTTCGCGGCCTTTGATGTCGTGGCGCTCTCCAGTCTCTACGAGGGCCTTCCGTACGTGCTGCTCGAGGCGATGGCGCGCGGCATCCCGGTGGTGGCCACCGACGTGCTCGGATCGCGCGACGTGGTGCTCGATGGCCAGACCGGATACCTGGCGCCGCTTAATGATGCGGAGATGATCGCGCGGCGCATCGTCTCCCTGCTGGACGACGCGACACTGCGCGAGCGCATGGGACAGAGTGCGCGGCGGCGCGTGGCGACCGAGTTCTCGTTCGAGAGTTTTATCACGCAGCACCGGCAACTTTATCGCGAGTGAGGAGTCGACTTACTTAGTGAATTTTCTGCGATCTCGATTTGCACAGTACCTTTCACTCGCGAATGTCCTTGCTCTCTTCCGCCCAAGCATGTATGCTCAATTTTGGATTTTTGAAGCGAAGTTTTCGTAACTTCGAACCAACGAAAGGTTGCGCCAGGCCGAAGAATCCGCTTTGCCGGCTCCAACCGTTGAGACGCCTGAGAGATTTGAAGAATTGTGCCGCCTGGGGTGTTCCCGGCTGGCTAGAGATTAATGATCCAACAAAAGGTAGAGATCCGCTTCGAAAAGGGTGAGGCGATACGCTTCATCTCGCACCACGATTTGATGCGCGCCATGATGCGCGCCGTGCGCCGGGCAGCATTGCCAGTGCGGCTGACGGAGGGTTTTAACCCGCGTCCCCGCCTTGTCTTCCCCGTTGCGCTTGAAGTGGGTGTGGCCTCCCTCGACGAAGTCGCGGAAATCGAATTGAGTCAATGTCTGGAAACCCAGGAAATATTTTCCCGTCTGTCCGCCGTTTTTCCCCATGGCCTCAAGATCAAAGCAGTGAAGGAGCTGGAGCCCCGTCGAGCGGGCCAGATTCCGGCTCTGATTCGATACCTCCTCCATCTGAAGGAAGCGGCGATAACGCTGAATCCGGCGGATCTGCCGAGACTCCTTCAGGCGACGACGCTGCCGTTCGACCGGCCAAGGGAAAAGCTCGTCCAAAAGGTCGACCTAAGGCCAGCGCTACTGGCACTAAAGGAAGACGCGGGCGATCTGCTACTCGACGTACAGCCAAGCCAGAAGGGCTCAGCACGCCCGCTGGAGATTCTCAGCCTGCTGACGTCTCAGCCGCTGGATCTGATCAAAAGAGTCCGAGTGACGAAGCTGCTGATGGAGATGAGGCCGCAGCCGGAGATGACGCCGGAAGCGCTCTACGAACGGGAAGTGATGAAGTCGCGCAGCCAAGCGGCGGAAGCCGCAAGGCTGCAGAGCCTGACGTCACCGACGAACGAGACGACAGCGACGACGACTCAGACCTCCAGCAACTCCGCGACGATTCCCCCGAACGAAGCGCCGCAAGCAGCACAGGCAACGCCGCCCCCGATCCCCTCGCCCCAAGCCAGCCCGCAGCCGTAACCCCGCCGCCGGCAGCTCCGCTTGAAGCCCGCGCGCAGGCGCCCGTCTCCATTCACGACGTGGACGAATCCGATATTCAGCCCGCTCACCTGGGCCGCAAGCAGGCGCGGCCGGGCGCTCCTTTAGAAGACTCGCTCGCGGACGAAGCCGCCGCGCGCCGCGCCGGTCAGATCGTCAGCGGCCTCTTGCAGAAAAGCCAGTATCCCGTCCCGCCTCAGCCCGCACAGCAACAGCGCGGCGGTGGTGGTGGCGGTGGCGGTGGTGGACAGGGAGGTCAAGGCGGTCAGGGCGGTCAAGCCGGACAGGGCCAGCACGAAGGCGGCGGACGACGCGGACGCAAACGCCGCAAGCGCCACGGTCGCGAATCTTCAGGTGCTCAAGGTGCTCCGGGCCAAGGCGCCCAGCCCAATCGCCCAGCTCAACCTGGCCAGCAGCCTAGCAGGCCCGTGCAATCCGGCCAGCCCGGTCGCCCTACTCAATCCGGTCAACCCGCACAGCAGAATGTAAATCGCCAGGCTCCAATGCAGCGGCCATCGCAGCCGTACAGGCCCGCGTCCGTTTCGCAGACGCAAGCGCCCATCGCGACGCCGGCCCTGGTTCCCGTCGCTCCCCATTTGCCTGTGACGCCCGACTCGATCGAAAACGTCGCGCCGGCTGCTCCGATTGCAGTCTTGCATGTCGACGTACCGCATCAGGCCGAGAGCGCCGCAGTCCACAGCCACGATAGCCACAGCCAGGATGAAGCCGCGCACGACTTCGCCGCCGCTCCCGTTTCAGATGACGCGCCCGTTGCCGAAGGCTCCGCTGAGCCTGCAACGTCGACCGACAGCACGCGCCAGCCTCGCCCGCAGCAGGACCGCTCCGATCGCCGCCCGCGCCGCGAAGGATACGAATCGACCTCGGTGACTCCGCAGACAGTGCCCAGCAATGTGCGCAAGGTCGTACTGCTTAACTGCACCGAACCCGGCGAGATCCGCGTTGCAATCCTTGAGAACGGCGAGCTCGCCGAAATTTTCATGGAACGCAAAAGCCACGGGCAGCAGGCCGGCAACATCTATAAGGGCCGCGTCGTCAACGTCGAACCGTCTCTGCAGGCCGCCTTCGTTGATCTGGGCACCGACCGCAACGGATTTCTGCATGCCTCCGATTGCATCCCGCCCAACGGCGGCTACGCCGATATCCTGACCAAAGTGCCGCCCCGCGAAGGGCAGGCGCAAGGCCGCGAGAACCGCGAAGGAAAAGAGAACCGGGAAGGAAAAGAAGGCCGCCACCGCCAGGACCGCGAGCGTGGAAATGGGCGGCAGAACCAGCCCCAGCAGTCTCCGCCCGCTTTGCCTGTCACATCACCCGCGAACTCCGTTATGGTTCTCGAAGACAAAGAAATTGCAGACAATGCCGCCGCATTGCTTCACGGTGGTGTTTCACACTCCACAATTGAAGAGACGAACCTGGCTAATCTGCCTCCGTCTCCCGCCGATCTCCCGCAGGTTCCAGCGCCGCTCGCGGCATTAGTCGATCCCGTTTGCGAAGCTTCAACCGCGAATACGTCAGACGATTCCGACGACGACGACGCAGAGGATGCACCTAGTGCCGGCACGCAGAGCATGCCCGGTTACCTCGGTCAGCCGCTGCAGTCTGCAACCTCCGATCCGAAGCCCGAGGGGCCGCGTGGTGGAGATGCACGCCGCCGCCGCCGCCGCCGTGGAGGCCGGGGCCGCTCCGGCCGTGGCCAGCGCCCGACCGACCAGGCGCCCATGATCTCGCCGCTGCCTTCCGGCAGCGATGAGCCCTCCGCGCCGCAATCGTTACCGTCCGCCGAAGCCGAAAACGCGCCCGCCGCAGCTCCAGTAGTTGCCGTGGAACCGCCCATCGAGCCCGACACCCGCATCACGGCTCAAACACCGCCGCCGCCGACTCCGCCGGAGAGCGACACGCCCGCATCCGTGCCTGCCCAAAGCCGTGCAGAGCCCGCTGAGGCCAAGAGCGAAGTCATTGATATCGCCGATGCACCGGCAAACAAATCCAAAGATTCCGCCGTGCAGCAGGCGTCGCACGAGTCGGCCTCTGACGACGAAGGCCCTGATCCGCGCGACTCCTATACGGAGCACGCCGCGCAGAGTTCCAATCTGGAGACCGAGACGTTCGACGATGACGCCTCCCGCGAAGGCGAAGGCCAGTCGGAGAATAGCCCTACAGAAAATAATTCAGCGCGGAACGATAACGACTCCGACGAGTCAGATGACGACGAAGACTCTGACGAATCCGAGCATTCCGAAAAAGAGTCCGAAACGTCCGCAGGCACTCCGCAGACCGATGCCGAAGCTGTCGCCGCCGCCACAGAAGCCAGCGCGCCGATTCCTGCGCCCGGCCAGCCCGCTCCGGCCATGGGCCGCTCACGCGACAAGGGCGGACGCAGCGGACGCGAACGCCCCAATGACCGCCGCTACAGCATTCAAGAGATGCTGCGCGAAGGCCAGGAAGTCCTGATTCAAGTCGCCAAAGAAGGCATCGGCCAGAAAGGCCCCGCGCTCACCACATACCTGAGCATGCCCGGCCGCTACCTCGTGCTGATGCCGGCCGTGCAACGCCTGGGCGTCTCCAAGCGCATCGAAAACGAAGACCAGCGCCGCGCGCTCAAAGACGCGCTCAACGCGCTCAATCCACCCGACGACATGGGCGTCATCGTCCGCACCGCCGGCACGGGCCGCTCCAAGGATGAGCTGCAGCGCGACATGAATTACCTGATGCATCTGTGGGAGAACCTCAAGAAGAAGGCCCGCAGCGTCAAGGCCCCCGCGCTCATTTATCAGGAAGGCGACGTGGTCACGCGCGTCTTCCGCGATGTGATCACCGATGATGTGGCCGAGATCATCATCGACGATCCGGCAGTGATGGAACGCGCCAAGGAATTCGTGCGCGAAACATCGCCCGGCAACGAGCACAAGATCAAGCTCTACTCTGATGCCGAGCCGCTCTTTCACAAGCACGGCGTCGAGCAGCAGATGCAGCGCCTCTTCAACCGCAAGGTGAACCTGAAGAACGGCGGCTCGATCGTCATCGAGCAGACCGAAGCGCTGGTGGCCGTCGACGTCAACACGGGGCGTTTCCGCGAGAAGCGCAACCAGGACGACACGATCCTGCAGACCAATCTGGAAGCCGCGCGCGAAGTGGCGCGCCAGCTCCGGCTACGCGACATCGGCGGACTGGTCATGATCGATTTCATCGACATGGAAATCCACGAGCACCGCCGCCGCGTCGAACGCGAACTCAAGTCGCATCTGGCCCGCGACAAGGCCCGCATCAACGTGCTGCCGGTCAGCTCGCTGGGTGTCGTCGAAATGACGCGCCAGCGCGTTCGCCACAGCCTGCGCAAAACGCTCTTCGACCGCTGCCCGCACTGCTCGGGTTCGGGGCATATCAAGTCGCCCGAATCGATGGGACTGGAGATGCTGCGCGAGTTCAAGAGCCAGCTCAACAAGGACCGAAACGTGCGCCGCTTGAAGGTGCTCTTGAATTCCACGGTCGCTTTTGCGATCCTGAATCAGTTCCGAGCCGAATTGGTGCGTCTGGAAGAAGCGCACAGCATTAACATTGAAATCTGCGGAGATCCGGGGGTCTCATTAAGTCAGATGCAAGTCTCGACCGCCAAAGAGGGCGGCGAGTGGATCCTGAAGAAAGTAAGCGAGGTAGACGACTATGTACGCAATCCTTAGTGATCGTGGCCGGCAATACCGGGTTAAAGAGGGCGATCTGCTGCAGATCGACCAGATGACCATTGAGAAGGGCAAGACCGTCACGTTCGATCAGGTTCTCCTGGTTGGTCAGGACGGCGGCTCGATCAAAGTGGGCTCACCGTCTGTCGCCGGCGCCACCGTGACCGGATTGGTCGAAGACCACATCAAAGGCGAGAAGACGATCGCGCACCACCGCGTCCGCACCAACTCGCTCGGCCGCCGCCGCGGTCACCGCACGCAGTACTCGGTGATCCGCATCCAGAAAATCAACGGCTAGTCGTTCCGTTTTTTTAAACTTAACGTGTCACGGGTCTGCGAAGTTGTGCAGACCCGTGCCCGTTTGTAGACTCCTAATGAGTTTCTTAAGCGAATCGTTGTAGCTCCGTATCGAGACATTCAGCCCATGAGCGAAACGCCGAAGCGCCGCTTCTTCCAGATTCATCTCTCAACCGCCATTGTGCTGATGTTCGTGGCCGGCGGGCTGTTGTGGCTGAATCTGCGCGGACGTGTGGACATTTTGGTTCAGTCAAGCGTTGTAGTTGTGTTTGGCTGGCCCTGTGATGCTTACTATGATCACTACCAACTCAATATGCATGAATCGCCTTCCCTCAAGTCTATAAAATCCGAATGGCATTGGGAAGAAGGAGCCCTCAATACTGGAACAATGATTACAATTGTTCTTTTTGCAGCCCTTGTCTTGGAATGGTTCACCCGCCGCCGCGAGGCACGCAAGCAGCCGGGCCGTTGCTTGCCACCACCTTCAGGTGGTGGACCCCGCTCCTTGGATTGACTTTTCCAGCCGGCCTTCAGCCGGCTTTCCACGACTTCCCAGTGGCTTTAGCCAATACGCTGTCACGGCGCGACTGAACTGTGCAAATGATCTTAGCGACGACGCTCTAATTCCGCCGGACGAATCTCGCAAATTACAAATTTGCGTTACTTATCTGGAGCTGCTCTTGGCGCTCTTGGCGTCTTGGCGGTTCAATTTTGCCGTTAAGGATGTGAGTTTTGGACAACACTTATGCGGTCTCAGCGGTATACCCTTATGATCGCGCTGATCGCAATGCGCGCAGCCATCCATCCGGCACGGCAGAGGAGAGTTCTCGATGGAGCCATACGAGGCGTTCAAGCTCGAACAGACACGGCGCACTTTTCTGGGACGGGCGGCGAGCGGGATCGGGTCGGTGGCGCTGGCGGCGCTGCTCAATCCGAAGCTCTTCGCCGACGAGAAAACGCCTAGCGACCGCTGGCGCGGGATCATCACTGCGCCGCATGTGGCCCCCAAGGCCAAGCGCGTCATTCATCTCTACATGGCCGGCGGGCCTTCGCATCTCGAAACCTTCGATTACAAACCCAAGCTTGCGGAGATGCACGGCAAGCCGATGCCGGACTCCTTTACCAAGGGGCAGCCCATCGCGCAGCTTCAAGGGCAGCAGCTCAAGTGTTTCGCGCCGCAGCATGAATTCAAAAAATTCGGCAAGTCGGGACAGCAATTCTGCTCGCTCTTTCCGTATCTCGGCGAAGTCGCCGACGATATCTGCATCATCAATTCGATGGTGACCGAGGCGATCAATCACGATCCGGCGCATACGTTCATGAACACCGGCACCTCGATCTCGGGCCGGCCGAGCATGGGGTCGTGGCTGAATTATGGACTGGGTAGCGATTGCGACAACCTGCCGGGCTTTGTGGTGATGACGTCGTCCGGGCGCGGCGGACAGATGCAGCCGATCGCCTCGCGGCAATGGCACAGCGGATTTCTGCCCAGCCGTTTTCAGGGCGTGCGCATCCAGACCAAAGGCGAGGCGGTTTATTATCTGAACAGTCCCGGCGGCGTGGAGATGGCGCAGCAGAAAGACGTCGTCGACGCGGTCGGGTCGCTCAACCGCATGCGCAATGATTCGGTCGATGACCCCGAGATCGCCACGCGCATCAGCCAGTATGAGATGGCCTTCAAGATGCAGACGAGCGTGCCGAGCCTGATGGAAATCAAAGACGAGCCGCAGAAAGTAATGGACATGTACGGCGTCAAAAGCGCCGACGGATCGTTCGCCGCCAACTGCCTGATCGCGCGCCGGCTGGCTGAGCGCGGCGTGCGCTTTATCCAGCTTTATCATAAGGACTGGGACCATCACGGCGGCATCAAGCGCGACATCAAGCTGAAGGCCGAAGAAGTCGACAAGCCGGCGGCGGCTCTGATCCAGGATTTGAAGAGCCGCGGGATGCTCGATGACACGCTGATCATCTGGGGCGGCGAATTCGGGCGCACGCCGATGGCGCAGGGCGACGGGCGCGATCATCACATCAAGGGCTTTTCGATCTGGATGGCCGGCGGCGGGATCAAGGGCGGCGTGACGCACGGCGCGACCGACGAGATGGGTTATCACTCCGTCCAGGACATCGTTCACATCCACGACTTCCACGCAACGATGCTGCATTTACTCGGCGTCGATCACAAAAAATTGACCTACAAATTCCAGGGGCGCGACTTCAGGTTGACGGACGTGCATGGCAAGATTGTGAAAGCAATTCTGGCGTAACTTTGGTGGGCATTCCTGCCTGCCCGGTGCAGACAGGAATGTCCGCACCACCCACTGGAGGCCCATGCCCAAAGACATCTACACGATCCAGAGCCTGCTGATTCACGGGCTCTCACGCGACAAGCATTGGGATTACCGGCACCATGTTGTGCCGCCGATGTCGGCGTCGACGTCGTACCGCCTGGACAGCGCGGCGCGCGGGGCGAAAGGCTTTGCCGAATTTGGCGTGGAGAGCCGCGAGGGGCATCCGAATAGCAAGGCGCCGATTTATATTTACGACCGGCTCGCCGAGCCGACCCGCGACATGCTGGAGGAGACGCTGGCGACGTCCGAGCGCGGCGAGATCGCGGTGACGTTCGCGACGGGCATGGCGGCGATCGCGGCCGCGCTGAGCATCTGCGCGGTCAGCGGGCATCACATCATCACCCATCCGGTTTTGTATGGCTCGACCTACAGCCTGCTGGCCAATTGGATGCCGAAGTACAACATCAAGACCTCGCTTGTGAATCTGAATGATGAGAAGCTGCTGGCGCGATCAATCCGCCGTAACACGCGCGTGGTTTATTTTGAGACGCCCGCCAATCCGAACCTGGAATTGATCGACATGCAGGGAGTGCGGCGCGTGGTCTCCGCCGCCAATGCAAAGCGCAAAGAGGCCGAGCGCATTCACATCATTGTGGACAACACGTTCGCGTCGCCGTTCTGCCAGCGTCCGCTTGAGCATGGCGTGGACATCGTGCTGCACTCACTAACCAAGAGCATCTGCGGATTCGGCACCGACATGGGCGGCGTGGTGATCGGCGCGCGAAAATATCACTCGCCGCTGCTGTCGTACCGAAAGGATTTCGGCGGCGTGCTCTCGCCCAAGTCGGCGTGGCCGATTTTGGTTTATGGACTCTCGACGCTCTCTCTGCGCGTCAAACACCAGGAGCGGACGGCGCTGGCGGTGGCGGAATTCCTGGCGCAGCATGAGCGGATCAAGGCGGTGCATTATCCTGGGCTGCTCAGCTTTCCGCAGCACGCCCTGGCGCGGAAGCAGATGACCGACTACGACGGCAATTTCGCCCCCGGCAGCCTGATCTATTTTGTACTGAAAGGGCCGCACCGGACGGCGCGCAAGCTGGCCGAAAAATTGATCGACCGCATCGCGCGCGAGAGTTACGCGATCACGCTGGCCGTTTCGCTGGGTCAGATCCGGACTCTGATTGAGCATCCGTCGAGCATGACGCACTCGATGGTGCCGCTGGCGACTCAAGTGAAGGAAGGCGTCGATCCCGGCGGTGTGCGCCTATCGATCGGACTGGAAGATCCCGGCGATTTGATCAAGGACTTGGGACGGGCACTGGCGAAGCTTTAGAAGTTCGAAATTTCTCACGCAAAGACCGCAAAGAACAACGGGAACGAAAAGCGAAACAGCTTCGAATGTTCAAAAACAAAAAGGGGGGCAGACCATTCCTGTCTGCCCGATGCAATCACGATGATTTGATTCGAGCAGACAGAAATGTCTGCTCCACCCATTGATTCGAGCAGACAGAAATGTCTGCTCCACCCATTGATTCGAGCAGACAGGAATGTCTGCTCCACCCAATTTACAACCTCACGATATCGTCGGCCGTCTTCAGATCGCACTGAATCAATCCGCCGGGCTTGATGGCGGCGATGTCATCCGGAAGAACCTTGGCGCTGAACACAATCGTTCCGTAGGTCAGACTGGGGAGAAGCACGGCGGTGCCGCCGCGCGGCGGCAAGTTGCCGCCAATCGCGGGAGTGGTCGCGGTCACGCTGGGATTGGGCAGCGGCGCTTCGTTTCCGATGGGCTTCATCGGCGCGTCGGGCGACCAGCATTTTTCGATCTCGCCTTCCAACGGCGGAAGGCTGGGCTTTTCGGAGACGTTCCAGTGCAGCGTCACTGCGGTGCCGGGCAGGATCGGCTTTTCGGCCTGAATGACAAGCTTGGCGCCCTCGGTCGCGGCGGCGCGGCTGATGCGCGTGACCATGCCCGCAACTTCGGACTCCGCGCTCACCAATCTGCAGGGCAATGAGAGCAGCAGATCGTCGACGGTCAGATCGGCGTTCGCGGTGGCGGTCTGCGGTCCCTCGATCGGCGGCGGCGGTACGATACCGCGAACGGAATAGATGGGCAGCGGATGCTCGACATTTTTGACCGGGCAGTCGGGCATGCGGAACGCAAAAGCACGCGGCATGATCTCTTCCCACGTCGGCGCGCCGACGAAGGAATGGAAGCGCCCGGCCATGCTTTCGATTCGCGATGACAGATTGACGGCGTCGCCGATGACGGTGAATTCGATCTTGCGATCGGAGCCGATATTTCCGGCGCAGATCATTCCCGTATTCAAGCCGATGCCGTGCCCCAGCGGCGAAGGCGGCAGCTTGATCTCGGCTTTTTTGGCTTCGTCGCGGTTGAAGGCGAAGAGCGCGATCTGCATTTCGATCGCGGAGGTGACCGCGTTGGTAGTGAAGTCGGGGATGTCGCCGACCACGCCCCAGTGAGCCATGATGGCGTCGCCGGCGCACTTATCGATCGAACCGCCGCGCTTGAAGATGATGTTCTGCATCACCGTGAAGTAGCGGTTGAGCAGCGCGACGACTTCGTCGGCCTTCATCTTGCTGGCCAGCTTGGTGAAGCCGACGATGTCGGAGAAGAAGATGGTGCCTTTTTTGGTCGTGCCGCCCAGTTCGACCGAGAGCTTTCCTTTAAGCATCTGCTCGACGAGATTGGGCGAGAGAAAGCGCGACAAGTTTTCGCGATGCGCGGCCTGTGCTGCGGCTTCATGAGCCAGATCGGAATTCCGGATCACGACCGCGATCTGTCCGGCCACGGCGGTCATCACGCCGACGTCGTCTTTATTGAAAGCCTGGAGCGCCTTCTTTGTTTCAAGGTAGAGCAGTCCCAGGTCGAGTTTGCCGATCAGCAGCGGCGCGCACATCACCGACGAGATATCGACCAGCGACATCTGCCCGGATTTTTCAATCAGCACCGACTGATGCTCGGTGCGGACTTTGTTCAGCACCGTTTTCGAGAGCTTCAATTCCATCTGCGAGGCGGAGGCCGAGCCGCGCACGCGGTTCATCGCGACCGGGTCCTTGCGTTTGGTGAGCACCGAGGCCCACTCGCTTTCGGGCGTAATGTTGGGCGGCAGAGAACCGTCGGGGCCATAAAGCAGAAGCAGGCCGCGATCGGATTGCGGGAAGACCTCGAACAATTTGTCCATGCAGGTGTTGAGCAGCTTGGGCAGATCGAGGCTCTGTCCCAGCGCCTGTCCAATGCCCACCAGCAGGTCGAGCCGCTGCGCCAGTCGCTTCAGCGCATTGACGTCGTTGGTTTGAAGATCCTTCTTCAGATCGGCCGGGTTGATGACGCTGACGTCGGTGCCACCGTCATCTTCGTCGTATTTCACCGCGGCCCCGGTGGGCTCCACGCGGACGGCCACGTCGATGCGCAGCAGGAGCGTGGTCGAACCGATGCGCACTTCGTCGCCGTTGCGCATGGGCGTGGGAATCATGGGGCGCAGCGGTTCGTTGTTCAGCAGCGAACCGTTAGCGGATTTCTGATCTTCAACAATATAGGTGCCGGCGGGCGTCTGCTCAAATTTGCAGTGCCGTCGCGAGGACATCGGGTCGGTGAGAACGATTTCGCATTCGGGGTGACGACCGACAAAGGCGCGGTCCGCGATCTTGTATCGCGTCACCGCTCCGTCGGGGCCTGTGACAATTATTTCGGGCGGAACCGCCATGCCTTGATTACCTCATTTAGACGTTGTCCACGTACCCTGTCTACAGCATCGGAAGTTAAAATCAACACGGAACGTTTGGTTGCAGCGGAAAATCTTCGGCTGGCTTAAACATAACCCGGCAGCGCCGAAAAGACGCAGAAATTGCCGCTCATTTTGGGTGGCACTTGCGATGACGCTGTCGATAATTCTATTATTGAGTCGCGCGTTGATAAAGTGAAGAGACAGCGCTTATTCCTCTGTCTCTTTCAATACGCGCGACTCATTAGCCACTTCACTGACGATTCTTGCGATCACGCGGATGGTTATGACGCGATTTCGATCTGACATCTTAGCGCAGTGGTTCGGGCCTCTGCGCCCGCACGAGCACCACTCCAGATTTTTCGCGCGGGAAGAGATGCCCGCGCTACTACCACAGACTGGACTGAACGGTTATAAATAATAAAAGGCTCCCCATAG
>Ga0105047_10009568_pt1 | contig 15931 bp, 14 predicted proteins | sample MAT04_FD_78384 | JGI IMG/M metagenome (GOLD analysis project Ga0105047, IMG submission 78384) | Freshwater microbial communities from Lake Fryxell liftoff mats and glacier meltwater in Antarctica - MAT-04 (megahit assembly) | ecosystem: Environmental > Aquatic > Freshwater > Ice > Liftoff... | reverse complement strand
CTTGAAGCCGCCTCGGGAACGATCCCCCGCCCGGTGAATACGAAACCGAACCGAGCATCGGTGGACGCCAACCGGATGTCCATCGGGAGGGTCATCGTCGCACCAATCCCCACGGCCGGCCCGTTGATGGCCGCGATCACCGGTTTGGTGCAGGCGTAGATCCGAAGCGTGAGCCGACCCCCGAAGTCGCGCGGGTAACGGGGACGATCGGGCTCGTTCGTTGTGTTTTCGGTGGTTTCTCGCGCCGCCGTGGCCCCCGGCGATTCGGCATCGAAGGTGTCCTTGCCCGCGGAGAGGTCGGCGCCGGCGCAGAACGCCCGACCGGCCCCGGTGACGATCACGGCGCGAACGTCGCGATCGCCGTCGGCAAGGTCGAAGGCGGCGTTCATCTCGCGTTGCATCTGCACGGTGAAGGCATTCATCTTCTCCGGCCGGTTCAGCGTGATCGTGGCCACGGGCCCGTCAACCTCGTAACGGATCTGGGCAAAGTCGATCTCTTGCATCGAGTCAGACACCATGGATTCCCCCCTTACACGTCGAGGAATCTGCTCACCGCAGCACCGGCTCCGGCCGCGCCCACAAGACAGCCGACGATGGCGATCAGCACGTAGGTGACCAGCCGGTCGCCGGTGGCGGGAATGATGCCCGAGAAGAGGGGGAAGTCGGTGGCCGACGGCAAACCCCGTTCGAGGAACGGCAGGGCAACGACGAGCCCACCCACAGCCAGCGCGGCCCCCGAAGCACCTTGAATGAGCCCTTCCAGCATGAACGGCACCCGAATGAACGAGTTGGTGGCCCCGACCAACTTCATCACCTCGATCTCGCGTCGTCGCGCGTACATCGCCATCCGAATCGTGTTGAGGATGAGCAGCACCGCGACGCCTAACAGAACGAAGGCCACCCCGCTGATGAAGAACGTGGCCCAGTTCGAAAGCTTCTGTACCAGCTTGATGGTCTCGGTGGCCGACACCACCTCCTTCACGCCCGGTTTCCCGCGGAACTGCGCGCTGAGATCCTCTACCGTGCGGGCATCCTTGTCGCGCGGTACCACGCGAAATGACGGCGGCAAAATGTCGGGGGTAACGCTCTGGAGCAGGTCGGGTTGGCTCTTGAACAACTCCCGAAACTCGTCGAAGGCGGCGTTCTGATCCACGAACGTCACCTTCTCGATCTCGGGACTGTCGAGCGCAGTGCGCACGGCGTTGATCTGATCGGGGTTCGCCGTAGGGCTCAGGAACACAATGAACTCGATGCCACCGCGCCAGCGCTCGGTGGTCTTTTCCACGCCTTGACGGAAGAGCAGCGAGAAGCCCACGAGGAACAGCGACACGAACACCGTGAGGACCGAAGCCAACGTGATGGTGAAGTTGCGCCGGAGATTGCTGGCAGTCTCACGGGCGGCGTAGTCGACCTTGATCGGCATGGGGAGAAAGTCCTCGAAAGAGTGAACGGAAGTGGAGCGGCGGAGAGCCGGGGGCAGGAAGTGGTGGTTACTCGTACACGCCGCGGGCCTGGTCGCGGATGACCTCGCCGTGATCCAGCTCGATCACCCGGCGACGCATGGTGTCGACGATGCTGCGGTCGTGGGTGGCCATCAGCACCGTGGTGCCGGTTTTGTTGATCCGGTCGAGCAGCCGCATGATGCCCACCGAGGTGGAGGGGTCGAGGTTGCCGGTGGGTTCGTCGGCCAGCAGGATCAGCGGGCGATTCACGAACGCTCGGGCGATGGACACCCGCTGCTGCTCGCCGCCGGACAACTCGTGGGGAAAGTTCTCCGACTTGGTACCCAGACCAACGAGGTCGAGAATTGCCGGCACCTGCGCCTTGATCACGGGGCGAGGACGCCCGATCACCTCCAGCGCGAACGCCACGTTCTCGGCCACGGTCTTGTTGGTGAGCAGTTTGAAGTCCTGGAAAACACACCCGATGTTGCGGCGGAGGAACGGCACCTTCCAGCTCGAAAGCTCGCCGATGTCCTTCCCCGCCACGAAGATCCGACCTCGAGTGGGCTGTTCCTCTTTGTTGAGCAAACGCAAGAAGGTGGACTTGCCCGAGCCGGAGGTACCGACGAGGAACACGAACTCACCCTTGTTCACTTCGAGGGTGGCGTTCCGGAGGGCGACGACGTCGCCTTTGTAGATCTTCGTGACCTCTTCGAGCTTGATCATGTTACGGTTATGTTACCAACGAGTCGTGAGCGGACAGTGGATGGTGCGGCCGCCACCGCGAGAAATCAAGCCGTCAGGAGGAGGCGTCGACCTGGGAGTTGGTGCGCTCCCATTGCAGAAACGCCTCCATGAGCGGATCGACATCGCCGTCGAGCACGCCGTCGACGTTGCCGATCTCGCGGCCCGACCGTTCGTCCTTGACCATCTGATACGGATGCAGCACGTAGGAACGGATCCGGCTGCTGAACCCGATCGTTCCCTTCGGACCGGCAATCGTCTCGAGTTCCGCCTCACGCTTTTGCCGTTCGAGGTCGGCCAGGCGGGCCTTCAGGATCTGCATGGCCCGATCCTTGTTCTGGTGCTGGCTCCGCTCGTTCTGACAGGACACCACCACGCCCGTGGCCAGATGGGTGAGGCGCACCGCAGAATCGGTCTTGTTGACGTGCTGCCCGCCAGCGCCCGACGACCGGTACACGTCGATTCGGAGGTCCTTCTTCTCGTCGATCTCGATCTCCGAGTCTGCGTCGTCGAGCAGGGGCACGACGGTGATGCCGGCAAAGGCAGTTTGGCGCTTGCCCTGCGAGTTGAACGGGGAGATACGAACGAGACGGTGGGTGCCTTTTTCCGACCGAAGCAATCCGTAGGCGTAGCGACCTTTCACGATGAACGTCGCCGACGAGATTCCCGCCTCGGTTCCCGCCGTCACCTCGTCGAGCTCGAACTCGAAGCCACGCCGCTCCGCCCACCGGCGGTACATCCGCAGCAGCATCTCTGCAAAGTCTTGCGAGTCGGTTCCACCCTCGCCGGAATTGAGCTCGCACACCGCGTCGTGGTCGTCCCACTCGCCGGTGAAGAGCGATCGAAGCTCGAGCAGACCGAACCGCCGGGAGGCATCCGCGATCGCCGCTTCCACCTCCGCGTCAAAGCTCTCGTCGGCTTCTTCGCGAGCCATCTCGTGGAGGGTCTCGGTGTCGTCGATCAGCGTGGCGAGCGACTCGAACGTCTCCAGGTCTGCCGTCACGACAGTGAGCTCGGTGGTAATCGTGCGGGCCTGATCAGCGTCGTCCCAGAGATCCGGGCGAGAGGCCTCCGTCTCGAGTTGTGGCCGCAACGAACGCAGCTCATCCACCCGCAGGTACGTCGCCGCCTCATCGAGCCGGCGGCGTAGATCGGTGAGGTCGGAGGAGAAGTCGCGCATGGTCGGAAGAGACGTGGCTCAGGACTGCCCGTGACAGAACTTGAACTTCTTCCCGGAACCGCACGGGCACGGAGCGTTGCGAGGGGTCTTGTCGAACTCGGACTTCACCACTGGCACCATCGGTTCCGGCTCCTCGAGCACCGGAACGGGGCCGGGCCCAACGCCTTCCGCCGCACTTTCCTCCGCCGCCATTGCGGCGGCCGCGGCGGCCATGGTGCTGCCCGCCGTTGATGGATCCTCCGGCGCGGTATAGGTGAAACCCGAAAGATCGATCTCTTCCGGCTTGTCCTCCACCACCGTGATCTGGGCATGCATGATGTATTTCACGAAGTCCTCGGCGATGAGCTGCATCATGGCGCCGAACATCTCAAAGCCTTCGCGCTGCCACTCCACGAGCGGGTCCTTCTGCCCATAGGCCCGCAGGTGGATTCCCTCCTGGAGGTAGTCCATCTCGAGAAGGTGACCGCGCCAGTGTTGGTCGATGATCTGGAGCATCACCTGGCGCTCCAATTCCCGCATGTTCTCTTCGCCGAGCTCCACCTCTCGGCCCTCATAGAACGTGAGGGCCTGACCCATCAGGTGTTCGTACAGCTCGTCGGTGGACACCGCGCTCGCCAGTTCGTCGGCCGTACCCTCGGTGATCGGCCAGAATCCAGCGGCGTCGAGCACAAGACCGTCGAGGTCCCACTCCTCCACGTAGTCGGACGGGCAGTACTTGGCGATCACGCCGTTCACTGCGGTGGTGAGGGACTCGATCGCTTCCTCTCGAAGGTTGGCTTGATCGAGGATTTGATCCCGGCGCCGGTAGATCACCTTGCGCTGTTCGTTCATCACCTCGTCGTACTTGAGCACGTTCTTCCGGATCTCGCCGTTCTTCTGTTCCACCGTGTTCTGCGCTCGCTCGATGGCCTTCGTGACCGACTTGGCTTCGATGGCCTCGTCGTCGGGTAGGGCACGACCCATCACCCATTGCAACGCTCCGGTGGCGAACAGCCGCATGAGGTCGTCGTCGAGCGAGAGGTAGAAGCGGCTCTCCCCGGGGTCGCCCTGTCGACCGGATCGACCACGCAGCTGATTGTCGATGCGGCGGCTGTCATGCCGTTCGGTGCCGAGCACGTACAGGCCACCCAACTCACGCACCTTGTCGCCTTCGGCCTTGCAATCCGGCTCGTACTTTTCGGCGAGCTCGGCCACACGTTCATCGAATTCGTCGGTGCCGGGTTCGAGACCATCGGCGCGTGCGTCACGCCGGGCCAGGATCTCGGCGTTGCCTCCGAGCAGGATGTCGACGCCTCGGCCGGCCATGTTGGTGGCGACGGTGATCGCATGCAACCGACCCGCCTGCGCAACGACCTCTGCCTCCCGGGTGTGCTGCTTGGCGTTGAGCACTTCGTGTGGGATGCCGTCACGCTGGAGCGCTCGGCTCAACTTCTCGCTCTTCTCCACCGAGATCGTGCCAACCAACACGGGCTGGCCGCGCTCGTAGCACTCCGCGATATCGTCGACGACGGCGTCGAACTTTGCATCCTCGGACTTGAAGATGAGATCGGGTTGATCGATCCGGACCATGTCGCGGTGGGTAGGAATCGGGACGACGTGCAACCCATAGGTGCTGTTGAGCTCGGCCGCTTCGGTCTGGGCCGTTCCGGTCATGCCGCTGAGCTTCTCGTAGAGACGGAAGTAGTTCTGGAGGGTGACCGTGGCCATGGTCTGGTTCTCTTCCTTGATCCGCACCCCCTCCTTCGCTTCCACCGCCTGGTGAAGCCCTTCGCTCCACCGGCGGCCCTCGAGGATGCGGCCGGTGAACTCGTCGACGATCTTCACCTCGCCGTCTTGCACGACGTAGTCCTTGTCGCGTTTGAAGAGCTCCTTGGCCTTGAGGGCCTGCGCCAACTGGTGCACATGGTTGGCCGACGGGTCGTCGTACATGTTCTCGACCCCGAGGGCCTTCTCTACCGCTTCGATGCCATCTTCGGTGGGGGCGATCTGCCGCTTCTCTTCGTCGACCTCGTAGTGCACCTCTGCCTTGAGGCCACGAACGATGCTGGCGAACTTGTAGTAGAGCTTCGACGAGCTCGACGACTGCCCCGAGATGATCAGCGGGGTACGGGCCTCGTCGATGAGGATCGAGTCGATCTCGTCGACGATGGCGTAGTTGAAACCACGTTGGGCCCGGTGGTCGGCCTCCATCACCATGTTGCCGCGGAGATAGTCGAAGCCGAACTCGTTGTTGGTGCCGTAGGTGATGTCGGCCGCATATTGGGCCCGCTTATAGGCCGGATCCCAGGTGTCGGGAATCACCAACCCCACCTCGAGGCCCAGAAACTTGTGGACACGTCCCATCCATTCGGCGTGGAAGCTGGCGAGGTAGTCGTTCACCGTGATGATGTGCACCCCCTTGCCACCCAACGCGTTCAGATAGGCAGGCAGCGTGGAAACGAGCGTCTTGCCCTCGCCAGTTTTCATTTCAGCCACCCAGCCGAGGTGCAGGGCAGCGCCCCCCATCAACTGCACGTCGTAGTGACGCTGGCCGATCACCCGATCTGCCGCCTCCCGAACCACGGCGAACGCCTCAACGAGAAGGTCGTTGAGCTCCTCGCCATTGTCGATCCGCTGACGAAACTCGGCGGTCTTTGCCTGTAGTTCGGTGTCGGACAACGCTCGGTACTCGGCATCGAGCGCGCCGATGTCCGGAACGAGCGCCTGGATGGCCTTGACCTTTCGGCCTTCGCCGGTACGGAGGATCTTGTTGAGTACGCCCATCGGGCGTGCATGCTACCGGGAGGGACCAACGGGCGGTATCCCACCCCGGCAGAGGGTGGCCGGAGGGGCGAAAAACTCAGCGCAGGCGGTCGCAAACGAGACGACCGACCATTCGAGCAGCGAGGGTGTCGGCATCGGGCTGCTCGCCGGCAGCGAACCGGGTCCGCGCCTCCGCCAGACGATCGTGCCGAACATCGGGCGCCTGTTCGATTCGCTCCACGAGGCCCGGTGGCAGGTCGGCCACGGTGAGCTCCGCCCCTCGGCCGGCGTCAAGCACGGCTGCCAACTCGTTCTGCCGGATCTCCGCCGTCGTTCGCAGATAGTCGAGGGAACGTTCTACTTGTACGTCGGTGGGTTGCATGCGCATCAATCCCGATTCTCGCGAACCTCGCCCGGGCTCCGGCTCCTAACGTCGGCCCGCGAGCCCCGATTCTTGAGCCTCCGTTCCTTTGGGACCTGCCGCTGACGACGCTGTCGAAGCTGCCAGCGCCAACCCTACGACCTCGTTCGCATCGGCCATCCGTAGTGTGGCGCCGGCCGATGCGAGTGTGCCGCCGGTGGTGACGACGTCGTCGACCACAAGTATCGCGGCGCCTTCAGTGACCGTGCGGGCGCGTGATCGGGCAGTAAATCCTGGACCATTGGCGAGTGACAGACGGTCCTGTCGGGGCTGGCCGTGCTGCGGAAGCCCCTTTTCTCGCCGCAGAAGACGTAGGACCGGCAGATCGAGGGCGTTGCCGACCGAGCGGGCCAGCAGCTCCGCTTGGTCATAGCCCCGATGCCGGCGGCGAGCACTGGTGGTGGGCGCCCACGTGACCACCTCGAGATCCTTGTCCGCCACAAGTAGCGCCATCGCGGGCCCGACGTACGCGGCCAGGCTCCGCACATTTGCGTTCTTCAGCGCCAATACGATCGGGCGTGAAACGTTGTCGTAGAGGAGCAACGCTCGTACGTCCATGGCATCGACCCAGTCGATGTCGGGCGCCGCGCTGCACCCAACCCGACAGCCGCCGCAAAGCGACGCCCCTACTTCGCCACACACAACACAACTAAGGGAAACGAACATCCCGGAAATATACTGAAACCATATCAACGTGTCTATGGGCGATATCGTCCCAACTGGCCTGGCGGCAACGCACCCGTTTCGGTGACGATCGCCGTGATCAGGCTGGCGGGCGTGACATCGAACGCCGGGTTGTAGACAGCAACGCCGGTTGGAACCATCTGTCGGGAACCGCCGCCGGCACCCACCGACGACACCTCCGAGGCATCACGTTGTTCGATCGTGATATCGGTTCCCGACGGCGTGGCGAAATCGACCGTCGACCACGGCGCCGCCACATAGAACGGCACGCCATGGTGGTGCGCCAGAACTGCGACGGGGAACGTGCCGACCTTGTTGGCGGCATCGCCGTTCGCGGCGATGCGGTCGGCCCCCACGACTACGGCATCGATGCGTCGGGTGGCGAAGAGCGATCCACTGGCATTGTCGGTCAGCACCGTGCAGGAAATTCCGAGGCGCTGGAGTTCGAAGGCGGTGAGCCGGGATCCCTGAAACAGCGGCCGTGTTTCGTCGACCCACACGTGGACCGGGTTGCCTGCCTCGTGGGCGGAGCGGATCACTCCGAGGGCCGTTCCGTAGCCGACGCATGCCAACGCTCCCGCGTTGCAGTGGGTGAGTACGTTGGCGCCTGAGGGCAACAGCGGGCCGCCATGGCGACCGATGTCGCGGTTCTTGGCCACGTCCTCGTTCGCGATCAGACAAGCCTCGGCGATCGGGTCGGCGGCATCGAGGGCACGGTCGATCCCCCACCCCAGGTTCACCGCCGTTGGTCGGGTGGCCCGCAGCTGTTCGCCGGCGGCACGCAGCGATTCTCCCTGCACGGCCGCCAACGCCACGCCCATCGCACCCGCCGCGCCCAGCGCCGGTGCGCCGCGCACGGCGAGCGTGAGGATGCATTCACACAGGTGATCCACAGTGTGGACCTCGATAACCCGTAGCTCGGCGGGGAGGAGCCGCTGGTCGATGAGTCGAATATGGTCGCCGGCCCACTCGATGGTGGGCGGAAGGTGCGCTGTGGTCATGCGACGAACGCCTCGGCCGGTGCTGATGACGGCGGATCACGGAGGTGTGGGGGGACTGACCACGCCTCGACCTTGTGGGACTTCTGCAGAAATCGACGGCCACGGTCGGCGATCGAGTCGGCCCCTTGTTTGGGACCATCGGCGGCCAGGAGCTCAGACGGATCGAACGCATCGATGGCCCCGGCCGCGTCGAGCGTCGCGAGCCGCTCTCCGAGTGGTGCGGCCGCCCGACCAGCGAGCACCGCATCGAGTTTGCTGAGCATCTGCCCCCGGTTGATCCACAGCAGGACGCTTCCCCAAAGGGCGACGTCGTGCACCACCCAGAACGGCTCCATGACGTCGAGGTCGTACGGATGCAGGTACGTCCAGGGGGCAGCCCCCTGCTCGACCCGATCGGCCCATCGCCGACTCAAACGACGAGGAAACACCCGCAGGAACGTGCCACCCATGAAGGGCATGCCGACTGGTCCGATCCCGACCCCTGGGCAAGGCGCCTCGATCAGCCCCGATGGCCAGCGGAACGGAACCCGCGGACAACCCGGAAACCCCACGCCATACGTTTGGAACGGGAGAACACTCGCCGAGTAGGTGAAGCCCAATTCCGCGAGCACCTCTGTGGCCCAGAATGAACGTGGGATCAAGGTGCCCGCCGGTGCCCGGAAGCCGTGCACCGGTGCGCCGATGAGATCCTCGACAAACGCTTTCGTTCGCCCGACGTGCTCGCGAAGCCACGCCGGGGTGGAGGAGAACAACGGCCAGTGTTCGTAGTTGTGCACCCCGATCTCATGGCCACGTTCCGCGATTTCCCGCACGAGTTCCGGACTGCGTTCCGCTACCCGACCGACCACGAAGATCGTGGCTGTCAGGCCGCGGGCCTCGCAGAAGTCGAGAAACTCCCTGGCGTGGGCAGGGTAACGAACCTCCCACGTTGGAGACGGGCGATGGTCCTCCAGATCCATCGTGACCGACACCGGTGCGGGCCCGACCGGTGCGGGCTTGACGTTCACGGCATCACCATCGGCGGCTCGCCACCGGCAAGCATGGTGTCGAACCGAGCGGTGATGGCATCACGGGAGCTGTCGTGGGTGAGGATCCAGAACTCTTTCTGGGTCACGGCTCGGTGCACCCGTTCAGCCACTTCGGACGGCGCCATCCCCGCCTGGATGAAGTCGTGGAGCATGCCGAGTGCGCCCCCATCTGCCAAGGCGTCGCCTTGCTCAGGATCCTGGAGCTCCGCTGGCCGATTGCGGCCGGATTTCGCAATCTGCGTGGCGACCCATGCCGGGCAGAGGACCGACACACCGACATTCGTCCCTGCCATCTTCAGTTCCTGGAAAAGCGTTTCGGATACGGCCACGGCGGCGAACTTGCTGGCGTTGTACGGACCCATGAACGGACCGGCGATGAGCCCCGCCACGGATGCCGTGTTGACGATGTGTCCTTCGTTCTGCTCGAGCAGCAACGGCAGGAACACGCTCTGTCCGTAGATGATCCCCCAGAGGTTCACCCCGAGCACCCATTCCCAGTCGGCATCGCTCAGGGTGCTGATCAACCCACCCCCGCCTACGCCGGCGTTGTTGCACACGAGGTGCACCGCACCAAACGCATCGAGCGCGGTGTCGCGTAGGTGCTCCACGCCACTCCGTTTGGCGACGTCGATCACCGCGGTGGCCACCTCGGCACCGGCGTCGCGCAATTCCGCGGCAGCAATGTCGAGCGCAGGCTCTTCGATGTCGCCGAGCACAAGTTTCATGCCATCGCCGGCGAAACGATCAGCAAAGGCTCTCCCGATACCGCTCGCTCCCCCGGTGATGACCGCGACCTTGCCTGCCAGATCTTCCATGGTGTTTCCCCCTGTCGAATGAGCACCGAGCGTAGGCCGGGCCCAGCCACTGCCCCGCCCAGGCCCCCAAAACGCTGAACTGGTCACACTTTCTGTCGCGATCGCGACAGAAAGTGTGACCAGTTCGGGGATGTCGTGGCCGAACGGCGGCGACTAGTAGCGGTAGTGGTCGCTCTTGTAGGGGCCGTCCGCAGGGATACCGAGGTACGAAGCCTGGTCCTCGCTCAGTTCCGTGAGCTTCACGCCCACGGCATCGAGGTGAAGCCGGGCCACCTTCTCGTCGAGATGTTTCGGAAGCACGGTGACACCCAACTCGTACTGGTCGCGGTTGGTGAACAGTTCGATCTGGGCGATGGTCTGGTTCGAGAACGATGCCGACATCACAAAACTCGGGTGACCCGTCGCGCAACCGAGGTTGAGGAGTCGGCCTTCGGCGAGGACCAGCACGGAGTGCCCGTCGGGGAACACGTACTCGTCGACCTGCGGCTTGATGTTGATGCGCTGCACATCGCTCATCTTCTTCAGGCCGGCCATATCGATCTCATTGTCGAAGTGACCGATGTTGCCCACGATGGCCTGGTGTTTCATGCGTGCCATGTGTTCGGCGGTGATGATGTCCTTGTTGCCGGTTGCGGTGACGTAGATGTCGACGATGTCGAGCACGTCCTCGAGGCGTTTCACCTCGTAACCCTCCATCGCGGCCTGAAGCGCACAGATTGGATCGACTTCGGTGACGATCACGCGAGCGCCCTGGCCACGAAGCGACGACGCGCAGCCCTTGCCGACGTCGCCGTAGCCGCAGACCAGCGCCACCTTGCCTCCGATCATCACGTCGGTGGCGCGGTTGATACCGTCGACGAGGCTGTGCCGGCAGCCATAGAGGTTGTCGAACTTCGACTTGGTGACGGAATCATTCACGTTGATCGCCGGGAAGAGCAGATCTCCGGCCTCGTGCATCTGATAGAGGCGATGCACGCCGGTTGTGGTCTCTTCGGTGACCCCGAGGATTCCCTGGCCGATCTTCGTCCAGAGCTTGGGTTCTTCACTCAGCGTGCGGGTGAGAAGCGCAAGCACCTCAACCCATTCTTCCGAGTCGTCTTCGGTGGCGGCGGGCACGGCGCCAGCGGCTTCATATTCGGTGCCCTTGTGGACCAGCAACGTGGCGTCGCCGCCGTCGTCGAGGATCATGTTCGGACCCTGACCGTCGGGCCAGCGCAGGATCTGCTCGGTGCACCACCAGTACTCCTCGAGCGACTCACCTTTCCAGGCGAAACACGGCACGCCCTTGGGATCGTCGACGGTCCCGTTGGGGCCCACAACCACCGCGGCGGCAGCGTGATCTTGGGTGGAGAAGATGTTGCACGAAGCCCAGCGGACCTCGGCTCCGAGCGAGGTGAGTGTCTCGATGAGCACCGCGGTCTGGATGGTCATGTGCAATGAGCCGGTGACGCGGGCGCCAGCAAGCGGCTGGGCGTCGCCGTATTCGGCACGTAGGGCCATGAGGCCCGGCATTTCATGCTCGGCGAGACGGATCTCTTTCCGGCCGAACTCGGCGAGTGACAGGTCGGCGACGCGGTACTGCAGTTCGCCGGTGCCCTGGATCAGGGACGCAAGGGACATTGAGGTGGACCTCCGGTACGGGTCTCGACGCCGAGCCAGGCGGCCAACGGGCGCGTCGAGACGATGGGGTTTGGGTGCCCTGGGCCGGGGTCCACTGACGCCTATCAAGTCAGCCCGAGCGCCGCGCACCTTAGCGGAGCGAATCCTTCGGGTCGAGCATGGACTGCGAGACATCCCGGTTCAGAAGCCGCCGGAGGGATTCCCGGAACGGGCGATCGTTCCCGCACAGTCGGATTTCTCCTGCTTCTTGTTCAGCTCCTCGAGTTCCTTTTCAAACTTTGCGAGCTGTTCTTTCGTGGCGTTCACGGGGATTCGGCTCAACATATCCTGGGTTTGCTTCTGGCATTCTTCGGCGGTGAGCTTCGGTGCGCTGGTACAGCCGCCGACGATCACGGCGCCTGCGGTGAGGAACAGTGCGAAGGCAAACCGGCGGGTACGGGGCGGCTGCGTGGTCATGGCACTCCTCATTCGTCGGCGACAAACGCCTTGATGTCGTCGAGGATAGCGATCGGGCCGGGGTCGACACCGGCACGGTAGGCGAGGTGCAGCGAAACGAAGTCGCCGAACAACACGAGATCAAGCAACTGCGCGAGCGGGCCTTCGCCCTCCGCCTCGACCTCGTGGACCGATCCAACCACCTCTTCGAGCGCCGTGGTGACGAAGTCGAACCGCCGCATGAGCTGCGGGTGCTCATACTCGTGGCGCAGTTTGACCAGGTGCAGCACCTGGCGGGTGATGTCGCCGTGCTGACCCCAACCGGCGAGCTCGTTGTGGCACAACTCGGGGAGGACGTTCCAGAACGCCGGCGCCTTGGCGTTCTCGTTGATCTGGGCCTTCCACCGCATCGCCGCCGTGGCCCCCAAACCACCACCGCCGTAGACGAGCGGCATGGTGCCCGCCAGCTTGCGGGCGAGTTCCTCCGCCGCCGATCCCGACGCGAGCAGCTGGTCACGTCGGCGTTTCAGTTGATCCACCGCGGCTTCGACCCAGGCGTGAGCGCCCGGGAAGAGCCCCACCCGCTCAAGCACCACGAGCGGGGGGATGCCGACCGCTCCGATCGCCGCTCGCGGCATCGGAATTGATTCCGGGAGCGGGATGTACGGGGCATCCCACGCGGCGGCAAGTTCTGCCAGCTCGCCGCCGCTCGAAACGACCACCATCTTGGCGCCCTGCATCGCCGCCGCCGAAGCGGCGTCGAGCGTCTCCTCGGTGTTGCCGGAGAACGACACGGCAAACACCAACGAGCCCTCACCGATGAAATTCGGGATCTGATACCCCTTGTGCACAACAACCGGTACGGACATGAACGGCCCGGCGATCTCGCGAACGATGTCGCCGGCAATCCCGCTGCCGCCCATCCCGAGCACCACGACGTTCTCGATGTCGTCGTGGCTGGGCAGACCTTCGAGGTCGGCGGCCAGGTTGAGGGCGTGCTCGACCTGTTCCGGAAGGCCCGCGGTGAGGCCCCACATATCGAGCGTGTCGAGGCGGCGGCTGGATTCGGGGTTGGTCATCGGATGTGCCGCTCAGCCGGCAAATGTGGGGGCGATGCCGTCGGTGTCGGCCTTGGCGAGCAGACGATCGTGCTCCTCGTCGGAAACGGTGGTGGCTTCATCGATCAGCATGATGGGGATGTCGTCGGTGATGTCGTAGCGCCGCTTCAGCCGAGGGTTGTAGAGCAACTGTTCGTCGGAGAAGTAGAGCAACGGGCCCTTGTCTTCGGGGCAGGCGAGGATTTCGAGGAGCTGAGGGTCGAGAGCCATGGCGGCGCACAATAGAGCATCGACCGAGCGGGCCCGCGTCTGGGAGGTCGCGACGATCACCCGGTGAAGATCGACTCCACTTCGTGTACGTGACGGTCGACGTCTTGTGCCGTCGGCGCTTCGAGGTTCAACCGAAGGAGTGGCTCGGTGTTCGAGGGTCGAAGATTGAACCACCAAGCGCCGAGGTCGACGGTGAGGCCATCGAGCCGGTCCTGGGACGCACTGGGATGGTTCGTGGCGAAAGCCAAAGCAACTGTCTCGATCGATGCCTTTGGGTCGGCCACCTCGAAGTTGATCTCCCCGCTGGCGGCGTAGCGCTCGAACGGCTTGCGGAGCTCGCTGAGCGGTTGGCCCGAGCGACTCAGTTCCTCGAGCACCACGAGGGCGGCGATGATGCCCGAATCGGCACGGAAATTGCCCTGGAAGTAGTAGTGGCCTGAGTGTTCACCGCCGAACGCCGCACCGGTGTCGGCCATGATCTTCTTGATCAGCGAATGGCCCACCCGGGTGCGAATCGGGGTGCCACCGTTCTCACGGATCACCTCCGGAACGGCCTTGGAACAGATCAGGTTGTGGAGGATGGTGGCCCCCGGGTTCTTCTCCAACATCACCTTCGCCACGATGGCCGTGGTGAGGGAGCCGGACAGCAATTCGGCCTTGTCGTCGACCAGGAACACGCGGTCGGCGTCGCCATCGAAGGCCAAGCCCACATCCGCGCCCAGTTCGAGCACTCGGGCCTGCAGGTCCCGCTGATTCTCCGGCTGGATGGGGTCGGCAGGATGGTTCGGGAACGTTCCGTCGAGCTCACCGAAGAGCACATCGAGTTCGAACGGAAGGCCGGCGAAGACGGCCGGCGCCACCAGCCCGCCCATGCCATTCGCCGTATCAGCCACCACCTTCAATGGGCGCAGCACGGCGGGATCCACGAAACGGTGCACATGGGCGACGAAATCCGGCAACGCATCGTGCTCGGACACCGTCGGAGGGGGATCGACTGCCACCGCCACGACACCGGAAATAGCCATCTCCTTGATCGTCTGTAGCCCGGAGTTCTCCCCGATAGGGCGGGCTCCGGCCAGGCAGAGCTTGATCCCGTTGTACTGCGCGGGATTGTGGCTGGCGGTGAGCTGCGCGCCGGGGGCGTCGTACTGACCGGACGCATAGAACAGCTCATCGGTGGAGCACAACCCGAGGTGAAGCACGGAGACGCCCTGTGTGAGGATCCCCCTCGTAAAGGCCGCCACGAGCTCCGGGGCGGTCGGCCGCATGTCGTGGGCCACAAGGATCTGCTCGCACGAGCCCCCGTCGTCGAGAGCGAAGCGGGCAAACGCCGCGCCGAGCGCCTCGACCATCGATGCATCGAGTTGATCGGGGACCGTCCCCCGGATGTCGTACGCCTTGACCACCTGATCGAAACGGGCGGCCACGGTCTGGTGGGCAGAGTTCGTCATAGGCGGCGGAGGCTACTCGGCTGCATCTCGCGGCCGATTACCCCGACGGGCGCAACACGATGGCATCCGACGGCGCAAGGTCGTACACACCGAGTCGGCCCCAGGCTCGTATACGAAAGAGATCGCGCACGAGACGCGCCGCATCTCGCACGACCTTCACTGTGGACCGGTTGGAGTTCTCGACGCGCACCGGCACCTCGTTCAGGGAAAGACCCCACCGCTCCACGAGGTGGAACACCTCGACATCGAAGGCGAAGCCATCCACGTGGGAGTGGGCGAAGATCAGGCGTCCGATATCGGACCGGAACGCCTTCAGGCCACATTGGGTGTCTCGATGATGGACCAGCAACACCAAGGTGGTGAGCCAGTTGATCACTCTCCCGCCAATTTCGCGGAGTCTTCCGGCCTTCACCAGGGTCGTGGTGTCGGTGTGGCGCCGACTTCCGACGACCACATCCCACCCCGCCTCCACCTGTTCCAGAAGCCCCAACAACTGATCCGGTGAGTAGGAAAGATCGGCATCGGTGAATGCGACGACCCGTCCGTGAGAGGCCAGCACACCGGCCCGCACGGCCGCACCCTTCCCGCGATTCACCGGTTGCCGAATGACGACGTCCGCCCCCGCCGCTTCGGCCCGATCCGCCGTACCATCGTGGGACCCATCGTCGACCACGACGATCTCCAGCCCCCCTTCCTGGTCCACGTCTGCCAACTCCGTTCGCAGTCGTTGGATGGCCACGCCGATCCGTTCTTCCCGGTAGGCCGGCACGATGACGCTGAGCCTCGCCGTGCCCGGCGGGTCCGGCCGTTTGTGGCGAGTGACCATGGAGTGTTCGACACGGCCTCGCCGTTCGTTGCGTGAACGCAACAAACGGGCGGTGATGCCGAGCCCGGCAGTGGCCGTTCCCACCGTCGCGAGTAGCCGTCGATTCACGGTTCTGAGGATGGTGCGGAGGACGACTCCGGCGGGGGCTCGGGGGTTGGCTCGGGGGTTGGCCCGGGGGTTGGCCCGGGGGTTGGCCCGGGGGTTGGCTCGGGGG
>Ga0105047_10009567_pt1 | contig 15932 bp, 15 predicted proteins | sample MAT04_FD_78384 | JGI IMG/M metagenome (GOLD analysis project Ga0105047, IMG submission 78384) | Freshwater microbial communities from Lake Fryxell liftoff mats and glacier meltwater in Antarctica - MAT-04 (megahit assembly) | ecosystem: Environmental > Aquatic > Freshwater > Ice > Liftoff... | reverse complement strand
TTGCCCGCCTGATGGATGGCGCAACAGAGGTTAAGTGCTCTGAATTTGGAGATGCGATTATCCAGAATATGTAGCACAATCCATTTTGTGCGAGCAAACAAAAAGTCACCCGTTCGGAGGTGACTTTTTGTTGTATGTGAAGTAGGTTGCGACTTCAGTTGCTAAGGGTATGCTGTTGGCACGGGCGCGGAGGTGGGCAGCGCAGCGGCATCCGCAGCGGTTTTGGGCATGCCCGCCATGATCCAGCGCCTGAAGACATCGATAATATCAGCCTTCAACTGCTTGTTAGGCGGCATCGTGTTCACGAGAGTTGCAGTCGGGTTGCTTGGATCTGGGATGGGGGTGCCCAGCATAACTACCAATAATGGGCTGTTAGTGTCACCCGCGGTAACGTTGGGGGCATCATCGCCTGTCTTCAGGATGTTTTCGTAAGTATCCATCCAGAAATTAAGATTGTCTTTACCCTTGCGATGGCAGGAGATGCAGTAACGCTGAACAATCGGCGCGATGTGAACATCATAAGAAGGAATTTCGCCGGCAGCAAGAAGCGGGTAGAGCGGCTTGAGCACTGGTTTTTCAAAACGGTCATCCCACATATAGCGCATGAAGGTTACTACATAATCTATTTCGCCCTTTGATAGCCCTTCCGCGTTATAGGCTTTCCCAAACGGATTCATGCCGGCATCGGGACGACCATAGGCGATCACTTCTGCCAGGGCAGCATCATTAAGGGTATAAAGCACATCTTTGGCGTTGATCGCCATTATCAGCTTGCCTTCGAGACCCTTGACTCCTTGTATGGTAGTGACTTTGCCGTCTTCTCCGTGACATTCCACGCAGTGGATGGCGTATAAGTCTTGTCCGGCCTGGATTTGATCCGTCAAGGTGTTCGCTATAGCTGTTTCAGCTGCGGCAGGAACCGGGTAAATGGCCAGTACGGCAACTGTAAAGCCAACCATTAATGCGACCGTGGCGCCTGTTGTCCAGATCATGGCTTTGGCAGATGGCTGTTTGGTTGCATACGCCATTAGCACTAGCATGATATAAGCCAGACTGGGGACGATCAAACCTCCGATTGTTTGCAGCAAGCCAACCAGCGTAGCGCCGGTGGGCACATCGGCCATCATTGTTAGTGTGACCATGCTTACCACCAGAATACCCATGATGGAAATCGGCAGGATGCGCTTGCTATAATAGCGCAGCGGGCTTTTGTCGATAAACGGCAGCGCCACCAACAACCCGATAGCAATGCTGGGGATGATAACCGTGGCAATCCACTCTATTTTCCCAACCAATGGGATCTGTCCGTAAAGCGCCAAGAATTTGAACAGGAACAGGAAGTACCATTCCGGGCGGGGAATGTATGAAGTGTCACTTGGGTCGGCTTTGGGCTCGAATGGCACGCCGATGAAAGTGGCCAGCAAAATAAGTACCAGGAAAATTGCCAAAGCCATGATTGCATCTTTAAAGATGCTGTCTGGCCAGAAGCGTTCGCCTTTTTGAAGTTCGCGCTGGTAGCGTTGATTGATTTTGTTCTTGGTTTCTTCATTCATGGTGGGCTCCTTAGTCTTCCTGTACCGGGAAGTGGGATTCACCGTGCTTGATGATCAGGTATAAGTGAACACCGATCAGGGCAACTAAAGCGGCCGGCAAAATCCAGATATGAGCGGCAAAGAAACGCTGCAGGGTCAATGCGCTCAGGTCCGGACCGCCGCGCAGGACTTTTAGAATGAAATCTCCCAACCAGGGCACGGTTCCCGCGATCTGGGTTGCCACAGTGGTGGCCCAATAAGCTTTCTGATTCCACGGCAGCAAATAGCCAGTGAATCCCATTCCCAGTGTCAACACCAACAATCCAACACCGATCAACCAGGTGAGTTCGCGCGGATATTTATAGGATGCGGTCACAAATACACGCAGCATGTGGATGAAGACCACCAGCACCATCAATGTGGCACCCCAGTGGTGAATGCCGCGCACCAGCCAGCCAAATGCAACCCCATTCATGATGTATTGAATACTGTCATAAGCGTGATCAGGGGAAGGGGTATAGTAAACTGTTAGAAAAATGCCAGTTGCGCCTTGCAGAATGAACAGGAACAGGCTGGCAGATCCAAGCGTATTCCACCAGTTACCTGTGGGTTCGGGGCGATCGAGGAGATTGGAGTACATCTCTCCCATGCCAAGACGTTCATCCAGCCATTGGTAGATTTTCTGCCACATGGTTAGCCTTCCTTCAGAAATATTAACAGGTTGCCGTCTGCGTCCACTTTGAACTCCTTATATTGGTCAAGGGGTCTGGGGGGCGGGCCGTCCAACACTTTGCCGTCTTTGCTGAAATTGGCATCGTGACAGGGGCAAATGAATTTTTGAGCATCTTCTTTCCAATTGATGCTGCAGCTGAGATGCGTACAACGGCTGGAGAGGATAACTATGTCTGTTGGGTCGGCAGACTTGCGAATAACGAACCCGCCGTAGCTAGTGCCGGTTCTCTCCCAACCGTTGACTTGTGTGCGCGTGAAGGAAAACGGAGTTGGAGTACCAACGGGGATGTTTTCCAATTTACCAACCGCTATCCAGGCCTCTTTACCACCAGCTTTTAGTGCCGGGTCAATTAAATACCCAATAACTGGCACGCCCACTGCGGCGGTAATGATTCCTCCTATTGCGCCGGTGGTGACTTTCATAAAATCCCGGCGGCTGATGTGTTTGGTACCTGACATGCTTGCCTCCTCTGGCAATATTATGACAATATCGTTGCGATGCGGAGATCTCTGGCACCACTCGCGATGAAAACAATCTTAATGACAGTGAACTGTTTACTGGGCCTTTTGGGGCTATTGGCGATTGCTTTGTCGCGTAGGGCACGCTCCTCGCTAAGACATGCGTGAGTAATAAGATTATAAATGTCATTGACCAATTTATTAGAGGATGTGTGGACTGAAATAGGATGATGATTGTCACTTTCTTTCTGGGAATGGTTTGGCAAATGACATCATACTTTGGGGTGGGTGAGCAGTTACAAGGATTTATTCAATCGATTCTTCAAACGGGGTAAAATATAACATTCGAAGCGGTTGCTCGACCTCTGGTAATAATTAGCGAATATTGTATACATGGTGCAGTGCATTCCGTGAGTTTTGTCACTGTAAATAGATACAATGGCAATGGGATAATAAAGCGTCATTTATAAATTTATTCAAGGAGGTATTGATGGGCCTGAAAAGAAATGTAAGCCTGTTCACCGGACTTCGCTATCAAGGAAAAGGACCGATGCTGACATTTGTACTGCATCGTATTGGCGGAGTAGGCATGGCGGTTTTTGTGAGCATACACCTTTTGGCATCTTTCTTGGGTGGATCGGGTGGGCAGTTGGCGAACGCCATTTATGAACATTGGGTTTTCCAACTCTTCATATTCTTCTGTGCGTTATTCCACGCTATTAATGGTTTGCGGATTACCATTCTGGATTTGTGGCCCAAGTTGATTGAATACCAGCAGGAAGCGATCTGGGTGGAATGGGCGGTTTTTATTCCTGTTTACGGCTTTGCTGTCTTTGTCATTATTCGTACTGCGGCAGGAGGTTAACGTGGCTGAGAAATCAAGGAATCTGTCGCTCTCACAGCGTGGAATGAATTTTGAAACCCTGATGTGGTACTTTACACGCCTGTCAGCTCTGGCCATGTATGGTTTTATTTTGTTTGCGATCATTGGCGCGTTGGTGATGGGTGCTCGTACTCAGATGAATTTTGCCGATATGATGCGTTGGGGTTTCATGCCCAACGGTACCCATGTGCAGAACTCCAACGTTACAGATCTGGAACCGTGGGTTTCGCCTTTCTGGAAACTAATGGGCAGCGGTTTACTTCTGGTGGCAGTGGCTCATGGCGTACACGGCCTGGTTGTGGTTTGTGATGATTACATCGCAAGCGCCCGAGGTCGTCAAATTGTGCGTTTCTTGAGCATCATCATGATGCTTGCAATGAGTTTCATCGGTTTGTATATTATTTGGACCTCATAGGACGGGAAGAAGAATGAACAATCATCAATTTGAAGTGGTGGTCGTTGGCGCAGGCGGCGCGGGTTTAATGGCAGGACTGTATGCCTCGCGCAGCGCCAAAACGGCCGTGATTAGCAAACTCTACCCAACCCGCTCGCACACAGGTGCGGCGCAGGGAGGTATCAGTGCAGCCCTGGGTAACCTGGAAGAAGATCGGGTGGAATGGCACACCTATGATTCGGTTAAAGGCTCTGATTATCTTGGCGATCAAGATGCGATTGAGTTTATGTGCCAGGAGGCGCCGGACGCCATATTGGAACTCGAACATATGGGCCTGCCTTTTGACCGTACACCCGAAGGCAAAATTTCTCAGCGTCCTTTTGGCGGCCATACTAATAATGAAACTGGAAAACCTGTCCGCCGGGCGGCGCATGCTGCTGACCGGACCGGGCACATGATTCTTCAAACCCTGTATCAGCAGTGTTTGAAAAACAAAGTGAATTTCTATGATGAATTTCAGGTGATTGACCTGCTCATGGAGAATGAGAAAGCGGTTGGTGTTGTGGCGGTGGACCTTGCCACTGGTGAATTGCATACCTTCCATGCCAAGTCTGTTATCCTGGCAACCGGTGGTCACGGGCGTATTTTTGAAGTTACTTCCAACGCTTATGCCTATACGGGCGATGGCGCAGCCCTGGTTTTGCGCAAGGGCTTGCAGTTGGAAGATATGGAATTTTTCCAATTCCACCCTACCGGTATTTATAAGCTTGGTATTTTGATTACCGAAGGTGTGCGTGGCGAAGGCGGCATTTTGATCAACGGCGAAGGCGAACGTTTTATGCCTCGATATGCGCCAACTGTTAAGGATCTGGCCTCGCGGGATGTGATCTCTCGTGCAATCTATACCGAAATTCGTGCGGGGCGCGGTATCAACGGGAAGAACTACGTTTATTTGGATGTGCGTCCTGAGTCTGTGATCAAATTTGCAGCAATAGATGGACGCACCAACCTCGATGGCTCGCCTTATACTGTTACGGCAGAAGAACTTCTCAAGAAGTTGCCCGACATCGTGGATTTTAACCGTGTTTATCTGGGCATCGATCCGATGACACAGATGATGCCCATTCAACCTACCGCACATTACACAATGGGCGGCATCCCAACTAATAAGTACGGTGAAGTGCTTCTGGGCGACAGTAAAACGGTTGTTCCCGGTCTGTATGCTGCCGGGGAATGCGCTTGTGTTTCCGTGCACGGAGGCAACCGCTTGGGTACCAACTCGCTGCTTGATCTGGTTGTGTTTGGCAAATATGCTGGTCTGCGGGCGGCAGAATATGCCAATCAGGCAGAGTATGGCAAGCTTCCATCTGATCCAGAATCTTCTGCAAAAGCTCAGTTTGATACGCTGCGCAATGGTTCTGGTAAGGAAAATGTTTCCGATATTTCCATCGAAATGAAGAAATCCATGTTCGATCTGGTTGGTATCTATCGTAATGAGAAAGACATGGAGCAAGCTATTGAGAAAGTCCGCGAACTCAAGACGCGTTACCAGCATGTCAAGATAAATGACACTGGTAAAATTTTCAATACAGAATTGATCAATGCATGGGAACTGGGCAATATGCTTGAGCTGGCTGAGATCATCGCAGTCAGTGCCCTGAATAGAAAAGAATCTCGTGGCGGGCATTCGCGCGAAGACTATCCCAATCGTAACGACAAGGATTGGCTAAAACATACACTTGTCTCAAACATATCGGGCGAAATCAAGATCGAATACAAGCCAGTCACGATTACAAAATATCAACCCAAAGAACGCGTTTATTAGTAGACCAGAGGCCACTATGTTAGTAACTTTGAAGATTTTCCGCTTCAACCCCGAAGTAGACAAAAAATGGCACTACGAGACTTATAATCTCGAAGCTGCTGAAACGGATCGCGTGCTGGACCTGTTGGAGAGTGTGAAAGGTTACCAGGATGGTACGCTTTCCTTCAGGCGCTCATGCGCGCACGGCGTGTGTGGTTCGGATGCGTTGCGTATTAACGGGCGCAATCAATTGGCCTGCAAGGCGCTTGTGCGTGATACTGGTGCGAAAATAACAGTGGAACCGCTGTTGGGTCTCAAGGTCATCAAAGACCTGATTGTCGATATGGAACCTTTCTTTGATAACTACAAAGCGGTTCTACCCTATTTCATCAACGACAGCCCGCTGCCCGCGGATGGCAAGGAACGCAGGCAAAGCCCTGAGCAGCGTGAGCGCTTTGATGAGACCACCAAGTGTATTCTGTGCGCGGCGTGTACCACATCCTGCCCTACCTTCTGGGCTAGTGATACATATCTAGGTCCGGCAGCGCTGGTGACTGCTCACCGCTTCATCTTTGACAGCCGCGATGAGGCCGCCTCGGAGCGTCTGCATATTCTAAGCGAAACGAATGGAGTGGCGCGTTGCCACACAGTATTCAATTGCACAATGGCTTGCCCGCGCGAAATCCAGATTACGCGGGCAATTGGCGAGCTAAAAATGGCGATGGTCACCGGCAAATTGGACTGATCACAACACCATATCCACGTAAATAATTATATGCCGCAGACAATTGTCTGCGGCATATTGATTCCACAAATACATATCATTGCAAGTTGCATCGATTGTTCTACAACGGTACGGTGTCCTAAAATAAGCGTTTACCGGCCCGCACGATGTTTTTCAAAAGAGAAAATTTAACCCTGTAACCCTTCTGGGCCAGTTCGAGCCGCAAGCGGGGCAAGAATAAATACCCTGTATGTTTCTAATTGAGCACCCTCACAACAGATACACTCGCCAGGGAAGACATCATTATTTGGGGTGGAAATTTTTCCACATGCAATTACCCTGACGATAGGGGTCTTCGTGGTGAAGTCGCAACCATATACTACCAGCCTATTGAATTTTCCTTCTTCTGCGTTGTATACTAAAAACATCGAATTAATATTCTCTCGTAGGAGCAATCTTATGGCGCAGGCTGGGATTCACGCATTGGTTGGTACAGCTATCCGTAAATGGGTTCCTAAGTCCCGATGGTTGATGCTTGGACTGTTGCTGGGCAATATATTCCCGGATATGGATAATATTGCGGTCGCGCTTGCCACAATGATGAAAAAATCCACCGATGGCTTACTTCGCACCATCACACACAGCGTATTTACTCTCTTTGGTGTTGGTTACTGTTTTCACTTTTTCTTGCGTTTGGCATCATCATTTGTATGCGGAAAACTGTTGAAGCATGATGCGATCCCATATAGGGGTTCCATATCCAGGTAATGAAATCCAATATCTTATGAATCGAGGTATCTCATGTCCTTTAAACCAATTAATATCTCACAACAAGATGCACGATGGAAAAACATCAAACTCGGCTTTAGCAATGATTCCACCATTGGGGTTTACGGCTGCGCTCTAACGAGTGTTTGCATGTGGTTGAGCGGCTTTGGTTACCCGGAAACACCGGACAAGCTCAACGAAAAGCTGAAACAGCGCAACGGTTATCAGCAGGATGCGATTGTTTGGAGCGCGGTCAGTGCCATTTATCCCAATGTCAAATTTAAAAGCCTGATTATTTGTACGGATGCTAATGCACCGATCGACCTTATTGCTGCATCCATCGCCTCAGGACAGCCTGTCATTCTTGAAGTGGACAACTCGCCAAAGGCGGGTTTGCAAACACATTGGGTTGTGGCGTATGCCAAAGTGGGTAAAGATTTTCTCATTCTTGATCCCTGGCCCAACCCTCCCGAGCAGGGCAATGATATTTCTTTAATGCGCTACAGTCAGGGCAAAGAACTCAAACGTTCGATTATGGCCGTTGTATTATATGAGTGCCAGACTGCTGGAGATGGTTCTAGCCCGACACCGCCGCCACTGAATGACGGTAGTCTATATGTGCGCGTTGGTGAGGCGGTAACCGCTGGCCTCCGTATCCGTTCTGCGCCCAGTACAGCATCGGATACGCTTTCACTGGAAATCACAGGCGCATATTTGAAAGTGCTTGAGCCTGAAGCCGCTTTACGTTCCAAGATTGGGATGAATGATCAATGGTTGCGGATCAGCAATGCTGTGGGTGTGGAAGGTTTTGTAGCCGCCTGGCTTGTAGTGGCGACCACGGTGGGTGGTTCACCTCCTCCGCCTCCTCCGCCACCTGAGGATGATAAAACCATCAAGCGTATACGAGCTTCGATCGGGGATGGCTTGGAAAGCGTGCCCACGTCTGTTGCAGCTGAAAAACGTTTGGCAGCATCCCCTACACAGTCCGGCAGTTATCGGTTGGTGGCGGATATCTGGAACCGTTACGGCGGCATTCTGGGTGCTCTATCTGCCAAATTGAATATTGAATCGGGTGTGGCCGTTGCCACGCTGGGGGTAGAATCTGGTGGACAGGCTTTTGGTATCGATGGGCGCACATTAATCCGCTTTGAAAATCACCTTTTTTATACTTATTGGGGCAAAAATAATCTTGATAAGTTCAATAAATTTTTTGCATTCAACAACAATCAGCGCTGGATGGGGCACAAGTGGCGTTCGGACCCAAAGAAGGCCTGGACCGATTTCCATGGTAACCAGGCACGCGAATGGGATGTGTTCAGTTTTGCGCGCTCCCTGGATGAGAGCGCGGCAATGCTTTCCATCAGTATGGGTGCGCCGCAAATTATGGGCTTTAATTTTGGTGTAATTGGTTATGCCAGTGTGCAGGATATGTTTGCCGCTTTTGCGCGCAGTGACCGCGATCAGGTCATCGCTTTCTTCGATTTTATTCAAGGAACATTGCCGAATGCAGGCGCGGTGAAGGTGCTGCAGGCCAGGAATTTCTTGCAATTTGCCACAATCTACAACGGAAGCGGGCAGGCGCCCACTTATGCTGGCTTAATTAACAGCGGATACACTGCTTTCCTTAGTCTTTATGCTGGGTTGCCAGTTCAGCCTCCTTCGCCTCCACCGGACCCGGCGGCACCTCCCGATAATCCTCCTCCTACGCCTGACCCTGTTGATGGTGATATGTCCGTAGAAGTCTTGAGCAGTGCTGGTAAAACAGGCTTGAAGATGTTTCAAAAACCACGTATTGAAGCTGGAGTGATCACTACCCTGAGTGTTGGAATGGTATTGCGGGTTTTGGATGCGGACAAGGGAGAAGTGCGAAAACATCTGGGGAAGAAAAACGAGTGGGTGTATGTTCGAGATTACCAGGCTCGGAAAGGTTATGTTCAGGCTATGTTTGTTGGTGAAAAAACCAACAGCCCCGTCACCTTTAGTATTTTGGATTTGGCTGAGCCTGAGTCTATAACCGTTTATGTCGCTGGTTCGGCTGGAAAAAGCGGTCTGCTGCTGCGAGTTCAGCCGACTTCTTATGCCCCTAGTGTTAAATCTTTGCCAGTTAATACCACACTGCAAGTGCTGGACGATCCGCTGATCGCTTCCCAAAAGGTGGGTGTGTACAACCAGTGGATAAAAGTGAAAGAGCCGCTCGGTGCTGAAGGTTATGTGGCTGCCTGGTTTGTCAAACGCTGAAAAAGCGTATTTCTTAAATATTGAAAGGTTTTTTGCGAATGCCTTACCGAGTGAGTACTAACTTATTTGATCTGATCCTATGCATTTCGGATGCAGTTGACCTGGTCAGTCCTATGGTAAGCGAGCACCACCGCCGTGTGGCTTACCTTTCTTTTCAGATTGGCCGGCAGTATGGTTTGTCGCGCCAGCGCTGTAAAGAACTGGCTATTGCTGCAGCGCTGCATGATATTGGCGCACTTTCGCTCCGAGAACGTATAGATATGTTGAGCTTTGAGCTGGATGAGACCTGGCAGCATGCGGATGTTGGCTATTTGCTCCTTTCAGGCCTGGAGCGTTTTCGCGTGTCAGCGGATATTGTCAGGTTCCATCATGTGCATTGGAATGATGGCGCAGGCAAAGAGAAACATGGACAGCCGGTGTCAATCGAAAGTCATATACTTCATCTTGCCGATCGGATTGCTGTGTTGATTGACCCGCGAAAAGAAGTTCTCGCACAAGCCAGGCAAATTCGCCGTACCCTCCAGCAAAAATCGGGCAGCATGTTTATGCCAGAAATTCTGGATGCTTTTTATGCGGTGGCCGAAAAGGATTATCTATGGTTCGACCTGGTTGCCCCCAGTTCAGACATAACTGTTTGGCGTGACCTGGATTGGGATGTAATTTCGTTGCAGGGCGATGAGTTTCTGGAGCTTGCGCAGTTTTTTTGCCGGATCGTGGATTTTAAGAGTCCATTTACTGCCACGCATTCAAGCGGGGTTGCAGCCTGTGCGAGGGTTATGTCGGAAATGATAGGTTTTTCAAATTTCGATCAGCGGTTGATGTATATGGCAGGTTATTTGCATGATCTGGGCAAGCTGTGTGTGCCGTCTGAAATTCTTGAGAAACCTGCCAAACTTTCAAGCGACGAATTTGCCGTGATGCGCCACCATTCGTATTACACCAACCACATTTTACAGCGAGTGGGCGTTCTGGATACTGTGCGAGTATGGAGTGCGTATCACCATGAACGTCTGGATGGCAGCGGATATCCATATCATCTCAAAGCTGCGGATTTGTCGCAAGGATCGAGAATTTTGGCAGTCGCGGATGTCTTCACTGCTGTCATGGAAAATCGTCCATATCGTGCGGGTATGCCAAAGGCTGAAGGTTTGCAAGTGGTGAATGATTTGGCAAGAACTGGTAAGCTGGACGGCGATCTTGTTAAGCTATTGAATAAACGTTTTGACGAAATCGTTACAAGCGCCCTGGATGCGGAGAGTCTGGCTTCAAAGGCTTATCAGAGTTTTTCCGAGCGCAGCGGTGCTTTTCGTCAGGCTGATTGATTGGGGAATTATTGGTATATAAAAGGTGACCGGTCAGGAAATGATCTTTGGCAATCACTTCACATGCCCAGAAGCCCATGGCGTATAAACAAGGATTATTCGATGGCATCCTTTAGTTTGCGAGCCAACTTGCCGAAGTGCAGGGTATAGCGTATATCATCTTCACGCGGACGAGGCAGGTCAACTGGTAAGTCCAGCTTGATTTTCCCCGGACGGGCGGTAAGAACCAGTACGCGGTCAGCCAGAAAAAGGGCTTCGCCAATGGAGTGCGTGACCATGATGACGGTTTTCTGGCGTGCCTGCCAGATATGTGAGAGCTCCGTCCACATGCGTTCGCGCGTCAGCGCATCCAGCGAGCCAAAAGGTTCATCCAGCAGCAGCAGATCCGGGTCGTGAACCAGTGCTCGCGCCAGGGCCACACGCTGCGCCATACCCCCCGAAAGATCGCGCGGCAGAGATGTTTCAAAGCCATTCAGGCCGACCAGTTCGATCATTTCCTGAGCTTTTTGTCGGGCGGTTTCGGTGCTGACGTTTTCCAGCTCAAGCGGCAGGGTGATATTTTCTCGGACGGTCCGCCAGGGCATTAGATTGGCCTGTTGAAAAACAAACCCAATCCGCGGTTTTTCACTCCCGTTAAAAGTTACCTGGCCTGATGTAGGAGGTAACAGCCCTGCCAGAATTCTGAGCAGGGTGCTTTTTCCGCTTCCTGAAGGACCCAGCACACATAAAAATTCCTGAGGGCAGACAGAGAAAGTGACTGTACCAAGTGCATGCAAGCCGCCATTCCCATCGGGAAAGACGGCTTTTAGATCTCGGACGTGTAGTACGGGTTCGATTTGATGCCGGGTCATGGTTGAGGTAAAAAGTCATTCGTAAAGGCTTTGCTTAAGTCCAAAGTATCTGTGTACATTTTCATATCGAGTAGTACTTTTTGCATATTCTCCCAGGCAGCGGGTTCTGATTTGCCGAGAACTGGTGCGCGCCATTGTTCAATGGATGTGCCGAGAACCTGCTTTTGGACCAACGGGTCTGCTTGATCGAGATTCTCAACATATTTTTTGCTGACTTCGTAGGCGGCATCCGGGTCAGTAATGGTGTCTTGCAAGCCTTGTATGAATGCTGATGTAAAGGCGCGCACCAATTTGGGGTTTTGGGCGATGGTGGTCTCGTTGGTGATAATGCCGTTGGAGGCCAGCTGCACATAATCGGCCACGCGAATTTCGTTGACAGCATAGCCTTTGGATGTCAGTACGACTGGTTCGTTGGCGGCATAGCCTACCACTGCTTCTTCCCGTCCGGCAGCCAATGCTTCTACCTGAGTGTAGCCAATTGAATCGAGTGTGACATCACTTTCTTTGATCCCGGCGGTGTAGAGCAGCGCGCGCAACCCAATGTAATTGGCGCCAAACAAGCCTGGCAGCCCGATTTTTTTGCCGCGCAGATCCAATGGGCCTTTGATATTTTTATCTGCCATGGAGACAATCGAAACCGGGTATTTCTGATACCAGCCGAGGATATAGACAAGCGGCAGGCCTTTTGAGCGCGCAAGTAATACCTGCTCTCCCGAGACCAGGGCAAATTGAAGCTGGTTGGCTCCGACAAGTGCGGCACCATCAGTCTCAAACGAATAGTCGAATTCAACTTCAATGCCCGCATCTTTGAAGTAGCCTTTTTCTACCGCCACGTAGAAAGGAGCGTATTGTACATTTGGGATGTAGCCCATTGGTACCTTGATATGTACCAGCGGTACTGCCGATGGCTGCGTTGTGGCGGACGGCGCCGGAGCGGCACAGCCGGTAAGGAATGCCAGCAGAAGAATGACTGATAAAACTTTCCTGTTCATCGAGTTCTCCGTTACTTAGTTTTTGTCCTGCCATGCCAGCAGGCGGTATTCGAGATAGAGCACAACCCCGTACAGAACCAATGCCAATGCCACTAAACTAAACATTGCCACAAATACCAGTGCGGTGTCGTATTGTCCGCGCCCGACGTTGATCAAAAAGCCCAGGCCTTTATCCGCGCCTACAAACTCTCCGACCACTGCTCCGATGACGGACAGGGTTGCTCCAATTCGCAAGCCGCCCAGAAAAACTGGGAGAGCTGCTGGGATTTCGAGATGTCGCAGGGTCTGCCAACGCGAGGCGCGCAGGGAGCGCATCAGTTCATTGAGGGAGCGCGGAACGGCGCGCAATCCCACTACGGTATTGACCAGCACCGGGAAAAAGACAATCAGCGCACAGATCAGCACTTTCGAGAAGAAACCCTGGCCAAACCAGATGACCAGCAGCGGGGCGAGTGCCACAATGGGCACGGCCTGGCTGGCAACCAGAAATGGGGAGGCAATGCGTTCAAAGGTTTGTGACTTTGCGATGGCGTAGCCGATCAGGATGGCGCTGCATGTTCCGGTCAGCAATCCCAGCAAGATCTCTGCAAGGGTGACGCCTGTGTGGCGCAGCAGGCTGCCATCGCCAAGGGCCTGGGCAAAGCGTTCGACCACTGCCAGGGGTGAAGGCAGGATGAAGGCTGGCAGACCGCTGTAAACGGCCAGCAGCTGCCAGGCTAAAAGAGCCAGGAGAAAGGCTGCCGGAGGAATCCAGTGGGTTTGTTTCCACTGAATTCGTTGGGTGGTGCCTTCAAGTTTGCGCACGAGGTTTATGTCCATAGTCAGGCCGTATTCCACAGTTTGCCGGGGAAACCAAAATGCCCCGAAGAGGTACCTGCGGGGCATCAAAAAAAGTTGTGGTCATAAAAAAGCCCCTAAAACGCTAACCGTTTTGGGGGGCAGACGACACAAATAGCCCAAATGGGCTAATACCTTCTTTTATCCGGACTTTACCGTCGGCCGCGGAATTTCACCGCATCCTGCGCTTTTTGTCGCGCTCGTGGGCTTTACCACCGATCGGGAATTTCACCCTGCCCCGAAGGTCATTACTAATTACTTTTGATTATAAGCGGCCCTTGCGGGCGTGTCAATTCGAAATGTATTAACATTACAACGGGGCAGGGTTTTGAGCCTGCCCCGTCGTAAAATAATTATGCCTTGACGATGCAATCTACAGGGCAGACATCCTTGCAGCGGGGGGCATCGTGGTGTCCGACGCATTCCACGCAGGTGGCTGCGTCGATGACGTAGATGGTATCGCCTTCGGTGATGGATTCGGTGGGGCATTCCGGCAAGCAGGCGCCGCAGGAAATGCAATCGTCTTGAATTTTCATAGCCATAGTAACACGCTCCTGGGTTGAATTAGATACACTTGCTTATACTTATCTTGGGGCAAGGCGTCAACTGACATAAATCGCTGAATCGCTGTTATTTGTCATACTTTTTGATAAATATTCAATTTACGTTCGTTTGGCATGTCTGCGCGCACCCAATCAGGGGGCGATCAGTTGTTCCAGGTTGTATAACTCGCCGTATTTTGTTTTCAGGTATTCGATATAAGGCACAATCGTTAAGGGGCTGCCAGTGGCTCGCTCCAGCACTTCTGGCGCGGTGAACTTGCGGCCGTGGCGGTAGAGATTTTCCTTGAGCCAGCCGTGCAGACTGCTGAAGTTTCCGTGCTTAATTTCATCCGGGATTTGCGGGTTGGCTTTTAGCGCGGCGTTGTAGAACTGTGCGCCCATAATGTTGCCCAGCGTATAGCCCTGGAAGGAGCCGCCGATGATACCGCCGAACCAGTGGACATCCTGCATAACGCCGTCGCTATCATTGGGGGGTACTATGCCGAGGTCGTGCTCAAAGCGTTCGTGCCAGGCTTCGGGAAGGTCGCGGATGGAGAGGGTGCCTTCGAGCATTTGCAGTTCAAAATCGAAACGCAGCATGACGTGCAGGTTATAGGTTACCTCATCCGCATCGGTGCGGATCAGGGAACGGCTGACCTTGTTGATGCCGCGGTGAAACTGTTCAAGCGTTACGCCTTTGAGTTGTTCGGGGAATTCAGCCTGCAGTTTGGGGAAATAGAATTCCCAAAAGCCGCGGCTGCGCCCGACGATATTTTCCCAGGTACGCGATTGGCTCTCGTGAACACCGGATGATGTGCCATTGCCAAGGGGGCTGGCTTCATAGGACATGTCGATGCCCTGCTCATACATAGCATGACCGGCTTCGTGCATATTGCTGAACAGCGTTTCGCCCAAATAGTCTTCTTTGACACGGGTGGTAATGCGCACGTCGCCGAGTGAGAACTTGGTCATAAAGGGGTGGTGCGTTTTATCGATACGCCCGCGGTTAAAGTCGTAGCCCAGCTGGCGAACGATTTCTTCAGCGAATTTCATTTGCTGCGCTTCGGGGTAGTGCAGATGGAGAAATGAGTCATCCGCGGGGGGCTGTTCACCGATGGCTTTGACGATGGGTACCAGCTGCTCGCGCAGTTCGCTAAACAGGGTGCGAACACTGGCGGCTCCCATGCCAAAATCTGACATGTCGATCAGGGGGTCGGCGATATGCTGGTGGCCAGGGAAAAATTCGGCCAGTTTGCGGCTTAAATCGAGAGTCTTTTCCAGGTTTGGCTGGACTCTGCGGAAGTCGTTGGCGGGGCGTGCTTCGGTCCAGGTCTGGTAGGCTTCGGCGGCGTGGATGTTGAGGTCGGCCAGAAATTGGGGCGGTACTTTGAGGGCGCGTTCATAATCGGTGCGGGTGACGCGGATGAGGCTGGCATCGTCAGAGTCGTAGGGCAGGCTTTCCTGGTAGGGGCGCAAATCATCGAGCATTTTGCCGATGGCGGGATCGATGAATTTTTCCTGCGAGATTTTTGCCAGGGTGGCCATCTGGCGTCCGCGCGCCTCGGCTCCACCGGCGGGCATGTAGGTCGATTGATCCCAATTGAGCAGAGAAGCGGCCATATCCAGGTCGTTGACCTCTGCAAGGAGGACTTTTAGTTCTTCCAGTTTTTTTTCCATTTCAGCCATGCTTTTTTCTCCTGAGTGATGGGTGCGTGCTGATGATTAATTGTACACCAGGTATGTGGGCGGGTGGTGTTCAGTGAGAGATTTGATGGCCGCATAGGAGATATTTGAAGCTGTGTTTCAAGGGGTGAGCGGGGCACAGAAACGCACAGAAACGCACAGAAACGCACA